>Ga0101944_10001513_pt1 | contig 47441 bp, 34 predicted proteins | sample DewCreD2012metaG_FD_75245 | JGI IMG/M metagenome (GOLD analysis project Ga0101944, IMG submission 75245) | Hot spring sediment bacterial and archeal communities from British Columbia, Canada, to study Microbial Dark Matter (Phase II) - Dewar... ... | reverse complement strand
CTCCGCCGCCCGAAACGCCGGCGCGTCCCCCGCACCACCCCTCGCCGCGGAACCGCCCGCCGCCGGCCCCGCCGGCAGCGCCGCGGGCGAGCGCCGGGACGACGCCGATCTCGCCGCCCTGCTCCGCGAACGCCCCCGGCCGTTCGATCGCGACGAACTGCGCCGCCTCGTCGAGTGCCTCGGCCGGGAATTGGCCGCCCTCCACGCCGCGGGCTCCGTCCACCTGGACGTCGCCCCGCGCCACCTGCGGCGCACCACCGGGCCCGACGGTCGGACCGCCTGGCGGCTCGTCGCGCCGGGCGCGGCGCACCTGGAACTGGCCCGCGCCCCGGGACCGCGGGTCGCCGACGCGCTGCGCTGCCTGCCCCCGGAGCGCCTGCGCGGCGCCTACGCCGGGCCGAGCGCCGACGTCTACGGCATGGCCGCCTGCGTCTACGCCGCCGCCTGCGGCCGCCCTCCGTTCGCCGAACTGGACGCGGCCGCGCTGCCCGCCGCCGTGCTCGACCGGATGCCCGCCGAGCCCCCTGCCGGCGGCGCGCTGACCCCCGCCGCCGCCGCGGTGCTGCGCGTCGGCCTCGCCAAGCGGCCGGAAGACCGGCCCGCCGGCGCCGCCGAGCTGGCCGCCGCGTTGCTCGCCGCCCTGGACGGCACGCTCGACCCGGCCCTCGCCGCCCGGGCCGAACGGGTCGCGCCGTGGGGCCCGCCCGCCGCCGCCGACGGGAGCGCGCCCTGCGCCTCCGGCCTCCCCCCCGCCCCCGCGGCCGTCCCGTCCGCCTCGCGGCCGCCGCCGGAACCCGCCGCCGCCCCGGCCTCGGTTCCACCCGCCCCGGCGACCGCCGCTCCCGGAACGGCGCCCGGCGAGGACCCCGCCTCGACCCTCGCCTGGCGCGCAGCCTACGGCGAGAAGATGCGCGGGTTCTTCGCCGGAGCCGTGCTGCTGTGCGTCGGCGGCGCGGCGATCCTCGGCTTCATCGGCCGCGAACGGGGTCCGGTCTGCTTCGCCTGGGCCTGCATGGGCGGCATCGTCGGCGCCGCCTGGCTCCACCGCCGCCTCGTCGCCCGCCGGCCGGCCTCCTCGGTCTACTGGCCCTGGGCGCTGGCCGGCGCCCTGTCCGTCGGCCCCGCCCACTCCTTCGGCATCCACTCGGCCTTCGCCAGCGTGCTCGTGCTCGCCGTCTTCTCCGGCGGCGTCTTCCGCGCCGCGCAGCGCGCCTCGTGGGTCGACCGCCGCGGCCTGGTCCTGGCGGCGATCCTCGCCGCCCACACGCTGCTCTTCGCCGCGATTGCGACGGGCGTCGTGCCCGACGACGGCAACGTCGCGGTGCGCCAGCCGGGCGCGCCGGCCTGGGAACCGGTCGTGCATCACCTGCTGCTGCTCGGAATGTACGTCGCCGCCTTCGCGGCCGGCAACACGGTCGATCGCGCCCAGCAGCTCCTCGCCGCCCGGGCCCGCGCGGCGACGCTCGAGGCGGAACGGCGCGACGCGCTCCTGACCCTGGCCCGCGCCGAACTGGACCGCCTGCTGGCGCGAGGCGAGGAGGGGGTCTTCACCGGACAGCGCATCGGCCCCTGGGACGTCGGACGACTGCTCGGACGGGGCGGCATGGGCGAGGTGTACGAGGCGCGGCACGCCGAGTCCGGAGCCCGGGCGGCGCTGAAGCTGATCCGGGGCGATCGCGTCGGCGACCCGGTCTTCCTCCGGCTCTTCGAGCGGGAGACGGCGGCGCTGCGCCGCATCGCCAGCCCCTACGTCGCCCGCGTGCTCGACGTGGGCGGTCTCGACGACGAACTGCCGTACATCGCGATGGAGTACATCGAGGGACGCTGCCTGGCCGACATCCTGCGCGAACGCGAACGGCTCGCGCCGGACGAGCTGCGGGCGCTGGTGCGCGATGCCGGCCGCGGCCTGGAAGACGTGCACGCCGCCGGCGTCGTCCACGGTGACCTCAAGCCACGCAACGTGTTCCGCACCGAGGCGGGCGCGGTCCGCTGGAAGCTGGCCGACTTCGGCGGCGCGCGTTTCGTCGATGCCGACGCCGACGACGCCCCGCGACTCGTCGTCGGCACCGCCGCCTACATGTCGCCCGAACAGGCGGCCGGCGAGCCGATCGATCCCCGCTCGGACCTGTTCTCCTGGTGCCTCGTGCTCTACCGGGCCCTCGTCGGTCGCCCCGCGTTCACCTCGGCCGACCCCGCCGAAGCGCGGCGGCACCTGCAGGAGGCCGGCCCGCCGGACCCGCGCGCCTGCGTCGATCTTCCCGAGGACCTGATGCTCGTCCTCCGGCTCGGACTGGCGCGCCGGCCCGCCGACCGTTTCGGCGGCGCGCGCGAACTGACCGACGCCTTCGCCCAGGCGCTCGACGGCCGCCTCGACGAGCGGCTCCGCCGGCGCGCGCGGGAATTGCTGCGCCGCGAACCCTGGAGCCCCGCTACGGCAGCGGCTGGACGGTGACCGCGCCGCCCTGGTCCACGGCCTGGCCCTGCACCTCGAGCGTCCCGCCGGCGTCGGGGCCGCCGGACCCGGCCGGCGGGACGACCGCCGGAGCCGCCGCCGCGGCCTCGTCCGCCGGCACCGGCTCCCAGTACCCCGGAACGTAGCGCACCCGCCCGCCGAACCGCTCGTAGTGCGGCGAGACCCAGCGGTGCCCGGCGCGGGGACGGACGTACGAACCCGGCAGCCAGACCCACCCCTCCGCCGACCACTCGTGGTGCCCCTCGATCCACACCGCACCGTCGTACGGCGGTTCCGGCTTTTCCTCCGGCTCGGGCGGCGGCGGCTCCACCGCGACGACGATCGGACGCGGCGGCGCGAAACCGCTCGAGTAGTGCACGCGGCAACCCGGAGCCGCGACGGCGACGCACGCCGCGACGGCGACGACCGCCGAACCGATGCGCCTGGGCCGCGTCCCGCTCACGACCGCCTCCCCGCCCCAATCCTCTAGCGCGGCTCCGGTCGCGGTGCAACCCGGTCGCTCCCTCCGGCCGGCTCAACCCCCGCCGAACCGCTCGCGGAGCTTGCGGTGGAGGATCTTTCCCGTCGGCGTGCGCGGCATCTCCGCGTCGGGGACGAACTCGATTCGCTTCGGCACCTTGTAGCTCGCCACGTTCTTCTTGCAGTGCGCCGTGATCTCCCCCTCGGTCACCGTCGCCCCCGGCTTGCGCACCACGACCGCCGTCACCATCTCGCCCCACTTGTCGTGCGGGACGCCGATCACCGCCACGTCGAACACGCCCGGCACCCGCGAGATCAGCTCCTCCAGCTCGCTGGGAAAGACCTTCTCGCCGCCGGTGATGATCAGGTTGTGCTTGCGATCGACGAGGTAGTAGTAGCCGTCCTCGTCCCGGCGCGCCATGTCGCCCGCGGAGAAGTACTCCCCCTCGAACGAGGCCTTCGTCCGCTCCGGGTCCTTGAAGTACTCGGTGAACATCATCGGCCCGCGCGAGAACAGCTCGCCGACCTCGCCCGGCGGCACCGGCCGGCGCTGCTCGTCCAGGATCCGGATCAGGTCCGTTCCGCTCGACTCGCGCCCGATCGACCCCAGCTTCGTCAGCTGCTCCTCCGGGTAGAGCGTGGTCACGATCCCCGCCTCCGTCGAACCGTATCCCTCGTAGAGCCGGACACCGGGGAACATCTCCAGGATGCCCTTCTTGGTTTCGGAGCGGGCCGGCGCCGACGAGCAGAGCAGCTTCTCGACGCAAGTCTGCCGGTACTTCGCCTTGACCTCTTCGGGCAGCGCGAGCAGCAGGTTGTAGTGCGTGGGCACCAGCGAGCAGAACGTGACGCCGTGGCGGCAGAAGGCGGCCAGCAGCTTCTCGGGGTCGAAGAACCGCGCCGGAAACACCTGGTTGCGGCCGCCGGCGTAGGTCACGGCGAACGAGAAGAACGTCGCGTTCACGTGACAGTACGGCATCACCGTCAGGCACACCTCGCCGCGGTGGAAACGGAAGTCGATGCCGTTGATCAGGTAGAACGCCACGTACGACTCGTGCGAGCGCAACACCCCCTTGGGCCGGCCGGTCGTGCCCGAGGTGTAGAGCAGGATCCACGGGTCGGCGGGGCGGACCCGCACGTCGGGCTCGGCGTCGCGGCCCGACTCGAGCAGCGCCTCGTAGCGCCGGTACCCGGGCCGTTCGTCGCCCGCCACCACCAGGCCGCCGTCGACCAGGTGACGGAAGCTGCCGCGGACGGAGTCGATCACCGGGACGAACTCGTGGTGCGTGACCAGCACCCGCGCCTCGGCGTGGTTCATCTGGTACTCGATTTCGGGTCCCACGCAGCGGAAGTTGATCGGCAACGCCACCAGCCCCGCCTTCGCGCAGGCCCAGTACACCTCGCAGATCTCGATCGAATTCTCGAGGAACATCGCGACCCGGTCGCCCGGGCGCAGCCCCAGGCCGAGGAGCGCGTGGGCGAGCTTGCGCGTCCGCCGGTCCGTCTCCGGGAACGTGAATGCCCGCTCCTCGTCCGCCAGCGCCACGTTCGTCGGATACTTCGCCGCGTTGACCCGGATCATCTCCCCGAGCGTCAGCCACGTCGCGGACATCGGTCACCTCCCCGTTCCGGCGGGTCCGGCGTCGCCCCGGCGCCCGCACCTCGCCGGCGCCCCGGCCCGCGCCGGGACGCCCGCCCCGCACGCCGCTACTCGGTCAGCCGGATGCGGACATCGACCGCCCGCGTCCGCCCGCCCTCCTCGAACGCCAACACCGGGTTCAGGTCCAGCTCCGCGATCCGCGGATGGTCGGCCGCCAGTCGCGAGACCCGCACCAAGAGATCGACCAGCGCCGCCCGGCTCGCCGGCGGCCGGCCGCGGAACCCCCGCAGCAGTTCCCCGTGCCGCAGCCCGTCGATCAGCCGCTCGGCCTTGGCGTCGGTCAGCGGCGCCAGGCCGAACCGGACGTCGCGGACCGCCTCGACGAGAATCCCGCCGAGGCCGAACATCACGAAGGCGCCGAGCGGCCCGCTGCGGACGGCGCCGACCACCACCTCGGTCCCGCCCGTCACCTGCTCCTGCACCTGCCAGCGCGCGCCCTCGCCGAGCCGGGCCGCCATGCGGTCGGCCGCCGCCCGCAGCGCCGCCTCGTCGGCCAGCCCGACCGCCACCGCCCCCGCCTCGGTCTTGTGCGTCAACCCCGGCGCGTGCCCCTTGAGCACGACCGGGAAGCCCAGTTCCCTCGCCGCCGGAACCAGCTCGTCGGGCGCGGCGCACCACCGCTCCGCGGCGAGCGGGATGCCGTAGGCCCGCAGCAGCGCCGCGGCCGCCTCGCCCGAAAGGAATCCCGCCGGCGCGCCGGCGAGCGCCCGTTCCGCCGCCGCCCGGTCGATCCCGAGCTCGGGATGCGCGCCCGCCGGCCGCCGCTTCAGCTCGGCCACCCGCGCCAGCGCCGCCGCGGCCCGCGCCGCCGCCTCGGGGAAGTAGTACGCCGGCAGCCCGCCCCGCTCGAGGATCTTCCGCGTCTCGTCCCACAACGGGTTCGTCATCAGGCAGACCAGGAACGGCAGCTCCGGATGCGCCTCGTGCAGGCGCACCAGCTCGCGCGCCACGCCCGCGCAATCGACGAAGAACGGGGTGATGAAACTCGCCAGCACCATGTCGTACGACCCGTCGGTCATCACCGCCTCGACCGCCGTGGCCCAGTTCTCCGGCGTCGCGGTGGCCATCATGTCGACCGGGTTGTGGACGCTGGAGGTGGCGAACAGCTTCTCGCGCAGCTTCGCCTGCGTCGCCTCGGCGGGATCCCGGACCACCAGCCCCTGCGCCACCGCCTCGTCCGTCGCCAGGATTGCCGGCGAGCCGGCGTTGGTCACGATGCCCAGGCGCCGGCCGCGGGGCAGCGGCTGGGAGGCCAGCGCCACCGCCGCCTCGCACAGCTCCTGCGACGTCCGGAACCGCACGATGTTGCACTCGTCGAACAGCACGTCCGACAGCGTGTCCTCCGCCATCAGGCGGCCGGTGTGCGAGGCGACCGCCCGCGCCCCTTCCGGGCTCGTGCCGGACTTCATCCCCAGGATCGGCTTGTCGATCCGCGAAACCACGTCGAGGAACTCCTTGGGGTCGGCGAAGCTCTCGACGTGCAGCACGATCACCCGCGTCCCCGGGTCCTCGTTCCAGTAGGCCAGGATCTCCGGGATCGAGACGTCGCAGGCGTTGCCGTTGCTGGCGTACATCCGGATCCCGATGCCCGACTCGCTGAGGAACGAGTTGAGCACCTCGGCCACGCCGCCGCCCTGCGCCAGGATCGAGATGTGCCCCGGACGGATGCGGGCGAAGGTGAAGTTCGAGTACAGCGAGACCGCGGGATCGGTGTTCATCATCCCCTGGCAGTTCGGACCGAAGATGCGCACGCCGAGCTTCCGGCCGAGGTCGCGGATCTTGTCCTCCAGCGCCCGGCCCTCGGGCCCGGTCTCGGAAAACCCCGAGGTGTTGACCACCACGCCGCGGACCCCCTTCTGCGCGCACTGCTCGATCGTCGCCGGCACCAGGTCGCGCCGGACGATGATGTGCGCCAGATCGACCGGTCCCGGAATGTCGGTCACCGCCTTGTATGCCGGCAGGTTCTTGACGAACGACTCCTTGGGATGCACGGGGTAGATCGGCCCCTGGAAGCCGTAGTCGATCAGGTTCTGGATGATCCGGTAGGGAATCGTCAGCGGCTTGTTCGAGGCGCCGATCACGGCGATCGACTTGGGCCGGAAGAACATCTCCAGGTTCGACATCGCCTCACGCTCCTGCCCCCGTCCCCCCGGCGGACCTCGACTCCCAGGCGAACAGGGCCGCGCCCAACGCGCCCACCGACTGCGCCTCGGGCGGCACGATCGGCGTCCGGCCGAGCTTCCCGCCCAGGATCTCCGCCAGGATCGGGCAGTGCTCGGCCACACCCCCGGTCAACACCACGTCGCTCTCCGCGGCGACCCGCCCCGTCTCCAGCACGCGCTGCGCCACCGACTCGAACGCCGCATAGGCCAGCTCGGGCAGCGACGCCCCTTCCCGGATCCGCGACAGGACCTCGGTCGCCGCAAACACCGTGCAGTAGCTGCCGATCCGCACGTCCCGGCGCGCGGCGGCCCGGGCCAGCCGCTCCAGCTCGCCCGGCTCGACGGCGAGCCGGTGCGCGATCTCCTCGAGGAACGCGCCGGTCCCCGCCGCGCACTTGCGGTTCATCCGGAACCCGAGCTGCCGGCCGTCCGCGGCCAGCTCGATCACCTTGTTGTCCTGTCCCCCGACATCGAGCACCGTGATCGCCCGGCGCGCGTGCTGCCAGGCGCCCCGGGCGTGACAGGCGATCTCGGTCCGCGTCTCGTCGGCGCCCGCGACCACCGACCGGCCGAAACCGGTCGCGAACAGCCGCGCCACCCGGCTCCGCTCCGCGCCGGCCGCCCGCAGGGCCGCCTCGAGCGAGGCGGCCGCGGCGGCGACGAGGTCCGCGCCCGAACGGCGGACGTCGCGCGCCTGCCGCCGCCCGTCCGCGTCGATCAGCACCGTCTTCGTGGCGGCCGACCCGACATCGACCCCGGCGTACAACGGTCCGCTCATCTCTGCCTCGCCCCGCCGCACCCCGGCCCGCCCGCCCGGCTCACCCCCCGAGCTGCTCCACGAACGCCTCGAACTGCGTCCGCACCTGCTCGTCCGAGATGCATCGCAGGTCGTTCAGGTCGCCGTTGAACGACACGAACGGGATCCCCAGCTCCTTGGCCAGCCGCTCCGGCATGCCGTAGCGGTTGTTCGAGTTGTTCGGGCAGGTCTTCGCGTCGTGCCAGATGATCCCGTCGCAGTGGAACTGCTCGCACATCCGCCGGATGTAGCGCTGCTTGTACTCGTCGTCGCGCACGATGAACAGCTCGGTGTAGGCGCGCGCCATCGATTCGAACGGCTCGGCGGGGTCGAGCGCGTCGAAGATCCAGGAGGAACAGTAGGTCGAGGCGACGACGCAGGTGCGCAGGCCGAGGAACTGCACCGCCATCTCCCGCAGCCGGCCCCAGACCGGCATCCCGTCCCAGTACAGCCGGTGCCGCTCGCCATCGACCGCCGCCACACCCTTCTCGATTCGCGCCGACAACTCCCCCAACAGCGCGCGGTAGTACTCGTTGGCCACCGGCAGTCCGCGCAGCACCACCGCCGGCCCCATGTGGATCGTCCCGTCGAAGAAGGTCAACGGGCTCGGCCGATGCGTGGCCGTCTCCAGCGTCTCCCGCCACAGCCGGCTCGTCTCCCGCGACTCCCGCACCACCTCGCGGAACCGATCGATGTCCAGCTTCCGGCCCGCGATCGCCTCGAGCTGCGGCGTGATCGCCCGGAGCTGCCCGGCGATCGAATCGATGTGCTCGTGCGTCACCGCGCCGACGCCGCGGAACGACTCCACCCCGAGCACCGGAACGCCCCAGTGGCGGCCGTACCAGGAGAACCAGTCCTTCACGTCCCGGCACTGGTTCGTGTTGTAGACCAGCACGTCGGGCCGCGGAACTCCCTCCAGCTTGTACGCATCCTGCAACGGCGTCTTGCCCTTGAGGAAGGCGCCGATGTCGGCCGTCAGGTACGAGCAGATGTCCGGGGAGTAGCCGATCGCGTTCGCCGCCGGGATGTAGTCGGTCGCCTGGCGCGTCGCCCCCAGCATCGCCGCGTGGTTCTCCGGAAAGTAGACGACGAAACCCAGGGCGTGCAGCAGCTCCGCCGGGCCGACGCTGGTGCACCAGGCCACGCGGCGCGTCGGATCCTTCGAGGCCGCGTCGGCCTCGAGGAAATGGTCGGCCATGATCTTCTTCATCAACTTCGCCGACTCGAACGGTTTCGGCTTGAGGTCTGCCATCGCGGTCGCCTCCGTTCCCCCTGGCGTGGAACTGTCCCCCGCGGTTCGAGCGAGCGCCGACGCTAGCCAAGCGTCCCGAGTGTGTCAATCGGGGACGGAACGCCCGGATTCCGCTCTACGCGCGGAACGCCGCGCAACGCCAGCGACCCGCGCCCGCCGAGGGTGAACCGCCCGGCCGCCAGAACCGGCTGGAAACGTTCGCGTGGCGCAGGGGTGGATGATCGGCAGAGCGGAATCCGGGGACCGGCCCAGATGGACGGAACGACGCAACCCCGGCGCGGCACCGCTCCGGCCCGCCGGCCTCGCGCGACGGCGGAACTCCGAACGGCCCGGGTCGGGCCGCGGCGGCGGGTGCGCGGATCGCGCGGTCAGTACGGATTGTCGTTCTCGGGCGGAGGCGGAGCGGCCGGAGCCGGGGCGGGCCGGGGGCGCGGTGGACGCGCCACCGCCGCCGCCGGCCGCGCCGCCTGGACCGCCGGCGCCTGGAGCGCGCTCGGCTGCGGCGCGGGCCGCGGCGCCTCCACGACCGGCACGGGCTGCGGCGCCGGGGCCGGGCGCGGAGCACCGCAGCCGCCGCCCCCGCCTCCCTGCTGCGGGTCCATCGAGGCCGGTACCGTGACGGTCGTACGCCCCAGCAGCTCGTCGATCCACTTGCCGAACCAGCTCGGCGGCACGGCGCCGACCTGGAGCCGGCCGTTGAGGAACAGCGACGGCGTGCCCCCGGCGCCGTACTCGCGCGCCGCGGCCTTGTCGGCGTCGAGCTGCCGGCGAACCTCGGCGCCGTCCATGTCGGCGCGCAGGCGGTTGAGGTCGAGGCCCGCGATGCGGCCGGCCAGCTCGTCGATCTTCGCCCGGCACGCCTCCGCCGTCTCGTAGCAGGCGCGCTGCAGGTCGGGCTGGTTCTCGAAGAACAGCCCGTGCAGCTCCTCGAACTTGCCCTGCCGGGCGGCGGCCAGCGCCGCGAGCGACGGAACCGTCGCCTGCTCGTGGACGATGTGGTGCCGGAAGGCGATGCGCAGGTCGTTGCCGAACGCCTGCTGCAGGATCTTCAACGTCTCCTGGATCCGTTTGCAGAACGGGCAGAGATACTCGCAGAACACCACCATCGTCACCTTGGCGCCGGCCGGGCCGCGCACCGGCGTCCACGGCTCCACCTTCACGTCCTTCGCCTCGGACGCGGGCGGCAGCGGCGGCGGCTCGCGCGGCGCGGCCGGCTGCGGCGGCGCCCCGGCTTCGCCCGCCGGCATCGGCAGGAAGACCGCCCGCTCCGCCCCCCGTTCCACGATCCGCTCGTAGACCTGCGCGCGCGGCACGCCGGTCTCCAGCATCTTCCGCGCCTCGGCCAGCGCCGCCTCGACCCGACCCTTGAACTGCTCCAGCGTCAGGTTGCCGCTGAACTTCCTCCCGTTCAGGACGAACGTCGGCGTGCCGGAAATCGCGAAGCGCCGCGCCAGCTCGACGTCGGCCTGGACCGCGCCGGCGGTCGTGTGGCTGTCCAGAGCCTTGCGGAAGGCGTCGAGGTCCAGACCCAGGCGCTGGGCGGTCGCCTCGAGCTGCGGGCGGTCCAGCGGATGCGGACGGGCCGGGTCCCGGCTCGGCGAATCGTAGTACTCCCGCATCGCCGCGAACAGCGCGTCGTGCATCTCCCAGAACTTGCCCTGCTGCCCGGCGGCCATCGCCGCCTCGTGCGCGAGCTGCGCCTTGTCGTGACCCGGCAGCACGTTGTTCTTGAACACCAGCCGCAGGTCGTTCGGGTAGGCCTTGATCAGTTCGTCCAGCGTCGCGGCGACCCGCGCGCAGTGCGGACACTGGAAGTCGGTGAACAGGAACAGCGTCGCCAGCGGTTCGGCGGCGCCCAGCTTCGGCGAGTCGCCGATCGGGATGCGGTACAGGGCGTTGGGGTCCTCCTGCGGTGCGCCGAGAGACCGGCCCACACCGGCCGCCCCGCGCCCGACCGCCGGCCGCCGGGTCACCACCTGGCGGGCGAGCATCTCGCAGCGCGCCCGCGGCGCGAGCAACGCCTGCCGCGTTTCGGCCAACTCCTGCTCGACGACCTGGCCCAGCCGCGCCTCGACCTCCGCGGCCTGCACCAACGCGCCGTTGACCCAGAACACGGGCAGCGGTCCGGAGATCCCCAGCTCCGTCGCCAACGCCTGGCCGGCCTCGACCTGCTGGAGCACGTCGCGCGAGTTCTGCTGCGAACGGTAGGCGTTGAGGTCGAGGCCGATGCGCTGCGCGAACTGCTCCAGATCCTGCGGAGAGAACTTGCCGTTCGTCGCCCAGGCCTGCTCCACGAACGGCCAGAACTTGTCCTGCCGGGCGGCGGCCAGCGACGCCTGCGCCGCCTGCCGCCACAGCCGCTGCGGGGCCGGCTGGCCCGGCTTCGCCGCCGGCGCCTGGCCCTCGACGTGGATGAAGTACAGCGCCACGTCCTCGCCGAAGCGCGCGAGCACCTCATCGACCGTGCGCGCCGCCTTCGCGCAGTCCGGACACTCCAGGTTGGCGAACTCGACGATCGCCACCAGCGGGTCGGCCGAACCCTTGCGCGGAGCGTCGCCGATCGGCAGCCCGCCCTTGCGGAACTCGTCGGTGCACGCCGTCGGCACACCCGCCGTCGCGCTCACCGGCTCCCCGACCGCTCCTTCGCCGCGTCCCCGCGTCCGCGGCGTCGGATCGCTGCGGCAGGCGATCGCGACAACGATCGCCGCCAGCACCAGCACGCCCAGGCGCCGCCCGTTCCCCTTGCCGATTCCCACCCGCATGACTCCGCTCCTTTCGTCCCGCGGCCCGGCGTTGCGCCGGGCCCGCCGTCGAAATGCCGCCGCTCCGCGTCAACTGCCGCAACCGCCGCCGCCGCCGCCCTGTTGCGGGTCCATCGAGGCGGGGATCGTCGTCGTCGGGTTGCCCAGCAGTTCATCGATCCACTTCCCGAAATGGCTCGGCGGCCGCGCCCCCGACATGTACCGGCCGTTGAGGAACGAACTCGGCGTGCCGCTCGCCCCGACCCGCGCCCCCTCCGCCTTGTCGGCCTCGAGCTGCGCCCGGATCTCGGGCGAATCGAGGTCGGTGCGGAAGCGACCCATGTCGAGTCCGGCCTGTTGCGCCAGCTCCTCGATCTTCGACCGCCCCTGCGACAACTCGCCGCGATGCTGGAACATCAGGTCGTGCAGCGCCTTGAACTTGCCCTGCCGGGCGGCGGCCAGCGCCGCCAGCGCCGGCAGCTCGGCCCGCTCCCCGTGGATGATCAGGTTGCGGTAGACGATCCGCACCTTGTCGCCGAACTTCTCGCGGATCAACCGCAGCGTCGGCTGCACCCGCTCGCAGAACGGACAGAGGTACTCGCAGAACGACACGATCGTCACCGGCGCCGTCGCCGGACCCTCCGTGGGGTTCCAGGCCTCGATCTTCACGTCCTTCGCCGCGGAGGCGGGCGGCAGCGGCGGCGGCGGTTGCGGCGCCCGCGGCCCCGGCGCCCCGCCCTCGCCGGCCCCGGCGGCCGCCGCGTCGACGATCGGCTTCCCCTCCAGCGCTCGCTGCACCATGTCCGCCAACTGCGCCGGATTCGGACCGACCACCATCTGGCCGTTGATCAGCAGGGTCGGCGTGCCGGTCACCCCGAGCGACCGGCCGATCGAACGGGCCAACTCGACTTCCGACCGGTAGGTGCGCTCGTCGAGCGCCTTGCGGAAGCGGTCGATGTCGAGACCGAGCTGCCGGGCGTACGCTTCCAGGTCCGCCCGCTCCTGGCGGTCCATCTTGTCGAAGAGCAAATCGTGATACTCCCAGAACTTCCCCTGCGCGCCCGCCGCCAGGGCCGCTTCGGCCGCCAGATCCGCGCCGGGATGCATGTCGAGCGGGAAAGCACGGTAGACGAGCTGCACCTTGTCGCCGAATTGCTGCGCCAGCCGCTCGAACGCCGGCGCGATCCGCTTGCAGAAGCCGCACTTGAAGTCGGTGAACAACACCACCTTCACCGGCGCGCCGTCCGGCCCCTTGCGCGGCGGGTTCCCGTCGCGGACCGCCTTCTGGAACTTGTCGGCATCGACCTTGACCACCGGGACCGGGCCGGCGCTCCTGGGTCCGCCTTTCCTTCCGCCCGGACCGGCAATCACGCGACCGAAGACGAAGCCCGCCGCCAGCGCGATCAGCACCGCGATGATCGCCCCGCTGAGCGGCACGGCCTTGGGTTCGTACTTCCCGGCTCCCTGCGCCATTCCTCGTTGCTCCCTTCCCCGGGGCCATTCCCTGCGCCCACGAGCCAGCGCTATGTAGTCTCTGGGCCCCCCCGCGTCAAGCAGGCGGGCCCGCGCCCCGGACCGCTCAACCCGTGAAGCTCACGCACTATTCCGCCTTCCCCGTCCCCGCCAGCCGCTCGGCCACCGCCTCGACCTCCGGCTCGCACCACTCCACCCCGCGTTCCCCCCGCAGCCAGGTGACCTGGCGCTTGGCGTAGCGCGCCGTGTCGCGCGCGATCGCCTCCGCCAACCCCTCGACCGGGCGCCGTCCCAGCACCGCCGCCACCGGCTCCCGGTAGCCGAACGCCTGCAACGGCCGCAACTCGGGCGAAAACCCCGCCGCCAGGACTCCTCGAACCTCCTCCAGCAGTCCGGCCGCCAGCATCGCCTCCGCCCGGCGTAGGATCCGCGCGCGCAACTCCTCCCGCTCCACGCGCAGCGCCACCATCCGGTGCGGATGGCGCGGCTCGGCGAAGCGGTGCGCGGCCTGGATCTCGGAGATCCGCCGCCCGGCCGCGGCCACCTCCAGCGCACGGATGATGCGGAACCGATCGGCCGGATGGATGCGCGCGGCCGCGGCGGGGTCGAGGGCCGCCAGTCGCGCGTGCAGCGCGGCGTCGCCCGCCCGCTCGGCCTCCGCCTCCAACTCCCTCCGCCGCGCCGGGTCCGGCGGCGGCAGGTCCGCCAGCCCGTACAGCAGGACCCGCAGGTACAACCCCGTCCCGCCGACCACCAGCACGCGCCGGCCGCGGGCCGCGATGTCGGCGATCGCCGCCTCGGCCGCGTCCCGGAACCGCACCGCGTCGAACGGCTCGTCCGGCTCGGCCAGGTCGAGCGCGTGGTGCGGGACCCGCGCCCGCTCGGCCGCCGTCGGCTTGGCGGTGCCGATGTCGAGACGCCGGTAGACCTGCATCGAGTCGGCCGACACGATCTCGGCCCCCCACCGCGCGGCCAGTTCCAGGGCGATCCGGGTCTTCCCCGACGCGGTCGGTCCGGTGAGCACGGCGAGCGGGATCGGACGGGTGGGTCGAACCGGCACGGGCGGCATCCTGCGGCGCCCCGCGGGCGCCGTCAACCGGCCGGAATCCGCCGCCGCGAGCGACCCGCGCGGACGACGATCCCCGCCGCTCCGCTCGCCCCCCCGGCGGACGCCCCGTTGACGCTCCGGCGATTCGCCCCGTACACTGCGATCGTTCGAGAGGACGGATGGACCGGGCGTCGGCGGACGCCGGAAAGCGAGGCGCACGATGTCGAGACGGATCGCGATCCTGGGACCGGTCTGGGCGGCGGCGCTCGCCGCCGCATGCTCCCCGGCCGACGACGGCCCGATCGGCGCGTGCGTCCCCGGTGACTGCCTGGCCAACTGCCTGGGCGCGGGGATGTCCGGCGGCACCTGCGTCGGCGGCGAATGCCGCTGCACGGGCGGCGGCGACGCCGGTGACGTGGTTGCGCCGCGGGACGACGGGGGCGAGGTCGACCCGTGCGCGCCGCCGTCGTGCGGCCCCGAGGAACTCTGCGGCGAGGCGGGCGGAGGCGATGGGGCGGACAACGACTGCGACACGCAGGTCGATGAGGGCTGCCCGTGCACGATGGGCAGCACCTTCCCCTGCTTCCCGGGCGACCCGGCCCCGTGCCCGCCCGGCCTGCCGTGCCTGGGAACCTGCCAGCGCGGCCTGGAAGTCTGCACCGAGTTCGGCTTCGAGGGCTGCACGGGGTACGTGGGGCCGGTGCCCGAGGTGTGCGACGGGATGGACAACGACTGCGACGGGGCCTACGACGAGGGACTCCCCGGGTGCGACACGCCGCTGGTCTGCCCGTCCTCGATGGCCGCCGCCCCGATGAGCAACGTGCCACTCAACGGGACCACGATCTATGCCGGCTCCTACGACTCCTGGCTCTGGGAGCTGTTCTGCCCGGCCACGATCCCGACCTGCCCGACCCCCGCCGACCCCCGCGCGCGCGACACCTCCGTGCTGCTGGTTTCCTCCGGCACCTACCGCGTCCGCGCGACGATCGTCATCGGCGGCGAGACCTTCACCTGCGAGTTCGCGCTGCTCGTCCAGGGCGCGGGACTCCGCGTCGAGATGACCTGGGACACGCAGGGCCAAGGCAACGGAGACACCGACGTCGACCTCCACCTCCACCAGATGTCGCCGAACACCGACGAGTTCTTCACCGCGGCCGACTGCTACTACGCCAACTGCAAGGCCACCTCGTGCTGCTGGCTCGGTTCCCCCGAGGTCGACTGGGGCCTGGCGCCGACCACCGACCTGTCCGCCTGCCGCGACGCGCCCCACGGCGAGGGGGCGCAGTGGGTCGAGTACGGTTCGTGCCTCAACCCGCGCCTCGATGTCGACGTGATCTACTGCGACCCCTCCGTCACCGACCCGACCGACGACTCGTTCTGCGCCCCGGAGAACATCAACGTCGATAACCCGCCGACGGGGCGGCCGTTCCGCATCATGGTCAACTACTACTCGCAGCACAGCTACTCCGGCGTCACCAACGCCTTCGTCAACGTCTACTGCGGCGGCGTGCTCCGCGCCTCGTTCGGACCGCAGGAACTGCGCAACGGCGGGAGCTACGGCGCCAGCAACGACAACTGGATCGTCGCCGACGTCCAGTTCGGTTCCGGTCTGTGCGGCGCGCTCGACTGCCAGATCGCCCCGATCAACATCGTCCAGACCGGCCCCGGCTTCGGGCCGCCCTGGTCGACCTTCTGACGCCGCATCCCTTGGGACGCAGCCCTCGACGCCGCGCCGCCCCTTCCCCGCCGCCGCGGGAAGCAAGGTCAGCGGTTGCCGGACGAGGCGCGTCGAACGCGGGGTCAATCCGGGCGGCCGGTCGAGGGCGGCGCGGCTTCCGGCACCGTGGTCTCGTAGCGCACCCCCTCCGGCACCGGCACCGCCACCGGGACGACCGTGCCGTGGTCCCCCTCGGTGACCCGGCTGGAATCCACCGCCACGAACGCCGTATAGGCCGACATCAGGCCGTACTCGAGCGCCAGATCCTTGATCTTGCCCGCGATCGCCGGCGAGTTCTCCCCGACGTCCCGGTCCTCGAGCACCTCGATCTGCTTGCGCGCCCAGACGAACGGAATGCCGGGATACGCCGCCTCGGCGGCGTCGAGGTCGACGTCCAGCTCGAGCGACACGGTCCGCTCGCCCGCCCGCCCCGTGAGCCGCACCGTGTGCCGGCCCCCGCCTTCGAACCGACCGGTCAGGATCAACGCCCGGCCGACGAACAGGTCCGGCACCCGGCTCGGATAGACGTCCCGGACCTCCATCCCACCCCAGTCGATCTCCACGTCGGTCATCGCCGGATGCGCGATCCGTTCGAAGAACGCCGCGACCGCGCGCTGCGACCCGTCGTCGGCGCTGACGTAGGCCACCGCGCCCCGGCCGATCCGCGCCATCCCCTCCATCAGGTAGCGGTTGACCGACGACCCGACGCCGAAGCTGAAGATCCGGGATGCGCCCAGCCGCTCCCGGATCGAAGCGAAGATCTCCCGCTCGTTGCCGATGTACCCGTCCGTCAGGAACGACACGATGCGGAAGCGCCGCGGGTCGTGGGGGAAGTCGAGCGCCGCGCGGATCCCCGCATCCATCATCGTCCCGCCCTCGGAATCGACGTCGTCGAGGTAGTCCAGGGCCCGATCGAGGTTGCGGCGCGTGGCCGGCACCGGCGCGGCGCCGAAGCTCGAGGCGTCGTCGGAGAAGGTGATGATCTGGAACGTGTCGTCCGGGCCGAGCCGGCCGAGCGCGTCGCGGACCGCGTCCTTGGCCAGTTGCAGCGGCTGGCCGTACATGCTGCCCGAGCAGTCCAGCACGAACACCATTTCCATCGGCTGGCGCGGCAGCTCGGCCAGCGACGCGGGCGGATACGCCATCAACGTGAAGAACCCGCCCCGCTCGTCGCGGTGCGCGAGCAGCCCCGACTTGATTTCCGAACCCGCGACCCGGTAGCGCAGCACGAAGTCCTTGTTCGGGATCACCGCCCGGTCGGCCAGCCGGACCACCGCCCGCGACCCCTCCGGTCGCTCGACGCGCACCTCGTGCGTCGGCACCTCCAACTCCTCGATCGGCACCCCGGCGTCGATCGTCACGGCCAGGCCGATGTCGTGCCCGGACCGCTCCCCCGGCCGCAGGTAGGAGACCTCGGTCGCCTGCCCCGAGATGCCCTGATCGCCTCGCCCGACGGCGCCGATCCCGTCGTCGAATCCGGGCGGGTTGAACCGCGGCCCGACGACCATCGGGAACGCCCACTCCAGCCACCCGTCCGCATACTCCAGCGTCTGGTAGTACCGCAGCTCGATGTCGATTGCCGCGCCCGGCTCGATGTTCGCCACCTTCTGGGTGAAGACGTTCGGCCGCTGCTGGGTCAAGAGCGAGGCGACGTAGCCCTGGGCGCGGGCCTCCTCGTAGATCGCCTCCGCCTCCTCCCGCTCGCGGATGATTCCGCGGATCCTCCGCTCCCCGACCGTCATCACGAATTCGTTGACCGCCGAGTTGCTCGGCAGCGGGAAGACGTAGATCGCCTCGATCTTCTCGTCGAACGGATTCCGGTACTGCTGCACGACCGAGACCCGCGCCACGTACCCCGAAACGGCCGCCTCGACCTCGGTGTGTCGCAGCGGCAGCGGCACCTCGCGGCCCTCCTCGTCGCCCGCGCGGCGCGCCAGCAGCGCGCCGGTTCCCGGCCGTTCCTCCTCCGGCGCGCCGTCCGGGAGCGGGGCGCGCGCGATGATCCATAACTCGTCGGCCGCTCCGCCCAGGGCCGTCCCCTCGCCGCCGGCCCGACCCCCGGCCGTTGCCATCAGCGGGTGTCCGCCGTCGGCGTAGAACGAGCAGCCCACCAGTCCCGCCGCCAGCAGCCCCAGCACCGCCCCGAGCGTCCCTCGATCCACGTTCATCGCTCGCCTCCTCCCTCGATCGTCACCGCGGCGTCGAACGACCGTCCGTTCGGATCCGCCGCCACCACCAGCCTCGCCTCCAGTTCCGGCGTCGCGGCGCCGCGCACCATCAGATGCAGCGTCGCCACCCGGGTCCGTCCCGTCGGCAAACTCGTCCCCGTGTCGAACGCCGCCAGGACCAGCCGGTCCTCCCGCAGCGCCGCCGGGTCGTAGTACGCCGGCTCCGCGTACGCCGGGTGCTCGCCCCCCTCCACCCCCACCACCTCCACGTCGCCCGCGCGCACCACGACCTCGACCTGCCAGGCCGCGAGCGCCCGGGCGCCGCTGTCGATGTAGATCGCCACGCGGACGAACCGGACCCGCGCGGCGTCCGGCGCGTCCGCCCGGACGGCGGCCGCCGTCGCGACCGCCAGGCCCAGGACCAGCAGCGTCATCGCCGACCGTGCCGTCATGTTCCGCCTCCCGCGACCGACACCGCGGCGCGGGCGACCCACTCCACGTCTGCGCGGTCCACCCGGCCGTCGCCGCTCCAGTCCCATTCGCCGCGGCCCGCCCCGCCCGTCTCCAGCGCCTTGGCCAGCACGAACGCGTCCAGGATGTTCACGCAACCGTCGCCGTTGACGTCGCCGCGCCGCCGTCTCGACCCCGGCTCTGCGGCCGGCCGGTCGGCCTCCGCGATCGCGGCCGCGTCGGTCCCTCCGCCGGCTTGGGCGTCGGGAACGTCCGGCGCCCGCGCGGTCCGCACCTCCGGTCCGGCGCCGCCGTCGCCGGCGGTCCGGCCGATGTACACCAGCAGGGCGAGGGCGGCGGCCGCCGCGGCCGGCGCGGCGAGCCACAGCCAGCGGCGGCGACGCAGGCGCGCCAGCGGGAGGCGGGACCGCGCCAGCAGCGCCTCGTCCACCGCGGCCGGCACCTCGACCCGACCGCGATACTCCGCCCGCAGCGCGCGTCGCAGCGCCTCCAGTTCCTCGCCCTCGTCGTCGTCCCTCGGGTCGGTCATCGACATGCTCCGCGAGGTGAAGCGCGGCAGGCGGCCGGAAGGTTCACCGCGGCGAACGGAACACGACGAGCCGGGGACGGGGGCGAGGCGGAAGACGAGCGGTCAGCGGCGGCGGTCGGCGAGCAGCTCCGCGAACCTGGGGTCGGCGCGCAGCGCCGCCAGGCCGTTGTGCAGCCGGGACTTCACCGTGCCGACCGGCACCCCCAGCGCCTCGGCGATGTCCGCCAGCGGCAGGTCGTCGACGAACCGCATCAGCAGCACCTCGCGCTGGCCCTCCGGCAGGTCCTCGACCGCCGCGGCAATCCCGGCCGGCGGCGCGCCGTCCCCCGCGCCCCGCGCCGGCAACCCGTCGAGCCGCTCGTCGCCGGCGACGTGCCGGCGCGATCGGCGCAGCCGGTCGAGCGCCAGATGCTTGACCACGGGGTAGAGGAAGGTCCGCAGGCGCGCGGTGAGCCGGAAGCCGGGGAACCGGCCGAGGAGCTGGAGAAAGGCGTCCTGCATCACGTCGAGCGCGACGTCGCGGTCGCGGACGAAGCGCCAGGCCAGGTCCGCGGCCCACTGGCGGTGCCGCAGGTAGAGCGCCGCGAACGCCCGCGCATCGCCCGCGTTCGCCGCCTCGACGAGCTGCTCGTCGGTGCGCGGATCGTCGCCCGCCATGCGGGGCGCATCCTAGCCGAGCGGCCGCGGCGCGGTCGACGCTTCGCGCGCGCCGCGGGACGCGGGCTTGTACGTTCTTCCTCCCTTCTTCTATCCTTGCCGCTCGTCGCGGCTCCGGGAGGTGGCGCATGGGCTCTGATGCGAACCGGTCCCCGACGGCAGGTCCGACGACGGTCGCGCTGGTCCTCGACCCGCGGCTGCCCGGGAAGACGCGCGCGTACCTGCGCGAGCGGGAGGCGCAGGCGGCGGGGCGCTACCGGCTGATCGAGCCGCCGGCGGCCGAGGCGCAGCGCGAGGTGCTGCGCGACGCCGCCCGGCGGGCCGCGCAGGACGGACCGGCGCTGGTCGTGCTCGCCGAGCACGGCGACCGCGAGTTCCTCGAGACGGCCGGGGTGCGGATCACCTGGGCCCGACCGACCCGGCGCGGATGGACGCTGACCGAGGCGCCCGATCTGGTGCCGCTGCCGCCGCCGCGCCTGTGGGACGAGCAGGGACGGCCGTGGATGCCGATCGCCGGCCCCGGCGGCTCGGAGGAGGACCTCGACAGCATCCCGCTCGCCAAGGCGCTGGCGAAATGGTTCGGCGCCCCGCCGCCCGAGGGTTCGGCGCCGGCGGGCGAGGCGGTCGAGCTGGTGGACCGGCCGCGGCTCTCGGGCGAGGCGCTCGAGGGGCGCCTGGACCGCACGGAGATCTGGGCGCAGGACGGAAAGCTGTTCGGCTGGGGCCCGCGGCTCGACGAGGTGCGGGAGAAGCTGTCGCCGTGGCACATCGTCGAGGAGCCGGGGGACTGGTACGAGGCGTGGCAGAAGGCGGTCGGGGGGAATCCCAACCCGTGGCGGCTGGAGGAGGCGCTGCACCAGCCGGACGCGCCCGAGCTGGCCGAGCTGCGGGCGAAGTTCGGGCGGATCGCGGACACCTGGGTCGCCTCGTGGGCGCAGCGGGAAATCGCCCGCCTGCTGGACGCCGCCCTCGCCGAGCCGCCGCCGGCACGCCTGTCGCCGGACGCGGAAGCGGAGGACCGGGCGCGCGAGGAGCTGCGGGGGCTGGTCGAGCGCGGCGCGGTCTCGACCCCGGAAGCGATGGCGCTGCACTTCCGGTTGGCCGCGATGGCGGAGGCGCCGCTGCGGTCGGCGCCGCCCGCGGCCGGGGACCGGCTGCACGTCTGGGCCAGCCTCGCCGGCGGGCCGCTGGTCGAGCTGCGGGTCGTGGCGCTGCGGGGCGCGGCGCACGCGCTGCGCGCATTGCGGCGCGAGGCGCGCGGCGGTCCGGAACTGGCCGAGGCCGGCGACGCGCTGCTGCTGTTCCGCCGGCACGTCACCCCGTGAGGCGCGACGACCCGGACGGGACGTGACGGCCGATTGCATCCCCACCGGCCTCGGTGGTAGAAACTCCTGCCGCGCCGGAGTGGCGGAACTGGCAGACGCGCCGGACTCAAAATCCGGTGGGCCCAAAGCCTGTGAGGGTTCGATTCCCTCCTCCGGCACCGCGGGTGCGAGCGGGACGGGCGGGACGCGGCGCGCGCGCCGACGGGGCGCGGATCGGGTTCCGTGCCGTCGCTCTTGAACCCCGGTTTCGATTCTGCTAGGAGTCGTACCGCGCGGGACATCCGCGAAGTGCGCCGCGCCCCCGGGGCGCGACGGTGGAGGTCGGGATGGCGGCGCCGGAAACGGTGATCTTCGAAGAGGAGTTCTCGCGGATCAACCTGATCTGCGACCGCCTCCGCAGCGATGCGAACGCCCTGGTCGTCTTCATCGTCGACAAGAACGGCCAGCTCATCGCCGCCTCCGGCGAGACCGAACACCTCGATACCACCTCCCTCGCGTCGCTCACCGCAGGCAACGTTGCCGCCACCGGCGGCATCGCCAAGCTGCTCAAGGAGAAGGAATTCGCCACCCAGTTCCACGAGGGCGAGAAGGCCAACATCCACATCCAGATCGTCGGACAGCGCGTCATCCTCGTCGTGATCTTCGACCAGCGCTCGTCGCTCGGACTCGTGCGCCTACGCGTGCGCAAGGCCAGCGACGAACTCAACAAGGTGTTCGACACCCTGGTCGCCAAGGCCCAGCAGCCCGGTGCCGTGAAGGTGCTCGAGGAAATCACCGACGAGGACATCGAGAACCTGTTCAACGAATAGGCGCAGCCGGATGTCCTTCATCAACTATTCCAGCCGCGAGATCAACTGCAAGATCGTTTACTACGGTCCGGGCCTGTGCGGGAAGACGACCAACCTCAAGTACATCTTCGGCAACACCGCCCCCGACGCCAAGGGCAAGATGATCTCCCTGGCCACCGAGACGGACCGCACCCTGTTCTTCGACTTCCTCCCCCTCTCCCTCGGCGAGATCCAGGGCTTCCGCACGCGGTTCCACCTGTACACCGTCCCCGGCCAGGTGTTCTACAACGCCTCCCGCAAGCTGATCCTCAAGGGGGTCGATGGCGTCGTCTTCGTCGCGGACTCCCAGATCGACCGCATGGAAGCCAACATCGAGTCCCTCGACAACCTCCGCGAGAACCTCGCCGACCAGGGCTACGACCTCGACCGGATCCCCTACGTCATCCAGTACAACAAGCGCGACCTCCCCGACATCGCCCCCGTCGAGGAGATGCGCGCCCTGCTCAACAGCAAGGGCGTCCCCGACTTCGAGGCCGAGGCCACCACCGGGCGCGGCGTCTTCGCCACCCTCAAGGCGATCGCCAAGCTCGTCTTCATGGAACTCAAGCGCTCCCGCGGCGGCGGCTAGCCCGGACGGGGAACGATGGGGCGAACCCGCCGCCTCGCGGACCGTCGCTCCACACGGAACTTGCCTGTCCGACACGCGATTGTCACATGCGTCTCGGATCCTCGCAGCTACGGGCGAGCCGCGCCCCCGCTTCGGGCGGCGGACGGCCCAAGGTCCGCAGGTGTTCGCCGGAAGAGCAGCGGAGCGACCATGTCGGGGCAGACGGGCAAGGCCGAGGACGCGACGTTCGCGGGGGACGTGCGCGATGCGTTGCGGGAAATGGGGTCCGACGTCGCGGAGATGATCGCGTCGTCGGTGCGGGTGCTCTCGACCCGCGATCCCTCGGTCGCCCGGGCCGTGCTGGCGCGCGAGTCCGACGTGAACTGGCGGGACGCGATGATCCGGGAAATGTGCCTGCTGCACATGGGCGGCCGGGCGGAACCGGACGCGTTGCGGTACCTGGTGTCGGCGCTGCGCATGGCCAGCAAGCTGGAACGCATCGCGGACCTCGCGGTCCGGCTCAACTCGTATTCGCTCGAGATGGATCCTCCGTCGGACGCCTGCGTTGCGTCGGACATCCTGCGGGTCGCCGCAGCGGCGCAGGAGATGGTGCGACGAGCGGTGATCGACTTCGTGAATCCGCGGGGGATGGTCGAGCAAGGCCGGACGGCGGAGGAACCGCGGCGCTTTCGTCTCGCGACCGCCCGAGCGGCGGGCGCGCTGGCCAAGGCGACGGCCGACCCGCACCAGCTGCGGCAGGTCCTGACGCTGCAGGGCCTCGCCCAGTGCGTCGAGATGCTCCACGACGACGCCGTGGCGCTGGGCGAACTCGCCGCCGGCGCCGGTCCGAGGCGGACGGGTTGAGTCCTCGAAGGCCGGTTCTCGACGCCGAGGCCGCGGAAGAGCACCGCATCCGGCGCGCGCTGGGCGCGGTGACCGCCCTGCGGGCGGCGATGCTGGGGCTCGAGTTCCGCTACGGGCGGCGTCTGGAAGAGGTCCAGCCCACGCACCTCGAGGGCGCGCGCAACCTCGCGCACTATCTGGCCCTGCGCCGCCACGACCTGCGCGACGTCCAGGCCGACCTGGCGGCGCTGGGTCTCTCGTCGCTGTCCGGCAGCGAGTCGAGGGTGCTGGCGGAGGTCGACGCGGTCCTGCGCGCCCTGCACCGCCTGCTCGGCGCGCAGCCGCCCGCGGACCTCCGGCCGAGCGGATTCGTTGGATCGGCACGGGGCCGGGCGCATCTGGCGACCCATGCCGAGGCGCTGTTCGGGCGGGCGCCGGAGGCGCGGCGGGTGCGGATCATGGTCACCCTTCCGGGTGACGCGGCGCGGGACGGCGACCTCGTGCGAGACCTGGTCCGGGCCGGGACGGACTGCCTGCGCATCAACTGCGCCCACGACGACGCGGCGTGCTGGGCGGCGATGGCCGAACACTCGCGGCGGGCGCAGCGCGAGACGAGCCGGGAGTGCCGGCTGCTGATGGACCTGGCGGGCCCGAAGCTCCGGACCGGGCCGCTGGCGGAAGGTCCCGCCGTTCTCAAGTGGCGCCCGCATCGCGACGCCACCGGTCGGGTGACCGAACCGGCGCGGCTGTGGCTGACCGCCCGGGACCGCACGGTCCCGCCGCCGGGGCGGGCGGACGCGGTGGTGCCGATCGAGGGGTCGGCCGTGCTGGTCGACCGGGCGCGGCCCGGGGATGTCGTGCACCTGCGGGATCTGCGCGGCAAACGGCGCAGCCTGACGGTTCGGGGAGTGCAGGGCGGCGGCGTGTGGGTCGAGGCGTTGGAGACGGCGTACGTCGGTCCGGGGACCGCGCTGCGGCTCTCGCGGGCGAGCCTCGGAAACCGTGCGCTCGCCGCCGGGCGGGTCGGACACCTGCCGCCGACGACGACACCGTTGTCGGTCCGCCCCGGCGACAAGCTCGTGCTGACGGCCCGGCCCTTGCCGGCGGCGCCGGGCCTGCGCGGGGAGGACGGAAGCACCCGTACGCCCCACCGGATTTCGTGTTCGCTGCCCGAGGTGCTGGGGGATCTCCGGGCGGGAGAGTCGATCTGGTTCGACGACGGGAAGATCGGCGGACGGATTCTCGAGGCGGACGCGGAGCAGGCGACGGTGGAGATTCTCCACGCCCGCCCCGAAGGCAGCAAGCTGGGCGCGGACAAGGGCATCAACCTCCCGGACTCGCGCCTGCGGGTCGCCGGCCTCACGCCGGACGACGTGCGGGACCTCGACTTCGTCTGTCGCCATGCGGACGTGGTGGCCCTGTCGTTCGTGCGCGACGCGAAGGACGTGCGGCGTCTGCAGCAGGAGTTGCGTCTGCGCCGGGCCGAACACCTCGGCGTCGTGCTGAAGATCGAAACCCGCCAGGGATTCGGGCAACTCCCGGAAATCCTGCTGGCGGCGATGCGCAGTCGGGCCATCGGGGTGATGATCGCCCGGGGAGACCTGGCGGTGGAGTCGGGTTGGGAACGCCTGGCCGAGTTGCAGGAGGAGATCCTGTGGCTCTGCGAGGCCGCGCACGTCCCGGTGATCTGGGCGACGCAGGTGCTGGAAAACCTGAACAAGACCGGGTTGCCGTCGCGGGCGGAGATCACCGATGCCGCGATGAGCGAGCGGGCGGAATGCGTGATGCTGAACAAGGGGCCGTACGTCCTGCGTGCGGTTGGCGTGCTGGACGACATCCTGCGACGGATGCAGACGCACCAGGAGAAGAAGCGGGCGCTGCTGCGCCCGCTGCACGTGGCCGCCGCCGCGGACGACAGCGCCCCCGGCGAACTCCAGGAGCCCTCGTGATGGGGCGGACCGCGACGAAGACCGGTGCCGGACGCTTCCCGCAGCGGGTGGCGGCGATCGATGTCGGTTCGAGCGGCATCCGCTTCGTCGCCGCCCGGTTCTCGTCCCCCGAACGGTGGGAGACCCTGCTTTCGCTGCGCGTGCCCGTGCGCCTGGGCCATGGCGTCTTCCTGGAGGGGCGGCTGGCGCCCCGGTTGATCGACGCGGCGGTCCGGGCGTTGGCCTCCTTTCGTGCGGAGGCGGACAAGCTGGGCATCCGGCAGCTGCGCGCCGTCGCCACCTCCGCCGTCCGCGAGAGCGAGAACGGCGACCTGCTGGTCGACCGGGCGCGCCGCGAGGCCGGCGTCACGGTGGAGGTCATCTCGGGCAGCGAGGAGGCGCGTCTGGTGCATGCGGCCGTCCGCCGGCGCGTCCCGCTGGGGCGCCGGTCGTGGCTGTTGGCCGACCTGGGCGGAGGAAGCGTCGAGATTTCGCTGGCCGACGCGGAGGGCATCCGCTGGTCCGAGTCGCACACGATGGGAACGGTCCGGCTGGTCGAGGAACTCTGCGAAACCGACGGGCAGAGCCCGGCGGCGTTCGAACGGCTGCTGCAGCAGTACGTGGGGACGCTGCACCTGCCCCCGGCCGAACGACTCGGACGGCCGGCGGGTCTGATCGCCACCGGCGGCAACATCGAGGCCCTGGCGAAACTGGCCGGGCTGTCGGTCGGACTCCACGGCGCCACGCTGCCCGTCGAGTCGCTGCGCCGGATGACGCGGGTGCTGTCCCGGCTCTCCTACCGGGAACGCATCTCCGATCTCGGCCTGCGCGAAGACCGGGCGGACGTGATCCTGCCCGCGGCCGTGATCTACGAGCGCGTGGCGGCGTTGATCGGTGCGCGGACCATCCGCGTCCCGTTCGTCGGACTGAAGGACGGCGTCCTGCACGACCTCGTCGACCGCATCGCCTCGGGGACGACCCACGAAGACTACCGGCAGCGGCTGGTCCACGACGGCGCCCTCGTGCTCGGTCGTCGCTACGCCTTCGACGAGCGGCACGGGCGCCACGTCATGCAGCTGGCGCTGTCGCTGTTCGACCAGCTCTCGGCCCTGCACGGGCTGGGTTCCCGGGAGCGGGGGCTGCTGCTGGCCGCCGGCCTGCTGCACGACATCGGCTCCTACGTCTCGTACAAGCGCCACCACCGGCATTCGATGTATCTGCTGTCCCACGCCGAGCTGCCCGGCCTGACGCCGCACGACATGGAGCTGGTGGCCGCCGTCGCCCGCTATCATCGCAAGAGCGGGCCGCGGCCCGCGCATCCGGAGTTCGCGCGCCTGGGGCCGAGCGACCGGCGCCGGGTCGTCCGGCTGGCGGCCATTCTCCGTCTCGCCGATGCGCTCGACCGCGAACATCGCCAGCGCGTGCACGGCATCCGCGCCCGCGTCGCGGGCAAGGAAGTGGTCGTCTCCCTGGAAGGTCGCGGCAGCCTGGTGCTGGAGCGGTGGGCGCTCCGCCGCAAGGCTCGGCTCTTCGAGCAGGCGCTCGGCGTCCGGGTCCGCCTGCGCGAGGAAGGAGGTGCGAAGTGAAACAGGCAGCCTCGCCGCCGGGCGTGCTGGTGGCCTTCGAGGGGATCGATGGATCCGGGAAGACCACGCAGCTCCGGCTGGCGCTGCAATGGCTGCGCGGCCAGCAGTGCCGCGCGGTGCCGAGCGAATGGAGCTCCAGCGAACTGGTGATGGGCGCCACGGTGCGCGGCAAGAACCGCCGGCTGCTCACGCCGACGACGTTCAGCCTGGTGCACGCCACCGACTTCGCCGACCGCTACGAGCGCCAGATCCTGCCGATGCTCAAGGGGGGCTGCATCGTCCTCGCCGACCGGTACATCTTCACCTCGTTCGCGCGCGACGGCGTTCGCGGATGCAACCCCGACTGGCTGCGCAAGCTCTACTCGTTCGCGCGGCTGCCCGACCTGACCTTCTTCTTCGACCTCCCGCTGCACACGGCCATTGGCCGGACGCTCGATTCCCGCATGGAACTGGAGTACTTCGATGCCGGGATGGACCTCGAGCTCTCGATGGACATCGTCGAGAGCTACCGGCTGTACCAGGGACGGATCCTCGAATTCTACCGCCAGATGGCGCTGCCCCATCGCTTCGTGGCCATCGACGGGTCGGCCTCCATCCACGCCCAGCAGATGGAGATCCGCCGGCACATCGAGCAGACGCTCCAGTTGAGTCGCTTCCGCAGGAGGGCCGCGTCGTGAGCACCAAGCGTTGCTACGGACATCCCGGGCCCGGTGTCGACCTCGCCCGCCTGGAGGGCTGGCTGATCGTGATCGAAGGCCGCGACTCCACCGGCCGCTCGACCCATATCCGGCGTCTCGCCGAGTGGCTCGAGCAGCGCGGCCATGCGGTGGTGGAGGTCGGGCTCCACCGCTCGCCGCTCGTCGGGCCGGAACTGGAACAGGCCAAGCAGGGCAACCTGCTCAGCGCACGGACGATGTCGCTGTTCTACGCCACCGACTTCTACGACCAGATGGAGAACGGGATCATCCCGGCGATGCGCTCCGGCGCCGTGGTGCTCGCCGACCGCTACATCTTCACGCTGATGGCGCGGGACCTGGTGCGCGGCGCCGACCCGGATTCCGTGGAGTCGCTCTACGCGATGGCGATCGTTCCCGACGTCGTGTTCTACCTCTCGGTTTCCATGCCGGTGCTGGTCGAACGGACCCTGCAGGCCCACCCCCGTCTGGACTACTGGGAGTCCGGCATGGACCTCGGCTTCTCCCGCGACTGGTTCGACTCCTTCCTGATCTACCAGCGGCGCATGGAGCAGCAGTTCCAGCAGCTGGCGAAGAAGTACGGCTTCGAAACGATCAACGCGAACCGCTCCCTGGCCGCGATCCAACGCGACCTGCGCGACCGGATCGCTTCGCTGCTCGAGAGGGCCCCCGAGTGAACCGGCGCCGCCCGGCGCCGGCCGCGAGCGCCCCGCCGCCAGCGGCCGGGAAGATCCGTCCTCCCGCGGACACGCGGATCCCCGCCGACTCCTCGATGCTCGCGGCGGCGCGCTGCATCGTCGCCGCCCAGACCTTCCTGCTCGACGCACACCGCGCGGGCGCGGCCGAGGGCGTCGACCCCGAGTTCCTCCACGAGTTGCGCGTGACGGCCCGGCGCCTGCGTTTCGCCTTCCGGCTTCTCGGACCGCTGCTCACGCCCGACACCGAGCGGTTTCGCCGGCGGCTGGCGACCCTGATGTCGGCGATGGAAACCGTGCGCGACCTCGACGTCCTGCTCGCCGCCCTGCCGGAAGACCTGACGGGAACGGAAACGGACGAGGCGACGGCACGGCGGCTGATCGAGTTCTTTCGCGAACAGCGTCTGCCGATGCAGCAACGCCTCGCACGGACCCTGCGCTCCCCGGACTGCGACCGGCTGATCCTCGAGTGCCGGCGGCTCGCCGCAACCCCCCCGCCGAGCAAGGCCGGTGCGGCGGTACGGTTCGGCGACGAACCGGCGCGGCAGGGCGCGATCCGACTCCTGCGACGCACGGGCCGGCGCGCCCTCCGCCGCGTCGAGACCCCGCTGCCCGAACGGACCGACGAGGAACTGCACCAGGTGCGCATCGTCGTGCGCCGCTTCCGGTACGTGTGCGACTTCTTCGGCGAGACCGTCGGCGGAAACAGCCTCGCCAAGGCCCGCCGGGCCGCCGCAGAATTGCAAGGCCTGCTCGGCGCCATCCAGGACGACCGGACGGCGGTCGAACGCTTCCGCGCCGCCGCCGCCGCGCTGTCGACCTCGGGCCGCTGCGAAACCGACACGGTCTTCGCCCTCGGAGCACTGGCGCAGTCGCGCCGGCGGAGCGCGGCCAAGTCCCGACGAAAACTGGCCGAATCGGCAGCGGTCTTCCACCAGGCGGTCGAACGGCTGCTCCGGCGATTCCGCTGAGCTTCCCACCCCTGCCGGGAACCCGACCGGTCCTGTCCGTTTTCTGGCTTCCATGGACAATGTAGGATAGAGTATGCACAGGTAGGCCCGGAGGGGCCGGGAGGTCAGCCATGGGAGCCCAGCCGATCATCGACCGTCGCCGTCATCGGGTGTACCTGACGCGGAACACCGAGTACCACACGCGCGACAACCGCTGCGTCGGCGTCCGGGACCGCGCCACGGGCGAGTGGCAGTGGGACCACAAGGCGTTGAGCGCCCGGGTGCTGGGTGGGATCTCGTTCCGCAACGGCGGGGTCCGGCCGACGCCGGGGATCCCGTCGCCCGGGGAGTCGCTGTATCTGTGGCGGAAGGACGGCGAGTCGCTGATCACGTCGGAGTTGGAGGCGATCGCCCGGCCCGAGGCCCAGGTGGTCCGTTCGTATCCGGCGTACAACTAGCCCGCGATGCGGGTGCGGAGCCGGCGGTTCAAACCGTCCGGCGGTTCGGGTTCGGCCTCCAGCGGTTCGTTCTTCCGGGTGATCCTCCGGCGTCGTTCGCGTTCCAGCAGATCGCGGAAGGTGGTGCGGGGCAGGCCGGCGGCGCGGGCCGCGGCGGCGATGTTGCCGTGGTGGAGGGCCAGGAGGTAGGTCGCCTCCGCGGGGGGGACTTCCGGGGGCCGCAGCGGTTCGTCGAGGGCGTTGCGGACGGTCGGTTCATCGATCAGCGGCCCGGTCGCGGCGAGGGCGGCGCGGACGGTGACGTTGCGCAGTTCGCGCACGTTGCCCGGCCAGCGGTGCTGGCTCAGCGCCCGCAGGGCGGCGGGAGTGAAGCCGCGCGCGGCGATGCCCGGGGCGTCGAGGAATGCGTGGGCCAGCGGGGCGATGTCCTGCGGCCGCGCCCGCAGGGGCGGGATCCGCACGACGAACACCGCCAGACGGTGCCACAGGTCGAGACGCAGGCGGCCCGCGGCAACCGCCTCCAAGGGCTCGCGGTTGGTCGCGGCCACGATCCGCACGTCCACGGGGACCGGCCGCTCCGCGCCGACCGGCAGCACGGCGCCTTCCTCCAGCGCCCGCAGCAGCTTGGCCTGCAGCTCGAGCCGCATCTCGCCGAGCTCGTCCAGCAGCAGCGTGCCCCCGTGGGCGCGCTCGAACGCTCCCCGGTGCGCCTCGGTCGCTCCCGTGAACGATCCGCGCTGGTGCCCGAACAGGATCGACTCCGCCAGTTCCGGCGGCAGGGCCGCCGTGTTGACCGCGACGAACGGTCCGTTCCGTCGCGGACTCATCTCGTGGAGCCGCCGCGCCAGCACCTCCTTGCCGCAGCCCGTCTCCCCGGTCAGCACGCAGGGCTCCCGCGAGTGGGCCGCGAGCCGCAGCCGTTCCAGCGCCGGGGCCAGGCCCGGCGTCGGCACCATCCGCCCCGACCGCCCCACGGCTCGCCCCGCCTCCTCCTCGCGCAAGACCTGGATTTCCGTTCCTCCCAGCCGCAGGGTCGCGCCGGGCCGCAACTCCGCAACGAAGACCCGGCGGTCGTCCAGATGGCAGCCGTTGAGGCTGGCGAGGTCTTCGAGGAGGACCCGGTCGCCGTCCACCGTGACGCGCGCGTGCCGGGCGCTGGCCGCCGGATCGTCGAGCAGCACGTCGCAGTCGGTCGCGCGGCCGAGGACGATCGCGCCGGGCCCGAGCCGGCGGTGGACCAGGCGCCCGTCGGCGCCCGTCCAGCGCAGCACGAGCGTCCCGGCCGAGGGCGGCCGCTCCAGCGCCGGGCGCGTGCGGTCGGCCGGCGGTCGCTCTTCCTCCGGGCGGTCCGCCGGGCCGGAGACGCCGAGCCGGTAGGGCCCGAGGACGACCCGGCGGTCCGGCTCGAGCGCGACGGCGTGGTGCTCGCCCGCACCCTCCACGCGCAGCGGCGCGCCGCCCCGCGCCACGGCCCACCAGCGGCGCTGGCGCAGGCGCAGCACGAGGTGGAAGGGCCGGATGCCGTGGCCGCACAGCCGCAGGTCGTTGCCCGGGGCCGAGCCGACCTCGAGGCCGGGGGCGGCGAGCGGAATGGCGGCGAGCTCGGTTCCGTCGCGTTCCAGCAGCAGGCACTGCATCGCGTCTCCTCCGCCGGGCGCATCGCGCCCGCCGCGGCGCGCGTTGCGGAGGGAGAGCCGCCGGCCGGGGGTCAGTTTTCGCGCAGGCCGAGGTCGCGCATCTTGACCTGGAGCGACTTGCGGGAGATCCGCAGCAGCTTGGCCGCCCGCGTCACGTTGTGGTCGGTGACCCGCAGCGCCCGGTCGATCAGGTCCCGCTCGACCCGCTCCGCCGCCGCCTTGACCTGCGACTTGAGCGCCAGCGGATCGTCGGGCGCGGCGGCGGACGAGGCGCCCGCGGCGCCGCGGACGGTTTCCGGGAGGTCGGCCGGGCCGATCCGCGGGCCGTTGGCGAACAGCACGCAGCGCTCGACCAGGTTCTCCAGTTCGCGGACGTTGCCGGGCCAGTGGTGCCGGCGCAGCGCCGCCATCGCCTCCGGCTCGAAACCCTCGATCCGCCGCCCCAACCGCTCGTTGAAACGCTCGATGAAGTGCGCGCACAACGGCGGGATGTCCTCGACCCGCTCCCGCAGCGGCGGCAGGCGGATCGAAACCACGTTGAGCCGGTAGAACAGGTCCTCGCGGAACGTCCCCTCGGCCACGCAGCGCGCCAGATCCTTGTTCGTCGCCGCGATCAGTCGGACGTTCACCCGCAGCGTCCGCAGCCCCCCGACCCGCTCGAACTCGTGCTCCTGGATCGCGCGCAGCAGCTTGACCTGCATCTCCAGCGGGATCTCGCCGATCTCGTCGAGGAACAGGGTCCCGCCGTCGGCGAGTTCGAAGCGCCCCGGCTTGCTCGTCACCGCGCCGGTGAAGGCGCCCTTCTCGTAGCCGAAGAACTCGCTCTCGATCAGCTCCCGCGGGATCGCCGCGCAGTTGACGCGGATGTAGGGTCGCGCGGCCAGCCGGCTGTTGGCATGCAGCGCGCGCGCCACCAGCTCCTTGCCCGTCCCGCTCTCGCCCGTGATCAGCACCGTCGTCGGCGTCGCGGCCACCTTGTCCAGGATCGCGTACACCTGCTGCATCGGCTCCGACTCGCCGATGATCCGGTACCGGCGCGACTCGCCCGGCGGCGCCGGCGGCGGCGCCGCGGCGTCCAGGCGGACGCTCCGCAGCGCCTTGCGCACGATCGCCAGCAGCTCGTCCTTCTCGAACGGCTTGGTGATGAAGTCGAACGCCCCGAGCTTCATCGCCTCGACGGCGGTGTCGACCGTGCCGTGCGCCGTCAGCACCACGAACGGCAGATTCGGGTCGCGCGCGACCACCTTCTTCAGCAGCTCCATGCCGTCCATGTTCGGCATGCGCAGGTCGGCCACCACCACGTGCACCACGTTGTCGTCCAGCACCTGGAGCGCCTCGAGCCCGTCGTTCGCCTGCAGCACGTCGCACGGCTCCCGCTCGAGCAGCGCGGCGAGCACGCGCCGCATGTTGGGCTCGTCGTCCACGATCAGCACCTGCGGCCGTTCCGCCATCGGTCCCTCGCCGCCGCCCGCTCACTCCGGCCGGCAGGTCTCGCCCAGGCCCGGCGCGTTCGGCGCGTCCCCGGGCAGGCCGGAGCAGTAGAACACGAACACCTCGCCGCTGCCCGGCGACCCCACGAACGGCTCGCTCCGCCCGCGCACCGGCCCCACCGCCAGCGCCGCGCCGAGCCGCGCGCCGGCCTCCGGCACCGCGTCCCGCAGCGCCGCCGCCCGCCGCCACCCGGTCCCGTCGCGGACGAACACGTGCACCGCTCCGGCCCGCGCCGCGCCGGCGACCGTCGCCCCCGGGTCGCCCACCAGCAGCTCCGAGGCGCCGTCGGCGTCGAGATCGCCCGCGGCGATCGCCGCCCCGAACTCCGCCGAACACTCGACGTCGTCCCCCGCGTCCGCCGGGCAGGACAGCACCGCCGGGCCAGGCTCCAGATCGCACGTCGCGACGGCGGTGCCGCGCGCCGCCAGGCCGGCGCCGTCGAACACCAGGATCCCGGCCGCCCCCTGCGCCAGCAGCTCGTCGTTGCCGTCGCCGTCCAGGTCGGCCGCGGCCAGGCCGCCGCCGAGCGGCGTGGGACCCGCATCCTCCCGGCACGCCACCACCTCGTACGCCGCCGTCGCCGGGTCGGGGTTGGTGTCGCGCACGATCGCCAGCCACGAGTCGCCGGAACGGGCGACCAGGTGCGAGGCGCCGACGGCGAGCCAACCGCCGCCCGCTGCGCGACCCGCGGCGAGCGCGCTGCCGAACGCCGGGTCGGCCCGCGGCGAGGCCCACACCGGCGTCCAGTCCCCCGGCGCGATCAGCCGATCGACCGGCGCCAGCCACACCGCGTTGTCGGCGCCGATCGCCACCAGCGGCCGGTCGCCGCCGGGCCAGTCGGCCAGCGCCCGCCCGAGATGCTCCGTCGCGGACCGCTGGCGGTAGGTGCCCACCGTGCGGTCGGTCGCCGCGCAGTACACGGCGATCCGACCGTAGCTCACCGTCTCGCCGAGCGCGTTGCGGCCGGCGTTCGGCTGGCCCACCACCAGCACCCCCTCGTCGCACGGGTCCGTCCCCAGCCCGGCGGCGGCGGCGAGCCAGAGCAGCGCGGCACCCGTTCCCGAGTCGTCGCAGGTCGTCTCGTCGGTCGGATCCCGCTCATCGACCCGCGCCGAGATCGGGCTGCAGATCGAAGCCACGTGCCGGTCCGTCTCGAGCCGGTCGCCCACGGACCAGCGGTAGGTCTCGGCGGCCGATCCGGGGCCGGCCGAGACGGCGACCAGCGTCGCGTCGCCCTCGGGAGTCGGAACCCGCCGCACGGCCAGCACCGCGCCGAACGGGGACCGCTCGTAGTTCTCGGGACGGCCGAAGGCGACGACCGGGGTGTCGTCGTCGAACGTCCAGAACTCGGTGACGAACGAGCAGCCGGCCGCGACCAGCGCGGCGGCGAGGAACACGACCCGCGGCGACCGGCGCATCAGAACCGCACCTCCAGTCCGAAGCCCAGGCCGGTGGGGCCGAGCGTCGGGATAACCTCCGCGCCGGGTTCGTCCGGCGGCGCTCCCGGCGGCGCCCACCCTTCGATCGTCGAGAAGTCCCGCGGTTCCTCCCGGCGCCCTTCGGAATCGGGCAGCGGGTCGCGCAGGGCGTAGTACAGGCCGAGGCCGGCGAGGGCGGCGCCGGCGACGAAGGCGACGTCGGCCCCCACCGACCAGAGCAGCCCGTCGAACAGCCGGGGATCGTTGTTGTCCAGACGCCCGGCCGCCCGGTCGGCCTCGACGTCGTCGTGGATGTCCAGCGCGACGCCGCCGAAGGCGCCGCCCGCGGCGAACAGGGCCGCCGCGACGCCGAAGCTGACCCACGCCGATACGCGGGACGGCTCGGGATTCAGCCGCACCAGCAGTTTGGTGCGCTGCCCGCGGCCGATTTCGACCGTCTCGCTGTAGTCCTTCATCCCCTCCGCCGTCACCGTGACGCGGTGCCGCCCGGCCGGCAAGGTCGCGATTGCGCCCGCGACCCCCTCGCCCCAGCGGCCGAACGCGAGCGTTCCGCCGGGGCCGTCATCGATCGCGTAGGTCGCGCCGTCGACGTTGGTCAGGAGTTCCAGCTCGCCCCAGTCCACGCGCTCCAACTCCACCCGCAGCTCCGCCGGCCGGCTCGTCTCCACCGTCACCGTCCGCTCGACGGTTTCGTATCCCTCCAGCTCGACCCACACCCGGTGCTCGCCGACCGGCACCGGCCCCTGCCAGGGCGTCGGGGTCGCCGCCCCCCGCTCGTGCACGTCGACGAAGATCCGGGCCCCCGCGACGTTCGCGACCACCCGCAGCATCCCGTAGAACTCGTCCTGCCCGAGCCGGAACACGTAGACGTAGACCACGTTCGGCTCGACGACGATCGGGCGTCGCTCGGTCGCGAAGTCGGCATGCTCGATCCGCAGCACGTACTCGCCCTCGGACAGCGAGGCGGTCATCGGCGAGACGCCCTGGGCGACGACGGCGCCCGAGCGGTCCTCGACGAAGACGCTCGCGCCCGCCGGCTCGGTTTCGACGTTGACCGACGACTTGAACTGCCGGCGCGTCTCCTCCGCCGTCTCGCGCGTGATCACGATCGTCGCCGGCGGCGCGCCGTCCGGAGGCGGCGGCGGCGCGGCCTGCATCGCCGCTTCGATCTCGTGCACCCGCTCCTCGACCGCCGCGCGGTCCGGGGCGTTCGGCTCCATCTCGACGTAGCGCCGCAGGTAGCGCACGGCGCTCGGCCCGTCCCCCGCTTGGAGGAAGCAGAGGCCGACGTTGAAGACGAAGGCCGACGACGGGCGACTCTGGTTCGCGAGCAGGAACTCCTGCGCCGCCTCGGCATAGGCGCCCTGTCCGTACAGCCGCTCGCCCTCCCGCGCGTGCTGGCGCGCCGCTTCGATCGCCGCGGCGACGGCCGGGTCGCCCCCCGACGCCTCGTCCGACCGGGCCGGGGCCGCGGACAGCGCCGCCAGCAGCGGCAGCAGAGCCAAACCGGGGAACGCGATCCGTTGCATCGTTCGTCCTCTCGCCGGCCCGCGACGGCGTCTCGGCGGACCGGCACCGCCGCCCAGATTCCCGGACGAACGCATCCTAGGATCGCCTTCGCCCGCTGGCAAGCGCGGCAGGACGGCGCGGATTCCGCCGCCGCGGTCCTGCGACCTGCAGGAAAGCGCGACCGGGCCCGGACTACAGCGTCGCCGTGTCCTTGAGCTCGAATCCGGCCGGGTCGATCGTCCCGGTGCCCTCGCGCGGGGCCGCGCCGGCGTCCCGGGGAACCGCGCCGGCGTCGGCCGGCGGCGCCCCCGCGTCGCGCGGCCGGACCACCGGGCAGTTGAGGCGCAGGTGGACCGCGCGCGAGGCGGCGGTGACCCGGAACGGCTCGTCCTGCACGCAGTCGCCGCGCTCCGCGTGCAGTTCGAGCAGCGCGCCCACCGGGGCCTCGAACGAGCACGGGGTCGTCCCGCGGCACAACCGTCGCCGGCCGTCGTACAAGACCGCCCCCGCCGGCTCGGTCGTCGCCTGGACTCGCACGACGCGCGCTCCGGTCTCCGGGGCGCGATCGGCCCCGGCATCGCCGGGCTCGGCCGCCGCATCGCCGGGCTCGGCCGCCGCATCGCCGGCCGCCCCGGCGTCGGGAGCCTCCCCGACCGGCGCCGTCTCCGCCGCGACCTCGGGCGCCGGCTGGTCGGCGCCGCCGCCGTCGCCCGGCACCGCGCCGGTGCCACCGCCGCCGTCCGGACTCGCGCCGGCGGAGCCGTCCGGCGGCCCGGGCGCGGCGCGATCCCGATCGTCCGGCAGGGCGGTCGTGTCGGGGTTCGTCAGGACGACGCGCGGCGCGCCGGAGTCGTCCGCCTTGCGGCCGCCGAAGTAGCCGGACTGCCACAGGTACCATCCCGCGGCCCCCGCCGCGACGACGAACAGGGCGGTTCCCAGCAGGGTCGACACCGGGCGCCGCCGGCCGCGGCGCGTGGCCGGGGCCGCCACCGCCGCGGCCGTGGCCGCGGTCCAGGCGGTCCGCTCGCCCGAGTCCCGTGCCGCGGGCACGCCGATCGGCGGCAGCGTGGAATGCCGGTGCTCGACCGGCAGCCCCTGCAACGCCCGCTGGAGGTCCTCCAGCATCTCCAGCATCGTCCCGTACCGCTCGTCCCGGTCCTTCGCCATCGCCTTGTAGATCACCGACTCGACGGCGGCCGGAACCGCGACCTCCGGCGCGACCTGCGACAGCGGCTTGACCTCGCTGAACAGGTGCTGGGTCAGGATCGCCATGAACGATTCGCCGGTGAACGGGACCTGACCGGCCAGCATCTCGTAGAGCATCACGCCGGTGGCGTAGACATCGACGCGCAGGTCGAGCGTCTGGCCGCGGGCCTGCTCCGGCGCCATGTATTCGGGTGTGCCGAAGATCACGCCGGTCTTCGTCAGCCGGCGGCCCTCGGCATCGAGCGTCGTCATCTTGGCGATGCCGAAGTCGAGGACCTTGACGATGTCGCGGCGGTCGTCCTTGCGGACGAGAAAGACGTTCTCGGGCTTGAGGTCGCGATGGATGATCCCCTTCTGGTGCGCCGCGTGGAGGGCGCGGCACATCTGGGCCACGATCCGCGCCGCGCGTTCCAGCGGCAGGCGGACTTCGCGCTGCAGCACGTCCGCCAGGTCCTCCCCGCGCAGCAGCTCCATCGCGAAGAAGATCCCGCCGTCCTCGGTCGTGCCGAAGTCGGAGACATCGATGATGTTCTCGTGGCCGATGCTGGCCGCGCTCCGCGCCTCCTGCTTGAACCGCTCGACCAGGTCCTGCTTCCGCGTGAAGTCCTCCCGCAGGACCTTGAGCGCCACCGCCTTGCCGAGCTCCACGTGCTCGGCCTCGTACACCACCCCCATCCCGCCCTCGCCGATCCGGCGGACGATCCGGTACCGTCCGGCGAGCACCAGGCCGAGGCGCGGGTCGGGCCGCGGCACCCCTTCGTGCGAGTCTTCTTCCCCGACGAGCCGCGCGCCGTCCTGGGGACAGAAGATGACATCCTCGCCGGCCTGGTGACCGCACTTCGGACAGACGCGCATCGCCCGGCAACGTAGCATCCGCGATCCGCCAGGGTCAACCCGCGGGTCCGCCTCGCCGGCCCCGCCGCGAATCGATCTACGAACTCGCCCCCGGCTGTACTAGGCTCCCACGACGTGACCTTCGACGCGGCGCCGCGCATCCGGGTTCTCCCGGCCGACCTGGTCAACCAGATCGCCGCCGGCGAGGTGGTCGAGCGGCCCGCGTCCGCGGTCAAGGAACTCGCCGAAAACGCCCTCGACGCCGAGGCCGGCCGGCTCGAGATCGCCCTGCGCGGTTCGGGCATCGACGAGATCCTCGTCCGCGACGACGGCCACGGGATGTCGCGCGAGGAAGCCGCCCTGGCGCTGATCCGGCACGCGACCTCCAAGCTGGCCACCGAGGAGGACCTGCGCCGCATCGCCACCTTCGGCTTCCGCGGCGAGGCGTTGCCCGCGATCGCCGCCGTCTCCCGGCTGCGCCTGCTCACCCGCCGCCCGGACGACGCCGAGGGCACCGAGGTGCTGGCCGAGGAGGGCCGGGAGCCCGTCGTCCGCCCGGCGGGCGCGCCGCCCGGCACGACCGTGGTCGTGCGCGACCTGTTCTACCGCACCCCTGCCCGCCGCAAGTTCCTCAAGTCGGCGCGCACCGAGCTGGCGGCCTGCGTGCGCGCCGTCGAGTGGCTCGCGCTCTCCAACCCCGCCGTCGGCTTCACCCTGCACCACGACGGCCGGCCGCTGCGCCGCTTCCTCCCCTGCGCCGCCACCGCCGACCGGGTGCGCGAGGTCTTCCCCGACGTCCCCCTCACCCCCGTCGAAGGCGCCCTCGAAGGGGTCGCCGTCCTCGCGTTCCTCGGCGGCCCCGAACACGCCCGCCCCGGCGCCCGCAACCTCGAACTGCTCGTCAACGGCCGGCGCGTCGCCGACCGCGCGATCGTCGCCGCCGTCGCGGCCGCCTACGAGGGGATGCTGCCGGCCGGAGCGCTGCCGCCCGGCGTCGTGTACGTGAACCTCGACCCGGCCGCGGTCGATGTCAACGTGCATCCGCGCAAGGAGGAGGTGCGGTTCGTCAACCCCCGGCAGATCTACGCCGTCGTGCGGCACGTCCTGCGGGACGGCCTGGCTCGCGCCCGGACGGTCGGTTCCGCCGCCGGCGCGCCGCCGGGCCCGTCGCCCGCGGCTGCCGCCGAGGAGGCGCGCCCGTGGCGTCCCCCCGTCCCCGAGCCGCTCGGCCCGCGCACCTTCGGCCTCGTTCCGCCGCCGTCGCCTGCCGTCCCGCTGCCGACGTTCCCGGCGGAGTCCGCGTTCCGCCCCGGCGCGGCGCCGGCGCTCCGATCGCCCCCGGGCCCCGCCGCCGAGTCCCCGCCCGTCGCGCTCCGCGCCGGCTCCTTCGCCGCGCTGGTCCCGGCCGGCCAGGTGTTCCTGACCTACCTGATCTGCGAGGGCGAGGACCGCGTGGTGCTGATCGATCAGCACGCGGCGCACGAGCGCGTGGTCTACGAAGACCTGCGGGCCGCGCTGCGCTCCGGCCCCCTGCCGTCCCAGTCGCTGCTCGAACCGCTGCCGGCGCCGCTCCGCGCCGACCTGCTCGCCGTGGTCGAGGAGGAACGCGACACCCTGGCGCGGCTCGGGTTCGACGTCGAGGCGTTCGGCCCCGACCGGGCGCTGTTGCGGGCCCATCCCGCCGGCCTGCGCGGCGATCCCGTCGAGGCGCTCCGCGAGACGCTCGCCGTCCTGACCCACGGCCGCGGCGGGGAGCGCGCCGTCGTCGAACGCGGCCTGGCCACCGTCGCCTGTCACTCGGCGATCCGGGCCGGCAAGCGCGTGTCCGACGCCGAGGTGCGCGCCCTGCTGCGACGGATGGACGAGGTCGATTTCGGCGATCACTGCCCCCACGGCCGGCCGGCCTGGACCGTGATCACGCGCGCCGAACTGGAGCGGATGTTCGGCCGGCGATGACCCGCGACCCGCTCCTCTCGCGCGCCGCCGGCCGGGTCCGGCCCCGACGCCGGAGGAAGAAGGCGGCCGCGAGGGCGAGCGGCAGAAGGCGGAAGCCGGGGCGCGGGCGGCCGGGCGCCGCGCACCCGCACCCTTCCTCGACGTAGGCCAGGACTGCGGAACCGTCGTCGCCGTCCGCGTCGCCGCTCGTCTCCCCGCCGTGGCCGTCGCCGACTTCGCCGCCGACATCGGCGTCGGTGTCGCCGTCGCCGTCGGCGTCGACCGGCGCGGTCGAGCCGCAGGCCGGGTCCCAGTCGGGCGCGATCGCCGCGCAGGCGTCGGACGACGGCTTGCGGCCGCCGCTCGCGTCCAGCACCCCGAACGGCGGCACCATCGCGTCCGACCAGCAGAACCAGAACACGACCGGAACCCGCGCGAGGTACGAGTCCCGGGTCAGGGCGTAGACGTTGCGCAGGTAGTCGGCTTGGCGCGCCGAATCGATCGTGCCCAGCTCGGTGACCCACAGCGGCAGCCCGGCCGCGGCGTAGTAGCGGTCGTAGAGGTCCGACAGGTCGCCGAAGCCCCAGCCCGGGTCCGGCCAGCCGTCCGGAGCGCGCTGACCGTACGGGTGGATGCCGACCCCCTGGTACGGCAGGGAGCCGCCGGCGGCGCTGCGGGCCCGCGTGTAGTAGGTCGCGTCGCCGCTCGCCAGGCCGCCCACGATCAGCGGCCGCGTGGAGTGCGCGCGGATCGCGGCGGCGGCGTCCGCGAGGAACGGGCCGAACTGCTCCGCCGGGATGCCGGGGTCGTAGCCGCTGCCCGGGTCGAACAGGTCGGGCTCGTTCCACACCTCCCACGCATCGACGCCGTCCGCGTAGTGCGCGGCGATGTCGCGCACGGCCGCCGCGAACGCCGCGCGGTACGCGGCCCACTCGGACGCCCCGGCGTCCGAACGGGGCTTGCCGGTGGACAGCGAGGAGTAGTCCACCAGCAGCAGGACGCGCAGGCCGGCGGAGCGGCGCGAGGCGATCGCCGGGTCGTAGAAGGAGAAGCCGAGCCAGTGCTTGTACTCGATCCGCACCCAGCGCGCCCCGATCGCCTGGAGCGCCGCCGCGTCCGGGTTGCCGCCCGGGTTCGCCGGGTCGATGTTCATCCCGAACAGCAGGATCCCCGGCGCGTCGCACTGGGCACGGGCCGGGGAGGGGAGGGCGGAGCCGCCGCACGCCAGCAGCGCGGCGACGAGGAGCGCCCGACCGGATGGGACGGGAAGCGCGTTGACCGGTCGCATGCGGCCATCCTCGCCCGGGCGCGGCCGGCGGGGTAGGGGGGCACGGGGGGACGAATGGCGGCCCCGCGGAAACCCCGACTTCGCGACGGAGCCGTCTCTCGACATCGACGACGAAGAAGGGTCCCGGCAAGACGCCGGGAGGGTCCCGATCTGCGATCCCGCTACTCGCCCGCCGCGGGCGGAGCCGCGGCGGGCGGCGGTCCGGCGGGTGCGGCCGCCCACTCCGCCTCGACGACCGCCAGACGGGCGGCCGAACGGTGGGCCGCTTCCTCGTAGTAGGCCACGAAACGCGTCGCCTCCGCCGCCCGCGGATCGTCGCCCAGGTTGTGGGCCCAGCGGTAGCCCACGGGCTGGTAGAACAGCTCGGCGCGGACCACGACGCTTCCGGCGTCGTCCGGCAGCGCCACGCGATACTCGACGGTGTCGCCGCCGGCCGCGAAGTCCTCGTCCTCGGCGGCGGCGCCGGCCACGGCGATCGGCGGGCCGGCCGTGGCCTTGTCGAAGCCCTCGGGAAGCAGTCGGTTGTCCTTCAGGTACTGCGTGGCGGCGAGCAGGCCGGTGGTGACCCGACCCTGCGCGTCGCCGAGAATGGGCTCGTAGATCTGGACCTGGTCCCCGCTCTCGATCACCGCGTAGTGCGGTTCGTAGCGCGCGCCGTCGGCGTCGTTGTCGTTGCCGGCGATCGACCCGTCCGGCTGCAAGGCGCCCGACTCGAACCGCACGCGGCCGGCCTGGTCCGTGACCGTCAGGTGCAGCCACGCCCGTCGCGAAGGATAGGCGGTCGGCAGCTTGTGACCGGCCAGGTTGCGCACGCTCACCCGGACCCGCAGCACGCCGTCGCTCCGCTCGCCGGCGAGCGCGAGCCGCGCGGCGGCCTCCTGCAGGTGGACCACGCTCCGCGCTGCCGCCGCCTCCAGCTCCGCGGGCTGCGCGGTCGCCGCCAGCTCGGTCCGGTGGGCGTTGAGCAGCCGGGGCACGAGGAAGTTGCCGGCCCGGAACTCGTGGGTCCGCGCGCCCTCGCGGTACTCCCCCAGCACGCTGGAGATCAACGCCGGACCGTTCACGGCCTCCATGTGGCAGTCGCGGCAGCCCAGGGTCTCCGGGTACCGGCTGTGCCGCCACTCGAAGTACGGCACCTGCTCGGGAAACTCGGCCAGCACCTCGCCCCCGGGGCCCAAGGCGTGCGTGATCAGCGTGTGGCAGCTCCCGCAGAGGGCGGAATCGCGGAGCTGGTCCGCCTCCTGCGGCACGAAGCGCGCGGCCGAGCGCATCACCCGGGCATGACCGGCGGTCACGGCGTACGGGCCGAAGATCTTGCGCTCGCCCCACGCGGTCCGCTCGTCGATCGCGAACCGGCCCACCAGGCTCTCGGGACCGCCCAGCCCGTCGGGCAGGATCTGGTGGCAGAGCGTGCACGAGACGCCGTCGCCGGCCAGCGCGGCCAGCGGCGCCGCGCTGCGGCCGACGGGCAGGTTCGCGAAGACCTCGCCCCGGCCGCCGCCGGCGTGGGCGGTGTAGCGGGCCATCGGCATGTGACAGATCGAGCACTCGGCCTCGATCTCCGCCGCCGCCTCGGGGTGGCGCAGCGTCTCGCGCCGGACCGTGCCCTGCCAGTAGGGGTCGCGGGCGGCGTTGGCCATCATGCTGCCGCGCCAGTCGGTCCCGATCGACGCGTCCGCCCCGGCGGAGTCGGTCATTCCGTTGTGGCAGGCCAGACAGTCGTCGGCCGTGCCGAACAGCGGTTTCGGGACGCCGCCCGCCGCCGGCTCGCCCGCCGCGACCCGCCAGACGAGCAGCGACAGACCGAGGAAGATCGCCGGCGCCGTCCCGCGATTCCTTCGGGTCGTCCGCATGGCTACCACCCCTCTCCCAGGCCGCCGTCGAACCACTCCCAGAGGAAGTAGGTCCAGACGCCGATCGTCCGGCCGTGGTCCGGCTCCAGGGGAATGCGCGTGGCCAGCGCCAGCGCGATGTGCTGCCGCGTGCTGAGCGTGATCTGGATCTGCGGCGCGAGGTCCCAGTGGGGCGTGGCGCCTTCCTCGAGGTCGATGTTGCCGAGCAGCTCCAGCATCGGCGACCAGGAGCGGCCGAACCGCCCCTGGGTGAAGGTGTAGCCGTAGGCCAGACGCCAGAAGGCCTCGGTCCCGGGGTCGTTCCTCGCCGGCACCTCCATCCCGGCCTGCAGGTGCAGGAAGCCGGCCGGGCCCAGGCTTTGACCAAAGGCCAGCGTCGGCTCGAAGACGAACACCCCCTGGCCCAGGTCCCGGTCCGCATCGCCCGTGGGGGTGATGATCTCCGCGATGGCGCTGAGGATGCTGCCGGTGGACTCGGCCGCCAGCAGCACGTGCTTCACTCCCACGGCGATGTCCCCGATGCCGCCGGTCCAACCTCCCCCGTCCGACTCCCCGTTCGCGGGCCCCAGGTCGAGGCCCGCGAACGGCACGATCAGCTCGAACTGGCTGCGCGCGCCGAAGCGGGTCTCGAGCAGCAGCTCGGCATCCACCGCGTACGGCTCCTGGACCGCGGCGCCGAAGGTGAAGACGAACTCGTCCTCCACGAACGCTTTCTCCGTGAACATCGGCCGGGCCTGGTTCAGGTTGCCCGAGGGCCAGGCGTCGTCCCCGCAGAAGGTGCGGACGTGCTCGAGCGCCATGGCGATCTGGCCCTCCGACAGCGCCGCGCCGAAGGCCGGCATGCGGTGGTCGAAGCCGCGCTCGGGACCGCCCTCGTGCGTCACCGCGAACCAGTCCGCGTCCGGCTCGCGCGTGGCGAAGGTGCACTCGGTGAAATCCGGCAACGCGACTTCGAAACCCACCCGCTCGCGGGACCGGCCCCGGCCGTCGTCGCCGTGGCAGGATGCACAGGCGGCCGAGTACGCCGCCAGGGGCGTGTCGAGCGGTCGTGTCGTCCCCTCCGTTCCGGCCCGGCTGCCCAGCGCGAAGGTCAGCCCGGCCGGGAGGAAGATCGCCGCCCACAGGGTCTTTCGCATCGGGTGACGTCCTTTCATGCCTGCTCCGACCCGCGGAGAATAGCTCGACGGTGCGGGTTTGATCCACCCGTCCCGACGACGCTGGAGCAGACGACCTTCTTCTGGAGGCAGGGGAGGGCGAGCCCGCCGAAGGCGGGCGAGCCCTCCCGCCCCACCCGTGCGGCGCCCCACATCATCCCGCGACCCCGCGCCGTCGGTGCGGGAGGACTTGCGCGGCAGCGGTCCGCGCTGCGCTCGGACCGCCGCCGCGCTGCGCCCTCCCCGACCTCCGGGGAAGGACGGCCGTGCAACCAGCGTGTGCCGTGGAACACACCCGGATTCCTCGAACCTGCACAGCCGAGATAGCATGAGCGGCCCACCGGCCATACCCGCCCCGAACGCGACGCCGGCCGGTCAACGGAGACTCGGACTCGGAGCCTCCCCGCGCCGGCCGAACAACCCGGATGACGGCCCGCCGAGCGCTGGGGGTCCGGCGCACGCTTCGGGCCGTTCCGCGCCGGGCGCATCCCGCGGCGAGGGGAGCCCCCGGTCGGCGCCTCCGCAACCGTGCTAGGATCGGGACCATGAAGCCCACGCCGGTCGAAAGACGGCGCGCCCTCGCCCTGCTGCTGCTCGTCGCGGCCGCGGCCGGGTCGTGCGACGGCGAGCCGCAGGCGCCGCCGGACGCCGCGGCCGACACCGACGCCGACCGCGACGCCGGCACGGACGCCGACGGCGAGGTCGGTGCCGAGGTCGATCTGGACACCGCGGTCGGCGCCGACGCCGACGCCGATGCCGATGCGGATGCCGGAGTCGATGGCGACGACGACGCCTCGGCCGCGTGCCGGGGCCTCGCCCCGAGCGGCGACCCGGCGGCGAACCTGGCCGCGATCGAGGCCTGCCTGCGCACGCACGGCCTGGCGCAACTCGGGCCGGGGGTGTTCCCCGTCGCGGGCGAGATCGCCCTGCCCGCCGGCGCGGTCCTGCGGGGCGACGACACGCGGCCCACGATCCGGATGACCGCTCCGGCGCAGGCGGTGGTCCGCGTGAACGACGGCGGCGAGGTGGCGTTCCTGCGGCTCGACGCCGACCACCAGCTCACCGTGCCCCACGCCGCGGTGGTGATGCTCGACGGGAGCGGGGCCTTCGTCCACGACTGCGACATCCAGGACGGCGCAGGTTCGACCGGTGATCACCGGACGATCGGGGTGCGGTTCTGGACGCCCGGCGCCTCGGGCAACCGCGTCTCCCGCAACCGGATCCACGACCTGCACTACGGGGTGATCTTCGATCTCCACCCGCACGGGACGGACAACCTGCTCGAAGAGAACGAGATCCACGACATCCGGTGCGACGCCGTGACCTTCCGCGGCTACGGCCGGGCGGTGCGGAACGTGATCTCGCGGAGCGGCTGGCAGTGCCTGAACCCGCCGGAGTCGCCGATCCCGGGCGGGGGATTCTACACGCTGGAGAACCCCGAGGGGGCGGAGATCGCGGGCAACGAGGTGCGCGAGGTGTGCGGGATGCCGCTGGACCTCGACCGCGCCGCCCGGCTGGTGATCCGCGACAACACGTTCGAGCGGCCCGGGTGGGTCTGGGACGGCCACACCGGGTGCGGCGCGGGCGCCACGGCGCACCTGATCGACGTCCGCGACTCGGAGATCACCGGCAACACGGTGCTCAACGACTGCCGGCACACCATGGTGAGCGACCCGAACGGCGTGCTGTCGGCGACGGGCAGCGGCGCGCCGACCGACCTGCCGTCGGGGACGCGGCAGGCGGTGGCGTTCCTGCTGACCCACCGCCGGGGCGGCGCGAACCTCGCGACCGGCAACCGGATTCACGGCAACCGCTTCGTGGCGACCTGCGCACCGCCCGCCGTGGGGCTCGGCTATTTCGCCGGCCGCGGCACGGGTTACGCGGCCGACGGCTCGTGGTCGGCCGCGACCACGAACTACTTCACCGGCAACGACCCCTTCGGCTCGAACATCGGCTCCAAACGCTGCGGCGGGAACTGGTACGCCGCCGACGCCGCCTGCCTCGAAGGTGCCCTCGAACCGTCGTGCAACATCGACGACCCCCAGCACCAGGGCCCGGGCCACGACTGGGCCCGCAACGACGGCTGCCCGTACTACGAATGACCCGGTCGCCGAATGACCCGCCCGCCGCGGGTCCGCTTCTCACTCCGGATGCAGAATCACCTCCGACCCGTCGTCGGCGCGCAGCACCCGCTCCCCGGTCGGCTCCGGCGCGTCCAGGCGCCACTTGCGGGACGCCGCCTCCTCGGGCCCGCTGTCGATGGTGCCGACCTGCTCGTTGACGGTTTGGGAGCGGCTCCGCTGGGCCCGCAGGATCAGCCCGTCGTCGCCCGCCGCCGCCGTCCCCGTCCAACTCGTCGACAACGTCGCGTCGGGCACTGCCTGTGCGTCGCGGAGCACGAATCCTCCCACCGGGGCCTCGGGCGGCCCCAGGCACAGGCGCACGCTGCGGTAGAGGTCCGTCGGGTCCGAAACGTAGCAGCCCCCGTCGTCCGAAGGCGGTCCGGGTTCCTCCGTGCACGCGGAGGATGCGGCGTCCAGGCGCTGCTCGACCTCCGCCAGCTCCGGCGGCACGTCCGCCCAGCCCTCGACATCGACCTCGATCGGGGTTCCGTCGCCGAGGACGACCGTGCGGTGGCGCGAGTAGTTCGCCTGGGGTTCGGGCAAGGCGGACCGGTCGTAGCGCGGGTCGAGCCCGGCGGCGCGGGCGACCCGCACCGACTCGACGAGCCCGGCCAGCGCCGCGGGGTCGAGCGGCGGGCAGCGCAACGACGCCCGCTCGACGCCGACCTCGCGCTCGGCCGCCACCGCGCCGTCGACGAGGACGGTGACGCACCAGACGGTGGCGCCCATCCCGTGGTGCGACGTCTCGGTGCGACGGACCGCGGCCAGGACTCCGGACGGCCCCGGCGCCGGTGCCTCGACGCCCGATCCCGTCGCCGGGCAGCCCGGCAGCAACGTTGCCGCGCAGGCAAGCGGGGCGAACGATCTCCGCAGGACATCTTGCATGGGGGCCAACCTCCTTCGCCGCCGGTCGTCGGCGGGAATCCCGGCACCGCGGCGTCCAGACGGGCGACGGCCCGGTGCGCCTCCGCCTCGACGCCCCGCGCCCGGCCCACCCCCCGGTACGCTGCGCGGCTTCCGCCAGTCTGGACGCCGGAGCCCACGACGTCAATCGCTCGCCGCTCGCGGGGTGCATCCGCGACTGGTGGGGGTGCTTCTGGCACGGGCGCCGTCCGGGAAGCCGCTCCGACCGTACGACCTGGCCCCGTCGAACGATCGCACCAGGCACGTCCGCCCCGGCAAGACCCTCTCGATCTGCCAGCCAAGCTCCTCAACCCTGGGACGATGTCCCGGCGCGTCCACCCGACGGCGCGGATCGCTCCTTGCCAAACCTCCTGGTGGAGTCCTAGCATCCGATCTCCCGAACCGAGAGCGGTCGAATCGGGAGGCAAGGCATCGACTGCAGTCGAGGGAAGGTTGGTGATGAGAACTGTGGGTTCCGGAAATTCTGGCCGACGTTTTCCGGATATTCTGGCCGCTTGTAGCTCGGGGTCTTCGAAGGGGTCAATCTCCAAGTGACGGGTCCGCTGGGAGGGGCCGTCGAGGGTGATC
>Ga0101944_10001512_pt1 | contig 47447 bp, 21 predicted proteins | sample DewCreD2012metaG_FD_75245 | JGI IMG/M metagenome (GOLD analysis project Ga0101944, IMG submission 75245) | Hot spring sediment bacterial and archeal communities from British Columbia, Canada, to study Microbial Dark Matter (Phase II) - Dewar... ... | reverse complement strand
TACTACCGGGGCCTTAAACAAAGTATTGCAAAGAATTGCAGTCAAATCGCCTGGCAACACTTTTTGGCAGCAGTGGCAGAGAGTTGCGGCCATTCTTATGATTCCTCTGATTGCCGGGAATATTATCTGGTTTTTAGGTGTTAAGAAGAATGCAGGCATTGCTAAACCGGTTTATAATGAGGTATATGCTGCATTTGGAACGCGGTCTGCCATGACGTTGGTTGATGGCACGAAGGTCTGGTTGAATTCAGGAACCAGTATGAGATATCCCGACCGGTTTACCGGGAAAAAAAGAGAAGTATTTTTAAACGGAGAAGCGTATTTTGAAGTCAATGCCGATCCTTCAAGGCCCTTTGTTGTTTCTTCTCCTTCTTTGACGGTTACAGCAACCGGAACCAAATTTTGCGTACATGATTATGCCTCAAAATCGGGGGCAGAGGCTATCCTGGTATCAGGCAAAGTGACGGTAGGGAAGCAGGCAGCAAACAATAAAATCAGCTTCATCTCCGGGTTAAAACCGGGAGAGCGTTTGCTGTTTGATAAACAGACCCGGAATTTTTCCCTTGAGCAGGTGGACCCATATAAATATATCGCATGGAAAGACGGTAAACTCATTTTCCGCAATGATCCGCTTCGTAATGTAGTAGAACGAATCAGCCAGATTTACAACGTGGATATTGAACTTCAGGGTGAGGCATTGCAGGATTACCGCTACAGGGCAACCTTCCAGGATGAATCCCTGTCGGAAATTCTGCGCCTGCTTAAGTTGTCTTCCCCGATTGATTATGTGGAATTGCCGAGAGTACCTCAGGCAGATGGTTCATTTCCCAGGAAAAAAATTGTCATTTTCCCTGTCGGAGAAAAATATAAAAAATTAACCCCAAACTAAACCAAATGTCTAACCTAAATTTTTCAATTATGACGTAATACAGATGCATGAAGGGCCTGGCAAAACAAGAGGAAAGGTGCGGTAACACCCTTCCTCCGTTGTCAGCAGCCGGCAATTTCAGTGAAGAAGCTTAATAATTACCTGTTTATTAACCTGCTAACACAACAAAATTATGAAAAAAAAGAATCATTATGATGGTTTTGGAGAACAACTGCCAAACCTGCGCAAAATTCTCATGATTATGAAACTAACCAGCTTCCTGTTTTTACTGGGAATATTGAATGTTATGGCAGAAGTCACCTATTCCCAGGCAACGAAGGTATCACTCAATCTGAAAGGTTCTACAGTTGAGGAAGTACTCAACACCATAGAGAACAACAGTGAGTTTTATTTTCTGCTCAACCAGAAACTTGTTGATGTTTCGCGGAAAGTGGATGTTGTAGCCGAAAATAAACCCATAAAGGATGTGCTAGACAAAGTATTTGAAGGAACCGATGTAACTTATTGTGTATTAGATAGGCAGATCATCCTTTACCCGAAAAGTGAAACAAACGCTTTCGCTCAGATGCAACAATTTGCAGTTTCCGGTAAAGTTACCAGTGCAAGTACAGGAGAACCTTTACCGGGTGTGACTGTTGTGGTTAAAGGAACCACTCAGGGAACAATCACCGATACGGATGGTAAATATACCATTGCTGGTATTACCCCTGATGCTATCCTGGTATTTTCGTTTGTTGGTTTGAAAACAAAGGAAATAGCAGTTGGCGGCCAGACACAAATTGATGTGGCAATGGAAGAAGAAATGATTGGTATTGATGAAGTTGTTACAGTTGGTTACGGAAGTCAGAAAAAAACATCAGTAGTAGGATCAGTTCTAAAAGTTTCATCAGAAGCTTTAGAAAATCGATCGGTTACTAATGTAGCTTCTGCACTGCAAGGAAGGGCTCCCGGGCTACTCATCAGAACAACAAACGGACAACCCGGAAACGAAGAAATATCTTTGAATATACGAGGTATTAACTCATGGGGGACGAGCAATTCACCTTTGATTTTGATTGATGGTGTTCCCGGCGACCTTCGGCAAATTTCTCCCGAAGTTATTGATAACGTCTCAATATTGAAAGACGCTCTTTCTGGCGCTATTTACGGAGCCCGTGCCGCAAACGGAGTTATTCTTGTAACGACCAAACGTGGCTCTGTAAACAAAATCCAGGTTACTTACAACACCATATTTTCTACCCAGGCGCCAACAAAGAAGTATGAAACTATTAATGATCCGGTTGAATTCATGAATTTATATAATACTGCACAGAGGAATACATCAGGAGATCCAAATTACAACGTGCTCTATAAACCAGAAGATATTGCACTTTTTCAAAATGGAACCTTTAAAGGTACTAATTGGGATGATTTTCTATTTCAAAAGAATCTGGTACAGGAACACCGTATTAATATGTCCGGAGGTACTGAAAATGTTAAGTTCAATACTGGGTTAAGCTTCACGGACCAACCAGGTATCATTAAAAATTTCGGAAATAAGAAATATAGCTATTTCGGAAATTTTGACCTCAGGGTTAATGATTTTATATCAGCTGGTGGTGGCACAGTTTTTACAAGAGGTAATTTATATGAGCCATCTAATGGTATTCAAAATATCATGATACTTGCGTTGGATATGAAACCAACCGCCAATCCAACGTATATTGACCCTGAAACCGGAGAAACTAAAATCATGGTTTCGCGATGGAAGAAAGAAGCCCGTAATGCATCAGTTTATGATGCTGTTAATTTTAGTGGTGAACACACTATTATGACTGATATTGTAAATGTGCAGGCGTTTGTTAATGTAACCCCATTTAAAGGATTAGTCTGGCAAACAAAAGCAGCAGTTTATTACACTCATGATTACAACAAGCACTTTACAAATTCTTATAGTGATGAATGGGCTTATGTTGAAAATATTCGAAGTATAATCTATGACCCTGCTAATAATACACTAAATATTAATCAACCCTGGTCACAAACCACTACTCTCTATTCCACTCTGTCTTACAATCATAGTTTTAACAGGCATAATATTGGAACCATGGTTGGTTATGAAGTCGATAAAAACACTTCTCAGACAATGAGTGCCTATCGGCGAAATTTCCCGTCAAAAGAACTTACGGAGCTCAATGCTGGTGGTACAACAGCATGGACGAACAGCGGAACGTCTTGGGAATGGGGTCTTCAATCGTACTTTGGAAGGTTCAATTACGATTTTGATGGAAAATATTTGCTGGAAGGAAATTTGAGGTACGACCAATCATCACGTTTTGCACCAGGATTAAAGGCGGCAGTTTTCCCCTCAGTTGGGATAGGTTGGTTAGTTTCAAAGGAAAACTTCATGCAACAAATTCCTTTAATTACCAATTTGAAACTCCGCGCGGCATGGGGACAGCTTGGAAATCAGGAAATAGGCAATTACCCCTATCAAGCGACTTATAATTTTGGAAACGACTATTATTTTGGTTCTCTGGCAACCGGAGTAGTAATATCGGGACTTGTAAATAAAAACCTGAGCTGGGAAACCACTACAGTCCAAAATGCTGGTTTGGATTTGAGTATTAAAGATGGTTTATTCTCTTTATCTTTTGAGTATTACAACAAATTAACGACCGGTATTTTAAGAAGTGCCCAGGTCATGGCTACTACTGGTTTAAATGCACCAATCGTAAATAGTGGTTCCATGAGGAATACAGGTATTGAGTTGATGCTTGGACACAAAAAGCAGGTTAGCAGCGACTTCAGTTACTCTATAGACCTGAATATAGCGACTAATAAAAATAGGGTTGAGAAGTTTGGAGCGAAAGAAATTTACTCCAATATGATTATTCAAGAGGGATATGAATATGGTGCATATTATTTATTGAAAATGACCGGTATTTACCAGGAAAATGATCCCGATATCCAGAACCTAAAAGTGGATGGGGTAACGCAACATGCCGGACAAATTAAATATGAGGATGTAAATGGCGATGGTGATATTACAGCAGCCGACAGGCAGATTGTTGGTCATAAATTCCCTAGAATGAATTTCGGATTAAATGTAGCTGTTCATTATCGTAACTTCGACTTCTCAGCTTTCATTTACGGAGTTCAAGGATATGATGGGTATCAACAATATTTTGGTTTTGAACCATTTGCCCAGGGTGGACGGCCTAACGTTTTCTGGCGTAAAGCATGGACACCTGAAAATAAATCAAATAAAGTACCCCAGATATATAACGTAGATGATGCCGGTGGCAACTGGTACAATTCCCATCCAAGTACCTTCTTCTTATGTGATTTGTCTTTCCAGCGTTTGAAAAATATTCAACTAGGTTATACCATTCCTGAATCGGCGCTAAAATCAATGCCAATCAAATCTGTGCGTTTCTATTTCTCCGGCGATAATTTATTATCGCACTTCAATAATAAAGACGCAATGGTAGATGTTGAAACCAGGCAAGACAATTCATACTTGAATTATCGTTACCCTCAACTGAAAACTTACTCACTGGGGTTATTAGTCAAATTTTAAATCTGTGAAAAATGAAAAAGAATCAGCTATTTATACTGGGAATTGTATTTTGCATGGCATACATGTTTATGTCATGTGATGAAGTACTTGATTTAAATCCCCCTGATAGATTATCATCAGGTACTTTTTGGAAGACAAAAAGTGATGCCGACATGGCTTTAGCAGGTGTATACCGGAGCCTAACATTAGATATTATTTCTGCTGGCAGCGGTGGCGGTACATTGGCACATTGGGAAGGACTTACTGATAATGCATTCTGTAATTACCCATGGGAAGGTGGTTTTCAAAATTTAGCTAAGGTTATTACCCCTACCTCTGGTACTTCATTATCGAGTTTATATGAAAACGCTTACAGAGGCATTGCTTATGCAAACGATTTTCTGGCAAATGTCGATAATATTAGTGATGCCTCTTTTACCGATGATTTGAAAAAACAATACAAAGCCGAAGCTAAATTTATTCGGGTTTATTGGTACTATTGGCTTACTCAGTGCTTTAGCGATGTACCTTATACCGACAAACCATTGACGGTTGAAACCATGAAAATGCCGGTTACCAAAAAAGCCGATATTGTTACAAAATTATTGGCCGATTTGGACGAATGTATCGCGAATTTACCTGACATTACCTATGTCGAATCTAATGGGCATATAGTTAAAGGTGCAGCCCAGGCATTAAAAGCACGCATTCAGTTGTTCAACGGAGATTATTCGGGAGCTGCTGCTTCAGCAAAAGCAATTATCGACGGAGGAAAATTTTCGTTGAACACTTCAGGTGCTACTGCTTACGGTGACTTGTTCAGTGGAGACGGAGGACAAAGGTCTATACCTGAAATAATGTTTTCTACCAGGTTTAGCTACCCGCATTATACACATCGTTTGGAAATGCAATTGAACGGGTGGTCATCAGTAGCCCCAACTCCTGATTTTGCTTTTAATTATGAGGACGGAGACAATCGAAAAGCGCAAACAATTGCTTACACGGGCGACTATTTTAGAGTAGGGGCGAATTGGGGTGTTCCTACAGTAAGACCCTGGTCCGGATGGATGGTTACTGGAATGGTAATTAATAAATATTCCTGGAGAACTAAAAGTAATTATCAAAATAGTGATGATAATAATGAAGCAACAGATGTTATCCACATCAGATATGCTGAAGTATTGCTGATGTACGCTGAGGCCCTGTGTCAGGTCAACAATGGCCCGGATGCCTCTGCTTATAGTGCAATCAATCAGGTCAGGAACAGGGCTGGACTGCCAGATTTAGCGCCTGGATTAAGCAAACAACAATTTCTGGATGCCGTTCTTCGTGAGAGAAGATATGAATTCTTTGCCGAGGAAGCAATGCGGTATATGGACCTTAAACGTTATAGATTGGCTGGCACACTTTTGCCAAAAATACCTTATCCACCTATTTTCCCAAATCCTGACGGGACAGTTCCCCCGCCAACAAGTTCTACAACTTACATGCCATGGGATGACAGGTGGTATGTTTGGCCAATTCCGCAGAGTGAAGTAGATAAAGATCCGGAAAATCTTCAGCAGGTTAACAGTAGCAGAGGTTATTAATTTTAGTTCGATTTTTTTGAAAGGACTGGTTGATTTAAAACCAGTCCTTTTTTTAAATATTTTCCTATTACGATTTTAACTGCACCTGGCAAAGTGAAAAAGTCACTTCATGTTTTTAATTTTTTGTTATTATCCTGTGTATACCATGCTAATCCGGGAACTAACTTTGCTGATTCTCAAATGGTAACGATCAGCTTGAAAGCCATTCGGCCGAGTGCGCCTGGAAGCCATTGGTTAAGGTAAACCGCGTATCATTTCAGCCGGGAGATAAAATGCTGATAAAATCAGGGATTACAGACATCTTTTTCAGCATAGTAATGGAATTTCTGATAAATCAATTGCCATTATAAACTATGAAAAGAACACAATTCTTCTACCTGATTTTAATCGTATTTACAATCTCAGCCTGTATGCGGAGTGAGATAACAAACCAGGTATATGTTGCCAGGTATAAAGGTGTTTTTACTCAGCCTGCTCAGCACATACCTACGAAAACAGTTCCCGATGGACCATTTTCCGGAAATGGTGACCTGGGAATTGTAATAGGCGGCAGGGCTGATTCACAAACCATTTATATTTCCAAGGTTGATTTCTGGAAAGCAAAAAGAGGTTATCCTGAAGGTGGCGTCTGCCTGCCGGGAGGTTTGAATATTTCTGTACCTGAACTAAAAGATGCCAGCTTTTATGCAGAGCAGTTGATAGCAAACGGGACAATTAAGGAAGTATTTAAAAAAGATGGAATTGATTTTCACTTAAACGCTTTTGTTCCTTCAGGTAATAACATAGTAATTATTGAGATGTCCAACAAAGGCCGGAAAGAGTTATCCATAAATCTGGATCTATGGGCTAAAACTGGATTGGAGTCAAGGAACAGTTCAGGCCAGGTGGGAGAAATATACTGGGTCAGCCGTTCATTCGATTCCCCCGATCTTGATTGGCCGACGCACATAGTGATGGCAATGAAAACCACAGGAGCTGAAGGAAAGAATTTCAGTCTGAAACCAGGTAGTAAAGCATGCGTAATTATCTCAGCATATACAAATCATGATACTCCTGATTACAAGGCAACAGCCATAAGCAATACAAGCCATACAACTCAAAAGAGAATTAGGGAGTTAAGGAAAATAAATAATGACTGGTGGAAAAATTTTTGGGCCGAATCTCTTGTTGAAATTGGAGATACAACCATGGAAAAATATTATTATGGCGGACAATATATACTTGCCTGCTGTAGCAGGAATATTAATTTTCCGCCCGGATTATGGGGCAATACTCTAACGATGGATGCCACCTTCGATGCCTGGGAAGGCGATTACCATACAAACTATAACCATCAGGCACCCTGGTGGGGCGCTTTTTCATCAAACCATATTGCCATAGCAGAACCTTACGACCAGCCTGTACTTGATTACATGGAGGCTGCCAAAAAGCACGCGAAAGAATTTTTAAACTGTAATGGAGTATATTATCCGGTAGGGATTGGACCCAAAGGTTTTTGCAGTTCCATGTATCCGTTGACAAAAGAGAAAATGATAAAGTATTACAACGTTTCTGATACAAATATTGAAGGTGGTTATATGTTTTGCGGGATGAAAAGCAATGCAGTGTTTCTTGCCAACAACATGCTGATGCGTTTTTACTCAACTTACGATTCTGTATACGTAAAAAAAGTCTATCCATTTCTAAAGGAAGTGGCAAATTTCTGGGATGATTATCTGAAATTCGATAACGGAAGGTATGTTATTTATAAAGATAATTTTCAGGAGAACGGACCATGGCTGGGAGGTCCCGGAGGATACTGGCGCCAAGACTTTAAGAACCTCGATTTTAATCCCACCTCCTCTTTGGGTTATCTGAAAATGTTTTACAAGGGAATAATTGAAATGAGCCGGTTTCTTAATTATGATCATGAAAAAACAGAAAAATGGAATCATATCTTAACCAATCTGAGTCCTGTTCCAACTGAAGAAAAAGAAGGTATCATCCGTATTAAAGCCTGTGAGGGAGGTAATGGCCAGGGAGATAGAATCAAACCAGGCCTTGGCCTAAGACAGGTTTTTTCCATTATTTTCCCGACTGATTACTCCGGATTTTATATTGATTCATCCTTTGCTACCATTCTCAGAAAAGAGATTGAACGCTGGGGCCATGAAGACAGAACTGGAATGGAGCCGGCATGGGGCGATGTCACAGCTGATCTTGTAGCCAGTTACCAGGCAGCAAACCGGGTTGGCTTTGACCCAAATATAACATACCGAATTTTTACTGAACGAATAAAAAAAGCAGCATTACCAAATTTATGGATTGCACATGGCGGTGGCGGCGTTGAAACCTGCAGTGCAGTACCATCATTTGTCAACGAAATGCTGTTACAGAGTTATGAGGGAGTAATCAGGGTTTTCCCTGCATGGCTGCCTGACAGGGATGCTAAATTTAAAACGCTTAGAGCATATGGTGCTTTCCTGGTATCGTCCGAAATAAAGAACAACAGGGTAGAGTATATAAAAATTTGGAGTGAGAAAGGCAGAACTTGCATACTTGAGAACCCCTGGGGTAAATCCAACGTTTCAGTTGAACGAAATGGAGAAAAAGCGTTAATCCTAAGCGGGAAACTGTTGAAATTTGAAACAAGAATAAATGAGTCAATAACAATCAGGCCAATATAAAACGTGATTTTTTGAATATTGTATACCAATAAATACCTTATGACATTTAAGAACTTAAAAAAACAATTGTGGATAGCATTTGTATTGCTGTTCCAATCTTTATGCTATTCGCAGCATGGAAAGCCCGATGCTGTTCAACGCCATTTTGTATATACAAAGCTTCTCAATCCCAGGGAATACCCCGATGATGCCAGAAGGTTTGTAAAACCGCCAACATGGCAACTTTTTGGCAACCAGACCCACTTCACAACCATGCGGGGATTTCAAATGAAGGATGGCAAGCTTGTTAATTATGCTGAAGACTTTGAACGCTATACCAGGACATTCGACCTTGGCGATGTAATCTGGCCAAATTGTCGTTTCCTGTCGGCAACCAATATTCCTGACATGGTTCAGGAAATGAAACGCCGTAACCTTTTTATGTTTGATGTGTGGGGCTATGTTCCGGGTTCAGGTCCTGGCGACTGGCATCAATTTACCTTGTCAAAAGAAACTTCGGACCTGTTTATTTCTGAATTGGGCGATAAGTGGCTGGGCATGGATATGGGAGAACAGGATGGCCGTTATCTTTTGGGTTATTCCAAATCGATGTCGCCGCTGGCAGCAAACCGTTTTGAGCAGTATCTGAATTTTCATCGACACATCTCCCGAATCGCGAACGATATGGGCAATCGGCTGGCTGCACTCACTGCTGTTACTTACGGACATTATTTAGTCAAGGATGGATTCTATACCTTGGTTGGTGCCGAAACAGCACAAATGCATCCAAACGGTCAGGTTTTTTATGCATTCATCCGGGGCGCCGGAAAGGAATATGGAGTTCCATGGTTCGGCAATGCCTCCGTTTTTAACCGCTGGGGATGGAAAAGTTATGGCAGTGAGGGGGAAACAAACGGACCAACCAAAGGAACAAGTCTATCCCTGTTGAAAAGATTATTATACAGCCACATTCTTTACAATTCAATGGTTGCAGGCTTCGAGGGAAGTTGGTTCGATGGAGACAAGCTCTCACCAATTGGAAAAATTCAACAAGCAGCTCAGCAATGGGTGCGTAAAAATCCGGATATCGGTGTGCACCAAACCCCAATAGGCGTAATGACCGATTTTTATGCTGGTTGGTTATTTCCAAATTACAATAATATACTTTACCGCGTGTGGGGTAATCTACCATATGGACCAGGCGATTACCTGACCAACAATGTTTTTGGTATGCTCTATCCCGGGTACCAGGTTTCTTCCTTTTATCATGACGAGACTGGTTTTCTGACAGCAACGCCATACGGCGACAATGCTGATGCATTACTCAGTGACGCACCGGTTTGGATAATGAAACGGTATCCGCTGCTGATTGTGGCAGGAGAACTTTCCGGCGGAACAGAGATCAAAGACAAATTACAGGAATATGTGAATTCGGGTGGTCATTTATTGATCACAGCAGGCAGTCTCCAAAACCTTCCGGAAGGATTAGCCGGTATCAGCGTTACAGGTGGTCCGGCAGAGTTCGCCCAAGGAGAAAAAGTACAGCTTCCCGATTCAATCATTGAGGAACAACAAGGGTTTCAGCTCATGCCACTTCAGTTTCCTGTTGAAAGTTCTGTATTGGCAACCGTCAGGGGTAAGGAAGCCGTTGTCAGAAGAAAATGCGGGAAAGGAACAATTACTGTATTTGCTTCGCCATTTGGGGTTGGAGAAAAACCTAAAATAAATGGACCGGTTATCCAGAAGGAAGATACCCCGCTTCCCAATCCTTATCCATTACTTAACCATGTACAGTTTTTTTTGGATGAAGTCTTTACGACTCAAAAGTTATTCGACGCGGGGAAAAATTTAAGCCTGATTACCTGCCGGCGGAAAGCCGGAGAATATGTGCTGGGAATCGGGAACAATACATGGGATGAACTGCCTCTTAAAATTGAATCTTATGTGGGTAAGATCAGATCAATAAATGAGTTGAAACTGGATCAGTCGGAAAAGAAATACCCTGAATACCTGCCTGAAACACTCATTGGTAAAAATATCGGAATTAGCGATAGTCGCCATATTGCAGGAGGTGATTTCAGGATTTTTGTAGTATATGTGGATGAAAAAGATGTGACAGAATTATCCGATAGCTTGCCAGAACATCGGGAATTTACAAAGCTCCTTCCCCTGAGGAGCATCAATAACCTGACGAATGAAGTTTTAGCCCGCCCAACATTTTTCCAGCATTTTGATGGAGTTGTCGTCGATTGGAAATACCTGAATCAAAGGGAAAAGAAGGCACTTGAGAAAGATCTTACCTGGCCTGAACTGCAAAAGGCAGAAATATGGGTAGACCTTTCTTCAGCAATTAACCTTTTTCCTGATCTGAGACTGGTCGACAATATAAAGGAAGAATACAAAAGCAGTATGGAGACCATTAAAGACGTGATGGATAAAATGAAAATGCTTGGATTGGAACATCTTCTTTTATCCCTCCATACTAACGTGGAAAATAATATCACGGAGGCAGATACCTGGCGGGATTTCGAAAAAAGCATAACCGAAATTTGCACGTATGCTGAAAAATCAAACATAACCGTGTATCTTAAGGGCATGGAAGGTAATAAATTACCACGTAACTGGAACAATTATGTCAGTTTCATAAACAAAGTGAACAGGCCTAACCTGAAACTGGCTCTGAACACGGCAGTTTTGATCGATCAAGGCGTTTCGCCCGACGCAATTGAAAAAGTAAAAGAAAAGATCGGAGTCTGGCTTGTGGCTGCTCCCCGTTACGATTTGTCAAACAGGCTATGGAACTTGAATTCGTCAATTCAGAAGTATGACAAACCCCAGGATGTGAAGCGAATCGTTGATTTGGCTCCGAAGTTGCCGTTAATATTAGATGTGATTTTTGAAACAAAGGATGAAGAATACAGAGAATCGTGTGCTTTAGATAAACTAATGGGAAAAGTATTGAAATAAACTAACCCTCAATAAGAATGAAAAACTTTATATTGATTCTAACTTTTGCTGTTCTTTACTCATGCAATAATAAGCCTGAAGCAGAACAGAGTTTACGATTATGGTACGATAAGCCTGCCAATGCATCAGTTCCTGATGTCGATAATGGTTGGGCGAACGATCCCGAATGGTTAAAAGCCCTTCCTGTTGGCAACGGCTTTCTGGGGGCGATAGTATTTGGTGATGTCAACCGTGAAAGGATTCAGTTGAATGAAAAAACGCTTTGGTCGGGCAGCCCGGATGACAACAACAATCCTGATGCTTCAAAATATTTGGGCAAAATCAGGCAACTGCTGTTTGAAGGCAAATACAGGGAAGCCAATGAACTGACCAACAGGACACAGGTATGCAAAGGAGTCGGTTCGGGAGAGGGAAACGGCGCGAATGTTCCTTATGGCTGCTTTCAGACGTTGGGTGATTTATGGTTGGATTTTGGAAAAACCGCCAGTTACAGCAATTATCGAAAGGAACTTGACCTGAATCAAGGCATCGTTAAAGTGTCATATACTCAGGAGGGTATTGATTATCAGCGCGAAATTTTTGCCAGTTACCCCGACCGGGCTTTGGTTATGCGCTTCACAGCCAGTAAAAAAGGCTCGTTAGGTTTTCAATCTGCACTCAACCGTCCCGAACGTTTTGCAACCCGTTCAGAAGGCGACAACCTGCTGATGTTTGGTGCTCTGGCTAATGGTAAAGGTGGAGACGGAATGCAATATGCTGCCCGCTTAAAAGCTATAGCTACTGGTGGAACTGTAACTTACACCGATAGCCTGGTTGAAGTTCAGAACGTCGACGAGGTTATTCTGATCCTTACGGCATCCACCAATTATAAGCAGGAATACCCGACCTATCTCGGTGCCGATCCGAAGGCAACCACGCTCGAACAACTCAACAAAGCAGCTTCCAAATCTTATACAACCCTTTTGAAAAACCATACCGATGATTATTCTGCTCTTTTTGGAAAGGTTACTCTGAATTTGACTGGCAACGCACCCGATACCATCCCAACCGATGTCCGGTTGAAGAATCAGGCGATGAATCCCGACGACCTTCATTTGCAGGAGCTTTATTTCCAATATGGCCGCTACCTGCTGATTTCCTCTTCGCGCGAAGGTTCGCTGCCGGCTAACCTTCAGGGCATCTGGGCAAACAAGATTCAGACCGCCTGGAACGGTGATTACCACACCGATATAAACGTGCAGATGAACTACTGGCCTGCCGACGTGACCAACCTTTCGGAATGCTATGGGCCGTTGATCGAACTGATTGAGTCACTGGTGAAGCCCGGAGAAGTAACTGCAGCCGTTCAATACAAAGCCAGCGGGTGGTGTGTTCATCCCATAACCAACGTTTGGGGGTACACTGCTCCGGGAGAGCATCCCGGCTGGGGAATGCACGTGGCGGCCGGGGGGTGGCTCTGCCAGCATCTCTGGGATCATTATGCCTTTACACTCGACCGGAAATACCTGGAAAGGGTTTATCCGATCATGCTGAAAGCGGCTCAGTTTTATCTCGACTGGCTGGTAGAAGATCCGGCTACAGGAAAACTGGTTTCCGGTCCGGCAACTTCTCCTGAAAACCCTTTTTTTGCTCCCGATGGAACCGTTTGCTCTATGAGCATGGGACCATCGCATGATCAGGAAGTTTTACACGAACTTTTCACGAACGTCCTGAAAGCTTCAAAAGTATTAAACGATTCAAATCCTTTGCTGGATACGGTTGGTATCGCTTTGCAAAAGCTGGCTCAGCCAAAGATTGGTTCTGACGGCCGTCTGATGGAATGGAGTCAGGAATTTAAGGAGACCGATCCCACACACCGCCACACTTCTCATTTGTATATGCTTCATCCTGGTAATCAGGTTGATCCGGCAAAAAATCCCGAACTGGCAAACGCAGTGCGAAAAAGTCTGGAGGTCAGGTCTGATATTGGAACAGGCTGGTCGCTGGCATGGAAAATCAATTTCTGGGCACGGCTTAAAGATGGAGACCACGCATATAAACTGTTGAATAAATTGCTACAATATTCTACGGAGTATCAGGTCAATAACCTATCCGGAGGGGGAACATACGATAATTTATTTTGCTCCGGACCACCGTTCCAGATTGACGGGAACCTTGGAGGAATGGCCGGTATTACTGAAATGTTGCTGCAAAGCCATCTGGGATATATTGATTTGTTGCCTGCTTTGCCATCAGTTTGGAAAGACGGCGAAGTAAAAGGACTTGTTGCCCGCGGCGGCTTCGTGGTGGATATCAGGTGGAAAGATAACAAACCGGGAAAAGTGGTTGTCAGACCAAAAGTAGGCGGCAAATGCATCATCAGATCGGCCTGCTCATTGAAAGTGAGAGGTTTGTCAGTGCTTCCGACAAAGAAAGATGGTGCTTTCGTACTGGAGTTTGACTCTGAACAAGGTAAGGTATATGATTTATTACCTGATTGATTTCTTTAAAATTTCATAACCAAAAAAACGATTATGTGGAGAATAAGCCATATTGCAGGTACAAAAATTTCTGTCGCGTTTTTTATTGTTCTGGGTAGCCTGATAGGATGCAGTTACAATGCTTTTGCTCAGGAAATAAAAAAAGATTTTGGTTTTTACTTTTTGAAGCCTGCTGCCTCCTGGACTGAAGCTATCCCAATTGGAAACGGAAGAATTGGCGGAATGGTTTGGGGAGGGACTGACAGGGAGATCATCAATCTGAATGAATCTACACTCTGGTCGGGTGAGCCCGTAGATAACCAAAACCATACAGGTATTAAATCCCTGGCCAAAATACGCGAATTAATTAATCAGGACAGGAATAATGAAGCTGAAAAACTGATTGACTCGACCATGCTGGGCCCATGGAACGAGAGTTATCAGCCATTGGGTAACCTTCTGATCGACTTTGAAAACAAGGATCAGGTAACCAATTATAAAAGAAGTTTAGATCTGGCCAATGGGGTTGTAACTATCGCCTACACGGCTGGCATAACGAATTTTAAACGCGAAATTTTTGTATCTCATCCTGATCAGGTGATGATTATCCATTTAACCGCCAGTAAAGCAAAACTGAATTTTACCGTCGATCTGAACAGCCTTTTAAAGTATAAAAACGAAGTCAGGGACAATGAAATCATCTTAAAAGGCCAGGCTCCTTCTCATGTGTTCCCTGAATATCTCGGGCCTGGCATGAATAGTATTTATACGGAAGGTAAAGGAATGCGCTTTCAGGCAACAGTTCGTATTGTGAAAAAGAACGGTGAGGTACGAACTTCAGATAAACTAATCCAGGTCAGGAATGCTGATGACGTGACGTTAATTGTTGCAGCACAGACAAGTTATAATGGTTTTGACAAAGACCCCTTTAAAAACGGGAAAGACTATGAATTGCTTTGTGAAAATGACATTAAAAGAGGCGTCAGTAAAACCTGGAAGGAACTTTTTCAGGCCCACACCAAAGATTTTTCTTCCTTGTACAACAGGGTAAGTATCGATTTGGGGCACGACGATAGGGAATTGTTTCCGCTGGATGAGCGAATAAAAAATTTTACTCCCGGCAAAGATCCGGCAATGACAGCGCTTTATTTTCAGTTTGGACGCTATCTGCTGATCTCTTCTTCGCGCGCTGATTCACCCCACCCGGCCAATTTGCAGGGAATCTGGAACATTGATGAACGACCCGCTTGGAGTTCCAACTGGACGCTCGATTGCAATGCCCAAATAAACTATTGGCCGGTTGAACTGGCCAATCTTTCCGAATGTCATCAGCCTTTATTTAAAATGATCAAGGAGCTGGCCATTGATGGCGCTAAAACCGCGAAGAATATGTGGGGAGCCAAAGGTTGGGTGGCACATGTAAACGCCGATGCGTGGCGTACTACGTTACCTGTTGGTGGTTCAGGAAGATGGGCAATTTTTCAGATGGGCAGCGGCTGGCTTTGTCAACATTTGTGGGAACACTATGCATTTAGCCTTGATAAGAAATTTCTTTCTGAGGTTTATCCTTTGATGCAGGGTGCGGCACGCTATTATCTGGATATGCTTCAAACTGATCCGAAAACCGGCTGGCTGGTCAATAATCCTTCAACGTCCTTTGAAAACGAATTCCGAAAAGAGGATGGCAGTAAAGGGTGGGCTTGCAAAGGATCTACCCAGAATATGCAAATCATTCGCGACCTGTTCACAAATTGCATCGAAGCAGAGAAAATTCTGAATGTGAATAAATCATTTCAGGATAGCCTGGCTACTGCATTGAACAGGCTTGCACCCATGCAAATAAATCCTGCTACCGGTAGACTCCAGGAATGGCTGGCCCCCTGGGAGCCTTATGATTTAAAATCAGCGCAAACACCTCATGGCTGGGGGCTTGCCCCGGGCAACCAGATTACTCCGGAAAAAACGCCGGAACTTGCCAATGCCATCCGAAAAGTTCTGGAATATCAAAAACCCTGGGAGATGCTGAACTGTGGCTCCTGGATTGGAGCATTTTCAGCAAACTATTGGGCCCGGCTTCAGGACGGGAATAGGGTTCAGCAAGTTATCGATGAGCATTTTCAGAAAGCCTTGTTTCCAAATTTTACCTCCCGGTTCTTTGAAAAATTCTGGCAAATAGATGGAAACTTAGGCATGACAGCGGCTATCGGGGAAATGCTTTTGCAGAGCCATACCGGAGTAATTGAGATTCTTCCTGCATTACCGTCATTGTATCCAAATGGTTATGTAAAAGGTCTGCGCGCCCGGGGTGGATTTGTGCTTGACATCAGGTGGAAAGACCATAAACCTGATAAAGTTATCGTCAGGCCAACCGTGAATGGCAACTGTATTATTCATTCGGTAAATAAGTTGAATGTTAAGGGTTTGTCCTCGAAGTCCGTGAAAAAGGATGGCTACTATGAATTGGAGTTTGAAGCAGAAAAAGGCAAAGTATATCAATTATCACCGATTTAACATTCTCTGGATGAAACTGAATCTTTTTGCGTTAGTATGCTCGCTGGTGCTTGCCCTGTTGCAGGGACAGGCTCAAAGTAAAGAAGATTATGCCAGAAACAATTATCTGTTAAAAGTGATGAAAAACAACTATCTAAAAGTTACAGTCCTTCTTCCGGATGCCGAAAAAGGCTATTATCGGGGTACAAGGTTTGATTGGTCGGGTATTATCGGACAAGTAGAATACGGAGGACATACCTTTTTTAAGGAATGGGAAATTACTGAAGGAGAAAATGCACTGTTGGTGCACGACCCGTTAGATCCCGACGCCGGAACCGGCACAGTGGAGGAGTTTCGCGATCCGCTGGGGTATGACGATGGAAAAGCAGGAACCCCCTTTTTGAAAATTGGTGTCGGGATACTGGAACGAACAGATGACAAACCTTACCATTGGTCAACCCGCTACAAAGTAATTGGACCAGGGAAATGGACGGTGCAGACGAAAGCAGACAGGATTACTTTTTTGCAGTCGATATCAACCGGCTTTGGTTACGCCTACGAATATGAAAAGATGATTCGTTTGAGTGCAGACAGCCCGGAACTGACAATCGTTCACAAGCTCAAAAATACCGGGAAAAGGAATATCCGGGGTAATCCATACTGCCACAACTTTTTCACACTCGATCGGCAAACTATAGTACCGGATTATTTACTGGAGTTTCCGAAGCCGGTTTCCCCGATAGATGATTTTGGCAAAGCGGTGCACTGGGGTGAAAAGCAATTGTCGCCAACCCGTGAGTTAAACGATGGCGAATGGATCGGAGGCCATTTAGACCCTTCGTCATCGCGCAGTTACACCTTGTCGAATAAGAAATCAAAAACCTCGGTTGAGGTCATTTCTGATGTTGATCCCGGACCTTTTTACATCATCCTATTCAGGCATTCCTTCAGTGTTGAGCCCATGGTGTTGTTTGAAATCAAGCCCGGAGAATCTTATACCTGGAATCGAACCTATCGATTCAAAATACCTTAATTCCAAATTGAAATACACATAATTAAGAAAAGGATGTTACATAAAATAACAATATTACATCATGAAGTACTTATCAACTCTTCTGTTTTTAATGCTGGTTCTTTCCGTTTCAGGACAGAACAACACCAAACTTTTTCCCGGTTTTCCTGACCGTTCTTCCAATCTTGATGTTTTACCGGGTTTTAAAAATCCGCCCAAAGGTTATGGAGAAGTTTCGTTTTACTGGTGGGTTGGCGATACCCTCACCAAAGAGCGCATAATATCCCAACTTGATCAGTTAAAGGGGAAAAGTATTACTGGCTTACAGATAAACTATTGTCACACGGATAAAGGCGGAGCCAGTTACGGCCTGACCTATCCAAGCCAGCCAGCCCTTTTTAGCAAGGATTGGTGGGACTTGTTCCAGTGGTTTGTGAAAGAAGCAAAAAAAAGAGATATGGCGGTCAGCTTGAGCGATTACACCCTTGGTGCCGCCGGGCAAGGCTGGTTTGTGGATGAAATGCTGGCTGAAAATCCGCAGCTTCAGGGAGCTAAGCTGGAATCAAAACAATTTGAAGTCAAAGGCAACCAGAATTTTAAAACTGATGTGCCTTCGGATATTCTCTCCGCGAAAGCCTTCAAAAATGTTAACGGGACTATTTCTTCAGCTAATCCAATTGATCTTAACCCTTTTATTAACAATCATGAGCTCAAATGGGAAGTTCCTTCCGGCGAATGGAAAATTATCGTTGTAAATAAAACAATAGTTAAAACATCTTTTGACCCCATGAACCCGATAAGCGGGAAAAAGCTGAATGAAAAGTTTTACCAACGGTTTGAAGATCATTGTCCGGGTGAAGCCGGAAAGGGATTGAATTACTTCTTCTCCGATGAGTTAAGCTTCGGGATAAGAGGTTTTTTGTGGAACGAATCTTTTGCCAGTGAGTTCAAAAAGCGAAAAGGATACGATATTCTTCCTGAACTTTCCGGATTATTTGCTGATTTGGGGTCACAATCCTACAAAATCAGGATGGATTACAATGATGTGATGGTGACTTTATCAGAAGAAGGTTTTTTTAAGCCCGTTTACGAATGGCACAATAGCCGCGGTATGTTGTTCGGCTGCGATCATGGTGGAAGGGGGACAGATGTTACTGAATTTGGCGATTATTTCCGCACCCAGCGATGGATGTCGGGCCCTGGTTGTGATCAGCCGGGATTAACCAAAAATATTGTAAAAAATAAAGTAGCCAGTTCAATCGCACATCTTTACGAGCGTCCAAGAACGTGGCTCGAAGGATTTTATGGCAGCGGTTGGGGAACCAGCAGCGAGGAAGTGGCCGATGCCACCTTCGCCAATTTTGCCATGGGGCAAAACTTATTAAGCCTGCATGGCCTTTATTATTCGACACACGGAAGTATGTGGGAATGGGCCGCCCCCGACAACCACTGGCGCCAGCCTTACTGGGCCAATATGGGCGATTTTTTGAAATGTTCGGAAAGGTTGAGCTATGTTTTATCCCAGGGTCATCATCGTTGCGATGTAGCTATTATTTATCCAGTGGCGCCAACGGAAGCCAGCCTCAAAGGTGAGAAATCTACTAAAACCGCATTCACTTTAGCCGAAGATCTATATCCGTCGGGAATAGACTTTGATTTTATGGACTTTGAATCATTGACCCGCTGCCAGATAGAGAACAAAGAACTGAATGTCAGTGGCGAAAAATATAAAATCCTGATTCTGCCTTCCTTGTCGGCAGTACGGTATTCAACCATTGAAAAGGCGCTCGAATTTTATCGTTCAGGTGGAATTGTACTTGCTGTTGGTGCACTTCCCGAGGCCAGCGAAAGGATTGGAGGAAACGATGACCAATTACAAGCGATGATCAGGGAAATGTTTGGTACAACCTTTTCTGAAAAGCATGATTCAACAGTTGTTTATTCTCAAAAAAGTAAATCCGGCGGCACAGGATTGTTTATCAGCAACCCACTCGATGCTAAAAAGATCATAAGTGGTTTGATTCAACCCGATTTTAAAGTTCTGTCAGGAGAACCTGTTCCAGGAATTCTTCACCGTAAAATTGGTAACCGCAATTTGTATTTCGTGTATGGTTTGCCCAAAGGAACATCTTGCTTTTTCAGGGCAAGTGGAAAAGCGGAACTCTGGAATCCGTGGGATGGATCAACCAAACCTTTAAAAGTAAAATCAGTCTCCAAACTGGGAACAACCATCGCACTGCCACTTGAAAAAAGTGAACCTCAACTAATTGTTTTCAGCCCCGGGAAGCCTGAAATAGAAAAACTGGCTTCCGCGTCTTCCGAAAAAATTAACACCCTGACGATGGATGGTAATTGGGAATTTGAACTGAAACCGACACTCGACAATCGTTTTGGCGACTATCGTTTACCCGCATTCGATGGCAAACTGGGCGTTGAAGTCTGGAAAATGAAATTCGCTGAAGAAAAGAACGCAAGTCAGAGCCAGAATCCACAATCAGATGACAGTCAATGGGCAAACTCAACGGTAGGATATGGGCCTCAATTTTGGAAACTGGGACCATTGCCCAATACTCTGGATTCAGCGGAGGTTGAAGCAAAACTGTCTTTGTTGAAGCAAATCAATCCCGAAGAACCCGTTGAACTGAATGGCAAAAAATACTATTGGAAACCCTACGAATTCTCATGGCGCCGGGGATTAAAGGATGATGCCGGACATCAGGGCTATCATGGCTTGAAAGGGTTCATCAATGATGAAAATATTTCTTTGGGCAGCATAGATCGCCCGTGGAATGGCTCGCCAATTTATCCGTTAAAACCTGAACCCGAAGGTACAGTTTACTATTTATGGTCGGCAGTTTCATCACCAAAGAATATGTCATCAAAAATTATTCAGTCAGGACTTGTTCCACAGCGAATTTATGTCAATCATAAACGGATAGAAAAGGGGAAAGATGTAGTTGAACTAAATAAAGGATACAACCCTGTGCTGTTGAAATATAACACTATCGGGCGCGGTGTTCTGGTTTTTCTTAGCAATGTGACGAATGCAAAATGGAATCAAACGGTTCCTTTGGCGACTAACTGGTACCTGAATCCTTCTGTGCTTTCCTATAATTTCAAGCCCAATGCAAAAACTCAGTTTGGGTGGTACCGCTTTATCTCACCTCCCGGCACCCGTACCATTTATTTTACATCAAAAGCCAAACCCGAAGTTTGGGTAGCAGATAAGAAATATGCATGCGAGCCAGGAAAACTGGAAGCCGGAAGAATAGCCGATGCAAACCTCCAGACTTGGAAAGTGACACTGCCTGAAAACTTACAGGAATCGGCTTCGGTTGCGCTGAAAATAGAGCAACTTCCCGGATTTTTTGGCGGATCAGCGGTTCCTGAACCCATTGTTTTTGAATGTGGAAAAGGTACAATTCAGTTGGGCGATTTGCAAGACAATGAATCACTGAAAACATATTCCGGTGGAATGTGGTATCGAAAATCCATCGCGATTACGGCAGATCAGGCAAAAACGAGCCAGATTATTCTTGATCTGGGCAAAGTTGTGGCGTCAGCCGAAGTTTTTGTAAACGGAAAACCCATTGGTACAAAGGCATCATCTCCCTGGACTTTCGATCTTTCAGGCAGGCTAACATCAGGCGATAATAAAATTGAAATTCTGGTTTATAATACACTTGGAAATCATTACCTGAGTACGCCATCGCAGTATATCGGGCGAACGAATTCGGGCTTGATTGGCCCTGTTAAAATTGAATTTCGTTAGAAAGCTACTTTGAAAATTTCGTATGTGCATGAAGTCCGTCCTCATGCAAAAATTAAATAATAAACAAAAATCATGTTCACATGAAATCATTTTTAGCACTTATTCTGACTGTCATTCTCCTGGCTTCGGGCTGCTCCCAACAACAAGAGAAAAAGAACGATATTCCCACCATCCAATCATCGATGATCTGGACTTCTGCTGAACTTGCGGAAAAAGGCGGATATGTGGTGTTTCGGAAAAGTTTTGAATTGCCGGAATCCGGTTCCCCGGCACAGTTGCAATTGTTTGCCGATTCGCGCTATTGGCTCTGGATCAACGGGCAATATGTGTTGCGTGGCCCTTGCCGGTTTAATCCGAAAAGGCCTGAGTACGATATAGTCGATGTTCAATCCTACTTAAAAAGGGGAAAGAATACGGTGGTGGTCATGGTTCATAACTTTGGAAAAGTAATGAATAACCGAATTATGAGACATGCTCCAGGTCTGGCTGCCGTTCTTGAAATTTCAGGAAAAGAGATTTTGCATACAGATACCACATGGAAAACCAACGGTAAAACCCGTTACTTGCCTTCTCCTGTATCATGGAATACCATCCCTGACGCAATTGATGCACGGATTGATCAATGCGAGTGGACGTCGGCTGATTTTGACGATTCAGCGTGGCAGATGGCAAAAGCAATCGATGGCAATCAGTGGGGAAAAATGTTCCCCTGCGAAATCCCTTTGCGGAAAGAAACCGAACTGAAAGGGCTAGAATTGTTGCCCTCCGGAGAGCCTTTAAACACCAAACTGCCGGTAGAACTGACTGCCGGTCAGGAAATGCTGGTTGATTTTGGGACAATGGCCATGGCTTACACTTCGATGGATTTAGACGCAGAAGAAGGTAGCCAGCTCAATATGAAATATGCACTTCGGTATAAAAACGGGAAACCTACGGAGATGTATGGTGAAGGGAACAAGTATATAGCCCGTGCCGGACATCAAAGTTTTATGACCACAGATCAGTGGTGTAGCCGTTACATGATCATCAAATGCGAGTCAGGAAAAGTTAAGATTCAAGGTATAAAAATTACCGACCGCCGTTACCCGTTTGAACGAATCGGCAAATTTAATTGCAATGATACGGTATTAAATAAATTATGGGATATGGCAGTCAAAACCATCGAAGTAACTACTGATGATGGTTATGGCTCGGATGCAAGGGAACGGAACGAATGGTTGCAGGATCCGGCAGAACCAAACTTTATTACAACACAAGTGGCATTTGCCGGTCCGGGGGATAATGGAAAGAAAACATTCTCCGATCCCCGGCCTTTAAAGAATCTTTTAAGGCATGCCGCATTGTCTCAACTGCCTGATGGACGAATTTTGGCGACTTTCCCCACCGATCGTGGACCGGAAGATTGTCACTATTTTATTGATGATTATGCTTGTCTTTGGATTGAAGCATTGAAAATATACTACGATGCCACCGGAGATAAGGAGTTTGTGCGCGAAATGTGGCCGACAGCAGTTGCACAGCTCAAATGGTTCCTCGATCGTCGCAGCCCGCGCGGACTACTGCTTGCCCGTGAATATGCCTCATTCGACAACCCGTTTGCCTACATCACCTGTGAAGGCGCTACCATCAGTGCCTATTTTTATGCTGCGCTGCGGGTTTCTGCTGAACTGGCTTCACTGATTGATGGAAACCAGCAGGCTGCCGAATACCGGCAAGCTGCCGAACAATTGAAAGCTGCCTTCAACAAAGAATTCTGGAACGAAACCGAAAAAGCGTACAACTCGGCTTTTCTAAACGACAAACTTTACGCTCCAACTGTACATGCTCAATTGATCGCTTTACATTACGGACTGGTTCCTGAAAATCGCCAAACTGATGTGCGAAATTGGTTTCTGGCTAATTATAAAAATCCGGGGACTTGGCATGTTTGCAAAAATCCAGATTTTGAAAAGATGGTGGATATGAAAGCCGGGATTGAGTTTCCGGTGATGTATTACTGGGTTTTCAGCGAACTGTACCGGATGAATACGATACAACAAGATCAGGAAGTAATTAATGAAATGCGCCGCCGCTGGACTCCGATGGTCCTGAACATGCAAGATGCCGGGACACTTTCAGAATCGTTTACCGACGAAAAAGGAGAGGGCGCCAGCGAATCGTGCCACAACTACGGATCGATGCCTGCTTATTTTATGAGCTCCAACATATTGGGAGTACAACGGATCGGAACGGTCAATGAAAAGCAATTAATGATAGAACCCCGTCTGGGCGATTTAACTTTTGCTGAAGGTGTTGTGGTGACAGAATTTGGTCCTGTCCCAGTTTCCTGGAAGAAATCAGCCGATGACCAATCATTATCATTCACGATTTCCATCCCGGAAGGGATCAAGGCTGAAATTCGTTTACCGAAACTGACTGAAAGATCCACACTGACTTTAAACGGCAAAGTCTTATCGAAAAACGAAGTGAAAACCGAGGGCCGATGGATGGTTGTTCAGGATGTTTCGGAAGAATGTACCGGAAGAGTCAATTAAAACCAATTTAAACATCATAATTATGAAACACTGTTTATCAAAACGCATTTTTTTAGTGATTTTTCTGATCACTTCGTTTATTGCCAGCTCATCAGCAAAAATTATTTTACCATCTGTCTTTTCCGATAATATGGTTCTACAGCAAAATTCGGAAGTCGCCATCTGGGGTTGGTCTATTCCCGGTGAAGCCGTGAAAATTGTTGCTGGCTGGAATGCCTCGGACACGGTTAAAGTTAAAGCAGATAATACCGCCGCCTGGAAAACTACGATCAAAACAGGCAAGGCCGGAGGACCTTATACCATCCAAATTATCGGCGAAGGTGGCCTTGAACTTAAAAATGTGATGTTAGGCGAAGTTTGGATTTGCAGCGGTCAGTCGAACATGGAGATGAATGTTGGCTGGAATATTTTTAATGGCGAAGAAGAAGCGGCCAAAGCCAATCATCCAAACATCAGGATTTTTAATATACCAAAAATCGGTGCTGAACAACCGCAACAGGACTGTCGCGCCACCTGGACTGTTTGTTCTCCCGAAACCATGCGGGCAACCAGCGCTGTGGGGTATTTCTTTGCCCGGCAATTGCAGGAAAAATTGAATGTTCCGGTGGGGATTATCGTAACATGTTGGGGCGGCACTCCTGCCGAAGTCTGGATTGAAAAAAGCCGCATAGAAACCAATCCCGAACTAAACAAAGACATATATAACGAGCAACACGGGGGATGGCCGGGAAACCCCGGTGTATGCTATAATTCAATGATTTTTCCGGTCATACCCTACGGAATAGCCGGCGCCATCTGGTACCAGGGCGAATCAAACTGCAGTAACTACCAGATATATGCCAATCTCATGAAAACCTTGATTGATAACTGGCGAACCGACTTCAAAAAGGATTTCCCATTCTATTTTGTGCAGATTGCCCCATTTAACTATGGAGAAAATGGTACCTCAGAATTTGTCCGTGAGCAACAGGATCTGGTTTCCAGGACTGTTCCCAATACCGGTATGGTTGTGATCTCCGATTTAGTGGATAATATCAACGACATACACCCAAAAGACAAATTAAATGTTGGCAAACGGCTTGCCAACTATGCCCTGGCCGAAACCTATAAACAAAATATTGGTGCCTACAAGTCACCTTCCTTTAAATCGATGCAGGTTGAAAAAGGCAAAGTAATCCTGTATTTCAATGATGTTATAACCGGATTGAAATGCACCGGCAAATTCCCGGAAAAATTTCTAGTAGCAGGGGCCGATAGGAAATTTGTTCCGGCAACAGCTAAAATTGAAGGGAAAACAGTTGTACTGTCATCCAAACTGTTAAAAAACCCGGTTGCAGTCCGCTATTGTTTCGACGACACGTCGATGCCGGATATATTCAGTAATGAAGGCTTGCCTTTGTCTCCGTTCCGGACAGACAACTGGTAATACAAAAACGAAATCTATACTTGCAGCAATGAAAATCTTATTCAACATTTTTTTTACCATTATCCTGTTTGTTTTAAGGGCACATTCTCAGGAAACGATCATCCAGGTTGATGCGAAAAAACCGGGGGCAACTATACAACATACTATGTATGGGATTTTCTTCGAGGATATCAACTTTGGTGCTGATGGCGGTTTATATGCCGAACTGATTAAAAACCGGTCGTTCGAGTTTGACAATCGCCTTATGGGATGGAATGGCTTTGGAGACTTCCAGGTATTAAAAGAGAGGCCCTGCTTCGATCGGAATCCGAATTATGTCCGCCTTGCCTTCAATAACGAACTAACCGGTACAGGATTGGATAATGATGGTTTTAAGGGTATAGGACTTAAAGAAGGTGAGTCATACAATTTATCGTTCTACAGCCGAAACTTAGGAGCAGATACCCTCAAAACAGAGGTCTTGCTTCTTAGCCGGGGGAATGACATTCTTGCCCGGCAAACGATTCATATTATTGGGAATGGTTGGAATAAATACGAAGCCTCACTAAAACCAAATCGAACGGATAAGAAAGGTAAATTCAGGTTGATCCTTTTAAACAAGGGAGCCGCCGATTTCGACCACATTTCTCTTTTTCCAGCTAGAACTTACAAAAACCGTACGAATGGTTGTCGCGAAGATTTGGCCAAGGCATTGGAAGATTTACACCCTGGCCTTTTTCGCTTTCCGGGAGGGTGCATAGTTGAAGGTACTACCCTGGGCACTCGTTATCAGTGGAAAGAAACAATTGGCCCCGTCGAAAATCGCCCAACCAACATCAACCGCTGGAATTACATATTTCCTAATAAACGTTTCCCGGATTATTACCAGTCGTATGGATTAGGTTTTTTTGAGTATTTCCAACTAAGCGAAGATATCGGAGCTGAGCCGCTTCCGGTAATCAACTGCGGATTGATTTGCCAGTTTGTTAGCAAGAGTGAAGCTGAACATTGTGCCCTCGAAGATTTGCAACCCTACATTCAGGATGCACTCGACCTGATTGAATTTGCTAATGGCCCTGCAAACTCAGAATGGGGGAAAGTGCGTGCCAAAATGGGTCACCCTGATCCTTTCAACCTGAAATACCTTGCTGTAGGCAATGAACAATGGGGTGAATCGTACTCAAAAAGGCTGGAACCTTTCATAAAGGCTATCCGTCAGAAATATCCTGAAATAGAGATAGTAGGCAGTTCAGGGCCATATCCGGATGGCAAAGAATTTGAATTTGGCTGGCAGGAGATGAAAAGGCTTAATGCCGATTTGGTAGATGAGCATTTTTACCGCGACCCAGACTGGTTTTTAAACAATGCCGCCCGTTATGACAATTATGCACGCAAGGGACCCAAAGTTTTTGCCGGGGAGTATGCCTGCCATGTGCCAGGTCAGCGCAATAATTTCTACGCTGCGCTCTGTGAAGCTGCCTTTATGACCGGGCTGGAGAGGAATGCCGACATTGTACATATGACCGCCTATGCGCCCTTGTTTGCCCATGCCCAAAACTGGCAATGGCGTCCGGACCTTATTTGGTTTGATAATCTGGAATTAGTAAAAACTCCAAACTATTTTGTACAGCAAATGTACGCTTCAAATTCAGGAACAAATGTTCTGGAAACCACAAATAACGGAAATCCCCTGACCGGAAAAGACAGCTTGTATGCATCTTCGGTAATAGATAATTATAAGAAAGAAATCATCCTGAAAATTGTGAACACATCAAAATCGCCTAAACGGGTAAAATATAAAATTGAAGGAATTGGAAAAGGTAGCCATGATGCAGTTCAAACCATTCTGCATGCTGAGAGTTCAACAGATGAAAACACTTTTAACAATCCGAAAAATGTTGCACCTGTTAAAAAATCAATTGTTATGGATGGGGAAATACTTGAATTGGAGCTTATGGCTCAGTCTTTTCAAGTAATTTCTATTAAACAGGAATGATGTAAACATCCATGCATTAATTCAGAGATGGTTTGCTTTTTATACGAATTATTAGGTGGTGTCCAGGAATAACAGGCAATTAGAAAATAATGATTACCTGGACATATTTTGAGAACGTAAAATTTGAAAAAACTGTAATACAATATCATATGAGACCACTATTTATCCTTATGCTATTTTTTTTAGTGTTTTTTGGCCAATCGATTCATGCACAAAAGGGTACTGATCCTTCAAAATATAACGTTGTCTGGATGACTCCCAGCGACGATTCTTTTGGTTCTATGCCTTTAGGCAACGGCGATATTGGACTGAATGTGTGGGTCGAAAAAAACGGCGATTTGTTGTTTTATATCAGCAAAGTCGATGCGTATGATGCCGGACATTTATTGCGCAAACTGGGGCGGATACGCATAAAAACCAAGCCTGCACTTTCAGTCGATAAGTTCAAACAGTCATTGAGTTTGATGGATGCCTCTATTTTAGTGGAAGCTGGTGATGCGAGTTTCCGCATTTGGGTGGATGCCAATCAACCGGTCATTCGCGTGGAGGGGAAAAGCAAAACTCCGCGAAGCACAAGTATCTCAATGGAATCTCTTCGCCCACTGATGGATGCCAGCGTGTCTTTACCTCAAACAGGTACTGTTGGAGTAAATTTTATCGATAGAGAAAACCGTTTGGCGTGGTGTTACCGCAATCAATCTTCCAGTTGGGCTGAAAAGTTCAAAAGACAGAATACACCGGAAATGGTGGATAAAACCAAAGATCCGATTTTGCACCGGACATCAGGCTGCTTTCTTCAGGCTGAAAACTTTGTTCGCGAAAATGCAACTACGCTAAAATCGAAAGGTAAAACGAAAACAATTGATTGCACTATTCTTGTAAAATCCAGTCAGCCTGAAAACCTATCTGAGTGGCTGGCTGAAATTTCGAAGCCCGTAAAGTTCGATTGGGAAGCGCATTGCACCTACTGGAAATCTTTCTGGGAAAGAAGTTATATCCATATATTATCAGGAGGTGAAGGAAAATTCAACCTTGATCAATGCCGGTTTACACAATTTCCACAGGGATCAAAAGCCTATGAGGGGCACAAGGAAATTGATGCCCGCCAGAATATTGATCAAATCAACCAACGCTATGCGTTGGAACGCTTTTGTGAAGCGATAGCCAGTCGGGGTGCCGTGCCTCCACCTTATAACGGCTCTATTTTCACCATGGACATGCCTGCAGGAGTGCTGGGTTTTGACAAGCCGAAAGATAAGCCGGTATCGGCTGATGAACGTGATTGGGCGGCTCTTTCGTTTATGTGGCAAAATACGCGGCATCCCTATTGGTCGATGGCTGCCCGCGGTGATTACGATGCAATCCGGCCCGGGATGCAGTTTGTTCGCAATGGCCTGGATATTTGTCGAGATCATTGTAAAAAAATTTTCGGTCACGACGGAGCTTTCATCATGGAAGCGAGCTGGTGGTATAACGTGGGAGTATTTAACTGGGATGAAATGCCTGAACATTTGCGCTATCATCAACTGGCTACAGTCGAGTTACCGGCCATTATGTGCGAGTATTATGAACATACCCGCGATCGAGAATTTTTGGATGAAGTGTTATTGCCTTGTGCCGAAGAATTCCTGAAATTTTACGAAGTGCATTTTCCGAAACGTGATACCAACGGATTAATACAGATGGAAGGTGTTGGCTGCGTAGAAACATACCAGGGTGTTACCAACCCATGTACTGAAATAGGTGGTATGAAATATCTGTTGACCAAATTACTTTCTTTCGAAATTGATGATGCAAGGAAAGAACACTGGAGTAAATTGTTAAATGCCATGCCCGGCGTGCCTTTGCGCACCATCTGCGGACTGGAATTGCTGGCTGTGGGCGAAAAATACAATCCGGGGCGCGTCATTTGCGAATCCCCCGAACTCTATTCCATTTATCCGTTTCGCCAGGTTTGGCTGGGACGACCCGAATTGCTGGCGAATGCCCGGCAGTCTTTTCATGTTCGCACAATCAGCCTCGATGGCACGGTTGACGATCAGGCGGTCGAAACCGGAGGCTGGCAATCGTCACCGGTTCAGGCGGCGTATCTGGGTTTGGCGCGTGAAGCCGCCCGCTTAGTTAGCATAAATTTCAATGATCAGTTTATTCATTGGAACGATAATATTGACCCGAATGCACCTTACCCTAATCGTCCGAGAGCCCGTTTCCCTGTGTTCTGGGAATGCAAAATGGATGGTACACCCGACAATGATCATGGCGCCAACTCGGTCAATGCTTTGCAAAGTATGTTACTGCAAAGCGATGGAACCAAAATCTTCCTGCTTCCGGCCTGGCCCGAAAACTGGGATGTTTCTTTCAAATTGTGTGCTGCTTACAATACTACAGTTGAATGCGAATATCGCGATGGCAAGGTGCAGTTTTTACATGTCTCTCCTGAATCGCGCAGAAATGACATCGTGGATATGAGCACTGAAAAGCAACGAATTCGCACCCTTGTTTCGGTGGCTCTTTCAGATCACAATTATTTGTTTGGACTCCCACCTATGTTGGATGGACAAGCTATTCCTGGTAAAACAACTTCTCCATGGATTGCAAAATATGGTTATACTTTGGATGGCTGCAAGGCTGGTCCCTGGATGAACAGTGTTTTCAATAAGAATATTGTTTATGTGCATGTTTTGGATTGGCCCAAAGAAGGAGTAAGACTTTCAGCCATTCCGCGAAAGCTGATTTCATCAAAATCTATCACCGGAAACATTCAGGTGAAACAGGATGAAAATGGTTGGTTGCTTACCGGAACCCCCGACTCGTTAAATACCATCATAAAACTTGAATTTGATGCTTCGGTTGAGGAAATTGCTTATGCTCTACCTTCCAAAGGTTCGTTAACGGTTGGAAAGCCAAAAAATTTAACAATGGATCAGGAAGGGCGTACCATTGTTGAAGTGGGTTTGGATGGAGAAAAAACCATCTGCCGTTTTGAATTTACCATTGATAATCCGGGTCATCTGCGCGGACAGGGAAAAGCATTTGAAATTCATGTCAGACGGTCTGACGGAACCTGGAAAACCGTCTATAGTGGCAATGTTTACGGAACCATCTGCGGTAAAGCAATTGATCCGGTAAAAGCAGAAGCTGTCCGCTTAATTATTCCGGCCAAAGAAATAAAGCAGTTTGATGTATTTTGACAAGAAGTATTAAAATTCTGTAAAAATTAAAACACAAGGTAATATGAGATTCCTTTTGTTCCTTTTTTTTCTTCCGGTTATGCTTTCAGGCCAGCAAAAAACAATAATTTCACTTCATGGTATTTGGCAATTTCAGATCGACTCATTAAAGGTTGGCGAGGCTGAACAATGGTACAATCGCGACTTGCCGTTGAGTATAAAACTTCCCGGTTCAACAGATGAAGGAGGTTTCGGGAAAGTACACGTAAATGGGACTCCTCTGTACGATGGCCAGCCTGAAATATACCGGCTCGCCCGTAAACATGTTTATATTGGTGCCGCCTGGTATAGGAAAGAAATCAGCCTGCCTTTGGATTGGAAAAATAAACGGGTCTTTCTGAGTCTGGAGCGCTGCATGTGGCAAACCAAAATTTGGGTAAATGGCAAGTATGCCGGAGAAAACAACAGTTTGTGTACGCCTCATCATTACGAAATATCAAAATTTCTGAACCCAGGAAAAAACATCATTTCCATCCGGGTAGATAATTCACCTCAAATTAACCTGGGATCGTGGAGCCACGGGTATTCGCCAGAAATTCAGACCATCTGGAACGGAGTAATCGGGAAAATTGAGATTTCCGCGGTTCCGTCCGTCCATATTCAGGATGTTCAGGTTTTTCCATCGTTCGAAAAGCAATTGCTGACAGTTAAACTAAAAATCAATAATCCGGACAGTCAAAAATTGTCGGGTCTGTTAAAATTTACGATAAAAGACAAAGATGCGAAAATACTTTCCTACATCCAGAAGGTTGATAAGTCAGATGCTTTAGAACCACTAACCGTTGTTATTCCTCTGGAAGGCAGATTAAAACCCTGGAATGAATTTACACCTCAGCTTTATCAACTTCAAATAGAAGCTTCGCTTGGTAAGGCCGCTGTAATAAAAGAATTGACATTCGGAGTTCGCGATCTGAAAACTGAAAATGGTCGTTTTGTGCTTAACGGCAACAAACTTTTTCTTCGGGGTGAACACGATGCCGGAAGCTTTCCGCTCACCGGTTATCCTTCAATGGATAAAGCCGATTGGATAAGAATTTTTCAAATCGGGAAATCGTATGGGTTGAACCACTGGCGTTTTCATTCGTGGTGCCCGCCCGAAGCAGCTTTTGAGGCCGCCGACGAAACAGGTATTATTATTCAGGCTGAATTACCTTTGTTCTCGCAGCCCTGGGAACATTCTTTGGTGGGGACTGATCCGGCCCGCGACGAGTTCCTGAAATCGGAACTGAAAAGGATATTGGATACTTACGGAAACCATCCGTCTTTCGGACTGATGTGTATGGGCAACGAATTGAAGGGCGACCCCAAAGTTATGCAGGAATTGGTTGCTTTTGGCAAAAAGTACGATCCCCGCCACCTGTATGCCGGAACTGCGAACCTGGAAGCAATAGGTGTTTATGAACGCCTGGAAGGAGATGACTACCAGGTGGCTCATGCCGGAAAATACCAGGGAAAGCGTTTTGAGCGCCGCATGAAAGATTACTTCTCAGCAGAAATCCCGAATACGCAAAATGATTATGCCTACACCCTCAACCCGCCTTACAACGAATGGCCAATTATTAGCCACGAAGTTGGTCAATGGACTGTATTTCCTGATTTCAGGGAAATCGAAAAATATACGGGAGTCCTTGCTCCGCGAAACCTTGAAGTGTTCCAAAGCCGGTTGCAGCAAAAAGGAATGCTTGATCAAGCGAAAGACTTTGTGATGGCATCCGGTAAATTGTCGGCCTTACTTTACCGCGAAGAGATTGAGCGTCTGTTGCGCACACCCGGCATGGGCGGATTTCAGCTTCTCGATTTGCATGATTATCCAGGTCAGGGAAGCGCGCTCGTTGGTTTGCTTAACCAGTTTTGGGAATCGAAAGGATTGATTACTCCTGAAGAATTCCGCGGCTTCTGTAATGATGTTACGCTGCTGCTCAAAATGCCTAAGCGAACCTGGTTGAACAACGAAAACTTTTCAGCAAGCCTTGTCGTACCAAATTACTCGATTTCGGAAATTTCGGATATTGCCGTGAAATGGAAAGTAACAGCAGGCGATGTTGTAATAAAAGAAGGAATTCTGGAAGGCAAAACGGTAAAACAAGGAGAAGTGAATAAAATTGGAGAGTTATCTTTTAACCTGTCAACAGTTTCCCATGCCACAAAACTGAATATCACCCTTGAGGAACCCAACCTGAAAGTTAAGAATGCATACGAAATATGGGTTTACCCAAGTGCGGTAAATACTGACATTCCGGATAATATTACGCTTGCCACCACAGCCGACAGTACTTTACTCAAAAAAATTACCAATGGTGCTACGGTACTTTTAGTTACCGACAAATTGCCCGATACCGAGCGAATGACATTTACTACACCTTTTTGGTCCACCATCCTTTTTGATTATCAGGTTAAAACAATGGGAATTCTGTGTAAGCCCGATCATCCGGTTTTTAAGAACTTTCCTACCGACTTCTATTCGAACTGGCAATGGTGGGAACTTACCAACGACGCGCGGGTTTTACGGCTGAATAAAACAGCCCCCGGATATCGCCCGATTCTTCAGGTAATAGACCACCCGGTGCGGAACGACAAATTAGGAGCTATCGTAGAAACCAAAATCGGAAAGGGGAAATTATTGCTCTGTACGCTTGATGTTCTTTCCGATCCCCAAAACCGCTATGTTGCCCGTCAACTCCTGAAAAGCATATTGACGTACATGAGTTCACCAGATTTCGACCCTCAGGAAAACAAAGAACTAGCTGAAATAATTTTCAGTAAGGCGAATTCCTCGGCCAGTGTCATTCAATCGGTTAAAAGTTCACCGGAAAACTCCGAAAGTCCTTCTCTTTTTGCCTTCGATAGCGACCTTGCGTCGTCTTGGAAAATAGCTGCCAGCGACACTAAAGTGAGTTGTGTCATTGAATTGAACGTCAGCCGTTTAGTTATGGGCTGTACCATGAAACTTACCGATCAGGATTTTAACCCGGCGGCTTTCACGGTATATGTTACCGACAATCCCGAAGATTTGGGAGAGCCAGTAATAACAGGCGAAATTCCCGGAAACGAAGTGTTTGAGGCAAAACAGTGGGACAATGGCTTTACCATCCAGAAAGGAAAGAAGGGAAAATTTATTATTCTGGAAATAAAACCTCAGAAACAAAATAAAGCAGCAATTCGGGTGAATGAAATCCAATGGATATTTGGAGACTAAATGATTATTTGTTTTTCAAAAATACCAATTTTCTAATTATTCTTAATGTAAATGTGCTTTTGCGGTGTGGAAAGCGATTTGTTTATTTCAATCCCGTTTGGTTTTCAAATATCCTCTACTATGAGAAAGGACACTTTTTAATATCAAAATATTATAATTGAATACTCATAAAGGTTATAATTGGAAATTTGAAAGACTAATCTGATAACATTGACCTTTTAATCCGTTTGTTCACTTACATCACTTCTATTAATGCGTTTAGATATGCCTAACTTAAAACTAATCGAATAATGACCAATCATTCCAACTTTAATAAATCGTTTATTTTATGGATTACGCTGGTTTCGGCCATGGGTGGTTTACTTTTCGGTTACGACTGGGTGGTAATTGGCGGTGCAAAACCTTTTTATGAACGATTCTTTGATATTGCCGGTTCGCCACAACTGCAAGGCTGGGCCATGAGCAGCGCTTTAATTGGTTGTTTGTTTGGTGCCATGGGTTCAGGTTTTTTCACCGAACGATTCGGCCGTAAAATTCCGTTAATCGCTGCAGCGATTTTATTTACCGTTGCAGCTGCCGGAACCGGACTTGCAAACAGCTTCAACGTTTTTGTGATTTACCGCCTTATTGGCGGTTTGGGAATCGGGCTTGCTTCAGCCATTTCACCCATGTACATTGCTGAGATTTCTCCGTCCTACATGCGTGGAAGATTGGTTTCTATCAACCAACTTACCATCGTTTTGGGAATTCTTGCTGCCCAGATTACCAATTACCTGATTGCTGAAGAAGTGCCGGTTAACGCCACCGATAAATTTATTCTTCACTCATGGAATGGCCAGACCGGTTGGCGCTGGATGTTTTGGGCTGGTGGAGTGCCGGCAGTGCTGTTTTTTATACTTTCATTTTTTATTCCTGAAAGTCCTCGGTTTTTGTGCAAAACCGGAAAATGGGAAAGTGCCGAACGCATTCTTTCAAAAATCGGCGGAAAAGCTTATGCAATTGATGAAAAAGCGTCTATTCGCGATAGTCTTGTTTATACCAGTGAACGTTTTGAATGGGAAAAACTACTTGCCAAGGATGTGAGGCCGGTATTGATACTTGGTGTGTTCCTGGCTGTTTTTCAGCAGTGGTGCGGTATCAATGTGATTTTTAATTATGCCGAGGAAATTTTTACCGCAGCCGGTTTTTCAGTTACCGATATGCTTTTTAATGTGGTGATTACAGGCGCTGTTAACCTTGTTTTTACCCTGCTAGCGATGCGCCTGGTTGACAATTGGGGCCGCCGCAACCTGATGCTGCTCGGTGCTTCAGGACTGGCTGTGACTTACATCTTTCTGGGAGCCAGCTATTTATTTGAATGGAAGGGGCTCATTGTACTTTTCCTGGTAATAACAGCCATTGCTGCTTATGCAATGACCCTGGCGCCCATTACCTGGGTGGTTTTATCCGAGATTTTTCCTAACAGGCTTCGCGGAGCTGCTATGGCCGTTGCAACCACCGCCCTTTGGATTGCCTGTTTTATTTTAACCTACACATTTCCCATATTGAATAACCTGCTCGATGCCAGCGGAACGTTTTGGCTTTATGCATTTATCTGCCTTGCCGGATTTCTTTTTATTCTGAAAAAACTCCCCGAAAACAAAGGCAAAACACTGGAAGAAATTGAAAAAATGTAACTAATAACAGAATTGTTATGAATGTAAACGCATGGACAGAAGTGGTTACCATTCCAACTTACGGAATCGGTAAACCCGAAAAGAATCCAATGTTTTTGGAGAAAAGGGTTTATCAGGGAAGCAGCGGAGTTGTTTATCCGCACCCGGTAATCGAAAAAATTCTGGATGAAAAAACCGACAAGGAATACAATGCAGTTTTTTTGGAAAACGATTACCTGAAAATCATGCTTTTACCTGAATTGGGCGGCCGTGTGCAAATGGCTTTTGATAAATCGAAAGAGCGGCATTTTGTGTATTACAACCGGGTAATAAAACCTGCATTGGTTGGTTTAACCGGCCCGTGGATTTCAGGGGGTATTGAGTTTAACTGGCCGCAGCATCACCGCCCTTCAACTTTCGAGCCCACCGATTATTACATTGAAAACAATGCAGATGGAAGCATTACGGTATGGTGCAGCGAGGTGGAGCGCATGTTTCGTACCCGCGGCATGGCAGGGTTTACACTTTATCCCGACAAAGCTTATCTCGAAATAAAGGTAAAGTTGTATAACCGCACCAATTTCCCGCAGACCTTTTTATGGTGGGCCAACCCGGCAGTAAAGGTGAACGATGAGTACCAGTCGGTTTTCCCGCCCGATGTTTACGCTGTTTTCGACCACGGCAAGCGCGATGTTTCGGAATTTCCGATTGCAAAAGGAATTTACTATAAAGTAGATTATTCACCTGGTACCGATATTTCGAGGTACAAAAATATTCCGGTTCCCACTTCGTACATGGCCATCAATTCCGATTTCGATTTTGTTGGTGGATATGAAAACGACTCAAAGGCAGGTGTGATTCACGTGGCCAACCACCACGTTTCGCCCGGCAAAAAGCAATGGACCTGGGGTAATGGCGATTTTGGCATTGCCTGGGACCGAAATCTTACCGATGAAGATGGCCCGTACATTGAACTGATGTGTGGCGTCTACACCGATAACCAGCCCGATTTTTCGTGGTTGATGCCCAACGAGGAAAAAACTTTTACGCAGTATTTTATTCCTTACCGCGATTTGGGAGTGGAGAAATGTGCCACCAAAGAGGCCATGATAAATCTCGAAACAGAAAACGATATTGCTGAAATAAAAGCATTTACAACCTCGGTTTATAAAGACGCAAAAGTGATTTTGGTTTATAAAAACGAGGTTATCATGGAGGAAACTTTCGATTTTAATCCGGCAACATCGTTTCAGAAAAAAATTAAGCTTTTGGATGGAGCAGTGGAAACCGATCTGCTTGCGGTTGTAAAAACCGCAACTGGAATAACACTTGTTGAATATCGTCCGTTGAAAAAAGTGGAAGAGGAAATTCCGGAACCGGCAAAGGCAGCAAAAAAACCGGAAGATATCGAAAGCAACGAGCAACTGTATTTAACCGGTTTACACCTCGAGCAATACCGGCATGCAACGTACGACTCCCGGCCTTATTACGAAGAAGCCATAAAACGCGACCCCAAAGATTACCGTTGTAACAATGCGCTGGGATTGTGGTATTTGCGCCGCGGCCAGTTTGCAAAAGCTGAGGATTATTTAAGAACAGCGGTTAAAACAATTACGGAAAGAAACCCCAATCCCATTGACGGGGAACCGTTTTACAATTTGGGTGTTTCGCTCGCTTTTCAGGAAAAACACGATGAGGCATACAAATATTTTTATAAATCGGTTTGGAATGCAGCATGGATGGACAGCGGCTATTTTCAGGTGGCCCGAATTGATGCTATGAATGGCCGCTGGAACGAGGCGCTCGATGCGGTTGACCGTTCACTGCTTCGAAACTGGCACAACCACAAAGCACGCCAGTTAAAAACAAGCATCCTCCGGTACTCGGGTAAAACTGCTGAAGCCATTGCATTGTGCGACGATTCGCTGGCAATCGACAGGTTCAACTTTGGTCTGTATTTCGAAAAATACAAACTTACCGGCGACAAAAAACATCTTGATGAGTTGCAAACCCTTATTCGCGGAAATATTCACAATTACATCGAATTTGCCCTCGATTATGCCTGGGCCGGATTATACCAGGATGCGATTGAATTTATTTCGATTGGAATTGATTTGCAAAATTCGGACAATATTTATCCGATGGCGTTGTATTACAAAGCCTGGTTTGAATTAAAAGCCGGAAAATATTTGCAGTCGGCAAAAACATTAAAAAGCGCCGCACTGGTTTCGCCCGATTACTGTTTCCCCAACCAGCCCGAATCGGTTGTTGTACTCGAATGGGCAATTCGTGAAAATCCTTCAGATTATAAAGCACACTTTTATCTGGGTAATTTCTGGTATTCCTTCAAAAACTATTTTTCGGCTATTTCTTGCTGGGAAAAGTCGGTTGCGTTGAATGGTGGTTTTCCAACTTCGCACCGCAATCTGGCATTGGCCTGTTTTAACAAACTTCACGACCATGAAAGATCTCTGGAATTACTTGAAAAAGCTTTCAGTCTTGACACCACTGATGCGCGGATTTTAATGGAACTCGACCAGCTTTACAAACGACTCAACAAAAAAGCCGAAATTCGGCTGGCCAATTTGCAAAAATATCCGGAATTGGTGAACGACCGCGACGATTTGTACCTCGAACAGGTGTCGCTTTATAATATTCTCGGCGAATATCAAAAAGCTTACGATTTAATAATTTCGCGTAAGTTTCATCCCTGGGAAGGTGGCGAAGGAAAAGTATCTGGTCAATATATTTTCAGTCTGGTTGAAATGGCCAAAAAAGCCATCCAGAAAAAGAATTTTATCCTTGCGGTTGAATTGTTGCAGAAAGCCCGGAAATACCCGGAAAATCTGGGAGAGGGCAAACTTTACGGTGCAAAGGAAAACGAATTGTTTTACTGGCTGGGCGAAGCTTATCAGGGTCTTGGCGATACAGAAAATGCAATGGCTGCATGGAAAGAAGCAACAGTTGGATTAAGCGAAGTTTCGGCGGCCATGTTTTACAACGACCAGCAGCCTGACATCACTTTTTATCAGGGATTGGCATTGCACAAACTTGGGAGGGAAAAAGAAGCCGTTGAATGTTTCAGAAAACTGGTTAATTTTGGTGAAGCCCACCTGAATGACCATGTCGAAATCGATTATTTTGCGGTTTCGCTGCCCGATTTGCTGATTTGGGAAGACGATTTAGATAAACGGAACCATTTGCTTTGTAAATACCTCATTGGTTTGGGCGAAATGGGCCTGGGCAACAAAACCAAAAGCCAAAAACTTTTACAGGAAGTGTTGGATGAAGATTTGGTAAATATCAGCGCATTAAAACATCTTCAACTGATACCCCTCATTTAAGAATGAAATTGCAAAGAAGCCGCATGATGAAATTTACCCTTCCTTGCTTATTTATTCGTCCCTGTAGATCGAGCGGATATCTTTATAAATTACTCGTATAGTGAATAAATTTATAAAAAAGGTCATCTTTATTTGCAAGAAGAAATCATTAGATTTAGCAAAAAACTTTCAAAAATGATAGCCAAACTTGAAAAAAAACTACAATTTGACATTAGCATTATACCTTTGATTCAATACATTGTTTTCGCTATACCAATTTAAATACTTGCTAGAAAAATGGACCAAATGGCGTAGAAAAAAAACTCTTTTTGCCTTCTATCGCAGAACACCGAAATAATACTTTTTGCGGTCTTTATGCGTAGCGATCGTGTGTTGAACTGATAATTTGACATTTAAAATAGGAATACTACATGGCCAGAAACTTTTTAAAGAGGATAACCGATTTTAGAGATGCACTAAAAACCTGAGATTTATGAATACAAATGTATTGCTGGGCATTTTAATCATTGCCATTGGCGCATTTTCGTCGGGCAGTTTCAGTATCCCTTTCGACAAAGTAACCCAGTGGAAATGGGAAAATTCGTGGTTAATCTTCAGTGTTTTTGCCTATCTTATTGTACCACTGATTATCTGCCTGATGGTTGCTCCCAATTTTCTGGCCATCTACCAAACAATTCCTTCGGACAACTTATGGCTTATCTTTATTCTGGGTGCAGTTTATGGACTGGCAAACCTGAAATTTGGATTATCTTTGCGATACCTCGGTGTAGCCCTCGGATTTTGCATCTCGCTCGGTTTAATGATGGTCATCGGAACTCTTCTTCCACCGCTGATCGATGGACGGATGAGCAAAATGTTTGAAGGAAACGGCGGTATTTTGCTTATTTTGGGTCTCATTGTTTCGTGTATCGGAATTGGAATCACCGCATGGTCGGGAATTTTAAAAAGCCGAAAGCTCGAAGGCCTGAAAGGTGTGAAAGCCAATGCCAATTTCGATTTGCGCAAAGGACTTTTTGCTGCCCTGTTTGTTGGCTTAACGGGTTCGTCAATGTCGCTAGGCTTTGAGCAGGGGAAACTGATTACCGAAGAGACCGTCAAGGCAGGTACTCCGGTACTGTTTGCCAAATGCCCGGTGTTTGTGCTCTTTTTTGCCGGATCGCTGCTTTCAACCCTTGTTTGGTGTATTTACTTGGGTATCAAAAACAATTCACTTGGCTATTATTACAAAGGCAGATCGAAAACCTTGGTCACCAATTATGCCCTGTGTGCCCTTGCCAGTTTTTTGTGGTTTATTAACTACATTTTCTATGGAATGGGAACCAGCAAACTGGGCGAATTTTCGTTTGTGGCGTGGGGAACCCTGATGTCGCTGACCATTGTTTGTGCCACCGTTTGGGGATTTTTCCGCGGCGAATGGAAAGGAATTGAATTTAAAATCAAACGACTGGTTTGGTTAGGATTGGCGGTGCTGATTACAGCATCGTTTCTGATTGGAATTAGTGGATAAGAATAACAATGTAACGGGTTGCGAGTTACGCGTAGACGAGTTGTGTAAACCGGAACGCGAAACCCAAAACCTGGAACCCGAAACAAATAAAACGACAAAATATGACTTCAAGAGAAAGAATTTTAGCGGCTATCAACCACAAAGAACCCGACCGGGTTCCAATTGATTTAGGTGCAACGCCGAGTTCAGGGATTTCGGCCATTGCTTACAGTAATTTACTAAAATATCAGGACCGAACCGAATTGCCGGTGTGGATTTACGATGTGGTGCAGCAACTGGCCCAACCCGATATGACGATTCTCGACCAGTTTGGTGTTGATGTTTTGGATATCGGACGCACGTTCAACGACCAGCCTTCCGATTGGAGGCCAATTACGATGGCCAATGGTGACACTGCTTTTTATCCAAAATGGTTCAGGCCAACGCAAATGCCCGACGGATCATATCAAACCTACGACAGCGACGGAAAACGGATGCTTTCGCGGATGCCGGTTGGGGCAACATTCTTCGATCAGACTTATTTTCCTTACGTTGACGGATATCCCGATTCGTACGATAACCTGGATGCTGAAATGGGGCGCATCATGTGGGCGCGCGATGCGCATAGTCCATGGGACCATGCCGTTGACCCCGATTTCTGGCAGAAGCTGCGTGAAAATACACTGAAGCTGCGCGCCAGTAACGATAAGGCTCTGTTGGTGGTTTGCGGCTGCAACCTGTTTGAATGGGGAACTTTTTTACGCCGCATGGATAATTTCCTGATGGATTTAATGTGCGACCCGTATAACGTTGAAAAACTGCTTGATCAGTTGATGGTTCGTCATTTGTCAACCCTCGAAAAAGTATGCAATGCAGTAGGCGATATTGTTGACATTATCCGGTTTGGCGACGATCTGGGCATGACTTCGGGACCATTCATGGATGTGGAAGTTTATCGCAAACTTTTCAAACCTCGCCACAAAATTCTTTGCGATTATGTGAAGACGCATAGCAAGATGCACACCTTTATTCACTCGTGTGGCTCCATTTCGTTACTCATGCCCGACATGATTGATGCTGGTTTTGAGATATTTAATCCGGTGCAGACGAATGCCTGGAACATGGCACCCGATTTTCTGAAAAGGGAATTTGGCAAGGACTGCACATTCTGGGGCGGAGGCATTGAAACAGTTGGAACGCTGAACATTGGAACTCCGCAACAGGTTCGTGATCAGGTTTTTGAACGGCTCGAAATCTTCTCGAAAGGCGGCGGATTTGTGTTCAATACCGTTCACAATATTCTGCCCGATGTTCCGCCGGAAAACATTGTGGCGATGTTTGAAGCTGTGAGAGATTTTAATAATTCGTGAATAGTCAACCTAGATCAACCCAATCTGATATGAAAACAATCAAATTGTTCTTCACATTGTTTTTTGTTTCTATTTTGCTGATTGAAGGCCAGTCGCAATCGCTTGAAAAATTGAGGAAAGATTTTCTGAAACTGAAATTTGGGATGTTCATCCATTTCAATATGGGCACTTTCCACGAAAAGGAATGGGTAGAACCTGGACAGGATCCAAAGTCATTTAATCCGGCCAAACTCGATTGCAACCAGTGGGCCGATGCTTCCAAAAGTGCTCACATGAAATACGCCGTTCTGACAACCAAGCACCATGACGGTTTCTGTTTGTGGAACAGCAAAACAACTACTTACGATGTGGCCTCCAGCGCTGTTGCTGGTCGTGACATTGTTAAGGAGTTTTGCGATGCGTTCAGAAGCCGGGGTGTCGAACCTCATTTTTATTTTTCGATTTGGGATCGACAACTGGGTATCGAGAAGGATATTACTCCGGAAGAAATTGAAATTATCAAGGCTCAGTTAAAAGAATTGCTCACCAATTACGGTAAAATCGGTTCCATTACCTTCGATGGTTGGGGCAATTGCGGCACTGTATGGAAACAGGAACAACATGATGAAATATATGCTTTTATCAAATCGTTGCAACCGCAAATATTGATTACCGACCATTACCAGCTTCGTCGCGGTCTCCCGCTTGATTCAGTATATAAAAATGTCGATTTCTTCCATTTCGAAGAACCATGGAACGACGAATGGGCACCTCCGGGAAATAAATATGATGCCCAGCAAGGTCAGTGTATTCAAAGTCAATGGTTCTGGAAAAAGAAATTTCCGCAGGAAAAACTCATGTCGGTTGATAATATTGTCAATCGCCATTTGGCTATCCTGAAAAAGAGAAATTGCAATTTTTTGCTGAACTGCGCTCCAAACAACGATGGTTTAATGGACGAAAATGTGGTAAAACGCCTTGCGGAAGTCGGCCGGGCTTACAAACCTTAGATTAAAACCCATGAAGTTGAAATTTTTAAGTGTTAGTCTATTTATCATCCTTCTGTATTTTAAAGGAATTGGCCAGGTATATAAAACTACCATAGCTGTCATGAAGTGATGGCAGGATATAATACTCCCCTGAATTAAGACTAATGGTTAAGTTAAAATCTGCTAAATTTGTATCAATTGTTAATTCTTTTTATGTTACGAAAGAATTAGGAATGTTAATAGTAATCATTTGAAATAAACTGTATGAATAATTCTATTTTATTAAAGAAAATATTCGTTTTTCTTTTTTTTGTTTGTCCGTCTTTCTTGATTTTCTCGCAAACATATAGTGAACCCTTCTGGAATCAGGAATTGCCAATAAATATAAGGGTTCGTGACCTTCTGACAAGGTTGACTTTGGAAGAAAAAATATCATTTCTTATGGAGACATCACCTGGCGTTCCACGTTTGGGAGTACCGAAATATTATATGGGGAATGAAGCACTTCACGGCGTTGTCAGACCTGGAAAATTTACAGTGTTTCCTCAAGCAATAGGTTTAGCTTCTACATGGAACAGTGAGCTTATGTACCGGGTTGCAACGGCTATTTCAGATGAGGCGAGAGGTAGGTGGAATGAGTTAGAACAAGGCAAACTGCAGCGCGATCTTTATAGTGATCTACTTGTTTTCTGGTCACCAAATATAAATCTAGCTCGGGATTCACGATGGGGAAGAACACAGGAAACATATGGGGAAGACCCGTTTCTGACTTCCCGTTTTGCAGTGGCATTTATCAAGGGTCTTCAGGGAAGCGACAAAAACTATTTAAAGGTTGTGGCAACTCCAAATTCAGGTTGGGGCCTTCAGTGAATATATACGGTTGAAAACTGACTTGATCCTACAATAGAACGTATTGATTGTGCTTTCAAGTTTTAATATTCTCATTTTTTATATATTGCCTGAAAAAACTCGAAAAAACCAAAATTATATGAGATACTATTCAGTTCTTTTTCTGATGAACATAATTCTTTTGGGTAGATGTACTAAAGGGCCTGAACCTTATGGAGCCTTGCCAACTGAACATCAGCTCGCCTGGCATGAAATGGAATATTATATGTTTGTTCATTTTACTGTTAATACATTTACTGACAAAGAATGGGGATATGGGGACGAATCTCCTGAGATTTTTAATCCAACGGAGCTTGATTGCCGTCAGTGGGCCAGAGTTGCTAAAGAGGCTGGAATGAAAGGCATTATAATAACAGCTAAACATCATGATGGTTTTTGCCTGTGGCCTTCGAAATATACAGAACACTCCGTAAAAAATTCACGATGGCGTGATGGTAAAGGGGACGTACTAAGAGAACTCCGTGACGCATGCAATGAATATGGAATAAAGATGGGTATTTATCTTTCTCCATGGGATCGCAATAGCTCTGTTTACGCAACCCCCGAATATATAACATACTACCGCAATCAGCTCTACGAATTGCTTACAAATTACGGTGATATATTCGAGATATGGTTTGACGGAGCTAATGGTGGTGACGGTTATTACGGTGGCGCAAGAGAGATACGCCGTATTGACAACCGTACTTATTACGATTGGCCAAATACAATAGAAATGGTAAGGAAACTCCAGCCGAATGCGATAATGTTTAGCGATGCAGGACCTGACGTAAGGTGGGTGGGAAATGAAAGTGGTCTTGGCAGTATTACCAACTGGTGTCTTCTTAATAAAGATGATATGTATCCGGGAGGTCCATTTGAAAATATTCTGGGACAGGGTCATGAAGACGGTAAATATTGGGTGCCGGCAGAGGTTGATGTTTCAATAAGGCCTGGCTGGTTCTGGCATCAAAAAGAAGATACACTTGTGAAATCACCTGAGAAACTTCTGGATATTTTTTACACATCCATTGGTAGAAATTGCAATCTTCTGCTGAATGTACCTCCCGATAAAAGAGGACGAATTCATGAAAATGATATAAAATCTTTAATGGGTTTCAAGGAACTTTTAAAAAGGGAATTTTCTAATGAACTTGCTCGTGGGAAAAGAGTAACTGCATCTGATACAAGAGGAAGGCAATTTTCACCCCAAAATGTGAATGACGGCAATCCAAATACCTACTGGGCAACAAATGACGGAATCAAAGCCGCAGAATTAGTTATTGATCTCGGAGAAGATACAGAGGTGAACAGAATTCTCCTTCAGGAATATATCAGGCTCGGACAAAGGGTTCAGGAATTCAGTGTGGAAGCATTTTCAGGTGGCCAATGGATTTTGGTTGTTGAGGGAAAAACAATCGGATACAAGGTTATCAGGAAATTTCCATGTGTGAGGGCATCGAAAATAAAAGTAAGAATTTTGAAATCAAAAGCATGCCCTGTTATATCTAATATTGAACTTTACAGAGCCCCAGGTGATTAAATGCAATGAAATGGGCAATTTTCATAAATATTCATCCGTATTGTTTATTCATCTGTATTATTTTTGGCATGTAAATTTTATTTTTTAATGAAATATTCAAAGTTTTTCTTCCTTCTAGTCTGTTTATTCTATACCATTACTTCTGAAAGCCAATCCATTGATGAAAACAGAAAAATGATTCTCTGGTACCGGCAACCTGCAAAGGATTGGAATGAGGCTTTGCCTGTGGGTAACGGACGATTAGGGGCAATGGTGTTTGGAAATCCTCTGCTCGAACGTATTCAGTTAAATGAGGAAAGTATCTGGGCTGGAATGAAGGTCGAAAATGCCGATGCCGATGCACGGGAATACCTTCCCATCATTCAGCAAAAACTGCTCAATGGCGAAATTAAGGAAGCAATGGAGCTTTCTGAAAAACACATGCGCAGTAATCCGATGAGGATAAGATCTTATCAACCTTTAGGCGATCTTTATTTTGAAATGTTTAGTCAAACTGATGAGCATCCTGGAATAGATAATTACCGGCGCGATCTTAACCTCGAAAATGGCATTGCAACAACAATTTGGTCGATGGAGGGAGTCACTTTCACGCGCGAAGTATTCGCTTCAGCACCTGATGACGTGATAGCAATACGGATCACCTCGTCCCAACCAGAGAAACTGACATTTAAACTGTCCTTCTCAAGGGCTCAGGATGCTACGGTAGCTCCTGCTTCAGATAAAGAACTGATTATGAAAGGGCAGATTGTTGATTTGCCCGGCAGGGAGGTATGCCCGTCAGGTCTTCATATGAAATTTGCGGCATTACTGTGGGGAAAAGCAAAGGATGGGAAAATACAGACCGTTAACAACAGTTTTTTTGTGGAGAAAGCTACTGAGGTAATCTTTTTCATTACCGCAGCTACCGATTACAATCCATCGATTTTAAGTTTCGATCCCACTATTGATCCTTTGAATAAATGTGCTTCAATCCTTAAACCTCTAAAAAACAAGTCTTTTGATGATGTGAAGGCAGATCATATATCGGAACATTCTGCCATGTTCAATAGAGTTAAATTTATTCTGGGGAACGACATAAAGGCTGATGTTCCCACTGACCACCGGCTTACAGCAGTAAAGGAAGGTGCAGAGGATCAGGGACTAACTGTTCTTCTTTTCCAATATGGCCGTTATATGCTTATGGGTTCATCTCGCAGGCCGGGTATCCTGCCGGCAAACCTGCAAGGCATATGGAACCAGGACTATTCAGCAGCATGGAACTCCGATTTTCATACCAACATTAATATTCAGATGAATTACTGGCCTGCTGAGGTATGCAACCTGCCTGAGACGGCTTTGTTGCTGTCTGACTTTATCAACAGGCTGAAAGAGTCTGGAAGAATAACTGCCCGGAAAACATATAATTCCAAAGGATGGACCGTTAATCATCTTACCGATCCGTTTGGTCGAACATCAATTTCCGATGGTGTGGGCTGGGGTATTTTCCCGATGGCAGGCCCATGGCTCGTACTTCACCAGTGGGAACATTACCTCTTTACACAAGACAGAGATTATCTTAAAAACGAAGCATGGCCAACCATGAAGGAAAGCGCAGAATTTGTTATGAGCTTTCTGATAAAGGACAAAAAAGGCCAATGGGTGACGGCACCATCCAATTCGCCTGAAAATGCATATCGATTGCCGAATGGAGAAATATATAATCTTACCTATGGAGCAACAATGGATATTCAGATAGTCAGAGAATTGCTCAATGCGTGCATCAATGCTGCCGGTATTGTTGGAGAGGATAAACGATTTGTTATGCAGCTGAAAGATATACTTAAAGACCTGCCACCCAACAAGGTGAGCAAAAGGTATGGCATTGTTCAGGAATGGATTGAAGATTACGAAGAAAATGAACCGGGACACAGACATATCTCTCAGTTATTTGGCCTGCACCCCGGAACACAGATAACAGAAAAGAATCCTGAACTATTTGAAGCAGCCAAAAAGACCATTGAACGCCGGCAAGCCTATGCATTGAAAGGCCAGGGCTCTTCACCAGGCTGGAGCAAAGCATGGATGGTTAATTTTTATGCACGACTTAAGGACGGCAATGCCGCCTGGAACAAGATTCTTGAATTGCAGAGGGGAAATTTGCTCAATAATCTTTTTGATAGCCATCCTCCTTTTCAGATTGACGGTAACTTTGGCCTTACAGCCGGAATTGCAGAAATGCTTTTGCAGTCGTATGCTCTGGAAATTGAGTTCCTGCCAGCCCTTCCAGATGCATGGATGGAAGGAAGTATTTCAGGGCTTAAAGCCAGGGGTAATATTGAGGTCGGAATTGAGTGGGAGGAAAGTCGCCTGAAAAAAGCCAGTCTCGTTTCGGCTGTTGACCAGGATGTTACGGTAAGATATGGCACACTGAGAGCTAAGCTGAAATTAAAAAAGGGCGTGCCAACAGTCCTGGATGGATCGCTGAAGGT
>Ga0101944_10001511_pt1 | contig 47507 bp, 41 predicted proteins | sample DewCreD2012metaG_FD_75245 | JGI IMG/M metagenome (GOLD analysis project Ga0101944, IMG submission 75245) | Hot spring sediment bacterial and archeal communities from British Columbia, Canada, to study Microbial Dark Matter (Phase II) - Dewar... ... | reverse complement strand
GAGCGCGCGCGGGTGCTGCTGGCCCGCGCGCTGGTGGCCGATCCGCCGCTGCTGCTGCTCGACGAGCCGGTGGCGCATCTCGACCCCGCGCATGCCCTCGCCGTCATGCAGCTGCTGCGCGCGCGCGGCCGCGCCGGCGCGGTGGTCATGGTGGCGCTGCACGATCTCGCGCTGGCGCGGCGCTTCGCCGACCGGCTGCTGCTGCTCCACGAGGGGCGGCTGGTCGCCGACGCGCCGCCGGCCGAGGCGCTCTCGGCCCCCAATCTGGCGGCCGTGTTCGGCCTGGCCGACGGCCCGGCGGGCTGGGAGCGGCTGGACCCGCCGCCGCCTGCGGCCTAACGCCCGCTGCCATGCCCACCATCGGCCAGCCGCTCTCCGCCCTCTTCGCGAGCTTCGAGGACCGACCGGTGGCGGCCGCCTCGATCGCGCAAGTCCATTTCGCCACCACGACCGAGGGCGAAGCGGTGGCGGTCAAGATCCTGCGCCCCGGCATCGAAGAGGCGATCGACCGCGACCTCGACTTCTTCCTCTGGCTCGCCGAATGGGCCGAGCGGCTGCACCCGCCCCTGCGGCGCTACAAGCCGGTCGAGGCGGTCCGCCTCTTGGCCCGCTCGACCCGCCGCGAGATGGACCTCCGCCTCGAGGCCGCGGCCGCCGCCGAGTTCGCGGAGAACAACCGGGACGCGCTCGGCTTCCGCGTCCCCCGGGTCGATTGGCGGCGGACCGGCAGACGGGTGGTCACCTTCGAGCGCGTGGAAGGTCTGCCGGCCGACGAGCGCGACCAGCTCCTCGCCGCCGGGCTCGATCCCGATGCGATCCTCGAGCGGGCGGCCGTCGTCTTCTTCAACCAGGTCTTCCGCGACGGCTTCTTCCACGCCGACATGCACCCCGGCAACATGCTGATCGATCCGAAGACCGGCGACATCGTCGCTCTCGATTTCGGCATCATGGGCCGGCTCGAGCTCGCCGATCGGCGGAACCTGGCCGAGGTGCTCCTGGGCTTCCTCGAGCGCGACTACGCCCGCGTCGCCGACGTCTTCTTCCGCGCCGGGTTCCTCCCCCCCGACCAGGACCGCGCCGCCTTCACCCAGGCCTGCCGGGCGCTCGGCGAGCCGATCCTGGGCCTGCCGTTGAACGAGATCTCCTTCGGCCGCCTGTTGGGCCAGCTCCTCGCCACCGCCGAGGAGTTCGAGATGGAGACCCAGCCCCAGCTCCTCCTCCTCCAGAAGACCATGGTGGTGGCCGAGGGTGTGGGCCGCGCCCTCAACCCCGCCGTCAACATCTGGACCCTCGCCCGACCCCTGGTCGAGCAGTGGATGCGCGAGAATCTCGGGCCCGAGGCGCAACTGCGCGAGGCGGTGGCGGAGGGCGTGGAAGCCCTCCGCCGATTGCCGGCCACCCTCGGCCGCCTCGAGCGCCTCCTGGAAGCCGGCCCCCGCCCCGGCCCCGAACGGCAGGGCGACGGGCGCGACCGGCTCGCGGGCATCCTCCTCCTGCTCCTCGGTCTCCTCCTCGGCCTCGCCCTCGGCTGAACGGCACCCTACCGGCACCCGTTCCGCCGCTCGCCCGGCCGAACGGGCCCCGCGGGCCTCCTCCACCTCCGAGCCTCCTTCTCTCCCTCTCTCTTCCTGCCACGTCTTCCGCCCGCCCTCGCCCGCGGCCGGGGGCAGGATCGCACCCGTGGACGAGGGCGATCGGCGGCGCCGGGGCTCCCCGATGGATCCCGGTTCGCGTCCCGGGGCCGGGCCGGCCACGACGGCCGGGCCGTGGCGCCGCGGCCCGGCGCGCGGGCATACCGTCCCGACAGAGCGGCGCCCGTGAGCCCCGGCCACGCCTCCCTCGCCGGCCTGCGCCGCCGCCCGGGCCTCTCCTCCGTCGCGGCGTCGGTCCGGGAGGCGGCGCGATCGCCGCACGGCGGAGCGAGCCGGCGCCGAGGCGACTGGTCCGTGCGGGTCCCGTTCGCAGGGGGAAGGGGCCGGGCCACCCGGCGCGACGCCCCACCCCCGCGCCTCCCCGGTCGCCGGATCGCCCGCCCGGCCTTGCCTTGCGCCGATCCGGCGGCACACTCGCGGGCGCGGCCCCCGGGGAGCCCTTCCTTGTCCGAGAAGCGTGTGCTGCTCGTCCTCGGCGGCGGGATCGCCGCCTACAAGTGCCTCGAGCTCGTCCGCCGGCTCAAGGAGCACGGCATCGCCGTGCGTTGCGTGCCGACCGCCGCCGCCGAGAAGCTCGTGAGCCCGCTCGCGCTCGCCGCGGTCTCCGGGGAGAAGGTCTACGATTCCCTCTTCTCGCTCACCGACGAGGCCGAAATGGGCCACATCCGGCTCTCCCGCGAGGCCGACCTCGTGGTCGTGGCGCCCGCCACCGCCGATCTCCTCGCCAAGATGGCGAACGGCCTCGCCGACGATCTGGCCTCGACCCTGTTGCTCGCCACCGACAAGCCGGTGCTCGCCGCCCCCGCCATGAACCCGCGCATGTGGGCGCATCCCGCGACCCGCCGCAACCTCGAGCGGCTCGCGGCCGACGGGATCGCGATCCTGGGCCCGGCCGTGGGCGATACCGCCTGCGGCGAGGTCGGCGCCGGCCGGATGGTCGAGCCCGCCGAGCTCCTGGCCGCGATCCTGGCCCGTCTCGAGCCCGCCTGCCGCCCGCTCGAGGGCGTGCGCGCGCTCGTCACGAGCGGGCCGACGCACGAGCCGATCGACCCCGTCCGCTTCGTCGCCAACAGGAGCTCGGGCCGGCAGGGCCACGCGATCGCCGAGGCCCTCGCCCGGGCCGGTGCTTCGGTCACCCTCGTGAGCGGGCCGGTCGCGATCCCCGATCCGCCCGGGGTCCGCACCGTGCGGGTCGAGACCGCGCGCGAGATGGCGGCCGCCTGCGAGGCGGCCCTGCCGGTCGAGGTCGCGGTCTGCGCCGCCGCGGTCGCCGACTGGCGCCCGGCCGAGGTGGAGGCGACCAAGATCAAGAAGGAGGCGGGTGCCGCACCACCCCTCCTGCAGCTGGTCGAGAACCCCGACATCCTGGCGGGCCTCGCTCGCCACCCGACGCACCGGCCGCGCCTCGTCGTGGGCTTCGCGGCCGAGACCGGCGCACTCGAGGCCGAGGCCCGCACCAAGCGCGCGAAGAAGGGCTGCGATTGGATCCTCGCCAACGACGTCTCTCGCGGTGCGGTGTTCGGCGCCGATCGCAACCGCATCCTGTTCCTTTCGGGCGACGGCCCGGCCGAGCCCTGGCCCGAGCTCTCCAAGGAGGAGGTGGCGGCCCGTCTCGTCGAGCGGATCGCCGCCGCCCTCGGCCGGAGGCCGGCTTGAGCCCGTCCGTCCCGGTCGCGGTCGAGCGGCTGCCGCACGGCCGCGACCTGCCGCTTCCGGCCTATGCGAGCCCGGGTGCCGCCGGCCTCGACCTCCCGGCAGCCCTTCCCGAGGAGCGCCCGCTCACCCTCCGGCCGGGCGAGCGGGCGCTCGTGCCGACCGGGCTTCGGATCGCGCTCCCCGCGGGCTTCGAGGCGCAGGTCCGGCCGCGCTCGGGCCTCGCTTTGCGCCACGGCCTCACCGTCCTCAACGCCCCGGGCACGATCGACAGCGACTATCGCGGCGAGATCGGCGTGCTGCTCGTCAATCTCGGCAGCGAGCCGGTGACGATCCGCCGCGGCGAGCGCATCGCCCAGCTCGTTCTCGCACCCGTCTGCCGGCTCGCCTGGGAGGAAAGGCCCGTGGCGATCCGGGAGACCGTGCGCGGGACCGGCGGCTTCGGCTCGACCGGCCGGGCCGGCCTTCCGACCGGATCGGAGCCCGCCCCTGCGCCCCGCTCCGCCGCTCCCGCACCGGAACCGGCCGCTCCACCGGCCGACCCGGATCGTGCCGGCTGATGCGCGACCCGCCCGGCCTCGACCGCCGCTTCCAGCTCGCCGTCGCGGCGGTGCTCGACATCGCGCTGCACGGCGGCAGCGGCCCGGTCCAGAGCAAGGACACGGCCGGCCGGCTCGGCCTGCCGCGCCGCCATCTCGAACAGCTCATGCAGCAGCTCGTCCGCGCCGGGCTGCTCAAAGGCGTGCGCGGGCCACGGGGCGGCTATCGGCTCGCCCGCGAGCGGCGGCGGATCAGCCTTGCCGACCTCCTGCTCGCGGTCCGCCGCGAGCGCGATCGGGAGGAGCGCTCGGAGCCGGTCCCGCCCCTGGTCGAGGACGTGCTCGCCCCGGTCTGGGCCGAGCTCGAGGCGGTCCTGGTCGAGCGGCTCGCCGCCGTGTCCCTCGAATCGCTCTGCGAGCGGGCGATCGCCGCCGGTCGCGCCCCCCGCGCCCCCGACGTCGACTTCGTCATCTGATCCCGGCCCCCGCCCGGCGCCGCCGGCGTCGGCCACCCCGACCGGCCGCCGGCCCGCGCGCCGGGCCGCTGCCTCACCCGGCCCCGCCGAGCGACTTCTGCTGCTCTCGGGACGGCTACCACACGCGTCGACCCGTCCGCCCTCGCCGCTCCGCCACGTCCCGCGGCCGGTTGCGAACCGCGTCCCGCGGCCGACCCGTGCCCGGGCCCGCGACGCCCTCGGAGGACCCTGTCGCGAGCGACCGGCGCTTCGCCGCGCGGCCGAGTGCCCGCTCGCCGACCGATTCCTCCTGCCGGAGGACGCGCGGCTCCCGGTCGCAGGCGGCGAGCGCGGCGAGCGCGCGGGCCTTCCCCGAGCCCGCGGCGGCCGACGGCCGACCGCCGACGGCGCCGGCCCGCCGCAAGCGGCCCGCGAGGGGAAGCGCTGATCCCCGGCAGGCGATCCCACGGAGCTCGCGCCACTCCCCGGCGCGATCGAGGTCGCCGGAGCCGCCGAACGACCGCGTCGCCACGGGTCGCCCGGGCTGCTCGCGGCTCCGCTCGCTCGCGCGGCCGGTGACCGATCGGCTCCTCCGGCCGCCCGCCACCTCCACCGCACCCGCCGGCCGGAGCGCGGGTCGATCCGCCCGGCCCCGTGGCCGTTCTCGAGCCGCACGGCCGCCGCCGGCCGAGCCCGACCGCGGCGCGCCCGCCACACCCGCGGCCGATCGACCCCGGGAGTGGCCGACGCCGCATGCACGGACGGCGTTTTCGCAACGGCGAAACCCCCGGCTCCGCCCTATGTTCCGGTCCGGACCGACCTGCGGGCTGCCGCCTCCATGACCGACACCCCCGCCCTCGCGGCCCCCGTCCCGGCGATCGGCCGGGCCGTGGTCCTGGCGCTCGCGAGTTACGCCTGCTTCTCCACCGCCGACGCGCTCGTCAAGCTCGCCGCCGCCCGGCTGCCGGTCGAGCAGATCGCGCTCCTCGTGTGCGGCTTCGCCCTCCTGCCGGTCCTCTTCCTGGTCCGCGGCGCCGGCGGCCTCGCGGCTCTGCGACCGCGCCGGCCTGCCCTCGTCCTCGCGCGCGGCGTGCTCACCGCGCTCTGCGCACTCGCCGCCTGGCGCGCCTTCGCCCTCCTGCCCTTGGCCGACGCCTACGCCATCCTCTTCCTCGCCCCGATCCTGGTGACCGCGTTCTCCGCCCTGTTCCTGGGCGAGCCGGTCGGCATCCGCCGCTGGTCGGCGGCGGCGGTCGGGTTCCTCGGCGTCCTCTTGATGGTCCGGCCCGACTTCGCCGGGCTCGGCGCGGGTCACCTCCTGGCACTCGCCGCGGCCGCCCTGGGTGCCGCCTCCTTCTGCGTCCTCAAGAAGATCGGCAACGGCGAGACGAGTGCCGCGATCCTGCTCGTCCTCTTCCTCGCGATCGCCGCCATCGCCGCCCCCGGCGCCCTCCTCGCCTGGCGACCGCTTTCCTCCGAATCGCTCCTGTGGGTCGCCCTCGCGGGCCTCCTCCAGGGCAGCGGCCAGGCCGCCCTCGTGCTCGCCACCCGCGAGGCCCCGGCCTCCCTCGTGGCCCCCTTCCAATACAGCCAGATGCTCTGGGCGGTGCTGTTGGGTCTCCTGGTCTTCGGCGACCGGCCGTCCCCGCTCCTGTTCGCCGGCATGGCGCTCGTCGTCGGAAGCGGCCTCTACATCCTCTGGCGCGAGCGCGTGCGGCAGGGCAGCGTGACGCTCGGTGCCGCCCGGGGCGAGGTCCCGGCCCGCCGGGCCCGCTGAGCCGGCCGCCGCGGCCTTCCCCGGCGCGCCTCGGCCGACCCCTTCCGGCGCCGAGCGCGCCGCGCTAAGCGACCTCCCGCCGGGTATCCTCCCGGCGCCCCGAGCCCGCCCCGCCGTCCGTGCGCTGCCTGCTCGTCTATTGTCACCCCTGCCCCGAGAGCTTCACCGCCGCGGTCCGCGACCGGGTCCTGGCCGGCCTCGCCCGGGCCGGGCACGAGGTCGACCTGCTCGACCTCTACGCCTCCGGCTTCCGCGCCGTGATGGACGCCGAGGAACGCCGCCGCTACCACGACCCGGGCGTCAACGAGGCCCCGGTCAAGGATCATCTCGAGCGGCTCAAACGGGCCCAAGGGCTGGTCTTCGTCTACCCGACCTGGTGGTACGGCCAGCCGGCGCTCCTGAAGGGCTGGCTCGACCGCGTCTGGGTGCCGCACGCCACCTTCACCATGCCCGAGGGCGGCAAGCCGATCGGGCGCGTTCTCACCAACATCCGCCTCGTGGCCGCGGTCAGCACGCTCGGCTCGCCCTGGTGGTGGTGGACCTTCCTCGGCCAGCCCGGGCGCCGTCAGCTGCTGTGGGGGCTGCGCGTCATCTGTCATCCGCGCTGCCGGACCCTCTGGATGGCCCTGCATCGGATGGACACGGTCTCGGCCGAGGAGCGCCGGGCCTTCCTCGACCGGGTCGAGGCCCGCTTCGCCCGTCTGCGCGCGGTCTAGCCGAAGGCGTCCCGGCCGCACCGCCGGTCGATCGCGGTGGCTCGCCGGACCGCCGCTCCCGGCGGGGCTCGGCGAACCGGGCTCGCCGGCCGGGTGGACCCCCTTCCCCCGAGTGCCGCCCCCGACGGCCGCTCCGCGAGCCCTCTCGAGCCGCCGTCCCCCTCGCCCCTTCCGATGGGCACCGGAAGATCGGACGCCCTCTCGGGCCGGCAACGCCCGGCGTCGCCCGACCGAGTCGAGGCCCGATGCGGCCGCCTGCACCGGGCCGGGGCCGCGACGTCCTGCGACTCCCACTCCGCTTCCTCCGCGCCGACACGTCGTCGCTCGCGAAGCTCCAGGGTCGCTCGCGAAGCTCCAGGTCCCGCCCGTGGCTCCGAGCCCGGATCGCCCCACTCTTCCGGCCGGCCGCCCGTTTCCCGAAGCCCCGGCCCCCGCCGGGCTCGCCGGCCGGGCCGCCAACCGACGAGGGCAGCGAACCCGGGGGCGAGAGCCGGCGGTCGACCTCGACCGCAGGGCACCGCCCGGCCCCGGCCGGCGGACCCGGCCCGGCGGTGTACCGGACCTTCACCTTCCCCGCTTCGACCGACCCCGCCGACGGCCCTCGCGCCCCGGACACGGCAGGCACGATGCGGCCGGCTCCACCCGACGGTTGCTCCGGTGCCTGGTGGGCCCGACCTCGCGATCGGTCCGAAGGTCCCGACCGCCACCCGCCGGGCTCCGCCCGTGGCGACGCCGGCGGCCGATACGCAGCCGGGGTGCGGGCGCCTTGCAGCGGCCCGCCTCGCCATCCTACCCTGCGGCGGACCGTTGTCGGCGCGCCTGCACGGGTACGGTCCGTTATAGCGTCGCCCGACCTACAGCACGGCCCGCGCACACCGATCGGGAGAGTCGACCGTTGCATCGCGAGACGATCGAGCCCTGGCACCACGAGCACCGGTTCCTGGCCGACGGCCACGACCATCGCGAGCGGCGGACGCGGTTCGTGGTCGCCATCACCGCCGTCACCATGCTGGGAGAGATCGCGGCCGGTCTCCTGTTCGGGTCGATGGCTCTCTTGGCCGACGGCGTGCACATGGCCACCCACGCCGGGGCCTTGGCGCTGAGTGCCCTCGCCTACGCGCTCGCCCGGCGCCACGCCGGCGACCCGCGGCTGAGCTTCGGCACCGGCAAGCTCGGCGACCTCGCGGCCTGGTCGAGCGCGCTCCTCCTTCTCCTGGCCGGCCTCGGGGTCGCGATCGAGTCCGTCCGGAGGCTGTTCGCCCCGGCCGCGATCCGCTTCGAGGAGGCGATCCTGGTCGCGGTCCTGGGCCTTCTCGTCAATCTCGTCTGCGCGCTCCTCCTGCGGCACGAGCACGATCACGCCCACGGGCACGAGCTGCACGACCACGATCACCGTCGAGGCCACGGGCACGAGCACGATGGTGCCGACCACGAGCACCACGCTCACACTCGCCGCGACCACAACCTCGCCGCGGCCTACGCCCACGTGGTCACCGATGCGCTGACCTCGGTGCTGGCGATCGCCGCCCTCGTGGCCGGCCGCTTCGCCGGCTGGCTCTGGCTGGACGCCGGCGTGGGCCTCCTGGGAGCGATCCTGATCCTTCTCTGGGCCGTCTCGCTCCTGCGTCGCGCCGGTGCCGTGCTGCTCGACGCGGTCCCCGACCCGCGCCTCGAGGCCCGCATCCGCGAGCACCTCGAGCGCGACGGCGACCGCGTGGCCGACCTCCACCTCTGGCGCCTCGGTCCCGGCCATCTGGCGCTCGTCGTCTCGATCGTCAGCGACGCGCCGGCCGATCCGGACCACTACAAGGCCCGTCTGCGGGGCGTCCCGGGTCTCTCCCACGTGACCGTCGAGGTCCATCCCTGCCGACCGCGCCGGCTCGCCGCCTGAGCCGAGGGATCTCTCCGAGCGCCGCGAGGCCGCGCGCGAGCGCGCCTCCGCGGCTGCACGACGCCACCTCTGTCGGGCCGCGCTCGCGGATTCGCGGCTTCGCGCCGCCGGATCCCCGGCCACCCGCGATGCGCAGCTCGAGACTCCGAGAGGGCCTCGCGGGGCACCCGCCGCGGACGGCTCCGCTCTCGGCGTCGGCGAACCGCGCGGAACCGCCCGGGCGGCGCGATACCCGCCCGTCTCCGCGAGGCCGGCGACCGCTGCACCGAGGTCCCGCGCGGTCGGGTACGGCGCCGCCAGCCGCCGCTCCGCGAGCCCGCCCGAGACGTCGTCCGCACCGTCGCCCGTCGCAGGTGCCGCCGTCGGACCGAGACCGGCTCGCCGAGCAGCGCCTCGTCGTCTTCGGGTGCACCGAGCTCCGGTTCGCCCGCACACGATCCGGACCCCGCTCTCCCGGCGTCGTCGAAGGCCCGGTCGACGCCCACTGGCCGCCCGGCCGCTCGTTTCCCGAAAGCCGAGGCGCGCGGAGGGAAGCAGCGGACCGGGTCCGGCGGTCGAGCGCGGCCGGCCCGTCCGCTCGTCCGCGACGAGCTGGACGAGGGGGCCTTCCGGCCGCGCCGGAGCGGACCCCCTCGATCCCCGCTGCGGCCACCGGGCGCCCGCTGCGGTCGACGACCCCGGCTCGCCCGGGTGGTCTCGCCCTTTCTTTCGCCGAGCCGCCGGCCGCTGTCGACCGCTCCGCGGCCCCGCCCCGCCCCGGCCCGCCGCAGCGCCGCTCTCGCCGCCGCCGACCCGCGGGCCCGCCCCGGCCCGCTTCCGGGACGTCCCCCCGCGGGCCCCGTCGCGTCGGCCGGGTACCGGCTCGGTCGAGAAGCGCGACCTCGCCCCGGAGCGAAGCGCGCCACGCTCGGGTCGACCGAACTGGCCGCGTGGCCCGTCGCCGGCGGGCCGCGGCTCACTCGCGCGATCCCCCGGGGCCCCGCCGGCCGCTGTCGACCGCTCCGCGGCCCCGCCCCGGCCCGCTTCCGCGGCGTCCCCCCGCGGACCGCGTCGCGTCGGCCGGGTACCGGCTCGGTCGAGGAGCGCGACCTCGGCCCGGAGCGCAGCGCGCCACGCTCGGGTCGACCGAACTGGCCGCGTGGCCCGTCGCCGGCGGGCCGCGGCTCACTCGCGCGATCCCCCTGGGCCCCGCCGACCGCTGTCGACCGCTCCGCGGCCCCGCCTCGGCCCGCTTCCGCGACGTCCCCCCGCGGACCGCGTCGCGTCGGCCGGGTACCGGCTCGGTCGAGGAGCGCGACCTCGGCCCGGAACGAAGCGCGCCACGCTCGGGTCGACCGAACTGGCCGCGTGGCCCGTCGCCGGCGGGCCGCGGCTCACTCGCGCGATCCCCCGGGGCCCCGCCGACCGCTGTCGACCGCTCCCCGGCCCCGCCCCGGCCCGCCGCAGCGCCGCTCTCGCCGCCGACCCGCGGCCTCCGCCTCGGCCCGCTTCCGCGACGTCCCCCCGCGGACCCCGTCGCGTCGGCCGGGTACCGGCTCGGTCGAGAAGCGCGCCGCCCGTCTCGACCACCTCGAGGCCTCCTTCCCGCGACCGGGGGAGCTCCGCACACAGCTGGTTCTCGCCGTCGATTGGTTTCGCCTCCTCCCCGTGACCGGGAGAGCTCCACCACCCGGTTCTCGATCGCTCCGCCGGCCGCTAGGCTCGCCGCCGAGCAAGCGGGAGAACAGAGGCTTGCACCTGCTCGAGGTCGAGAACCTGTCCGTCGCCTTCTCGAGCGACGGTCGCCTCCTTCCGGTGCTCGACGGGGTGAGCCTCGAGCTCGAGGCGGGCCGCACGCTCGGTCTCGTCGGCGAATCGGGCTGCGGAAAGAGCCTCACCGCCCTCGCCGTCATGGGCCTGCTGCCGCGTCCACAGGCACGGGTGACGGCCGGATCCGTCCGCCTGGAAGGGCGCGACCTGCTGCGCCTTTCCGACCGGGTGCTCCGGGCCTTGCGGGGCTCCCGCATGGCGATGATCTTCCAGGAGCCGACGACCTCCTTGAACCCGGTGCTCTCGATCGGCGACCAGCTCGTCGAGGTGATCCGCCACCACCAGCGCGTCGGCCCGGCCGAAGCCCGTGAGCGCGCCCTCGAGATCCTCGCCCGGGTGCGCGTGAGCGAGCCCGCCCGCCGGCTGTCCCAGTACCCGCACGAGCTCTCGGGCGGCCTCCGCCAGCGGGTGATGATCGCCATGGCACTGGTCAACCACCCGGCGCTGCTGATCGCCGACGAGCCGACCACCGCGCTCGACGTCACCATCCAGGCCCAGATCCTGGAACTGATCCGTGCGCTCCAGGCGGGGACCGGCACGGCCGTGCTGTTGATCACCCACGATCTCGGCGTGGTCGCCGAGACCGCGCACGAGGTCGCGGTCATGTATGCCGGGCGGATCGTCGAGCGCGCCCCGGTGGATGCCCTCTTCGCCGACCCCCAACACCCGTACACGATCGGCCTCATGGGCTCGATCCCGCGGCTCGACCGGCGGGTCGACCGGCTCGCCGTGATCCCGGGTGCGGTGCCCGCACCCGCCGCCTGGGGGCCCGCCTGCCGCTTCGCCGACCGCTGTCCGCTGGCGATCGCCCGCTGCCGGGCCGAGCGGCCGGCCTTGCGCCCGGTCGCCGCCGGCCACCTCGTCGCCTGCCACCGGGCGCCGATCGAGGCGCGGGTGGCGGCGTGAGCCCGGTCCTTCTGGAGGCCCGAGGCCTCCGCCGCCATTACCCGATCGGCAGGGGACTCTGGCTCGGTCGGCGCGGCCGGCTCCTGCGCGCGGTCGACGGCGTCGACCTCGAGGTCCGGCGCGGCGAGACCCTGGCGGTGGTCGGCGAGTCGGGCTGCGGGAAGTCGACGCTCGCCCGCCTCCTCCTCCGCCTCGAGCGCCCCGACGCCGGCACGCTCCGGCTCGACGGGATCGACCTCGCGAGCCTGCCCGAGCGCCGGCTGCGGCCGCTGCGCCGCCGCCTGCAGATCGTCTTCCAGGACCCCTACGCTTCGTTGAACCCGCGGCTCTCGGTGGCGGCACTCGTCGCCGAGCCTCTGCTCGTGCACGGTCAGGGCGGAGCGGCCGAACGGCGGGCACGGGTCGGCGAGCTGCTCGCGCTCGTGGGCTTGCGCCCGGCCCTCGCCGATCGCTTCCCGCACGAGCTCTCGGGCGGCCAGCGCCAGCGGGTCGCGATCGCCCGAGCCCTCGCCACCGGGCCCGAGCTCCTGGTCGCCGACGAGCCGATCTCGGCGCTCGACGTCTCGGTCCAGGCCCAGGTCTTGAACCTCCTCGCCGACCTGCGCGCCCGGCTCGGCCTCGCGCTCGTGCTGGTGACCCACGATCTGGCGGTCGTCCGCCACATGGCCGATCGGGTCGCGGTCATGTATCTCGGCAAGATCGTCGAGCGCGCCCCGGCCGAGGCGCTGCTCTCGGCGCCGCGTCATCCCTACAGCCGCGCGCTGCTCGCCGCCGTGCCGCGCCCCGACCCGGCGCGCGCCGGCAGCCGACGGATCCTCGAGGGCGAGCTGCCGAGCCCGGTGGACCCACCCTCGGGCTGCCGCTTCCGCACTCGCTGCCCCTTCGCCGTGGCCGAGTGTGCCCGCCTGGAGCCGCCGCTCGAAGAGACCGTACCGGGCCACGCCGTCGCCTGCCTGCGTGCGGCCGAGCTGCCGCCACCCGAGCCGCCCTCCGCCGCGCCGCCGCCCGCGGCGCTCGCGCGCCGCCTCGCCCTGCTCGAGGCGGCCCGCGACAATCCGGCCGCGGAGTGCTAGAGCGCGAGCGTCGCGAGGGAGGGACCGCGCATGCGCAAGACCCGGCTCGGGCGGACCGCCGCTCTTCTCACCGCCTCGACCCTGCTCGCCGCCGCAGCCGGCGCGGCCGAGCTCCGGATCGGCCTGCAGGAGGACCCGGACAAGCTCGACCCCACGGTGGCCCGCACCTTCGTCGGTCGGATCGTCTTCGCCTCGCTCTGCGACAAGCTCGTCGACATCACGCCCGCGCTCGACTACGTGCCGCAGCTCGCGACCGCCTGGACGCTCGCCGACGACGGCCGGACGCTGACCTTCGAGCTGCGGCCGAACGTCCGTTTCCACGACGGCACACCCGTGGACGCGGCCGCGGTGGTCGCGAGCCTCGAGCGGCACCGGACCATGAAGGGCTCCAACCGGGCGAGCGAGATCCGCCCGGTCCGGAAAGTCGTGGCGAGCGGCCCGCTCACCGTCCGCCTCGAGCTCGATCGGCCCTTCGCCCCGCTGCTCGCCCAGCTCTCGGATCGGGCCGGCATGATCCTCTCGCCCACCGCGCTCGCCAAAGCCGAGGCCGAGGGCAAGGACTTCGCCCTCCAGCCGGTGTGCGCCGGACCCTTCCGCTTCAAGGAGCGGGTGGCCCAGGACCGCATTGTCCTCGAGCGCTTCGCCGATTATTGGGACAAGGAGCGGATCGCCCTCGACCGCATCACCTTCCTGCCCATTCCCGACCAGAGCGTGCGCCTCGCCAACCTCCAGTCGGGCGATCTCGACCTGGTCGAGCGGCTCGCACCGCAGGACCTCGACCAGGTGCGCACCGACCCGCGTCTGTCGCTCGTCACGATCGCCTCGCAAGGCTATCAGGGCATCACCTTCAACCTCGGCAACGGGCCGCGCGCGCGATCGCCGATCGGCCAGAAGCGCGAACTGCGGGAAGCCTTCGAGCTGGCTCTCGACCGCCGCATCCTGAACGAGGTCGCCTTTCAGGGTGCACACCTCGTCGGCAACCAGCCGGTGAGCCCCGAGAACCCCTATTACCACGAGGGCCTGCCGATCCCGGCCCGCGACCTCGAGCGGGCCCGGGCTCTGGTCCGGGCGGCGGGCTTCGAGCGGGTCCCGGTCGAGCTCATGATCCCGAACAATCCCGAGGCCCAGCGGGTGGGCGAGATCGTCCAGGCGATGACCGGCGAGGCCGGGTTCGACGTCAAGTTGCTCGCGATCGAGTTCGCAGCCGCCCTCGACCGGCAAACCAAGGGCGATTTCGAGGCCTTCCTGATCGGCTGGTCCGGCCGGACCGACCCGGACGGCAACATCCACGTCTTCACCGAGACCAACGGCGCGCTCAACGACGGGAAGTACAGCGACCCCGAGGTCGACCGGCTGCTCGAGGAGGCCCGCCTCGTGAGCGATCCCGCCGCGCGCAAGAAGCTCTACGCGCGGGCCTTCGAGATCTTCGTGGGCCGCGACCGGCCGCGCATCTATCTCTACCACCAGCGCTGGCTCTGGGGCCTGCGCAAGGAGGTGCGGGGCTTCGTCCCCTACCCCGACGGGCTGATCCGCCCGCAGGGCATCACCAAGGGCTGAGCCCACCGCCCGCGGGAGCCGGTAGTGCTGGCGGCGATCCTCGCCCGGCTCGTGGTGGCCGTGCCGACCGTGTTGCTGGTCACGGTCATCGTCTTCTCGCTCCAGCTCCTGCTGCCGGGCGATCCGGCTCTGGCACTGGCCGGCGAGGAGCGCGATCCCGAGGCGATCGCCCAGATCCGAGCCCTCCACCATCTCGACCGGCCGATCCCGGTCCAGTACCTGCTCTGGCTCGGCGGCCTCTCGCGGGGCGATCTCGGCACCTCGCTCAAGACCGGCCTGCCGGTCGCCGAGCTCATCGCCTCCAAGCTCCCCGTGACGATCGAGCTCGCGCTGCTCGCCATGCTCGTGGCGCTGGCGATCGGCGTTCCGGCCGGCGTGGCGGCCGCGGTCCGCAAGGGCGGGGCGATCGACGCCGGCGCCAATCTGGTGGCGCTCGCCGGCATCTCGATCCCCAACTTCTGGCTCGGGATCATGCTGATCCTGCTCGTCTCGGTGCGCTGGAACCTCCTGCCCGCCTCGGGCTACACGAGCCCCTTCGAGGACCCCGTCCGCAACCTGCAGACCATGATCATGCCGGCCTTCGTGCTCGGCACCGGCATCGCCGCGGTGATGATGCGTCACACCCGGAGCGCCATGCTGACCGTCCTGCGCCAGGACTATGTCCGCACCGCCCGGGCGATGGGCCTGCCCGAAGGGCGGGTCGTCGTTCGACACGCGCTCAGGAACGCCCTCCTGCCGGTCGTCACCCTCGGCACCCTCGAGCTCGGCACCCTGCTCTCCGGTGCCGTGCTGACCGAGCAGGTCTTCACCATCCCGGGCTTCGGCAAACTCGTGGTCGATGCCGTCTTCACCCGCGACTACCCGGTGGTCCAGGGCGTGGTCCTGTGCGCCGGCCTCGGCTTCGTCCTCATGAGCCTGCTCGCCGACGTGCTCTACGTCGTCCTCAACCCCAGGCTGCGGAGCTGAGCCTTGGCCGTCGGCCTCGCGCTCGCCGAGCCCGAGCCCGCCCGCGCCGCCCGGCTGGGCCGTCGCCTCGCCCGCAACCGGCTGGCCCTCCTCGGCGGGACGGTCGTTCTCCTCTTCGTCCTGATCGCCCTCTTCGCCCCGCTCCTGGCCCCCTTCGAACCGATCAAGAGCAACTGGCTCGCGGTCAGGAAGCCGCCTTCCGCCGCCTTCTGGCTCGGCACCGACGAGCTCGGCCGCGACATCCTCTCGCGCCTGATCTGGGGTGCTCGCGCCTCGCTGCTGGCGGGCGTGGTGTCGGTGGCCATCGCCGTGCTCGTGGGCGTCCCGTTCGGTATTCTCGCGGCTTATGCGGGCGGTTGGGTCGACGCCCTGATCGGCAGGCTCACCGACGCGCTGCTCGCCTGCCCGTTCCTCATCCTGGCGATCGCGCTCGCGGCCTTTCTCGGGCCCTCGCTCGGCAACGCCATGATCGCGATCGGCATCTCCGCCACCCCGATCTTCGTCCGCCTGGCGCGCGGCCAGACCATGGCCGTGCTCGCCGAGGACCACGTCTTGGGCGCCCGCGCCGTGGGCTGCCCGCACCGGCGCATCGTGCTCGTCTACGTGCTGCCGAACATCGCCGCCCCGATCCTCGTTCAAGCCACCCTCGCGATCGCCGGGGCGATCATCGCCGAGGCCTCGCTCTCCTTCCTCGGCCTCGGCCAGCAGCCGCCCGCCCCCTCCTGGGGCAGCATGCTCAACACCGCCAAGAACTTCATGAGCCAGGCGCCGTGGATGGCGGTCTCGCCCGGGCTGGCGATCGGCCTCGTCGTGCTGGCCTTCAACCTTCTGGGCGATGGCCTCAGGGACGCCCTCGACCCGCGCGAGAGCTGAGCAGCCGACCAGGAAGGAGCGCCCATGAGCGGCTTCACCACCCGGCCCGTGATCACCGGCACCTTCGGGGTCGTGGCCTCGACCCATTGGATCGCCTCGCAGGCCGCCATGCGCATGCTGGAGCTCGGCGGCAACGCCTTCGATGCCGCGGTCGCCGGCGGCTTCACCCTGCAGGTCGTCGAGCCGCACCTGAACGGCCCGGGCGGCGACATGCCCGCCATCCTCTGGGATGCGGGCGGCCGCCGTGTCCGCGTCCTCTGCGGCCAGGGCCCCGCCCCCGCCGCCGCCACGATCGAGGCCTGCCGGGCGCTCGGGATCGAGGCGATCCCCGACGACGGCCTGCTGCCGGCGGTCGTTCCCGGTGCCGTCGACGCCTGGCTTTTGCTCCTCCTCGAGCACGGCACGCTCGATCTGCGTACCGTGCTCGAGCCCGCGATCGCCTACGCCCGAGAGGGGCACCCGCTGCTCCCCCGCGCCGCCGCCACCATCGCCGGCCGGGCCGACTGGTTCCGCGCCCATTGGCCGAGTTCGGCCGCGCTCTGGCTGCCGGGGGGTGCGCCGCCGGCGCCGGGCTCGCTCTTCCGCAACACCGCGCTCGCCGCCACCTGGCAGCGTCTGTTGGCCGAGGCCGAAGCCGCGGGAGGCGCGCGCGAGCGGCGGATCGAGGCCGCCCGACGGGCCTGGCGGGAGGGCTTCGTCGCCGAGGCGATCGACCGTTTCTGCCGCCGCAGCGAGGCGATGGACGCGCTCGGCCGGCCGCACCGGTCCTTCCTGCGCGGCTCCGACCTCGCCGCCTGGAGCGCGTTCTTCGAGGAGCCCGCCACGCTCGATCTCGGCCGCCTGCGCTTCTGCAAGACCGGCCCCTGGGGCCAGGGCCCGGTGCTCCTGCAGGCGCTCGCCGTCCTCGAGGGCACCGGGATCGAGGCCGCCGACCCGCTCGGGCCCGATTTCGTCCATCTCGTGATCGAGGCCCTCAAGCTCGCGATGGCCGACCGCGAGGCCTTCTACGGCGATCCGGCCTTCGTCCGGGTCCCCCTCGACCGGCTCCTCGACAGGGACTACGCGGCCGAGCGACGGCGGCTGATCGGCCCCGAGGCGAGCGGCGATTTCCTGCCCGGCTCGATCCCCGGATTCGAGCGGCAGCGCGCGCTCGCCATCGAGGGTTGGCGGCGGGCCTGTCTCGAAGAGGGCCCGATCGGCACCGAGCCGACCTTCGCGCATCTGCAGGAGCCGCGCGGCCGCGGCGACACCTGCCACATCGACGTGGCCGACCGCTTCGGCAACCTGATTTCCGCCACCCCCTCGGGCGGCTGGCTGCAGTCGAGCCCGACCATCCCCGAACTCGGCTTCTGCCTGGGATCGCGCGGCCAGATGTTCCGCCTCGAGCCGGAGCGGCCGGACGCGCTGGCACCCGGCAAACGGCCGCGCACCACCCTCTCTCCCACCCTCGTGCTCGAGGAGGGCGAGCCGCGGCTCGCCTGCGGCACCCCGGGCGGCGACCAGCAGGACCAGTGGCAGCTCGTCTTCTTGCTGCGCCACCTGCTGCACGGCCTCGATCTGCAGGCGGCGATCGACGCGCCGCTCTTCCACGGCGAGCACTGGCCGCTCTCCTTCTGGCCGCGCCGGGCCAGGCCCCGCTCGGTGCCGATCGAGGACCGCTTCGCCTACGCCACACTCGAGGAGCTCGCCCGCCGCGGCCATCGCCTCGCCATCCAGGAGGGCTGGTCGATCGGCCGGCTCACCGCGGCGGCGCGCGCGGGCGGGCTTCTGGCCGCCGCCGCCACGCCGCGCCAGATGCAGGCCTACGCCGTCGGCCGCTAGCCGACCGGCCACGGCCCGCAGCACGGCCCGCCCGAGGCCGAGCAGCAGAGCCGACAGGAGACCCACGAGGAATGCCAACGACAACCCTCCGGCTGGCGGTTCCCTTGTCGCTCGGAAAGGTTGACGAAAGGTTGACGCCGGCGCTCGCGACGGCGACGGCCCCTCGGACGGATGGCGCCTCGTCCGGCCGCTGCGCGGCCGCCGACACGCCGGTGTCGGCGCCCGCTCCGCCGCACCGGTCGACAGGAGAGCCGCTGCCGCGGGCGAAGCGAGGGGAAGAGCACCCGTGACCTGGTCGATCATCGTCCGCGACCCCGCGCGGAACCTGTTCGCCATCGCCGTCGCGACCCGCTTCTTCGCCGTGGGCGCCCTGGTGCCGCACGCGAGCCCGGTGGGTGCGGTCGCCACCCAGGCCCTCGTCAACCCGACCTACGGGCCGCGTGGCCTTCGGCTCCTGGCCGAAGGGGTGGCGCCCGAGACGGCGGTCGCCACCCTCGTCGGCGTCGATGCCGGCCGCGAGACCCGCCAGCTCCACCTGATGGACCGGGAAGGCCGCTCGGCGCGCTGGACCGGGCGCGACTGCGTCGACTGGTGCGGCCATCTGGCGGCCCCCGACGTCTCGCTCGCCGGCAACATGCTCGCGGGCCCCGAGGTGCTGGACGCCACCCTCGCGACCTGGCTCGCGCGCGCCGATTTGCCGCTCGTGCCCCGCCTGCTCGCGGCCATGCGGGCGGGCGAGGCCGCTGGCGGCGACAAGCGCGGCAAGCAGTCGGCCGCGATCCTGGTCCAGGGGGCGGAGCCCTTCCCGCGCCTGTCGATCCGGGTCGACGACCATGCCGAGCCGCTCGACGAGCTCGAGCGGCTCTACCGGGTGGCCAAGGAGCGCTATCTGCCCTTCTCCGCCGCCTTCCCGAAGAGCGAGCGCGATCCGGGCCTCTTCGACCGGGCGCGGATCGAGGCCATGGTCGCCGAGGCCGCGGGCGAGGTCGAGCTTTGAGGGCTTGCCGCCGCGGCACGCTCGCGCTCGGGGCGGCTCTCGCGGCCCTCGCCGCCGCCCCGCTCCGGCCGAACGCGGTAAACGAGCCGGCCGAGCCCTGGTCCTTCGAGCGGCTCGTCGAGCGCGCCCGTGGCCTGGCGCGCGAGCCGTTCCGGCCGCCGGTTCGGCCCGCCCCGGAGCTCGTCGAGGCGATCGACTACGAGCGCCACGGCCGGATCCACTTCCGGCCGGAGCGGGCGCTCTGGGCCGAGGGACCGGGCCGCTTCCCGGTCACCTTCTTCCCGCTCGGTCGCTTCTTCCCCCATCCGGTCGCGATCCACGTCGTCGAGAACGGCCGCGCTCGACCCGTGCCCTTCGACCCCGGCTTCTTCGAGAGCCCGGAAGGCCATCCCTGGCGGGCGATCGGAGCGGCGGGTGGCTTCGCCGGCTTCCGCCTCCACGAGGCCCGCTCGCGGCCCGACTGGAGGACCCAGGACTGGCTCGCCTTCTTGGGCGCCTCCTATTTCCGGGCGATCGGCGAGCTCGGCCAGTACGGCCTCTCCGCCCGCGGGGTCGCGATCGACGCGGCGGAGCCTTCGGGGGAGGAGTTCCCGGCCTTCACCGCCTTCTGGCTGCACCCGGCGGTCCGGGTCGAGGAGCCCGTCACGATCGAGGCGCTCTTGGACGGCCCCTCGCTCACCGGCGCCTTCCGCTTCCTCGCCTGGCGGGGGGCGGGGGTGATCATGGAGGTCGAGGCCCGGCTCTTCTTCCGCCGCCGGGTCGCCCGGCTCGGCATCGCGCCTTTGACCTCGATGTTCTGGTACGGCGAGCACGGTTCGAGCCGCTGGCTCGACTGGCGCCCCGAGGTCCACGATTCCGACGGCCTCGCCATCTGGACCGGGGCGGGCGAGCGGATCTGGCGGCCGCTCAACAATCCCGAAGGGGTGGTCGTGTCGAGCTTCCTCGACCGCGATCCGAGAGGCTTCGGCCTCCTCCAGCGCGACCGCGAGGTCGAGCACTATCTCGACGGCGTGCGGTTCGAGCGTCGCCCCTCGGCCTGGGTCGAGCCCCTCCATCCCTGGGGCGAGGGTGCGGTCCAGCTCGTCGAGATCCCGACCGACCACGAGATCCACGACAACGTCGTCGCCATGTGGGTGCCGAAGGAGCCGCCCGGGCCCGGTGCGGAAGCGAGTTGGCGCTACCGCCTGTTCTGGCTCGCCGACGATCCCTACGCGCCGCGCGAGATCGCCACCGTGGCGGCCACCCGGATCGGCCGCGGCAACGAGCCCGGCAAGCCGCGGGCCCTCGACATCTTCCGCATCGTCGTCGAGTTCGAGGGCCGGCCGCTCGATGCCCTGCCGCACGGCACCCTGCCCGAGGCGGTCCTGGACGCCTCGCGCGGCCGCATCGCCTCGGCGGTCGTGGAGCCGGTTCCGGGAACGCGGCGGCTGCGGATCCTCTTCGACCTGCACGCCCCGGGCCGCGAGCCGGTCGAGCTGCGCGCCTGGTTGCGCCTCGCCGATCGCGCGCTCTCCGAGACCTGGCTCTGGCAATTGCGACCGGGAGTGACGGGATGAACGAACCGCACCGGCCCGAGGACCACCGCCGCGGCCTCTTGCGCCGCGAGTTCGAAGCGGCGCGCGGCCGCTGGCGGGTTCTCGGCCTCTACGAGCGCTTCGAACAGACCGTGGTCGTGGCGCTCACCGCGGTGATCGCGGTGATCGTCGTGGCCGCACTCTGGAACCTCGTCCTCGAGGTGACCGTGAGCCTGATCTGGAAGGGCCAGCTCGACGTCACCGAGCACGCCGCCTTCCAGCGCGTCTTCGGCATGATCTTCACGGTCGTCATCGCTCTCGAGTTCAAGCGCTCGCTGCTCGTCACCGTCGAGCGCCGGCGCAGCCTCGTCCACGTCCGCGTGATGGTCCTCCTGGCCCTGCTCGCCATCCTGCGCAAGCTCATCATCCTCGACCTCGCCGAAACCGAGGCCGGCAAGGTCCTGGCCCTCGCGGCCGTCCTCGTCGGCCTGGGCGCGGTCTACTGGGCGGTGCGCGAACAGGACCGCCGCCTCGGCGAGGGCTGAACGGCCCGGCCGCACAGGAGGTGACAGAGCGGCCGCCGCGCTGCTAGGAGGCCGCCACGGACCGGATCGGAGGAGGCCTCGATGCGACGCTCGACCCTCGCCCTCGTGCTCGCCGGCTCGAGCCTCGTGCTGCTCGCAACCGGGTCGGCATCGGCCCAGATCGAGCTCAAGGCGAGCCACCAGTTCCCCGGTGGCAAGGGCGACATCCGCGACGAGATGGTCCAGATCATCGCCCGGGAGGTCGAGAAGGCGAACGTGGGCCTCACGATCAAGGTCTTCCCCGGCGCCTCCCTGGTCAAGCCGAACGAGCAGTGGAACGCGATGCTCAAGGGCCAGATCGACATCTCGGCCTTCCCGCTCGACTACGCCTCGGGGCGCCATCCCCAGTTCGGTGCGACCTTGATGCCGGGGCTGGTCCTGAGCCACGAGCGGGCCCGCAGGCTCAACGCCTCGCCCTTCATGAAGGAGATCAAGAAGATCATCGAGGACGCCGGCATCCTGGTCCTGGCCGACGCCTGGTTGGCCGGCGCCTTCGGCGCCAAGGACAAGTGCATCCTCGAACCGGCGGACGCCAAGGGCCTCAAGGTCCGCTCGGCCGGCGCCACCTTCGCCGAGATGTGGGCGGGGGCCGGCGCCTCGATCGTGAGCATCCCCTCCAACGAGGTCTACAACGCGCTGCAGACCGGCGTCGCCCAGGCGACCGACACCTCGACCGGCAGCTTCGTCTCCTTCCGCCTCTACGAACAGCTCAAATGCGTGACCGCGCCGGGCGACAACGCGCTCTGGTTCATGTACGAGCCGGTGCTCATGGCCAAGCGCAGCTTCGACAAGCTCGACGCCAAGCAGAAAGAGGTACTGCTCGCCGCGGCCAAGAAGAGCGAGGACTATTTCGCCGCGGAGAGCAAGAAGCTGGACGAGCAGTTCGTCGCCACCTTCGAGAAGGCCGGCGTCAAGGTCGTGACCATGACGCCCGAGCAGGTGAAGAAGTGGCAGGAGGTCGCGAAGGCGACCTCCTACAAGACCTTCGCCGAGCAGGTCCCTGGCGGCAAGGAGCTGATCGAGAAGGCGCTCGCCGTCCCCTGACCCCGCGGCCCGGCGCGCGATCGGCGGATCCTCGGCCTTGACCGCCTTCGCCCGGCTCGTCGAAGCCCTGTCGCGCGCCGCCGGCGCCTTCGCCGCGGCGCTCGTGGTGGTGGCCGTCCTCGTCATCTGCCAGATGCTCGTGGTCCGCCACGGGCTCGGGCGCTCGGCCGTCTGGCAGAACGAGTTCGTGACCTTCGCCCTCGTCGCCGCCACCTTCCTGGGCGCTCCCTACGTGCTCTTGCGCCGGGCCCATGTCGCGGTCGAGCTCGTGCCGCTCTGGCTCGGGCCGACCGGCCGCCGCCGTCTCGGTCTCTTGGCCTCCGGCCTCGGCCTGCTCTTCTGCCTCGTCCTCTTCCTCGCCTCGCTCGAATGGTGGTGGGAGGCCTGGAGTTTGAACCTCAGGACTTCCTCCATGTGGCGGGCGCGGCTGTGGATCCCCTATCTCTCGCTCCCCGTGGGCAGCCTGCTCCTCGCGCTCCAGTACCTGGTCGAGCTCTGGAAGATCGCGACCGGCCGGATCCCGGCCTTCGCCACCGCTCCGGGGGGCTCGGCTTGAGCCCGCTCTTCCTGGGCTTGCTGATCGGTCTCGCCACGATCCTCGTGCTCGCCACGGGCGTGCCCGTGGCCTTCGGCCTCGGCGTCGTGGCGCTCGCCTTCCTCCTCGCCTTCGAGGGGCCGCAGGCGCTCGCCAACCTCGCCGATACGGTCTTCGCCGGCCTCAACGACTTCACCCTCGTCTCGATCCCGATGTTCGTCATGATGGGGGCGGCGGTCGCCGCCTCGAGGGCCGGTGCCGACCTCTACGAGGCGATGGCCCGCTGGTTCTGGCGGCTGCCCGGCAATCTCGTGGTCGCCAACATCGGCGCCTGCGCCCTCTTCGCCGCGCTCACCGGTTCTTCGCCCGCCACCTGCGCGGCGATCGGCAAGATGGGCATCCCCGAGATGCGCCGGCGCGGCGTGCCGGCCGACCTCGCCACCGGTGCCATCGCCGCCGGCGGCACGCTCGGGATCCTCATCCCGCCCTCGATCACCATGATCCTCTACGGGATCGCTTCCGAGACCTCGATCGGTCGGCTGTTCCTCGCGGGCGTGATCCCGGGGCTGTTGCTCACCCTCCTCTTCGCGCTCTGGGCGGCCTTCACGAGCTGGCGACGGGGGGACCGGGCGGCCGCCGGCGCGCCGCCGAGCCGGGCCGAGAAGCTCGCCGTGCTGCCGCGCGTGCTGCCGTTCCTCGCGGTGATCGCGGGCGTGGTCTGGGCGCTCTACGGCGGCATCGCCACCCCGAGCGAGGCGGCCGGCGTGGGCGCCGTCCTCTGCCTCCTCCTCGTGGTCCTCGTCTACCGTGTGCGGCGGCCGGCCGAACTGCGGCCGATCCTCGAGGCCACGCTCGTCGAGTCGGTGATGATCCTCCTGATCATCGCGACCTCGATCCTCTTCGGCACCATGCTCTCGAGCCTCTACGTCACGCAGTCGATCGCCGAATGGATCGGCTCGCTCGAGATCGGCCGCTGGACTCTCCTGTTCTGGATCAACGTCTTGTTGCTGGTGGCAGGCTGCTTCCTGCCGCCGGCCGCGATCATCCTGATGACCACACCCATCTTGATGCCGATACTCGAGCGGGCGGGTTTCGATGCGGTCTGGTTCGGGGTGATCTTGACGCTCAACATGGAGCTCGGGCTGATCACCCCGCCCGTCGGGCTGAACCTCTTCGTCATCAACGGCATCGCGCCGGACGTCCCCTTGCCCACCATCCTCAAGGGTGCCTCGCCCTTCATGCTGTTGATGGTGGTCGAGATCGTCATCCTCTGCCTGTTCCCCGGACTCGCCACCTGGCTGCCCGACCTCCTGATGGGTCCGCGCCTCTCCTGAACCGCCCGTCTGAACCGTGCCGGCGGTCAGCCACCGGGACCGAGCGCCCGCGCGAGGCCGGCGATCGCCGAGGCCGAGCCGAGCCAGTCGGCGGCACGCGGCATGCCGGGCGAGGACGATCGTCCGACGGTAGAGGGCGGCGGCGCGACGGCCCCGACCGCCACGCGCGGGGCCGCGGCGCGCTCCCCGCTCGGTGCCGAGCGCGGCCGCTCGCCGGCTCCGACCGGCTCGGGCGCCGCCCCCTCCGGCCCGCCCCCCGCACCGGGCGGGACCGACGCGCGACGGGCCCGCCCCGGCTCGACGACGGCCGGGGCGGCGCTCTCCGCCGCGAGGAGGGCCGCCAGCGCCTCGGCCGATTCGATCGCCCGCTGCCGCAGATGTGCGGCGAGCCATTCGAGCCGTTCGGGAACGAGGTCGGGGCGCGGGATCGGTACCGGCCGCAGCCGGTAGAGCTCCCGCAGCTCGCGCTCGGCCGCCGCCCGGTCCTTCTCGATCCGTGCCGCGTGCCGGGCGAGGGTCGCGAGCGAGGGCATCGCCGGCTCGACGCGGCCTTCGGCCAGCCCTTCGAGGACCCGGAGCTCGGCCCGCTCGAGCAGGATCCGGCGACGGACGGTGCCGACGATCGCATCGACCGCCGCCCGCTCGGCCTCGTCGATCGGCTTGAGCCGGGCCTGCCAGTCGCGGCGCAGCTCGGCGAGCCGGCCGGCCGGGTCGGGGTTCTCGGGGGTCGGCCAGAGGACCGGCCGGCGCGGACGATCGGCCGGCGATGCGCCCGCCTCGCGGCGTTCGGTCGGCGGAGTGCTCGGGGAAGGGTCGGCCACGGGAAGCTCCCTCGGCTGCTCTCCCTGCTCTTTTATCCTATCTGAGGATATTATTCAAGATCGTGCGCCGCGAACGGCGATGCGGTGGGGCGTCGCCCGGTGGAAAGGCGGAAACGGGAGGGCGGATGCGTGGTGGAGCCGAGCGGGCTCGAACCGCCGACCCCCTGCTTGCAAAGCAGGTGCTCTCCCAGCTGAGCTACGGCCCCACGCGCCCGCAGAGATGGCAGCTCGTGTCGCCGCGCGCAACCTCTTCGCCGCCGCGGGCTCCGGCCGGCGACGGCCGGTTCAACCCTCGCCGGCCGTCTCGGGCCCGATCGGCGGGAAGCAGCGGGCGAGGAGGGCCGCCATCGCCTTGGCCCGGTGCGAGAGCGCCTCCTTCTCGGCCGCCAGCATCTCGCCGAAGGTCCGGCTCTCGCCCTCGGGGACGAAGAGCGGGTCGTAGCCGAAGCCCCGCTCGCCGCGCGGTTCGGGGGCGATCTCGCCCTCGACCCGGCCTTCGGCGCATTCGACCTCGCCGTCCGGCCAGGCGAGACAGAGCGCCGCCACGAAGGCGGCCCGGCGATCGGCCGCTTCGATCGAACCGAAACGGGCCACGAGTTCCTCGCGCACGCGGCGCATGGCACGGGCGAAGTCGCGCTCGGGCCCCGCCCAGTCGGCGGTGGCGAGGCCCGGCGCGCCGTCGAGCCCGCGGACCTCGAGGCCGCTGTCGTCGGCGAGCGCCGGCAGACCCGAGGCCCGGGCGGCGGCGAGCGCCTTGAGCCGGGCGTTCTCGAGGAAGGTCTCGCCGGTCTCGGCCGGTGCGGAGAGGCCGAGCTCGCCCGCGCCGATCACCCGGATGCCGCGCGGCTCGAGCAGGGCTTCGAACTCGGCGAGCTTGCCGGGATTGTGGGTGGCGACCAGGAGCCGGTCGCCCGGGGCGAGGCGCGGCACGGCTCAGAGCGCCTCGATCGCCTGCCGCTGCAGCTCGACGAGCCGGGCGATGCCGGTCTCGGCGAGCGCCCGAAGCGCCGCCACGTGATGGTCGCCGAGCGGCAGGTCCTCGGCGGTGAGCTGGATTTCGACCACCCCGCCCGAAGCGGAGAGGACGAAATTGCCGTCGGCCTGGGCGATGCTGTCCTCGGCGTAGTCGAGATCGAGCAGCGCGGTGCCCTCGACCACGCCGCAGGAGATCGCGGCGACCGGTTCGCGCAGCGGCAGCCGCGGCAGCTCGCCCCGGCGAACGAGGCCGAGCAGGGCCTGGTGGAGGGCGACATAGGCCCCGGTGATCGAGGCCGTGCGGGTGCCGCCGTCGGCCTGGAGCACGTCGCAGTCGAGGACGATCTGCCGCTCGCCCAGGAGCTCGAGGTCGGTCACCGCCCGCAGCGAGCGCCCGATCAACCGCTGGATCTCCTGGGTCCGGCCGGATTGGCGGCCGCGTGCCGCCTCGCGTTCGCCGCGGGTGGTGGTGGCGCGCGGCAGCATGCCGTACTCGGCCGTCACCCAGCCCCGGCCGGTGTTGCGCAGGAAGGCGGGGACCCGCTCCTCCACGCTCGCCGTGCAGAGCACGACGGTGTGGCCCATCCGGACGAGGCAGGAGCCCTCCGCGTGCCGGCTCCAGCCGGGCTCGAGGGCGACCGGCCGGAGCTCGTCCGGTCGCCGCCCGGAGGGCCGCGTGTAGCCGCTCACGCCGCCTTCGGCAGAGGCGGCACGCGCTCGACCAGCTCGAGGGCGTCGTGGCGGATATGGTTCCGCGCCATGTGCTCCTTGATCAGCGGCTCGTCGACGATCCCCTGCTCGAGGCATTCGCGCAGGAGCTGGAAGAAGTAGCGCTCCTGGTTCGAATCGGGGTGTTTCTTGTAGTGGCCGAGGAAGGCGTACTCGCCGAACAGCCGCCGGCGCGCCCGCTTGAGGAGAGCGAGGCCCGGGATGATCGAGCGCTCCGCCGGCACGAAGTCGACCGGCAGCCCCGTCTTCCAAGGCTGGGTCATCCGCCGGGTGTTGTGGAGCATCTTGGTGTTCGGTGTCAGCTTGTCGAAGTCGTTCCACTCGGGTTCGAAGAGGCCGATGGTCGATTTGTCCTCGTACTCGAGGTTCATCCAGTCCTTGTAGTCCCGCTCCATGCGGAACAACTTGTCGAAGTCCTCCTCGAGCTTCCAATGGGTCAGCTTGGCGCAATCCAGCAGCATGACGCTCGAGGCGAAGTGGGCGAGCGGGCCGGTGCCCCGCATCCGGCACCAGATCGCCTTGCCCCGGGTGTCGCGAGAGAGGAGCTCCATGACGTCCTGGACCGCGAACACGTCCGGGTCCACCACCACCGCCTTGCCCTGGTAGCCCATGAGCTCGGGCGGGGTGAAGCGCAGCGGGGTGAAGGACTGCAGGTCGTCGTTGAGCCAGCGGCGGGTCGAGCCGTCGCGGCGGTACTCGCGGCCTTCGTAGCGGCGGAAGAAGTCCTTGTACCTCTCGTGCTCGATCAGCCGCACGTCGAAGGCGTCGGGCGTGCGCGAGTTCCGCTTCATGGAATAGGCGGAGACGAGCGCGCCCAGATACTGCTTGTGGTTGGTGTGGACGAACACACAGGGCTTCATCGCGAGCGACCCCCGGCCTCTAGCCTTCGAGCGAGCGCATTCGGTAGCACAAGCGCCGGACACGGCTCAACCGCGCCGCCCCGGGCGCGACGATCCGCGCGTCCCGGCCCGCTCGAGCCGGGGCCCGGACCGGCCTTTACCGCTCGAACACCCCCTGGTAGGAGGCCCGGGACCGTGCCAGGGAGAGGGCCTTGCTTCCCGTCCGCGACGGTGTAGCCACCCGTTACCCGCCGCTCGTCACCTGGGCGGTGATCGGCGTCTGCGTAGCGGTCTACCTCGTGGAGGCGGGCCTGCCGCCCCGCGCCTTCGAGCGCTTCCTCTTCGAGCACGGGCTGGTGCCGGCCCGCTTCTTCGGCCCGACGGCGCTGCAGCGGCCGCCCGGCCTCTGGGAATACCGCACCTTCTTCACCCACATGTGGCTGCACGGCGGCTTCTTCCACCTGCTCGCCAACATGTGGACGCTCCTGGTCTTCGGTCCGGCGGTCGAGGACCGGCTCGGGACCGGCCGTTATGTCGGCTTCTACCTCGCCTGCGGGCTCGCGGCCGGGCTCGCGCACGCCCTCGTCGAGGCCGACTCGACGGTGCCGGCGGTCGGCGCTTCGGGGGCCATCGCCGGGGTGATCGGCGCCTACGCCCGGCTGTTCCCGCGCGCCCGGCTGGTCCTCGTTGTGCCCGTCCTGTTCGTGCCCTTCTTCCTCGAGGTGCCGGCGATCCTGTTCGCCGTCTTCTGGTTTCTCACCCAGGTGATCCCGGGCCTCGCCACCCTCGGCGCCGGCGGCGAGGCGGGCGGGGTCGCCTGGTGGGCGCACATCGGCGGCTTCGTGGCCGGCTGGGGGCTCGGGCCGGCGCTGCGCCGGCCGCGGTGGCGCTACCGGCGGTTCTATGCCGACGAGGGGGTCTACGGGTTCATGCCGGACGGCCGGCGGCGCGGAGGGATCGGACCATGGGGCTGATGGACCTGCTCTGGATCTTCCTCATGGCCTCCGCCCTGCAGCCCGTGCTGCAGCGGCGCTGGCTCGAGGCGATGCGCACCCGCAAGATCGCCCAGATCGAGGAGCAGCGCGGCTCGCGGGTGATCCTCCTGGTCCACCGCCAGGAGACCATGAGCCTGTTGGGCTTCCCTGTCCTGCGCTACATCGACGTCAACGATTCGGAGGAGGTGCTGCGGGCGATCCAGCTCACCGATCCGAAGCTGCCGCTCGACATCGTGCTGCACACGCCGGGCGGGCTCGTGCTGGCCGCACTCCAGATCGCCCGGGCGATCGAGGCGCACGAGGGCAAGGTCACCGTGTTCGTGCCGCATCTCGCGATGTCGGGCGGGACGCTGATCGCGCTCGCGGCCGACGAGATCGTGATGTGCCGGCACTCGGTGCTCGGCCCCATCGACCCGCAGCTCGAGGGCATGCCGGCCGCCTCGATCGTCAAGGTGGCCGAGACCAAGCCGATCGCCGAGCTCGACGACAAGACGCTCGTGCTCGCCGATGTCGGCCGCAAGGCGATCGCCCAGCTCGAGGCGGCGGCGACGGCGCTGCTGCGCCGGCACATGGAGGAGGCGCGCGCCCGCGAGGTGGCGGCGCGGCTCGCGACGGGCACCTGGACGCACGACTATCCGATCTCGGCGGAGGAGGCGCAGGCCCTGGGGCTGCCGGTCTCGACCGCGATGCCGAGCGAGGTCCTGGAGCTCATGACCCTCTATCCGCAGCCGGTCCGTCAGCAGGGCGGTGGGGTCGAGTATCTGCCGGTGCCGCGCTCGCGCGGCAGCCGGGCGGGCTGAGGCCGGCCGGCGACGGGAGGGCCGCGCGCGACGGTTCGGGGCTCGTCGGCGAGGGGGCGCGGTCGGGCGCTCCCGCGTCGGCCGGCGGGCTCAGAGCCTTCGGCCCGGTGCCGCCTGGGCGGCGGGCTCGTCCAGGAGGACGCGCAGCCGGGCGACCGCGCGGTCGAGCTCGTCCGGCGGCGGTGGCCCGGGCGGCGGGAAGGGCTCGCCCAGCCGCACCGCCCGGCCGCTTTCGATCAGCAGCCGATGGATCCGTTCGAGCTCTCTCGGAAAGCCCAGAAGGCCGAGCCGACGGCCGAGCGCGCCGAGCCCGGCGAGGCTGCCTTCGGGGGCGAGCGCCCGGCCGATCGCCCGCCGCAGGCGAGTCGCGGGATCGGCCCGCACCGGCAGGGGGAAGATCGCGAGCGGCCGGCCGAGGCGGGCCACCTCGACGAGCATCGAGACGCTGTCGCCGGTCACCACGAAGCGGTCGGCGAGCGCCAACAGGCCGAGATAGGGGTTCGCGTCGGGCGGCTCGTCGGGCCGCCAGCGGTGGAAGGGCGTGCCGGGCGGCAGCGCCGCCTCGAGCGCCTCGGCCACGGGCGGGGCGGTGCGTCGGCTCGTGGTCACCCAGAGCGTGCCGCCCTCGCGCGCCCGCAGCGCCTCGAGCTCCCCCGCGAGCCGCCCGGCGACCCCGGCATCGAGCCGATAGGGCTTGGTCTCGCCGCCCACGAGCACGGCCGTGAGCGGCCGCGCCAGGCCGGCGAACCGTTCGCCCCAGCGCTCGGCCGCGGCCCGCAGCCGCTCCGGATCGGGGCCGAGGAGCGGCAGCTCAAGGCGGACCACGTTCGCCGCCTCCGGCACCGCGTACTGGGCCGGGGCCACGATCAGGGCGAAGCGTTCGGGCCAGCGCTTGGGCCGACCGACGATCACGAGCCGGGTCCGGCCGGCCGCGCGCTCGGCGAGCCAGAGCGCGGCCATCGAGGGCCGCCGGCCGATCGTCAGCACGAGGTCGGGCCAGGGCGGCTCGAGGGGGTCGGAGCGGGCAGGGTCGAGATGCTCGAGGGTGGGCCGGAAGCGCGGCTTGCCGAGCGCCCATTCGGGGCGCGGGATCAGCCGCTTGACGAGGAAGGGCTCGGCCAGGGCGCGGGCGAGGGCGAGGACCTGGGCGTTGTCGCCCGGTTTCTCGCCGAGCAGGAGCCAGAGCCGGGGCGACCGTCGGGGGCCCGTATCGTCCGCGCGCATGCGCCGCTCCCTAGCAGGCGGGAGGGGCGGCGTCTCGCGCCGGGAGGCCGCGGGTGGGCGCCACGGGCGGCGCCGGGGTCGGCCGGCTCCGCGGCCCGGCCGCGAGGGCGGGTACCGGCGCTCCCTCCGGCCGGTCGGGTGGAGCCGCCATCGCCACCGCTCCGCGCCCGCCCCCCTCCCCGCCTCCCGAGCGGGCCGGCGCGGCCCGCAGCGAGCGGCCGACCGCCCCCGTTTCCCGAGCGCCGACCTCCGGTCGTTCCGGCGTCGAACGGAAAACCCGGCGCGGGCGACCCGTTCCCTCGGGCCGCTGCGGCTGCCGCGGCGACCGTGCGGTCGCCACCCGTGCTCGGCGACCCTGCTCGTCGACGAGGACGGGGCGGGGCGCTCCCCTGCTGCGGGCCCGGCGGGGCCCCGGGAGCGAGACGGAGGGGCTCGCGGCTCCGGCCGGCCACCGACCCGGGGCGAGCCGAGCGGCAGGCCCTCCTCGCGGCGGTCCGCCGGCCGCACCGTCTCGGGCGAGCGGGACGGCTCAGGCGGCGGCGCGCGGCTCGAGCGGATGGCGCAGCGGCAGGCCCGGATCGGCCAGGACGAGCTGGCGGGCGAGGAGACCCACCCGGTCGACCACGACCGGCGCCCGCAGATTGACGTGCGCCCGCCGGCCGGCCGGACCGTCGGTCAGGGTGACGATCGCGAACATCAGGAGATCGCTCGCCGCGATGCCGAGCGCGGTGGCCGCCTCGGCCACCGCCGGCGGGCCGAACACGAGCTCGGGCTCGCTCACCTCGAGAACCACGAAGCGAGGCCCCTCGGGCTCCAGGCATTCGAGGATCGCGAAGCCGGTCGCACCGGGCAGGCGCCGCAGGCGGAACGAGCGGGCATCGGGGAAACCCGGGAGACCGGCCGGCAGGACCAGGGGACCGAGCTCGTCGGGCCCGCTCTCGGGCGCGGCGGCGACCGACGGCCCGGGCGTCGCGGCCGGTTCCCTCGGCGGGCCCGCCCGGTCGGCCGAGGACCGGGCCGGCTGCGACCCGACGGCGGGCGGCTCGTCGGGCGAGGCGAGCGGGTTGGAAGGCGAGAGGTCCATCGGGGGTCTCCTGCACCGTACCGGATGCGTGATGGTTACCGTGAAAAGGTCAACGGATCCTTAATGCCGGCCTCACCGCAGATAGTCGGCGAGGCTCAGCCGGTTGAGCCGGGCCACGACGAGATAGGTGGACTCGAGGGTCGCCTGGTCGCGGGCCAGTCGGGCCGCGGCCTCGGCGAGGTCGGTGTCGGCGATCCCCGCGATCAGCTCGTCGAGATAGACGAGCGCACCGCGTTGGCCGTCGACGATGTCCTCGAGCCGGGCGGCCGCCACACCCAGCCGGCCGCGCTCGTCGGCCACGCCGTCGATCGCCTCGACGGCGCTCCGAAGCGCCTGCTCGAGCCCGGCGCGGTCGTCGGCGAGGTGCGCCTCCTTGGCCTGGCCGAGCGCGGCGAAGAGCTGCGCGAAGGGCTCGGCCGCGGCGGTGGTGCCGTAGTCGAGCTCGATCGCGGGATCGGCACGAACGGTCGGGGCGACCGAGTCGCCCCGGTAGTAGAGGGTCGGGTCGGCAGTGGTCGGCAAGGGATCGGGCAGGACGACCGGGGCGGTGTCGGTTCGGCTGCCGGCGAACAGATAGCGGCCGTCGAGCTGCCGGTTGAGCAGACCAGCCAGCTCGTCGGCCATCTGCTCGACCTCGGCGGCGAGCGGGATGACGCTGCGGCCGGGCTCGCCGAGCCGGGCCACGAGCAGGGTGCGCAGCCGCTCGGCGAGCTCGGCGATGCCGCCGAGGGCGGACTCGGCGGCCTGCATCCGGCCCAGGACCTTCTCGTTCTCGCTCGCCAGCCGCTCGGTCAGGGCCCGCTGCTGGCGGCTCGCCACGAGCAGGCCGGCACGGTCGGGGATCTCGTCCCAGCGCTGCGCCCGCTGGCCGCTCGCGATGTCGACCTGAGCGTCGCGGATGCGCGCCTGGGTCCGTTGGACGAAGGCGGCCAGGCGGTTGCTCTGACCGAGATCACCGATCCGCGTGCTCATCGTTTTCGTCCGCCTCAGCGCTTCATGGCCAAGAGCTCGTCGAAGAGCTCGTCGGTGATCCGCACGATGCGGGCCGACACCGAATAGGCCTGCTGGTAGAGGACCAGCCGGGCGAGTTCCTCGTCCATGTTCACCCCCGAAACGGCCGCAACCCGAGCCGAGAGCTCGGAGACCATGGCCCGATCGGTCTCGGCCGCACCGCTCGCGCGCGCGACCCGGGCGGCGACCGCGCCCACGAGGTCGGCGGCGTAGACGCCGATCGTCGAGGCCTCGCGGTCGAGACCGCCGCGGGTCACGGTCGGTACGGAGCGCTCGAAGGCAGCGGCGAGGCCCTGGGCACCGCGGGCGTCGCCGATCCCGCCCAGGCTCGCCGAAGGCGGCGGGCCCGGATCGATGTCGAGCTTGGCCGTCGCGAGCAGCGAAGGGCTGTCGGCGATGGCGGCTCGCACGGCCATCGCCGTCGGCCGGTCGGGGTCGGCCTCGAACAGGTCGTTGAGGCCGAAATAGTGGGAGAAGCCGTAGTCCCAGACACGTCCGGCGGCGTCGGTCACGGTGATCGTGCCGTCGCCGTCGGCGAGCGCGACGCCCTTGCCGGCGCCGAGGACGATCGAGAGCCGACCCTCGCTGTCGAGCGCGGCGTCGCCGTGACCGGACAGATCGGCGTCGAGCTGGGCGACGAGGGTCGCCAGATCGGCCGAGAGGTCGATCGCCACGGTGTGCAGGGTCGCCCCGCTCGCCCGGTCGATCACCGCGAGCCAGGCGGTGCCGGTGCGGGTGGAGGCGTCGAAGGTCCCGTCCTCGAGGCGGGAACCCGCGAGGCTCTCGGGCGGCGGCCAGGCGACCGCGGCATTGTGGGCGGCATCCAGCGCGTAGCGGATGATCCGGGCGAGCTCGTCGAGCTGGTCGGCGAGCTCGGGCAGGTAGCGGTCGCGGGCCTCGAGCAGGCCTTGCAACTCGCCTTCGCGCATGGGTGAGCGGATGATCAGCTCCTCGTCGGCGGGCGTGCCCGTCACGAGTTCGGGCGGCAGCTCGGCCCTGAGCCCGCCGGTGACGAGCTCGACGCCGTCGGCACCGGCGACCGGCTCGCCGGTCGCGGGGTCGATGTCGCGGGCGCGGTAGAGTGTGACGGGACCGAACAGGGTGGCGTTGGAGACGATCGGCGCCGGATCGTAGACGAGTACCCGCCGCGTCCCCTCGAGGAGCGGCTGGCCGCCGCGCACATAGACCGCGGTCCGGCCGTCCTCGTAGCGGTAGGTGGAGACGTCGATCCGCCGGGCCAGCGAGGCGAGCAGCCGGTCGCGGGTGTCTTCGAGCTCGGGGCTCCCTCTGCCGCCGGCGATCTCCCGGTCGATCCGCTCGAGCGCGGCGAGGTCGGCGTTGACCGCGTCGATCAACCGATCGATGCGCCGGTCGGCGTCGCCCCGCAGCTCCTGGACCCGCTCGCCGGCCCGGGTGAGGGCCCCGGCGAGCTCCTCGGCGGCCCCCAAAAGCTCGCTCCGCTGGGCGGCCTTGGCGGGATCGTTGGCGAGCGCCTCGGCGGCGGCGGCGACCGCCGCGAGCCGCTCGTGCAGGCCGCCGCCGGTGCCCCCCGGGGTGCCGAGGATGTCGTTCTGGGCGCGGCCCAAGAGGTCCTCGAGGACCTCGCTGCGCCCGAGCCTGGCGGTCCGGGTACGCAGCTCGGCGACCAGGAACTCGTCGGCGATCCGACGGGGGTCGAGGGCGCGGGCGCCGGCGCCGCGGCCGTCGTGGACGATCGGCTCCTGGGCGTGGACCTTGCGGACATAGCCCTCGGTGGCGGCGTTGGAGACGTTGTGGGCGGTGACGGCGAGCGCCTGCTGGGCGGTGGAAAGGCCGGTGAGGGCGCTCCGGAGGGTGGCGGCGAGCGTCACGGTCGCTCTCCTCAGATGCTGCGGTCGAAGCTGACCGCGATGACCCGGCCACCCCGGGCGGGCGGCGGGGCGACGGCGCGCGGTTCCTCGGCGAGGGCTTCGGTGACCCGGCGCAACAGACGCTCGGTCACCGATTTGGCGGCGAGGAGGAGGTCGGCGTTGCGGCGGCTCGCGGCCTGCAGCCGGCGCATCGCCTGCTCGAGCTCTTGGCGGGTCCGGAGCGGCAGCGCGGCGACCGCCTCGGGCTGCCGGCGGAGGGCCGAGAGCTCCTTCTCGTAGGCCTGGGCGAGGGTCCGCTTCTCCTGCTGCAGCTCGCCGATCCGGTCGACCGCCATGCGGCGGACGCACTCGGCCTCGCGGGCCATCACCTCGCACAGCCGCTCGATCAGGGTGACGAGCATGGCGACGCGCTCGAGACCGCTCACGGCTGTGCCTCCTGCAGCCGCAACAGCTCGCGCCGGGTGGCGTCGGCGATGCCGATGCCGCCGCTCCTCGCGATCAGCCGGGCGTACTCGTCGACCAGGAGGCTGCCGTAGGGCTCCTGGCCGAACGGGCCGTCGGAACCGAGGCCGCCGCTCATCCCGCGCAGCATCTGGGAGAGGAAGACGGCCTCGAACTCGACTGCGGCCTCGGCGAGCCGGTCGGCCGGCCGGGCCGGACCGGTGGTCGCGAGGGGAGCCGCGGCGGGGGTCGGGCGGTTCACCATCACATCACCTCGATCTCGGCCTGGAGTGCCCCGGCCGCCTTGATGGCCTGGATGATCGCGATCATGTCGCGCGGACCGACGCCCAGCGCGTTGAGCCCGTCGACGAGCGCGTCGAGGGTGGCGCCGGTCTCGAGCACCACGAGCTTGCGGTCGGGCTGGGTGTCGACCTCGACGTTGGTGCGGGGCACGACCACCGTCTCGCCGGCGGCGAGCGGGTTGGGCTGGGCGACCTGGGGTGTTTCGGTGATCCGCACGGTGAGGTTCCCCTGGGCGACCGCGACCCGGCTGATGCGAACCTTGTCGCCGATGACGATGATGCCGGAGCCCTCGTCGATGACGATCCGGGCGGGATGGTCGGGCTCGACCGGGAGCTGCTCGATCTCGCTCAGGAGCGCAGCGGTACGGCCCCGCCACGCCGGTGGGATCGGCAGCCGAACGGTGGTCGGGTCGAGTGCGCGGGCCGGGGCACCCTCGAGCCGGCTGTTGATCGCCGCGGCGACCCGCTGGGCGGTCGTGAAGTCGGGGTTGCGCAGCGCCAGGCGCAGCTCGGGCAAGGAGTCGAGGGCGAAGGGGACCTCGCGCTCGACCAGGGCGCCGGCCGGCAGGCGGGCGGCGGTCGGCACGCCGCGGGTGACCGACTGGGCCTCGCCCTTGGCCTCGAAGCCGCCGATCGCCAGAGCACCCTGGGCCACGGCGTACACTTCGCCGTCGGCGCCCAGGAGCGGGGTGGCGAGCAGCGTGCCGCCGAGCAGCGACTTGGCATCGCCCATGGCGCTCACCGAGGCGTCGATGCGGCTGCCCTGCCGGGCGAAGGGTGGCAGGGTGGCGGTGACCATGACCGCGGCGACGTTCTTGGTGTTGAGGTTGACGCCGCGGGTCGAGACACCCAGCCGCTCGAGCATCGCCACGAGACTCTCCTGGGTGAAGACCGCGTTGCGCAGGGAATCGCCGGTGCCGTTGAGGCCGACCACCAGGCCGTAGCCGATCAGCACGTTCGGCCGCACGCCCTCGAAGTCGGCGATGTCTTTGATGCGGGAGGCGGCGATCGCCGGTTCCGCCGGGGCGGCCGCGAGCCAGGCCAGAAGCACGGCCAGGAGCGCGATCGGCCGCCCGCCGCCCCTCACCCGTAGCCGGCTCTTCCTCGACCTCGCGTCCACGGAGCTTCTCCCCTCGCCTCGATCGGCACGGTCGCCTCGCCGGCGATCGGCGCCGGCGGCGTCACCCGGTCCCTGCGCAAGCCGCGTGCCAACCGCGGCGGAACGGCCTCGAGGCCGGTGGGCGGCGCATCGGCCACGGGGCGCGCCCGGCAATTCCTGCCCACTCCGGGCACCCTCTGCCGAGCGGCGCCGGCCGTTAACCCGGTCTTAACCAGAAGGCCCCAGAGTGGGGTGGGGCCGGAGCCCCGCGGAGGACGTGACCATGCTCATCGCCAGGGTCGCCGAAGGTCCGAGGACCGAGCGGGCGCGGTCGGCCGGGTCGCCGGCCGCGGGTCGCGGCTGGGTCGATCCGCTGTCGACCTCGACCGCAGATGCACGGCCGACACCCGCTCCGGTGGCGGGCGGCGCGATCGCGGCCCTCGCCGGGGTGGACGCGCTGCTCGTGCTGCAGCGGGTCGAGGAGCCGGCGGACCGCCGCCAGCGGGCGGCGCGTCGGGGTGCCCGGCTGCTCGACGGGCTCGAGAGGCTGCGTCGCGGCCTGCTCGACGGCACGCTACCGGAAGCGACGCTGCGCGAGCTGCGGGTGGGCCTGGCCGAGCTCGAGGCCGTGCCCGACCAGCCGCGGCTGCAGTCGGTCCTGACCGAAATCGCGGTGCGGGTGGAGGTCGAGCTCGCCAAGCTCGAGCAGGCCGCGGCGACCGCCGAGCGCTCGCCCCGCGGCCCCCCGGCCGGGCCGGGGGAGGTCAGCGCCGGCTGAGGGGGTGCGCGCCTGCGCTCGACCGGTGCGCGGGCGCGGTCGGCTCCTCCGCTTCCCGGGCGGCGGCCTCGATCGCCCGCAGCGCCTCGGCGAGCAGGCGGTCGAACTCCTCCCGGTCGTAGATCGCGTCGTGGCCCACACCCGGGACCGTCGCGACCAGGAGCGGGCGGCGCAGCACTTCGACCAGTGCGGTGCTGCGGGCCCTTGGCACGACCCGGTCGTGCTCGGCCAGGATCACCGCCACCGGCAGATCGAGGCCGCGGAGGCTTTCGGCGGTGCGGAAGGGGTGGCGCAGGAGGGACCGCACCGGCACCCAGAAATAGTGCTCGGCGGCGACCGCCTCGATCGAGTCGAACGGGGTCACGAGCACGAGCCCGTCGAGCGGCCGGTGCGCGGCCAGGTGCGCGGCGACCGCCGAGCCGAGGCTGAGGCCGATCGCCACCACGCGGCCCGGGGCGAGCCTCGCGACCGCCCAGTCGTGGATCGAGAGCGCGTCGGCGTAGAGCGCCGCCTCGCCGGGCCGCCCTTCGCTCGGCGGATAGCCGCGATAGTGGAACACGACGAGATCGTGATCCTCCACCCGGCGGGCGAGGAAGACCAGGAGATCGTCGGCGTTCCAGGCGTTGCCGCCGAAGGCGAGGAGCAGGCCGCGCGAGCGCCGCCGCGCCCGGAGCACGGCGCCGACGAGCCGGTCGCCCTCGGCCGAGCGGAGCGTGACGCGCTCGGCTGCCTCGGGGAGCGCGAAGGTCGGCGCCGAGGCGGCACCGCGCGGGAACAAGAGGCTCTCCTGGAGAAGCCAGAGGACACCGACCGCGGCCCCCCAGGCCGCGACTCCGCCGATCAGGAAGTTCAGCAACGGTCGGGCTCCGCGGCCGGGCGCGAACCGCGGCCCGCCGGAGGCGGTCGCGAACGCTCGGCCGAAGCGAAGATCGGCCTCGAGACCGCGGCCCGCAAGACGGCCGGGCCGGTCGCTCCGCGGAAGCCGCAACCGGCCGGCCTCGCCCCCGATCGGGAGCTCCGGCGAGGGTCGGGCTCCGCGGCCGGGCGCGGACCGCGGCCCGCCGCCGCCGGTCGCGAACGCTCGGCCGAAGCGAAGATCGGCCTCGAGACCGCGGCCCGCAAGACGGCCGGGCCGGTCGCTCCGCGGAAGCCGCAACCGGCCGGCCTCGCCCCCGATCGGGAGCTCCGGCGAGGGTCGGGCTCCGCGGCCGGGCGCGGACCGCGGCCCGCCGGAGACGGTCGCGGCGCGTTTCGCAGGCTCGCAGGGCGACCGGTGCGGCGGCAACGATCGGTTAACCTTTCGGCGCTAGAGCTCGTCGGCGCCGGCCTCGGTGGCCTGGCCTCGGCGCGGGGTAGCGGATTTGTCGAACGACGTCCGAGCGCTCGCCCTCTCGACCTTCGCCTGGCTCGAGGCGCGGGCGATTCCTGCCACACCCGAGCATTACCGCGTGGTTTTCGCCCATCTGGCGGGCGAGGACCCGGCCTTGAGCGCCGCCTTGGCCGGGCTCGAGCGCGACGGTGGCGGCCCCGACGCGGTCCAGCTGCGGGCGTTGCACGAACGATTCTTCGAGGGCGCCCAGGCACGAGCGTTGCTCGAGCACGGCCGGCGCCTCAACGATCTCGCCTGCCGGCTGCAGCACGAGTTGGCGGCGGCCGGCGAGGAAACCCGTCGCTACGGCGACACCCTCTCCTCGGTGCGAGCGGCGGTGGCGCAGCCGCTCGACGTCGCACGGGTCGGCGAGCTTTTGGCCCGGATCGCGGAGGAAACGGGGCGGATGCAGGAGCTCGCCTCGCGGCTGGAAGGCGGGCTCGCTTCCGGTGCGGCCGAGATCGGCGAGCTGCGCCGCCGGCTCCAGGCCGCCCAGGAAGCGGCATTGACCGATCCCTTGACCGGGCTCGCCAACCGCAGGCGATTCGATTTGACCCTCGCCGGCCTGGCGGCCGAGCACCGCTGGCCGGTGAGCCTGATCATGGCCGACATCGACCACTTCAAGGAGTTCAACGACCGTCACGGGCACCGGATGGGTGATCTCGTGCTCAAGCTCGTCGCTCAGCTGTTGCGCGAACATTTCGGGGGCTCCGACGTCGTCGCCCGCTACGGCGGCGAAGAGTTCGCGGTGATCCTCCTCGACACGCCGCTCTCGACCGCGCTCGAACGCGCCGATCGGCTGCGCGAGATCCTCGCCACCCGGCATCTGCGGACCCGCGACAGGGGGAGCATCGGCCGGATCACCCTCTCGCTCGGGCTCGCCGAGCTGCGGCCCGGCGAGCCGCTCGAACGATGGATCGGACGGGCCGATCGGGCCCTCTACGCGGCCAAGCGCGCCGGCCGCAACCGGGCAGTGGCACTGGCTGCGACCGAGCCCTGAGCGATGCCGCCGCGCCACGCTCCGCAGCCCCTTTCCGAGCCGCTCGGCGCCTCCCTCTCCGCGCGCCGCGGCGAACCGCCCCGGGACCTCCCTCCGGCATTCGCAAGGCCCGGCGCCGCCCGCCGATCGCCCGCGGCGCCGGCCTCAGAGGCCCCCGGCGGAGCGGGTCGCGGCCTCGCGCAACCAGGCGCCGCAGGCATCCGCCGGCAGAGGCGGGCAGCTGGTGACCGCCTGGACGGCGTCGCAGCCGGCGGCCCGGAGGAGGGCGAGTTCGGCGCGGGTCTCGACCCCCTCGGCCACGACCCGCAGACCGAGCTCCTTGGCGAGCCCCACGAGCGCACGCAGGAAGCGCGCCCGGCGGGAGTCCTGTGGCGCCCCCCGGATCAGCTCGCGGGCGAGCTTGAGCGTGTGGAGGGGGGCGTCGCAGAGCGGGCGCAGCGAGGCCTGGCCGGCACCGAACCCCTGGATCGCCACCCCCAGGCCCTGCTCGACGAGGCCGCGCAGCCCGGCTCCCCCGGCCTGGACGTCCGCGCACACCAGCCGTTCCTCGATCTCGAGCTCGACCGAAGCGCGCGGCAACCCTGCTTCCTGCAGGGCGGCAACGACCCGTTCGCCGATCCGGCTCCAGCCGAGCTCGCGGCGGGAGAGGACCGGGAGGCTCAGGATCACCTGGCCGAGCCCGGCGTCGCGCCAGCCGCGCAGCCGCTCGGTCGCCACGGCGAGCATCCAGGCACCGAGCGGCTCGATCATCCCGCACTCCTCGGCGGCGGCGCGGAACCGTTCGATCTCGACGAGGCCCAGCTCGGGATGCTGCCAACGGAGCACCGCGGCGACGCCGAGCGGGCCGTCGACGAGCGCCACCTGCGGCTGGAAATGCAGGACGAACTCGCCACGCTCGAGCGCTCGGCGCAGATCGCTCTCCAGGATCGCGCCGCGCTGCATGCGCTGGTCGAGGCGGGCGTCGTGGAAGCGGCAGCCGCGGCCGCCCTCGGCCTTGACCGCGTACATCGCGGCGTCGGCGAGCCGCAGCAGCACCGCGGGATCCTCGCCGTCGCGGGGATAGAGCGCCACACCGAGGCTGGCGCCGACCCGCGCCTCCCGCCCGTCGAGGCGGATCGGCGGCTCGAGCGCGTCGAGCAGCTTGCGGGCGACGAAGGTGGCGTGCTCGGGTCGCGAGAGGTCCTCGATGACGAGGGCGAACTCGTCGCCACCGAGCCGCGCCACGGTGTCGGTCTCGCGCACACGAACGCGCAGCCGCTCCGCGACCTCGACCAGCAAACGGTCTCCGGCGGCGTGGCCGAGCGTGTCGTTGACCCGTTTGAAGCCGTCGAGATCGAGCACCATCACCGCGACCAGACTGCCGTGGCGACGGGCGGCGGCGAGTGCCCGAGCGAGCCGGTCGCGCAGCAGCGCCCGGTTGGCGAGCCCGGTGAGATCGTCGTACTGCGCCAGATGGTCGAGGCGGTCCGTCTGGGCCTTGCGGGCGATGGCGAAACGCAGGCTGCGGACGAGCCTGCCGACCTCGAGCTCTTCCTTGGCGATCATGTCGCCCACGCCCAGGGCGATGGCCGCGCTCGGATCGAGCTGGTCGAGATCCTCGCTGAGGAGCACCACCGGCGTGCGGAAGCCGCGCCGCTGGGCCACCCGCACGAACTCCGCGCCCTCGCGGTCCGGGAGCACCTCGTCGACCACCGCCACGTCGTAGTGGCTCGCGGTCAGGCGGCGCAGCGCCGCCTCGCCGGTCGCCGCCCAGTCGACCCGGTAGATCGGGGACTCGGCCCGCGCGAGCAGATCGCGGACCAGCAGGAAGCTCTCTTCCTCGCCGGCGACCACCAGGACGCGGCAGGGCTGGCCGGGTCGGGCGAGCGGTGCCGGCAGCTGGACCGACGACGCCGCGGCGCGCCGGCGCTCGTCGAGTGCCACCACCGCGGCTTCCGGTCGAAAGGCGGCGGGGGCCTCCTCGAGACCCGGAGAACGATCCTGCGAGGATGCCTCCGCACCGCCGGCCATGCCACCGTCCCGTCCGCAGGCGCACGGACCCACCGCCGCGAGGTAACCCAGGACCGGACGCTTGTAAACCTTTGGTCGACAAACCGAGCAATATCTTTGCTGAACGGTTGGGAGTCGGCGGTCCGGCCGGGCTCAGCGAACCGCCAGGGCGAGGCGGAGCGGTGCGGGCTCCACGACCCGCGACCCACCTTCGGTCAGCTCGAGGACGGCGAGCGCGTGCTCGGCGAGCCCGTCGGGGCGGAGACGAACGGGGCCGAGGGCACCGGGGTGGCCGTTCGGGTCGAGGAGCGCGCCGCGATCCGGTCGGTTCGGGCCGCGCGCCGCCGCGGCGGCGAGCACCACGGCATCGTAGGCGAGTGCCGCGAGCGGTCGCGGCTCCCGTCCGTACACGCTCGCGAAGCGACGGCCGAAAGCGGCCTCGGCGTCCGGATCGGGGGCCGCGATGCGGGCCCCGCGCAGGGCGGGGTCGCGCAGGACGGCGGGGTCGTCGGCCCAGAGCCGGGTCCCGAGCAGCCGGGTGACGGCGGGATCGACGTCGTAGAAGGCGAGCAGGGCGGCCACCTGGCGCAGCCGCAGGCCGCCGTCGGCGATCAGGATCGCATCGAGGGCGGGCGTTCCGTCGGAGGCCGGCCGCCCGTGACGGTCGAGAAAGGCCCGGACCGCGGCCGCCGGATCACCCTGCGCCGGATAGATCCCGACGGCATCGGCGGCCGGCTCGCCGAGCCCGGCGAGAAGCCGCCGCCAGGACTCGACCGCGCGCGTGCCGTAGCCGTCGTTCGGGGCCAAGAGGCCGAGGCGTCGCCAGCCCTGGCCGAGGGCGTGGCGGACGATCCGCTCGACTTGCTCCTCGGGCCGCCAGCCGAGCAGGAAGAGATCGGGCCCGGCGATGCTCGCGTCGTTCGAGAAGGACAGGACGAGGCGGCCGCGCTCGCGGGCGAGTGGTGCCACCGCGGCGGTGGCGCTCGACAAGAGAGGCCCCAGGAGAAGCTCGGCACCGGCCTCGAGGGCTGCGCGGGCGGCGGCGCGGGCCGTCTCGGGCCCGGCACCGGCGTCGCGCGGCAGGAGGAGGAGGTCGCTCGCCTCGAGCTCGAAGAGGGCGAGCTGGGCGGCGTCCAGCATGTCGCGGCCGAGGGCGGCGTCCTTGCCGCCGAGCGGCAGGAGGAGCGCGACCGGGAGCGGCCCCGCGGGCTGCGGCGGTGGCAGCGGCTGGACCACGGGCGGTGCCGGCCGGCTCGGTTGCGGCGGTGCGGTGGGCGTGGTTTGCTTGGCCGGCACGCAACCGACCAGCAGGAGAAGGACCACGAGCAGGAGGTCGGGACGGCACGCGCGGGGCATGAGCGAGGCCGAGCTGCGCGGCCGGGTGCCGGCCGCCTGGGGCGAGGCTAGTGGAGGAGCAGCCCGCCGTGAAGCCGATCGCGCGGGATCCGTGGCGGAGCCGACGGAGGGGGTGCGGACGAGCGGAGCGACCCGGATCCTGCGCCCATCGTGCCACGAGTCGAGGCCGGAGTTCCCGGCCGAGCCGGGTTCCGGCGCCTCCCGGATGGTCGGCGGCAGACCCCCGGAGAGCTCGGCTCGCGGTTCGCAGCGGCTCCGCGCCATCGGACCGGCCTCGCCCCCGCGCGGCGGGCCGTCGACGGACGCGCCGGACCGACCCCGGCGAGGTCCCGATCCGGCGAGCGGCCGCGCGGGGCAGTCGGCGGAAGACGACCGGGCGAACGACGGAGCGGACCGTGCCGACCCGGCGATCGAGGGTGCCGGCTCGCTCGCCGAAACACGCGGCGCGGCGCGAGCGTGGGAGCCCGGGCCGCGAGACGGAGCGGCAGGAGCGTCTCGCCGGCTCGGAGCAGCCGGCCCTGCCGACGGTCCGGAGCCGGCGGGAAGAGCGAGGCTGGTCGCGCCGGCGGGTGCGCCCGGCGAGGGCGGCGGCGCCGCGGCGCGGACGGTCGCCGCGGTGGCGGCGAGGCCGGCCGACCGCCCCGTCGCACCGATCCCGTCGGGCGAAATCGCCGCGGCGGAGCGGCAGATGCCCGAGGCGGGCGTTCGGCGCGCCGGTCACGGATCCGGTGCGAGCGCGGCCTTCGGTTCAGGCGCGCCGCGGCCGCCGCAGCGGGACGAACCGGCTGGGCCCCATCGGGCGGCCGGGCCGGCGCTCGGGGCGAGGACAGCGCCGGAAAGCCCCGCGAGCGCGCGCGGCTCTCGGACGCGACAGGACGGGGGCCCGTCGCTCGGAGCCTGTCCGCACCTCGAGCCGGCGGGCGACTTCCCGGCGCCGGCGGCGGCCGGGGCGCGGCGAAACGGCGAGGCGGCGGAGGCGAACCCTCCTCGAGGGGGCGGGCGGAGCCCCTGCTGCACGAGGCGGGCGCAGGTCTCCGGCCGCCGATCGGGCGAGCGGAGCCGGTGGCCCCGGCATGCCGCCGACCGGGCGAGGGCGAGCGTCGTCGCCTGCCCGGGCCGGCAGCCGAGACGGGTCGCGGGCGGTCGCGCGACGCCCGGCGGGCCGAGGCCGGCCGGCCGCCGGCGGAACCCGAGCCCGAGGGGGGTGGCGTGGGCTCCGAGCCGGTAAAGCGGGACGCAACGACCCTGCGGTCCGAGCGGGAAACCGCGCGCTACCCGTCGGCGGCCGCGCGACGAGCGAGGGGCCGCGAGGCGGAATCGGGCGACGAGCGCATCGAGCCGCTCCGACCCGACAGGCGAGGCCGAGGCCCGCCGGTACGCGGCGGTAGCCGCCGGCAACCCGGGCGGCCCCCGGATGCCGGGCGAGCGCTGGGCGGGCGGACGGGGGTCGCGCCGGTCGGGCCGTCCCGACCGGCGGCCGACGACGGGAGCAGCGAGGGCCGTGGCGCCGCTCGACGATCGCCGCCCGGTCCGATCGCGGGCGGCGGCTCGGGGCCGGGCCGGGTCGAACCGTCCGGGCTGCGCTCCGGCGGTGGGCCGGCCGCGGCCGGGACGGACCCCGGTCGCATCGGCCGGGGCGCGAAGCGGCGCCCCGGAGCGGCGCCCGAGTCGTCGCGGGCCGGCTCCGCGGACAGGTCCGAAGAAGGGCGGCTCGCGCCCGGGCTCTGGGTCGTCGCCACGCCGATCGGCAATCTCGGCGACCTCGGCCGGCGGGCGGTCGAGACGCTCGCCGCGGCCGACGCGGTGGTGTGCGAGGACAGCCGGGTCACCGGGCTGTTGCTGCACCGGCTCGGGATCGAGCGGCCGCTCCTGGTCTACAACGATCACTCGGCGCCGCGCCTGCGTCCCGAGCTCCTGCGCCGGTTGCGCGAGGGACAGGCGCTCGCGCTCGTGAGCGACGCCGGCACGCCGACCATCAGCGATCCGGGCTATCGGCTCGTGCGCGAAGCCCTCGATGCCGGCGTCGCGGTCCGAGCGGTGCCCGGCCCCTGCGCACCGATCGCCGCGCTCTCGATCGCCGGGCTGCCGACCGACCGGTTCCTGTTCGCGGGCTTCCTGCCGCCGCGGCGGGCGACGCGACGGCGCGAGCTCGCGGGCCTGGCGGGGATCCGGGCGACCCTCGTGCTGCTCGAGAGCGGGCCGCGGCTCGCTGCACTCCTGGCGGATGCCGCCGAGCTCCTGGGCGAGCGGGAGGCGGCGATCGCCCGCGAGATCACCAAGCTGCACGAGGAGCTGCGACGCGGGAGGCTGGCCGAGCTCGCCGCCGCGGCCGCGGCGGCACCGCCACTCAAGGGCGAGATCGTGGTGCTGATCGGACCGCCCGCCGAGGCGGCGGCGTGGGAGGCGCTCCTGCAGGACGTGCGTCCCAGCATGGATACCGATGGTCGCCCGACGGAGACGCTGACCGCGCGTGAGACCGAAGTGCTGCGTCTCGTGGCGCGTGGCTACACCAACCGCCAGGTGGCTGAGACCTTGTGCATCAGTGTGCGCACCGTGGAAAGCCATCGAGCCAGCATCATGAGCAAACTGGGACTGCAGAGCCGGGTCGAACTGGTGCGCTATGCCACGCGCCACGGTCTGTTGAGCGACTAGTCTGTCAGGGTAAGTATGACGGGTGATTGTGCGCCGTAGGCAAGCTGTCAACCGATTCCGGCAAGGGATCCCGCCAACCCCGTGTGGGAGACGTTCATCGGACTGATCGGCGGCACGGCGGGGGGCACGCTGGCGTTAGCCGTATGGCCGGTGACAGGGCCGGATTCTGGAGTAGCACGCACGATTCTCTCCGGCTCCTCTGAAAATAGCCGATTCCAGGTAGCAAGTAGTCTGCGCAATTGCCGGCCTGGGAGCGCCGAGCCCCAGCTCGGCCGTCCCCTGCCATTTTCATGCACTGTTGGGGTGCGGCCGCTCATGGGGACTCCCATAATCGTGGCGAGGCCCACTCCCTTGACCTGTCATTCTGAACGCAGCGGTGGTCTGTCACCAACGAGCTGAGACCCTTCACTCCGCTTCAATAACGAGCCGTACCGTGCCGTCAGACAAGCGCAGTGAAGAATCTCGATCTTTTCGTCATTGCGAAGCGCTCCGTTCAGGGTGACAGGGGGTAGTTGCGGAGTAGCGGGTCGCACAGATACCGTTTTCGACGATGGGCGACCGGCGAAGAATCTCAGCGAGATCGGTGCCTGACTGCTGAGATTCTTCGCTATGTGTTGACAGCTCGCACGACAATACTGACAGGGTACCAGGCCGTCGGACTTAGTTGACCGTCGCTGAGTCTGGTGATCCGTAGAAACTACGTAGACCGGCTGTTTCGGCTACGGGATTCCCCGCATCCAATTGCCTCGCAGAATCAGGGTGCAATACGCTGCCACAATTAGCGTGTGTGGGCTATAATCGGTCACAGTAGACACTGCTTTGGCAGTCCCAGGCAAACAACATGGCCAATCCACCGCGGATTATGATTGTTGACGATGAACACGTTGTCGTGTTGGATCTGAAGCACCGGCTGACCAACCTGGGCTATCAGGTGTGTGCAACGGCTTCTACCGCCGCCGAGGCTGTCCGCAACGCCTGCGAAACCCAACCTGATCTCGTACTGATGGACATCCGGCTCAAGGGTGACGTAGATGGCATTCGTGCAGCTGAGCAAATACGCAGCAGCCTGAACGTGCCGGTGGTATTCCTGACCGCCTACGCCGACGACCACACCTTGCAGCGGGCCAAGGTTACCGAACCGCATGGCTATCTCCTGAAGCCCTTTGAGGAGCGCGAGCTGCAAATCACGATTGAAATCGCCCTCTATCGCCACACAGCCGAGCGCCAACTGCGGCGAAGTGAGCAGTTGCTGGCCACTACCTTGCGAAGCATCAGCGAGGCGGTCATCACAACCGACGCCAACGGGCTGATCACATATATGAACCCGCTCGCCGAGACGCTGACTCAGCAGACTCTTGGCGCGTTAGAAGGCAAGCCAGTCTCAGAGGTGATTCGTCTGAGCGATTCTGAAGGGCTAACTGTCTGCGAATGCCCCGTCGCGGTTACCCTGCGTACTGGCCAGCCGACCGGTTGGAACAACCACCACCTGTGGATGGGGCCGGATTGTCCGCCGCTGCCGATTGATGACAGTGCATCGCCCATTCGCGACGACGCCGGCACCATCATCGGGGCCGTTCTGCTGTTTCGCGACGTCAGCAACCGGTTGCAGGCAGAGGCAGAGCGGCGACAGCTCGAAGAACAATATCATCATGCCCAGAAGATGGAAGCGGTCGGGCGTCTGACCGGCGGTATCGCCCACGAGTTCAACAACCTGCTGACGGTGATGAATGGGTACTCCGAAATCCTGATGCACGAGATACCGGAGGGCACGCGGGCGCATCGCATGATCAGCCTGATTCATCGTTCGGGCTGGCAGGCTGCTGATCTCGTCCGCCACTTACTGGCATTCTCGCGCCGCCAGAAACTCAGTCCGCGCATCCTGCAGATCAACGCGGTGATTGAGAACATGCGTGACACCTGGAGCCGTCTGATCGGCGAGGACATTACGGTCGAGACCAGACTGGCATCCGATCTGTGGCTGGTCGAAGCCGACCCGGCTCAAATCGAGCTCACCATCGTCAATCTGATCGTGAATGCGCGCGATGCCATGCCGGACGGCGGCCACCTCTGCATCGAGACGGCCAATGTGATGGTACCCGCCAACCGGCCGGACAGTGTCTGGAACGCGACGTCGGAAGCGTATGTGTTGCTGGCTGTGACCGACACGGGGGTTGGAATGACTGATGATATCCGGGCACACATCTTCGAACCATTCTTCACCACCAAGGAACCCGGTCGAGGCACCGGTCTGGGACTGGCAGCCGTCCACGGCTTCATCACCCAGAGCGGCGGTTTCGTCCGCTGTGAGAGCCAACCCGGCAAGGGTACTCGCTTTGCCATTTATCTGCCGCGGGCGATACCTGCCTCCGAGATGAGTGAGACCGAGCTCCACAGCGGTCCGCTGCCAGCCGGCCGCGAGACAATCTTGCTGGTGGAAGATGAGTCGGCGGTGCGCCATCTGGCGCGGGAAGTGCTCGTCGCCCAGGGCTACACCGTC
>Ga0101944_10001510_pt1 | contig 47510 bp, 56 predicted proteins | sample DewCreD2012metaG_FD_75245 | JGI IMG/M metagenome (GOLD analysis project Ga0101944, IMG submission 75245) | Hot spring sediment bacterial and archeal communities from British Columbia, Canada, to study Microbial Dark Matter (Phase II) - Dewar... ... | reverse complement strand
GAAAAAAGATGAAAAATCGCGAGGGTAGATTTCGCGCAGGCGAGCGCAGATTTCCGAAAAGTGAAAAGTGAAAAGCGAAAAGCGAAAAGCGAAAAGCGAAACGCGAAACGCGAAGATTGACATACCTTATGCATTTTGGTAGCATACCTTGCCATGCGGCAAACCGTCGCACGATTGAATGGGGCGAGTGAATAGGCCATGCTAGACGGACAGGATCGGATGTCGAGAGGTCTGATGCCGGGTTCCCCTGAAAAGGGCCGGCGATACGGTGCGCCGCGGGTGTGATCCGCGGACAGCGCCGTATCTTGCGGAGACCCGCGATGGGGCGGGCCGACGGCAGCAACGGCAAAACGGCTTGTGGCCTATTATACAATTGAATAGAGTGCATGGGAACCCCCAGCAAGGGTCGGCCGTCGCGCTAATTGTGCCGGGCGGGCGCAGCAAAGCGACGGAGTGGACCGGATCGAACCGGGTGCCTTTCATCAGTAGTCGAGGTGCGGGGTGCCAGGCTGGTGGGTCTAATTTCCATGTGCTGGAGAGAAGACGGGCGCTGGTCCCATTCCACTGGAAGAGGGGGGTTTGCTAGAAAGGAGAAGGATATGATTGCGATGGGAGGAGTGAAGTCTCACGTGTGCAAGTTGTGCGGGCACGATGCTCGCTGGCACGCGCGGGACTGTAAGGCCAGGGGCAACCGTCAAACGCTCAGGCGGATCAAACAGGATATGGTGCTGCTGGCTGTGCAGAGGAAGGCGGTGCAGGAGCGGTGCCACACCAAGGTGTAGGAGGCGTAATGGTAAGGTCGCAGAATGAAGTGATCGCGGCCTTTCTGCACAAGCGGTCTGCGGGACTGGAGTATCTGTGGACTGACGGCCGCGCGTTGTATTCGGGACCGGTGTTGATCGCTAAGTGGGACGGTGAGAAGGTCGTCTTGCAGGCGCGGTTCGGTCCGGAAGACACAATGATATGCTCGCGCAGGCGCCGACGGGTCGAGTGGCTCGCGGGTCAACTGCGCATTGGACACGAACGAAGGAGTCTCTAAGATGGCAAAGAAATTGGACCAGATCAAGTTCGAGCGCGAGGGTACGAAGGTTATCATCCCGGCGGACATGGACTTCGCAGCGGTGGCCCAATGGGCGTCGTGGATGGCGGAGCAGGAGCAGCAGGTGGTGACGATCAATGAACGGCTGCGGGCCTTCCCGCTGGACGGGGCGCGAGCGTTCCGTCGGGCGTGCGAAGTGAAGTACGGTATCGCGCGGCACACGGCGACGGAGGTCAACGGGTTCTTCGGATCGGTCAAGGTCAAGCCGCAATTGGTGGGTGTCGAGGTCGCACCAGGGCAAACGGAGTTGGTGCCGTGGGGTCGGTTCATGGTGCCAGGCATCAAGGGCTGGCTGCAAACGGGGACGGACATGAGCGCCGCGGAGCCCACGTTCATCATCACGGGCGAGATTGTCGCCGGGGATCGGGGCAAGGTGACGGAGCTGATGGACCTCACTCGGCAATTGTTGCGGGACGAGTCGATCTACAAGGGCAAGGCCTTCCGGATGGATTTCAGCTATCTGAACCGGGGCGAGTTCAACCCGTCAACGGATCATCCTGAGTTCCTGAAACTGGACACCACGCGCGAGGATCAGCTGGTGTTCGATGCGGAGACGGCGGACAAGCTCAAGATGGCGATGTGGATTCCGATTGAGCACCGGGCCAACTGCCAGGCCGCGGGCATCCCGTTGAAGCGGGGCGTGCTGCTGGCTGGTGGGTACGGTACCGGCAAGACCATGACGGCGATGGTCACGGCGATCAAGGCGCAGCGCCACGGGTGGACGTTCATCTATCTGCGTGAAGCAAGCGAACTGCCAATGGGACTGCGGTTTGCTGAACAGTACGGCCCGGCCGTGGTCTTCGTGGAAGATGTGGATCGGGTGGCGACTGGCGAGCGTACGGTGGAGATGGACGACCTGCTGAACACGCTCGATGGCGTGGACACCAAGAACGGCCAGGTGATGGTCGTGCTAACGACAAATCATCTGGAGAATATCAACCGGGCGCTGCTGAGGCCGGGGCGCCTGGATGCAATCGTCACACTCAAGCCAGTGGATGCGGAGACGGCTGTGCGGTTGTTGAAGGCGTACGCAGGCTCGCGGCTTGATCCGCAGGCGGATCTGTCGGCTGCTGGCAAGGTCTTGGCGGGGCACAGTCCGGCGATGATCCGCGAGGCCATTGAGAGGGCCAAGATGAGCACGATGGAGCGAGGCCCGGACGAGGCCCTGACATCGATCGACGTGATCCGCGGCGTGCGGCTCATGGACGAGCACCTGGCACTGATGAACACGGACGCGCCGAAGCCGCCGGATGTGCTCTCGACGGTGCTGTCGACGATGATGGGCAAGGTCATCGAGGAGAAGTTCGAGTCGCTGATGAGGCCGGCCCCCGAACGATAGCCGGGAGTCATCATAGGCCTGACACTGGTATGTCGGGGGAAAGGAGAGGACATGGTTACGCTGCATGGAGTGGTCTGTGGTGTAGGGCTGGAGGTCAGCTCTGGCGAGAGGGCCTTGTTGGTGGTGATGACGAAAGAAGAGCAACAGGAGCTGGACAGGTCGATGGACTCGGAACTGCGGCTGGCGGGATGGTTGTATATGCCACTCTCACGGGAGGGGACGAAGAGAGCGGGCGAGGGCGCGAGCATAATACGGGTGCCGATCGAGTCGTCGGAGGGCCTGGACGCGCTCGTGGATCGGTTGTTCGGGCACGCCGTGGAACTGCATGTCGACCGCGGGGTCACCGAGGTCCTGGACCTGGGTGTCTCGTCACAAGGGTGGACGGAAGAGGAGCTGCATCTGGAGATAGCGGCGGACTTGAAGGACAAGCACGGAGCGGCGTATGGGCTGATCGGTCGTCGGGACATGCTCCCGCCCGAAGAACTTCATACAACGGAGGCGGTTTCCGAGTTTGTCCGGTTGATGGATGAAGGACTTCCGCCCGTGATGGCCTTTACGCTGACGACGGTCGCCAGTCGGATCGCACGGCGGGTCAAGGAGGAGCAGTGCGTGATGCCGGGTGCAATGGCACGGATTACTGCTGAGGTGCTGGACGGGCTGGAGCCGAAGTTCGCGGGGGAGTTGGAGACCGCACTGACTACAGCGGCGACCGCCATCGAGGGGTTGGGAGTAGAAGTAATCACGGCCACGGTGCTGTCGCGCATCATGTCGGGAGTGGTGAGGATGACGACCCCACCAAAGCTCAGGGAGGTCATCGAGGGGTTGCAGAAGCGCGGTGCAAAGACGGGGCACGGCAAGATGTTCAACAAGACACTAGAACAACTACGGGACAAGATGGGGCAGAGGACACCCCGACAGATGGATAGGGGAAAGGAGGAGGGTGATGAGTGGCCGGTCAATTGAGGAGTTGAAGAAGGGATTGGAGGAGATAGAGGCGCGGTGGGAAGGGCTCTCACCAAACGAGTGTATCGAGAGGCTTGTGCTGGTGTTGGGGGAGCTTCATGAGGCGCTGGAGGGGTGCCAGAATGAGGAGGCTCGTGAGTTCATATGCGGGTTGATTCTCGTCGCGAATGTTCGCGGCCTTAACCAGGCGCTGGTTGAGTGGACGGAGCGGGTGGAGTTGCCAAGTATGGAGGGGTGCAAGGGGTGCGAGTCGCGTGAATGCAGTGCGCATCAGAAAGGAGTGACACAATGAATGTACCACGGTTGGTGACACCTGATGGACGGCCGATCTATACGGCCGAAGAGAAGGAAGCTGGCAAGCTCGTCAGGTCACTGGCGAAAGAGGCTTTGGCCCACATTCTGTCGGGGTACCAGCAGGGCGGGCTCGTGGAGGCCGCGTACGCGATGGAACGAGTAGCGCTGGTGATGGCCGAGAGGATCGAGGCTGAGGGCGAGAATGGGAGGGAGCAGGTTTTGGCGAGCTTCTGGTCGTCGCTCGCGGCCATGGCGCTGGTCTACGAGGTGCTGCCGCAAGCGCTGGCTGAGGCTACACCCCCGACAGAAGGGGAGAAAGGAGTGATGGATGGATACGCCGATGGACATGGAAGAAGCACGGGAGCTGTCGAAGGCCATGTCAAAGGCTGCGGCGAAGAGGCTGGTGAAGGCGTTTCGGGAAGGTAGTGGACTGGGCGCTGCCGACCAGTTGGTCGGGATCGTCCAGGAGTGGTATACGGACTTGGCCTTGGGCAGTCCGGGGCCGGTGAAGTCCGGGATTTGCTGGGTGGCCGTGCTGCTCGCGTTGGAGGAGACGGTCAAACGATGGAAGATGGAGATCGGGCCGAAGGAGTTGATAAGGATTCTGGAGACGCTCGATCGACAGGACCTGGGGATGGAAGGAGGAGATGATGGTGCTGACTGAGGGGACGAAGCTGAAGGACTACTTCGCAGACAAGGCGAAGCAAGTGGTGGTGGATGCGAAGATGGAGACGGTGCCCATCAGGGAGCTGCAGTACACGATATCGGGCGAGGAGTTGGCCCTGTTCGCGGCGATGGGTACGCACATGTTCGCAGCCTGCTGTTTCAGAGGGTACTCGACGTGGACAGGGAGAGTGCGGGAGGAAATCTTCGGGTATGTCGCGGGATTGGAGGATGTGGAGTGAAGGTTGAAGCCGCAGTGATATGGTGGATGGCCGCGCTGGTCGCGTGGGCCGGACTGATGTTGCTGTTGACGTGGCTGTGGAGACAGGAGAGGAGGAGGGGAGGGGGCAAAGCGCTCCCTCCCCTTCATTTGAGGAGAAAGGAGAGGTGGATGAAAAAAGGGCGATTGTGGAGGAGGGGGAAGCTAGGGCCGGGGCATGAGGTAATCGAGTGCTCGGCTGAGGAGTCGTGGAAGGCGGGGGACACGGGAAGGCGGTTGAAGGAGAAGAGACTGGGGCCGTACTCGGTGCAGTTGGAGTTCATGGGTGTGGAACTGGACGGGTGCTGGTTCCGGGTTGTTACGACAAGGTGGAGTCCGATGGTGGGGCGAACGGTGTACTCGTCGGTGGTCTACACGGCGACGTACCAGGCTGCGGTCGAGGTGTGGAAGGAGGAGGTTCAGAAAAGGAGGAGGGCGTGTTGGGAGATGTGGAAGGCCAAGTGGATTTGGCCGTGGTGGCGGTCGCTGTGTAGGGTGGTCAAGACCCTAGTCGAAGGTTGAAGGACATGGAGTTCGAGGGGGGACAGGGTGGAGCGGGAAGGGAGAGGGTGATGGCGAGGAAGAAGCTGCTGCTAGAGAAGGACATAGGCGGGGTGAAGTGGAGAGTGAGGGTGCCGAAGAGGGCGAGTGCGGAGGCGATCGTGGTGTGCCACAAGGGGTTGAAGCGTCTCTTTTGGGTACCGCCGTTTGTGCCGCGGGTGTGGATGGTAGTACATACGAGAAGGCCGAAGGTGCCGTGCCTTGAGGTACGGGTGAGTGCAGAGGCGGCGCAGTTGCGTGTGCTGTCAGGGCAGTACAAGGGGCATCAGGTGCGACTGACACGGGCGCTGCACCGCTGGATGAGGGGCCTGAAGAAGCGAGGGCATCTGTGGGTCTCGTTGCATGGGATAGCGAGACCAGTGGAGGAGGTATGGGTGCCGAAGTCGTAGGGCGCTGAAGGGTAAAGGAGAAACCCCGACAGAGGGAGAAAGGAGGGATAGGAGAAGAGAGGGAGTAAGGGTACTCGATAAGCCCCCAGGTGAATGGGCCTGGGGGCTTTTTTTGTGGGCGTGGGCAGAGAGGGATGGGAGGGAGGGTAGGTTTCGGGGAGAGGGCAGGGTAGATTTCGAGGGTGGGCGAGGGATAGGCGCATAAAAGAAGCCCCCGGCTACGAGCCGAGGGCGGGGCAATCGGTGCTGGTGGTGGGGGGCGCATTAGGGGTTAGAGGGTATCGGGGTCAAACTTTGGTGGACGGGTCGTCGTTGATTTACCAACGAGGCGAGGTGTGCCAAGGACGGCGAAGCGGTATTGTGTCGAGCCAGGCTTGTTGTGGTCCGGATGCTCGCGAACGTCGGCGATGATGACGGACGGGGCGCATTCTTTGCCGTCGCAAAGGGCGTTTGTGGTGAAGGTTAGATGCGCCGAAACTTCGGGCGAGTTGCGTGCGTTCCACAGCTCATCGACTAGCTTGAGGGCGTCGGCGACGGTTTCTACCTCGCAGACTGCGCCGAGAAGCTGGATCGTCGAGCGCTTGCGTTGGCCGCGGGGTGTGGGCACCTGGTCGCTTTTCGGGGCGTTTTTATCGTTTCGCAACGTGATGGTCACGCGCGAGCGCTTGAAAGCTTTCGTCATAGGTGCATATGTTTCAATCAACCCTGCAACTCGCTCGGCGTACTGCGCCAACGTCAAAGGGGCATCCCCCCGCGACGGCGTAGTCGTCCCGGCCGCGCTCTGCGCGGTATTCTGCGTTTTCTTGGACATGGGGTCTCGCTTTCCGCGCCATGCCACCACCAGCAACCGATTGTCAAAGAACGGTGCATCACCAGCACGTACATTATACCACGTCAAAGCGCAATGTCAAGCGTATTCCATCTAGGGGCGGGGTCACGGCCCCGGCCGTTGGCCCCATCAAGGGAGTGAGGGATGGGGAAGAAAGCCCCCTCTTCTACACCGATCCCCACGCGAGTGCTAATTTAACAACCTACGCCCCCCACCCACTCCGCCCAACTCCCTCCCCCTCCCCCCTATCTCCAACTATATATCGTCACCACAACTCGCTCCCTAAGGTGCTCACACCCCCCTCTACGTCTCTCTCTGAGCACCTTAGTATTATTTTAGTTGCTAATGGGGTAGTGCTGAGCACCTTAGCGTTTTTAGTGTCCCTCCCAAAGGTGCTCAGTGTGAGAGAGAAGCCTCCCTGAGCATCTTTGCGTTTTTGACGTTGAAAAGGCTAAGGTGCTCACGTTCGTATTTTGTTAGGGTACCGCAGACGTGTTGTATCCCACCTATACACTTAAGCATCCAAATACCATTCCCACTCGCCCTTCTCGCCAAACTTCCGTTTCCTACTCTTGACCCCTGCCTTTTCCTTCGCCCGCCGCAACGTCGCCTTGCTAAACCCCCACTTCTCGGCCTCCTCTTCCACTTCCCCCGACAGCAAAGGCCCGTCCTTCAACACCGCCTTCAACCATTCGATTGCCCCAGTCACCTTCTCCTTCACTCCACTCCCGTCCATCGCCTCGTCAGCCGTCATGTCCACCGGCACCGGTTCCCACGCTACCGCCCCAACCTCTTCCGCCGGGACACTTACGACCGAGAACGCCATCCCCGTCGTGTCCTTCGCCAGATTCATCTTCGCCGGAAGCATCAGCCTCCTCCCTTTGTCCGTCTGATCTTCACACACCACCCACGCCGCTCGGGCCGCAGCGACAAACGCCAGGCTCCCTGTCGCTCGGTACAGCGCCCTCCCCCCTTGCGCCTTGTTCAAGTGCGTCACACACAACACCGCCACCCTGTACTTCGCCGCTAATTCCGCCAATGGTGCCAACAGCCCCCGCACATCCGCGTTCTTGTGCGTATCAGTCTGCCCCAAGTACGCACTCAGCGGGTCCACAATCACCAACCTTACATCCCCCAACATGTCCAACGCCAGCTTCAACACGCACAAATCCTCGCCCATGTCGAAGAAGCGTGTCTTACCATCCGTACTCCTCACCCCGTTCATCAGCTCCACCTTCGTCAAGTCCGCTCGGGCCGCTCTCAGACGCGGCACAATCGTATCCGCTGGGTCATCTTCCGCGCTCAGCATCACCACACGCCCCGGTTTCCTCTCCTCCCCACTCTGTCGGGGTACTCCTCCCACTTCATCCGGCCACGCCGCCCCACGGCTCACGCGCGACGCTAAATCTACCGTGACCAGACTTTTCCCAAGCCCCGGGTCGCCAAAGAGTAAGGTGATCTTCCCCAGCGGAATCCGCCCAGGCCACAACCAGGCCAGCTTTTCCGGCACGATTTCCGACGCACTCACCAGATTCGGTTCAACAAAGACATGGGACGACGGCGTTTGTTCACTCATTCTCGTATGTCCTCCAAAGTTCATCACACCATACCCCGACAGAACTCGCTTTACAAGGCACTCGCGATTATTTTCGCTTTCCCCCTTGACTTCCCTCGCTGTCGAGGGTAATCTGTCGGGGTGAACAGGTTGTAGTTTGTAGGAGAACGTACACCATGGGCACGCCACAAGACCTCATCGACCGTCTGCAACCGCTGCGAATCGGTCGCTCGGTCGATCTACGCCGACTGTCGGAGTTCGCCGCAGTCTTCGGCATGGACCTGCATACCGCCCGTCGCACGATGGACTGTCTGCGCATCCCGCTGTTCCATATCGGTCCCGAAGCCTACTTCCATATTGAAGCTCTCGAACAAGTGGTCTTCGCCCTCACCCGTCCCGGGTCGCCCGGCTTCATGGCCCCGGGCTCCCGCGAGCGAAACCGTCATCGGGGCCGTCTCGACAAGTCCTCCACACTCTCCGCGCTGACACCCGAGCTGTGGGCTTCGCTCTCCAAGAACCTCTCGTCTTCCATGGACGCGACTGCCTCTCGCCTCAAAGCGCACCGGGTAGCTGCTATCCGTCGCACCCTGGCGTCAGGGGGCAACCCGCTATCCACTACTCCTCCATCGACACCCAATGCGCAGGAAGCGCAGGAAGCACAGGATGGCGACGAATGAGTCCTTCTCCCCTGTGGTCCGACAGGCGCTCTCACCGGCCTTGTCCGAGCAGGTGGAGCACCTGTTGTCGTTCGCGGACCCGGCCACACTCGGCGGCATCCTTCAAGAGTTCGGGTGGACGCCGAATGAGGACATCGAAATCCTCGTGGAGATTTCCCGGGACCCGACCCAGCCGGTGAAGTACCGTCTCGCCGCCCTCTGTCAACTCCGCGGGCTCATCAACGACACCCTCAAGAGGGCGACAACGTTGACGCAAGTGAAAACGATCCAGAACCTAGGGGACGGGCGACAAGTCCACGTGACCCAAGTCGCAGGTTTGGTCAGCCGTCTCCGGCAAACAGGAAAGGAAATGACCCATGCCCCCCAAGAACAAACAGCGGAACCCAGCCAGCGCCTCGTCGATCACAAGCCCCCGGCCGCAGCCACTCTCGGAGGCCTCGCCTCCGCCCGCAGCCGCAGCCCCGCCTGTGTTCCCCTCCGTGACGCCTCCACCCTGTCCGATTCCACCGATGATCCTCGACCTCTGCCGAGAGATTTCCCCGACGACGATCCGGACGGCACTCGGTCTGCTAGCTGACGGCGCCCAAATCCCCTCCCCGCTCCGGTGGAGCGATCGCCATACGACTCTCGACCGAGTTGAGGCCCGCGCCCACAGCCTCCTGCGGGACCGCATCTTCCTGACCTCCCTCTGGCCGACCATCCAGCTCATCTTCGATAACACCATCGACCGCCCCCGCTGGATCGCCCGGAGCATCCTGTCGTTCGCAATCCTCTGTGCCTTGTCCGAGATCGCCAAGGACCTCTACCCGCAAGTCATCATCGCCCCGCAGGTCCCGAACTACCCCGGCCAGCTAGACCTCCCCTTCGATCCTCCGCCCTCCACTGCCGCACCACAGGTGACGAATGACCGAACCGAATCCCAATAACCCGTGGTATCCCCTCCCAGATTACTACGACCGTCTGACGCCCGAGGAACAGCGCGCGGCGCGGGTAGCGGTCTGCGCCCGGCAGAAGACCCCCGAAGATTTCGTCACCGCCTGGCAGTTCTTCCGTGAATACTACCTCCACCTTGACCGCACGGATGGTTTCTTCTTCCGCGACTTCCTGCCCTCTCCGCCCTTCCATAGCGAGATCATGCGGGACGTCGCCACCTACCGCCTCAACGTCCTCGGCGCCCCACGCGGCTCCGCCAAATCCACCGTCGTCGCCGCCGAACTCCCGCTCCTTCTGCTCCTCACTAGACCCTACTTCTCGCTGGCACTCTGCATGGCGACCGACTCCCTCGTCCGCGACCGCTTCGACATCATCATGCAGCAGTTGACGGAGAACGACCGCATCATCGAGGACTTCGGTGAGCAACGCCCCTCTCGCCTCGAAGGCCAGTGGTCCCATCGTTCGCTCCGTCTCAAGAACGGCGCGCGCCTCCGCGGCTTCTCGACCACCGGCCGCAAACGCGGTGCCCGTCCCGACCTCTTCATCCTTGACGACCCGGAGTTCGACTCGACCGGCTCGACCGATACTTCCAAACTCCTGAAGGACTTCGAGAAGATGCTGTTCAAGGTCATCATGCCCATGCTCCGTAAGGGTTCCAGTATGTTGTGGATCGGCACCCTCATCGACAAGCGTTCATTCATCTATCAAGCCATGTATGGCGACGATCCGCGTTTCGCCCACTGGAACCGCCGCAACTACCGCGTCTGCAGTCCCCCGACAGAAGATAACCCGCAAGGTGACCTCCTGTGGCCCGAAATGTGGTCCTGGGCTGATCTCGACCGTATCAAGTCCGAAGTCGGCCTCTCGGTCTTCTCCTCGGAGTACCTGAACGAACCCATCGCCGAGTCCGATCGCATCCTTCGCATTACCCCGGACCTCGACACCTACACACTCGAAGGTGAAGACGCCGACCTCTCACCCCTCCAATCCAGCGCTAAGGTTTCCTACTATGCCCGCAACGCCACTACACCAACTGTCGGGGTTTGGGGCCAGCTGGTCTCCTCACTCTACCGCTGTATCACCGTCGACTACGCCTCCACGGTCGAGCGCTACTCCGACTATAGTGTCGTCTGTGTGTGGGGCATTGATCGCTATAATATCTTGTGGGTCCTCGACTTGTGGGTCGGCAAGGTCCGCGAAGACGCCCTCATCAACGAAATCTGGAAGATGGGCCAGAAGTGGCACCCCCAAGTGGTCGGTATCGAGGCGATCTCCATCCAGAAGGGGGTCGAAGAGCGCGTGGCCGACTTCATCTATAGCCTGGCCGATCCGGCGACTTGGTTCCCGCGCGTGATGCCGATCGTCTACCCCCGAGGCCACGACAAGGCCTCGCGTATCGGCGCCTTGGAGTTCCGCTTCAATCGGCACCTCATCAAGCTCCCGTGGGAGAAACGCAACCGGTGGCCGTGGACCGAACTGTTCAATCAGATCGACGGCTTCACCATGGACCTCGGAGGGCTGAATCACGACGACGCCATCGACGCCCTCGCCATGGCCCCCTACGTCATCAAAGGCCCTCATCCGGGTCTCGCCTCCACACCCGTCAAAGCGAAGACCCCTCTCGACTACCTCGCCGCAGGGCGGCGGGAGGACGACAACGGCTTCCCCATTATCACCGCCGACCCTTCACAACTTTCGCCTGAAATCGTCACCAAGCTACTTGACACTCTCAATGCGCCACCGTACAATGAGAAATCAGGCAAAGCCCCGGCGATTCCGGCCGCTCGGGTCATCATCTAGGAGAACGCATGGAACTCGCACTTGCGATCATCGCTTGCATCGGCCAGACCGCCGCCCTCATCGTATCTGTCGGGGTTTCTCTGTCGATCAATCGTCGTCTGCTGGCGGCGCTCTTGTCGCAGACGGGGAACGCGACGCAGCGTGAGTTGAAGTCACGGCGTGTCGCGTCGGACCTGTTGGCCCGCCACGCGACCATTCATCCCCCGATCGATGAAGCCGCGTTGCCTAAGAAAACCAACCCGGTCGACGGCGTATCGATCACGCAGCAGTAAGGGGAGGAGTGTATGCCTGCACGACTGGTGCTACCCGCCAAGGGTGACGACAAGCTGATCCAGGCCCTCAACCGCATGGTCGAGGAGGGCGAGCGGGTCCGCAACATCCGGGCGGTGAAGTGGTGGACCGTCTATTGGTATCTCAACGGCGCCCGTAACTTCGACACCCTGAACTTCCGGGACGGCACGGTCAAGGTATCCTTCCCTAACACGAAAGGGATGCCTTTCATCTACGAGGAGATCGTGACCAAGTACCGTACCGAGGTCGGGCAGTTGATGCGCCTCGATACTACGCCCAAGGTCGACCAGCGCGCCGCCACACTCGACAGCCTGCGACGGGTCTCGGTCGCTCGTGTCGTGCTCAACTCGGTCGTCCCGCGTAACGTCGCGGAACGTCTCAAACTGGAACTCATGCAACTCCTGGTCGCCTACGGGATGGGAGCCCTCTCAACCTGGGTCGACCCGGCCACGACTGGCCGCGAAGCCGAAGGAGTGGTACCGGAGATCGAGATCATCCCGCCGTGGGAACTCCTCTCGATCCCAGCCGCTCCGCCACTGTCGTCAGCCACCTCTGGTGTCATGCGGGCACGGTGGGTCGCGAAAAGCTGGCTGGAGTCCTTGGGCCTCGGCGCCAAGTTGGTGCCGGGTGCGAAGTACACCCACAGGTCCGTCGCCTATGGGCAGACGCCCACCACTTCGTCCTCGACCGCTCCCTCGTCTGTAACGACGGCAGATTCGAGGGGCGACGAGCCCGCCTTTGGCGATGGTGGTGGCCCAAGCGACCAGGAGTACGTAAAGATTATCGAGACCTGGGTTTACGGCGCCCATAATCGTCTGTCTCGATACATCATCCACAGCGGGGACCTGATCCTTAAGGACGACTCCTACGATTCCACGGCCGATCCGCCCTATATCCCGATCCATATCGCCCGCTTCGTGGATGCTGGTGGCTTCTACGGCCGCGGTGAAATCGAGCTGCTGATCCCGCTCGCCGCCGAGCAGGAACAGATGTTCCAAAATCTTGCCCAAAACGTCTCCGAACTGGACGCCTTCGGCTTCCTCGCCCTGCCTCTATCCCTCGGCATCCAGCCGTCCCAAATCCGCTCCTCCGACCGTCCACGCATCATCCAATACCAGCCCGACTACACGGTCCCGGATGCGAAGCCATTCAATATCGCACCGACCAATGCAGGCACCCTGCCTGGAGAAGTGGCGAAAATCTTCCTCGCCCTTAACGACCGGATCGCGCCGCAGTCCGAGCTCCTTTCTGGCAACGCACCGGGTCGCGTCGACAGTGCCCGCGCCCTCGGCCTCCTCTACGAGACCTCGACCGTCCCTCTGACGGCCCCGGCAGGCTCGATTGCCGCGGCCTTCTCGGGCGTCTACAGCTCGCTCCTCTCTCTGATCCGCAAGCTGTGGCCGTCGCCGAAGATCGCTGCGATCGCAACCTCGGATGACTCCCTCGCGGGTGTCGTCATCAACCCTGAGACTGGCGCCCTCGACCGCGAGAAGAACTCCATCCCACAACCCGATGAAGTGGATGTCGGCATTCTCTCGAAGCTGCCCGATTCGCCTGAACAACAGAAGATGGAACTGTACGACGCCCTCAGGGCCGGGCTCATCAATCCCCGCTGGTTCCGTATCGAGGCCAGGAAGCGTGGCCTGAACTTACCCTTGGCGAACGACGCCGAGTGGTTCAACTTCCAGCGGGCGATGTACAACAACATTCTCGTCTTCAACGACGGCCTCACGCCCGGTCGCGCCTTGCTGAACGAGAACGATATGCACGAAATCCATATCGAGGTCATCCTCGCCTTCATGGCACGCCCCGAGTTCACCCTGGCTTCTGTCGGGGTTCGACGTGCGTTTGAGGACCTTCTCCGGGAACACCGGGCAATGTTGGGTAACTACCCTGAACCGATCTCGTATGCCGAAGACGCAGCGGCACAGAACGCCGATCTGCTGTCACAACAGGACCAGATGCAGGCCCTCAGCGGGGGCGACCCCCTCGCTGCGCTATCGTCCACGCCCGGGATGGTCCCGGGGCAGGGCGGGGCGATGGGTCTGCCACCCGCATAAGGAGCCACGCACATGACAGAACCGAATACCCCGACAGATAGCGCCACTCCGGCCGAAAGCACCCCTTCGACGCCCCCCACGTCGACTCCGAACTTGACCAAGGTGGTCGTGGATGGGAAAGAGCAACTGCTGACGCATGAGGAGCTGGTGCAGTACGCAGGGTTGGGCTTCGCTGGGCAGCAGCGCCTCCGTGAAGGCCGGGAAATGTTGAAGAAGGGAGCGGATGGGGTCCGCTTGCGGGAGCTGATGGACACGTTCCGCGAGGCCGGGGACCTTTCGGCCATCCGCCACGCTGATCTCGCTGAGTTCGGGCGTCTGATGGGGATGACCGCGACGGACTCCGAGCAGTTTGCGGCCGCTGTCCTCTCCGCGGACACCCCTGAGCCGCCCCCTTCTACCTCCACGTCCACATCCCAGCCCGCGGCCGTGGTTGATCAGGCGACGAAAGAACGACTGGCTGCTTTGGAACGAGCAGTCGCCGAACGCAACGCCGAGGATACGCTGCAAATTATTCGCACCCAAGTGCGAGAAACCCTTGACAAAGACCCGGCGCTTGGTAAACTGATGAGGAGTGAAGCACTGGCGCCTGAGTTGTTCGATATGGCGTTCACGGAGGTCAGGAACCGCGTTGTCGTCGATGGTGTCCCGTACTCTCCTGAGCTTCTCCAGTCGGTGGCGCAGCGATTGCGATCGCGGGCGGAGAAGTTGGGAATCCGGGAGGCGGTATCCGAGCAAGACTTGAGGGTTCAGGAAGCCCTGGGCCATCCGTCCCTCGGTCCCGCAGTAGGCCAGTCGCCGACCGTCCAAGACCAAACTCCTCCGAAGCGCGTCAGTGCAGCGGACCCTGGATATCGACAGAACTTTGCAGCCCGCTTCCAACACGCGCTGGCTGACGTTCTGCGAACGGGGTCGGGACAAGGCTAAGAGGCTCCGTCTCTGACGGATTTGTGGAGGTTGCACCCCCATGGCGTTCACTGCTACTGCAGTCGGTTCCGCGTTGGCGAAGATGGTCCGAGAGGACATCTATCCAACGGTCGAGGACCTGCTTCCGACCGAAGTCGATCCGGTCTTTGACGAGATCGAGACCACCTCTACTGGGGTCGGCATGTCCGATTCCGGTATCAGTCGTGAATGGCGTGTCTACCATACGTTCAGCACCGGCCTGGCTGGTCAGTTGAAGTGGGCCAATCCGGACGGCGAACAGGTCAACAAGTCCGCCGATATCAAGCACACGCTGTTCACCCGCGCCACGAACCACTGGCCTGCTGCGTCGCAGGTGCCGATGAAGAACGTGTTCCAGCGGACCATGCAGTTGGCCCGCGGCTACGGCAACATGGTCATGCCGACCGAAATCCTCCGGATGGATCGGCTGACCGACGCCCTGATGAACTATGCCGCCGAGAACGTCAAGGCCGTGGCGAAGAATATCGCCCTGCAACAGGCGAACGCCTTCTTCGCGACGACCAATAGCCAGCTCGCTACGGTGCTCGCCGTCACTGCTGGCGGAACCGACGGCTCCGACACCTATGTCACCGTCACAATCACCGGTGGCCGCATCCGATCCTTCATGGATGGGATGCTGGTCGACATCCGGGCCGCTTCGACCGGCAATCTACGGCACCAGACGTCGCCGTGGGTGGTCGACGGTGTGGACTACCTTGGCGGGACGGTCCGCTTCGTGACGGCTGACAACCTCGTGATCGACAGCGTGGGTAATGTCAACGTCTCGGCGACCGACCTGATCTGCCTAGCGGACACACTCAAGACGGGCGCGACCATGTACGGCGGGCCAATGGGCCTCGAATCCTGGATCAAGTCGTCCGGGACGATCTTCTTGGGGCCAGATGGTACGACCGGCGGTATCTCACTCTCCAACTATCCGACCTTCAAGTCGCTGGTCACGAACGTCTCGGCCGCTCTCGATGAGCTGACCCTGAACCAGGCCTTCGCCAAGTTCTGGGACGCTTACGGCCTGCCGCTCGATACGATCATCACCACCCGTGGCGTGATCGAGAAGTTCGCTGAACAGCCGCTCCTGGGTGGCGCCCGCCAGACCTACGACCGCACGGCCAAGGCCCTGCGGATGGTCGCGGGACGGGCCGAAGTAAAGTACGAGTACGAGGGTTCAACGTACTCGTGGTTCGCCAGCCTGCTGTGTGCCCCGGGATACCTGTACGGTATCAAGCGGCGCGGTAACATCGTCCGGTACGTTCCGCCGACGATCCCCGGGTCGAAGACCAAGGGGACCGACTACGGTGCGGCCGTCGAGTTTGTCGCCCCGGCCATGGGGTACAAGGACATCTGGATGCCGGTGTACACCACCGACGCCTCGTTGACCGATACCTGCCAGGCACCGTTCGTGACCTTCTACCAGATGGCCGCGAAGACGCCGCAGTCAATCAAGCTGACGGGGCTGACCGAAGCCTACTAAACCCCGACAGATGGGTGGGGGGTGTGATTCGTCGCATCCCCTGCCCGTCGACTTTTGAGGAGCTCCCTCATGCCTACGCTCGATGTGTCCAAGAGGATCGCTCTGAACAAGCTGGAAGCCACGAACATCAAGGTCGATACGGCCGTCGCCCCCTATATGGGAGCGGTGTTTGTGGTCGCCGCGCAGAATGTCACCGCGGACGGCGGGGTTTGGACCTTCACGATCCCGTTCGCTGTCAAGATTCTGGACGTGTGGGCGGTGAAGACCGAACACAACGCTTCCGGCACCGAGGACGCCCTCGTCAAGAACGGCTCGAACACCGTCGCGACACTGGCCTTCGCTTCGACCAGCGTCGACGACATCATCCGGGCCGCGGCCCTCGACGACACCTATGTCGAGGTCTCGGCTGGGGCCAATCTGAAAGTCACCTACGCAAAGAACACCGGTGGCTATAGTCAGGCCGATGTCTACATCCTGTGCATGAGAACCGCCTAAGAGCACGAAAGGGGTACAAGGTGTTCACACAACGGATGAACCCAGAACGACACCGTATCCACCAAACCGAGCTCAGCCGCCAACTGGCCCGGGAGTTTCCTGACCGGCGCTTGTTCACCTACTTCCACCTGCGGACGCGGAAATGGGTAATCGCCGAATGGGTGTGCGACACGACCGGGCTATTCACCGAGATCATGAACCTCGGGCTACGTCCGGTTCTCTCCGCTCCCGACAACACACTCGAAGAACTGCGTCGACTCCTAAACCGACCCGCCGACCACCGAGCGCTTCGCGAGTTCCTTCGCGCGGAGGAGTATCGCGAGCTGCTACAGCTACAGAAGGAGTCGACCTCACTCCGCGAGCAGCGGACCCGGATCGTCAGGGACGCGCATCCTGGGGTTGGGGCCTCACGACTATCCGGCCCGGTGCGGGTTTCTATGGCTGGCGCCTCGAAGGAGGCCTGACCCATGAGTGGGTTCCTGACCCGTTCCATCGCATGGTTTCGGAAGTTCACTGACGAGCCTTCGACGAGTGCCAAGTACTCGTCGGCCGAGATCATCGACCTCCTCGGGAACTCCTACTCGTTAATCCTGGGTGAACTCTCACGTATCCGCCCCGAGTTCGTCCTCGTGTACGTCGATGTTACTCTGTCGGGGGTGGACTCGGCGGATGTAGTCTTCGCCCTCCCCCCGATCATCCAGTCCATCGAACGGGTTGACCTGCTCGACAGCAACAGCGAGACCGTCTCCCGTAACCTGTACAACCGGGCCACGACCGATTCATGGGGGCCAGGCTTCCGCATCGAGCCCGGCGCCCTATGGGTGCAGAAAGGCGAATACTCCCCGACCGACAAGTTCAGGATTTTCTTCGTCCCGGATGGGACCGCGTGCCTGCACGAGGGCACGGCCGGAACCGTCACCCCGACCACGGTTGTCCTCGCGGCCACGCCGTCGATCGGCAACCTCGACACGCACCCGAACGCCTACGCGGGTTCTATCCTCCGTATCTTGACCGCATCGACCAACAATTACATCCAGGAGCGCGTGATCTCATCGTATGACGCCACGACCCGGGTCGCCACGTTGAAGACGGCCCTATCGCCTGTCCCATCAGGTGCGACGATCACCTACGAAATCTGCCCCATCCTGAGCCCGACCATCGACATGGTGATCCCGGCCCATGCGGCCCTCTCGGTCCTCAGTATCGAGGGTGACAGCAACCGCACCAAACGGGTCAGGGACATCTACAACGAGTGGATGCGGTCCCTCCGCTTGAAGGTGTCAGGGATGGATAATTCGCAAGGATTCCTGTTGAAGAATTGATGGCGGAACGCGTATGAACCTTCGACTGCTGGCTGCTGCATTGACGGATGCTGGCGCGATCCGCATCCGGATCAATGGTGAGAACAAGTACCTGCTGTACGCTAACGCCTCGTGATCGGCGTACGCTTCGTGTCCTCTGTTGGAGAACGCACATGGTTATCGACCGCACCCTCTTGGAGTCACGACGCGCCTCCTTATTGGAGTTGCGCCAGCAGTCTCTCGCCACCGCCCAGGCCGAATCAGCCCGGGCCACTGCGTGCGAAGGCGCCCTGGAGTTGATCGACTATCTCTTATCGATCATCGAAAGCCCGACCGAGACGCCCGCCAGCCAGCCTGACGACGCCTCGAAGACGATCCCCTTCCCCAGTCCGCCTCGTGTCTAATCTGTCGGGGGTGTATTGTGGCTGAGGTCTATCCGAATGAGGCGAGCCTCGCTCCAAGCCTGTTGAATCCCTTCTCCGCAGGCCGGTTGGTCTCTGGATCGTACCTCTCCTCCCGCCCCAACGCTCTGAACATGACGGTCCCGACCGGTGGGGGCTGGGCCTCTTTCGATCCTCCGGAGTTCGCTGCCTCCATCCCCTCGCGCATCTCGTCCCAGGCTGTTTCTCCGCTCGGCATCGGTGACCTGAACATCATCAACAACTGGAACCTCCTGTACCAGACCAACCAGATGACCGGCGAATGGGGCTCGAACTTCGCCGATGTCATCCTCCAAGGCGTCCAGTCCTTCTTCCCTATCCAGACGATCATGGACCCTGGCACCAACCAGGGTCAGACGATCGTCTACAACCCCTGGACGCCCGCCCCCATTCGTTTACAGACGGGTAAGACCAGTGCCGCCCGTGTCTACCGTGCCGGAAACGGGCTCACCCTCAACGCGTCGACCTTCCAGATCGCCCTGGAGAACAGCCCTGGCGAATACCCCGGCCTGGAGTTCAGCGACAAGCAGCTCCGGGTCAAGATTAAGCCCGATGCGGGACTGGTCCGCGACGGCGACGGCCTCTCGGCTAAAGTCTACACCGCCCATGGTCTCGAAGTCGACAGCAATGGTCTGGGGGTGAAGCTCCATGCCACCAACCCCGGCCTGGAGTTCGACGATACCTCCGGATTACGGGCTAAAGCCGACTCCTCCACCGGCCTCACCATCGGCGCCGACGGCCTCGCCCTCGCCTACACCGCCCCGTTATATGTCGACTACAGCAACCAGCTCGCTCTCTCCATCAACTCCACCCACTTCGTCATCGACGACTCGGACGCTCTCTCCCTGGACCTTTCCGCGATTGCAGGCGACGGCCTCAGAGGGGACAGCGATGCCCTGCATGTCGACTTGCTCGACCCCGAGGACGGCCTCTTGATGTTCGACCCCTCGCATGGCGCACTCATCCACGCCGGAAAAGGCACGGCTTCGTATACCGAGTACGAGGAGGGCACTTCGGACCCTGTGTTAATGGTCGACGGAGAGAGGCTGCAGGCGAATGTCAAGGTCTACTACGACTGGGGCGGGCATGTATCCGCAGTCGCCGTCACCCTCACCAACCTCGGCGTCTAGGAGGACATATGACGACCTCCATTATTACTCACCCTTATCCAATCTCCGGACCCTACATGGATGCGGGGAAACCAGCCTGGAGGATCGCGTCGGGCTACCACTCCCGCGTGATCGGCGCTGATGGTCGCTACGTCGGCAGCATCCGTCCCTACCCTGGCAACCTGCAAGTCAAAGACATCCTCACCATACCCGGTCTGTCGGGGGCTTCGGACTTCACCGCTTTCCGCTACGCTCTCCTGCAGAAAGGCACCACGGTCTACTACTGCCGCGGCTTCATCGTTCGCTGCACGATCTCCTCGGCCGTCAAACTCCTCTTCATCTACTACGACGATCAGACCTCGACCTGGGGCTACTACGAAATCGCCAGCGGTGTCTCCTCCACCGCCTCTATCTCCTGCGCCTCCAACGGCCGCTGGCTGTACGTCGCTGTGGAAGGCTCTGCCCCTGTCGTCGTCTACTGGGACACGAGCGCTTCCGCCCTGACCAAAGCCACGATGGGTCCCATTTGGGAGACCGCCGACGCCCCGGCCCTCGTCGAAGACACCGGCTCCTATCAGCTCCCGATCGGTTCCTACGATGTCGCCTATCGCTTCTACGACTCCACCCGCCCTGTCTACAGCGGCATGAGCGCCCGAGCCTCGACGACCACGACCACTGCCTCCTCACGTTTGGAAGTGACGATTACCACCCCGACAGGTGCCGACGCCTTCGACCGCTGCGCGATCTACCGGACGATTAGCGTCGAAGTCGCCGGAGCCCTCTACGATTGCGGCATCCTCTATTGGGAGACGACCGTCAGCCGCCCCGGGGCGCGCTGGGGCGCGACCGTCGTGGGCTACGTTGGCACCATGTCGGACACCGCCCTCGTCCAACAGGACTACTACGACCCGGAGGGCGATGCAGCCGGTACACCCCCGACCTCCGGGGCGATCGGCTTCTACCAAGGCACCACCTTCATGGCCGACGCCGCGACGACCGATGGTGGACGAGGCCGTCTCCGTTGGGCCAATCTTTACCGTACTGACCCGGAGAACTTCCCGACCCGCAATACATCCAGTGGTTCCCCGACAGATGGCCAGGTGCAGGCCTTCGTCGAAGCAGGCGACATCCTGTACGCCTTCACCGCTTGCAGTGTGTGGCGTCTGCAGCGTGTTGGCACCCGCGTCGCCCTGGCCCGGATGCACTACGGCCGCAGCCTGACCTCCCCCCGCGCCGCTCATGCAGTAGGTCAAGACGTCGCGGTGATGACTCCCAGCGGCCTCGGAATCATCAACGGCTCGACCGGCGATCTGCAGCTGGTCGGCAGTGTGGACCGCATCATCCTGGACGACTGGAAAAGCACCCTCGCCTACGTCGAATCAGCCTACGACTCGGCGATGGATGCTTCCTTCTTCGTCAATACAGCGACCGAAACCGCTATTGTCGTGTGGCATGTCACCAAGCTGGCAACCCTCCTCGAAGATTGTGCCTTCGTAGGGGTGACCTCAGGCCCCTCCCCAACTGTCGGGGGTGCCTCTCGGGCCTACTTCCTGACCTCGACCGGGGTGATTCTGACGCCCGATAAGGACGGGACCGGTAGCCGCACCATGAACGGTCTGACGGTGACACCCCTGGCGACCGATGTGTGGGGCGCGTGTGACGAAGGTGGGACCCTGACAACCTTGACCGATTCGACCCGTACCTTCACCGCCCAAGTGGTTGGGTGTTACGTTCACGTCTACACCGCGAGTGGGTGGGTGCGGCGGAAGATCACAGGCTATACCACCCACGCGGTATCCTTCGCGTCAGCCGTGACCGTGGCCGCAGGCGACCCCTTCGTCATCAGCCCTGTCATCCTGCGCGTACGGTTCAAGCCGTTGATGAGCCTACTGCAGGAGCAGGTGGACTTCGAGCGGGTGATTGTCAAGGGCCTCAGTGCGATCCTGTGGAACGGCACCGGGTACACCGACAACGACTCCGCGATCGCTACCTTCGGGGTGTACCGGAACGCCAGTTCGACCCTGGTCGGTTTGGCTTCGGCGCCACTGGACGACGGCAACCTCTCCGTGTACGTCTCCGCCGATGGTCGTGTCGTCGAGCCCTGCATAGAAATCCGTGCAGCAAATGTCAACTATGAGTTGACAAGCTTCAAAGCCGAGGCTACAATCACTGTAAGCAACAAAGCGACCGATTAGGAGCGCCCTTATGGCAACACTCGATCCCGCTCGAACGGCACTCTCGTCTGCCAATGCCTCTGTCAGTCTGTCCGCTCCCCCGACCGGCCTGACCCTGCCAGAGTCCCGTTGGTATACGACCGGAACCGCCAACCGTCCCGGTCGTCTCGTGGGAACCGGCACGTCCACCCCCACCCGTGTCTCACTCGCACCAGGCGAAGCCTTGATCCGTCGAACTTCGGGCGGTGCGACGCTGAATGACGTGTTTGCGGCCAAGGTGAACGACTACCAGAATCTTCAGGCCTTGCAGCAGCGGCAGTCCGAGCGACAAACCGCGGCCGCTGGGCTGGTGGAGTCCACGTATGGCGGTGCTGTGGAAGGTGCCCGCGGGCGAGCGCTGGAGAGTCGCGACTACGTTCGCAGTGTTCTCGCGAATCAAGCCGCTGGTGCCGAAGCCAGGACCAATGAGACGCGGCAAGCGGCCGGAAACCTGGGACCCCTGGCGCAGCGGTACGGCGACGAGGCCTTTGCCTTGGCTCAGCAGCAGCGCGCGGAGGCCCTGCAAGATGTCACCCAGCGCGGGGAGGACCTGTTGGCGAGGTACAAGGATACGACCGCGGCCGCGATCCAGTCGCAGCGGGAAGCGATCATGGGGCCGGAGATTGTCCGACGCGAACGCGAGAACATCATCCGCACCGAGCAGGAAGCCGGTCGTGATCCGACCGCCGCGCTGCGGGCCTATGACTCGGACCGCAAGGGGCGCCTTGGGTCGCTCGCTGCACAAATCGCCGTGGCGTGGAACGATACCAAGGCCAAACTCAATGTCGCGACGAATGAAGCCATCAACAGTATGCGCGGCCTCCAAGACCAGTTGACAGTCCAGGCCAAGTTGGAGGGGGGCAAACTTGCCCTGGCCGGAGCGACGGCGGGAATCGAACGGCAACAGGTGGCCGACCAGCTGCTCGATACGATGTCCCAGTTCCGTGTCGCCCAGGAGGCCGAGAACGAGCAGCGCTTCCTGATGATGCAGAACGTGGCCGACCAGTTGGAAGTGGCCGGCGCCGAATCGCTATCGTCCCTCCTGCGCTCGATGCCCGACTACTTCCTGCCACTCGCTCCGTTGGTGGGCGACCTGGCCGCACTCACGGACACCCTGACCGAACCCGAACGCGCCCCGTGGGGTGGTTCCAGCTCGCACACTTCATCGTCCGGTAACCTCGGGCCGACGTCGCTCATGCAGCCGGTCGTCGCCCAAACTGTCGGGGGTGCCTCGTATCCGCGCGGCCTCCATGCCAACTATGGGCAGAACTATCGGAATGCCCTCGCCACGGCGCAGGCGAATTCCGCTTTGTCTGGTGTCAAGATGGGGGTTACGGCCGGTGGTGTGACGAACAGGGGGGCTGGTGCGATTCTTGGATTACCGCGACGCGACGATCCCGGTCTGAGCCTGTTCGACACGCTCGCTCCACAACTCGATCCATTTGCGAGCGATCGGTACCAGAGTCCGTACAGTGCGTATGCTGCGCCCGCCATCTGAGTAGGGCCTTGTATAGAGGAGCCCACCTATGCCTATCGAATCGAATGCGCATCTGTTGGGGAATGCTGGCCCCGACCAGTTTGACCAGCTCCTCTCCAGGCGCCGAGAGCAATCGCAGGCCGCAGCGCAAGCCTCCGCGGCCCTGGCCCTGGCCCGCAGTCAGGAGAAGATGTTCGAGAAGGAACTGGCCTTCCGCGACCGCCAGATGCGGAGCGGGGAGCGAGCGGCGCTGTTGCAACAGCGGCACGAGCAGCAGCTCCAAAGCGGTGCCCTGTCGGCCCAGGAGAAGATGCAGGGTGCCCAACTAGGTACGCAGGAGAGGATCAACACGGCTCAACTCGCAGCGCAGGAACGGATGGCGACCGAGGCCAATGCCACACAGATGTCCTTGGGGAAGTTGAACAAGGAGGCCCAGGAGAACCTCGTCACGCTACAGGGGCAGATCGCCGAACGGCTCCAGAATGCCCGACAGGCGTACGAGGCGGCCGTCCGCGCCGAGGATCATGTACGGGCGAAGGAAGCCTGGGGCCTCTACCTCCAGGAGCAAAACCGGGCTCGGGCGTTCGATGCAGCACAGTCAATTCTCGCGAAGCGGATCATGGAGGTGAGCATCCGAGACCGGGCCGAGTATGATTTGCGGATGAAGCAGTACGAGGAGGAGAAGGCCGCCCGCAAGGCGAAACAGGACGAGTACGACACCCTGCGCAAAAAGGCCAGTGAGAATCTGCGCCGCGACCTTGGGGCCGCGATCGGATACACACCCTTGATGCCGGAGGAGGGCCAGGCCGAAGTAGAGGCGACCCGCACTGGGTTCCGCGAGACCGCGGTCAAGCACGCGTTGGAGGCGAAGGCGGAGAACATCCCTAGTCTCCTGTCATCCTTGGTGGAGACAGGCCTCTCCCGTGACGAAGCCCGGCGTATTCACGATGAACTACTGCTGCGGGCCAAGGGGGTGGGCTCCTCGACGATCACGGCGGATGAGATTACCAAGTACGGCAAGGCCCTCTCTAAGGTCCTGTACGCCCTGGACGACATGGGCGATACGACCTGGGAGACCGTCCAGAAGATGGTGGGCATCGCCACCATGACGAATCCCTTCCTGCTTCCGGTGACTGGACCAAGCGTGGCCGCCAGTGGCCACCCCAGCGGTCTTAGTACCAGGTCCTCGTCCGGGGCCATGGCCGAGGCGTGGAAGGTGATACTGCGCGACGAGTTGGAACGCGTGAAACAGCAGTTGGGGCCGGGGGGCATCTTCTACGAGCTGCCCCCACCCAAGGGACGAGCGTGGCGGGATGCGGACGAGTACCTGGACGCCTACCTGCGTCAACGTGGCGTGCAAGCACCCTCCGGCACCGCGCCGACGGCTCCGACGTATACACCCTCGAAGGAAGTGAACGAAGCCTATGGGGCACTGTTGACGATGGCCGCAGGGGATGATCCCCAGGCTCAGGCGAACGTGAAGCATACCCTGCGCATCCTCGGCCTCAATATTCCATAAGGAGCATCCTCATGGCGATTCCATTAGCGGCACTCCTCCCGGCCATCACCAGATATGCACCGTGGGTGATTTCTGCCATCCTCGGCGCCCGGGAGTTGGCTGGTCGTGGCAAGGGTTCGGAGGCCAAGATTGCGGCCGAGCTGGCCCGGCTGAAAGCTGACTCCTATAAGGAGGCCCTGGCGATTGCATCCGAAGGGCAGTTGGCCCTCCAGAAACACTTGTGGGAACAGATCGACAAGCAAGGCAAGCTGAACCGCACCCAGGCCCTCGAAGACTGGGCGCGGGCCAAACAGCAACTCGACACGATGGCCCTGCAGCGTGGGTCGGAGGCTTTGGGCCAGCGCCTCCACGAGGCATCCATGGCACGTAGCGCCACCCTCCATGCACCACTCGTGAATCTTTTCGGCAAAGGAGGCTAACCCATGATGCCGATTTCGGCTCTGTCGAAGTTGGTCCAAGAGTTCATGGCGACGAATGCCCATTCCGCCGCTGTCTCGTTATTGCAACGCGCGATCGCGGAGGCCGACTCACAGGGTGCCGTCACCGATATCGCGGACCTGTTCACAGCCGTGTTGGCCGATGCGAAGAGAGCCCGCACACTGACTCGCGCCGACACACTCGCGGCCCAAGCGACGTTCCAAGACGCGGTTCCCGCCCGCTTCCGGGATACCCCGACAGATTCTCCTCGGTCGGGCGGGAAGCCCAAACGGACCCGCACGAAAGAGAAGGCCGTGAAGGCCCCGCCAGCCGCGACATCGACCACACCATCGACTCAGACACCGCCGTCCGGGGTCCGGCCCAAGGCACGGGCACCGTTGGCGAACGTCGCCGCGCGGGCGATCCAGCAAGCGGTCGCTCCCGCGGCCGAGGCAGAGGGTGTCTCCGCTGCCGATCGGGCGCGGGCCTGGGCGATGCAGAATCGAGCGATGAAGAAACCTGTAACCGTAGCTGATCTGGTCGCGAAGTTCGGTATCACCAAGGAAGCCGCGGAGGCCGAGCTGCGGGCGGCCCAGCAAGCGGTTCCCGATGCCAAATCGCCGCCCCTGGTCCGGAAGAAAATGGGGGCCGACTACGATGCCCGCACTCTCGGCCGCAAGAAACCGAGCAAGTCTCGCAAGCATTTCCCCGCAGGGTACGACGCTCGTTCCATGGTCGCGCGAAAACTGGCCGCTGCGATGGCGGGTGCTCTACGAGGCGGTCATGGTGCGCCCGGCGCCCCGGCTACGACCCCGCCCGCAGCGGGCCAGATGGCTTTCCCGTTCGCGGGCGGAACCCCGATTCCACCACCGCCCAGGGCCAAGCCGTTGACAGGCGAACAACAGGAGCTGCCGTTCGACCAGCCTCCTCCAGCCATCCCGCCGGACAGCACCTCATCCTCGAGGGGCAGCGGCACCCCCAAGAAACCGTCCCGGCAATCGGCCGGGGCGAAGGCCACGGAACCACCCGCCGGATTTCTTGCCAAGGCGAAGAAGTGGGGGCCGTGGGCGATCGCCGGATACATGCTCTATCGCCTGCTGCAGCAGTCGCAGGCTGCCCAAACAGTCCGCAACGCGGCCGAGATTGAGCGCGCCGGGATGATGTCGCCGCAAGCGCTGGCGATGCCCCAGCTTATACAGCAGCAGGCGCAGCAGAACCAGATGCTCCAGATGGTCCTCGCGAAGAAGCTCCTCGAAGGACAAGGAATCGGGCTGACACCTTCCGAAGTCCTGATCGGCGGAGCGGGAGGGATGAATGGCTAAGGCCCCCATTCCACAGCCCGGCAAGTTCCGCTCCTTTCTGTCGGGGCACCTGGGCGGCACCATCATGTCGATCGTCTTGTGGGAGCTCCTCTCCCCTCTGATCGGTGGCGCCATCTCCTCGGTCCTCGGCCGAGGCGAGCAACCCCAAGATAATCTGTCGGGGTGGCCTATGGACGCTCAAAACATGGAGCCTCCGGGTTTCGCCCAAGGCCCAGTCCAAGATCCGTTCACCGCCGCCTTGTCGCAGACGGTCGCGACCAACGCATTCACTGGCAGCAGCCCATTCCAGGCGCTGCGTTCCATGCAAAACCTCGATAACGTGTATAGGGGTGCCTGATGTCAGCCCGCCGTCCATCCCCAGCACCGCGCCTGGCTAGACCGCGCGCCATGCTGCCAAGCGTGAAGTCGGCGCTCCAGTTCCTCGACGCCACCTACCCCGCATTCGAGTGGCACACGCCGAAGATGTTCAAGATGCCTGAGTAGGTGCGACAGAAAGCGATGGCAGAATCGGCCCGTCGGGCCTTCCTCAAACGCCCCACTCGATGGAGCTAGAACGACATGGCGAACCTGCCTCAAAACGAGTTCTTCAAGGTCCTGGCCCACAACCTCATCGAGCTGGCGGTAGGGATACCTCCCGACGGCCGCGGTCTCGGTCAATCCCCGTTGCAGGGTACCCCTTCCGAACAGCCGTGGGGCCTCGACTTTCCCCTCTACCACGGGACCGTCCATGTCCCGTCGATCATCAAGACCGGGGCTATCCTCCGCCAACCAGAGGGCCGGTTCCAAGGCCTCGGCGGGCGAACGAATGCTGTTTCAGCCACACCTTCCTGGCCACTGGCCGTGAACTTGGTGAACTACATCGACCGCTACATCCGTCAAGTCAACGAGACGGACCCAGCCCGGGCCATCTGGTCCTACTTTAGCGAAGACATCCAGAACCCGGCCGCGCGCGCGTCGATCATCCGCGACCGTGCGGCCCTCAAAGCCTGGCTCGAAAAGATTGAAGAGGGTCGCAAGACCAGTCACCGCACAAACTTGGAGTACCTGGCCCAAAGGTACCACACCAACGACCGGCAAGGGGAAACTGGACGCCGGTCCCCGTTCCGATTGGAAGCCGTCTTGGCTGAGGCGAAAGCCGACCCCGAGAAGTTCGCTCAGTCCGAGGCCGGGCGTTCCCTGTTGGATTTCATGTTCGGCATCTCTATGGGCCGACGAGCGGATCGTGGGGCCAATGTCAAGGCCTACACCAGAGACCGCCAGACGGCACTGTTCCAGTCTCCCCTCCACCCGCCTGCGGGTATGGTCGACCCCAATCTGTTGACACACTCTGCGGACTTTCAAGGGGTGACACCCGTCCCTGGCGTATTCATCCTCAGCCCGCAACAGGTGCCACCCGGGACTCATGTCGCCAGGCGAGGCGACATCCAGAATCAAGAGTACCAAATCCTGAGCGATGTCTCCACCAAGGGGGCCAAGCTGAAACTACTACGACACACCCCCCGACAGTTGTACGAAATCTTGAAACGTGGTGGCCCGGCCGCGATAGCGGCGATCGCTTTCGGGCTTCTGTCGGGGTTGCTGGCTGACCGAAAGGGCGACACAGATGTTGGATGACATTCAGAACACGATGCTGGGTGGCTTGCCGTTTCCCTTGTCCACCTACGACCGGCCCTCGCTGGCCCTGTCGAACTTGCTGGCCCAGCGCTGGGGGGCGATCGGGCGGTCCATGGTTGCACCGGATACGTTGACCCCGACAGAGTTGGAGACGATCTCGCAGCGGATGGGTGGGAAAGCAGGAGCGGAGAACCCGATTCTCAAGACGTTCCTGGACATCACGACCAATCCCCTGTTCTTGATCGGGCTGCTGCTGTCGACACACTTTCCGGCGATGCACCCGTCAAAGATCGTGGAGTGGGCGAACAAGGTGGTCCCCGGGGCGCGTGGTCTGTCGGGGTTGTCGGCGTACATCAGTTCGGCGGAGCGTATCTTCCACGGCACCAAGGTGTGGCCGGTGATGAAGGAACATGTTCTGGACGTGATCGGGGTGAAGACTGAGCAAGCGGAGAAGTTGGGCAGGCTGATCGCAGACTTCGAGGCGGCTAAGAAGCGGCCTATCACCACGGCCGATTGGGCGAAAGTGGTGGCGAAGGCTGACGGCTTGGATTCGATGGAGGGGTCGTTGGCGATCCACATGGCTCAGGCGAAGGTGCCCCTGGCGAAACCGCTGTTGAAGAAGATCACCCTGGACCCGGCGGAACAGGCGCTGTATGATGGGGTGCGGAACGATATCTTGGAGGACATGTGGAAGCAGCAGACCGGGGCGGTCCGGGGCAAGTCCCACGACGAAGGTATCAGTGCGTGGAACCGCTGGGTGCGCGGTGTCGTACATCGCGGTTATGTCCCGCAGGAGTGGGAACGTAACCCAGTCGCGGGTGTGGCGGTGAAGCGCTACTGGCCACACTACGTCATGCCGAAGGGTGCTCAGATCGAACAGATGTTGGCCGAGGCCCGTGTGATGGCTGACGAGGAAGCGATGCGGGTGAAGTACCCGGGGCTGACCGCGGCGCAGATCAAGTCGCGACGGCAGCACTTGCGGCAGGCATTGCAGCAGCTTCCGTACCAGAATGCGTCGCCGCACCTGTTGCCCCGGCGCCGGGGGCTGACACTGGTGCCGGATCGAGCGTTCCTGCAGCGCTACCTGTCCGAGTACATCGACCCCGAAGCCTGGGGCACCCTGACCGCCGCAATCGACAAGAAACAGGCCGCTCTGGCCCGGCGGCTGCATGCGTATGCGGAGAAGAGGGAGCCGTTCGGCTCGCGTTTCACGAAGCAGGTGGCGATCGAGTTGAAGCACCATGGGTACACCCGGACTGCGGCCTACGAGCTGGCCCAGCGGATGGATGCTGCGATCCAGTCGGGCGATCGAACGGCGCTGGAGGACCTGATTGCTCGGATCACCGCGCCACACAACATGGTCATGGAATACTCACTCGACATGAATATCCTGTCTCGCTACGTGAGTGATACAGCAGCGGAAATCTCGTGGTTGTTGAAGGGTCGAGGGGAGGAGCTGGAGGAGGCGTCGCGCGAGTTGGCCCCGCTCCCCCGACAGTTTCTCGCGGACACCTACATTGAGCTGCTGCGAGGGCGACAGACGCTTGCGCAGAACATGCAGTCGATCATGATCGGCGAGTACGAGCTGAAGATGCTGAATGGGTTGAACAGCGATTGGGCGAAGAAGTGGTTGCCCGAGTCGATCCGCAAGTGGATGGTCACCAAGATGGAGGAGGCCCGGGCGCTTCCGGCGTCGAGCATCCCGAGCAAGATCGCCTCCTACTTCTACGTGTCGACGCTGGGGTTCAATCCCAGCCCGGCCTTGAAGAATATGCTGCAGTCGGCAATCACGGTTCTTCCGATGCTGGGGCCGGAGGCCTACTTCCGTGGTCTGTCGGGGGTGCTCTCTCGCTTCTACTCGAAGTACCTACCGGCCCGGGAGGCCAAGCTGTCGGATCCCGAAGCGATGACCCAAGCGTTCCCTGAGTTCGAGGCCGCGCGTCTGGAGCCCGCCCTGGTGAGTCGGGCGATCGGCCCCGCGGGCGGCGATATCGAAATCGCTGCGGCCCCGGTGCAGATTCCCACCGGGGCGGTCGGACGGACGACGCAGGCGATCAAGAGTGCGTCGCTGAAACTCTTTTCCATGACCGAACGTTTCAACCGGCTGGTGGCGTTCTATGCAGCTCACGATACGGTGATGGCTTCGGGTGCGCAGGGGCTACGGGCGGCGAAGGGGCTCTCGCCCGCCGAGTCGCAGCGGATGCTGGCACAAGAGGCGATGGATGCGGGCTGGACGGTGACGCAGCGTACGCAGTTCCCGGCTGGCCCGTTGGGTGCGGTGCCCTTGACGGCCAGTTGGCCCGCCCCGCTTCGACAGTTCACCCACTTCCCGATGCACTACCTGCAGTTCTTGCGGCTGCCGCAGACGATGGGCGGCGGTCTGGGGACGCTGGGTCGGGCGGCGATGACCAGCATCGCGATTGGCCATACGGTGAAGGGTGTGCTCGGGGTGGATGTCGAAGAAGGTCTATCGTTCGGGGCGTTGCCGATGCCCTCGTTCCCCAACACACCGGGCTACCCGTGGCCGCTGGTGCCACCAATCGTCAATGTCGGCTTGAGTTTGGTGCAAGCGCTCGACCAAGGGGACATGTCGCGGTTGGGTGTGACCGCTTCCATGCTGGTCCCTGGCGGGCTAGCCGCTCGCCGTATCATCCGTGGCGTGAACGAGGCCCGGGTCATGGCGGCAGGGTACGAGGAGGCTGACGAGAACGGACGCATTCCCATCTACAACGAGCGGGGGGCGCGCATCGGTGCCTTCACCCCGATGCAGCTCATCATGCGGGCGATGGGTCTCAACCCCATGGATATCAAGAAGGAGCAAGAGCTGACGCTGTGGTTGGTGAAGCAGCGCGATCAAATCCGCAACTATCGGCTGCAGTACATCGAGGCGTTGGCGAAGAATGACATGGGCGAAGCCGAGGCGGTGCAGGCGGCGTTTCGGAAGCGCTACCCGGAACTGGGGCCGCTGCAAGTGAAGCGGACGGACCTGCTGGCGGTGGAGAATCGCCGGAATCTGGCGCGAGTCGAACGGGTACGTCGAGGCTTGCCACGCGAGTACCAACCGTTCTTCGAGGAGGCACTGCAGGCCACGCTCGGGTCGACGATCACCACTGGCGCGTGGCAAGCTCCAGACGTTCTGTTGGGGATGGTCAGTCAGACGGGTCAGACGGGTCAGACCACTGACTCTTACGGCGCTTCCGGTTACGCGACCATCGGGGGGCTGAACCCCTTCGGTAACGACGATAGGCGTTTCCGATCCCCGGGCGCATTTCAATCCCCATTTCTTGCCGATGGGCCCTTCGGGACGACTTGAGCAGGAGCGGATAGAAGGTCACGATGGCGAACCCTTTGGTGTTGACGGGAGCGATCCCGATGACCTCATCCACAAACCGTAGCGCCAGCCCATTAGGGGTGCGCGTTTCCGCTCCGTGAAGGAAGATCATTTCCAGATAGGCCTTGGCTTCCTCATCGGTCGTCAGAGCCTTGATCGCTTTGACCTTCTCCATCGCATGTCGTGTTATCGTTTTCAATTGTGAGCGGTCCATCCCGATGCTCCTTCAAGTAGGGCGCCAATCGCTTGGCGAAGGTGGCTGGCAGAACTCCGTTGTCTAACGCCCAGATGGCCCAGCGCCAGAGCGCTTGCGGGTTCTTGATCCGCTGACTCGATGCGGACACGGCCCGTATCAGTCGCTCCTCGGGTAGCAGATGCCCGTTGCGGTCCCATACCGTGTGGAACAAGTGCAACCTCAGTTCGTCCTCCAGCGCTCGGACGAGGGGGGCAGGTAACGCTCGCCCCAGCCGATTGGCGAGGTCGCGCTGGTAGAAGGCTCGTTCTGTAGAGACCTCGCGCTGCCCACAGCAGTCAAAGCGTGAGAGGCCGCTGCCGCAGGGGCAAGGCTCTGACCGCAGCCGAGCCAAGTGACCCTCCAACAGATGCTCTACTTCGGCCAGAGGAGCAAATAGATTCCTGACGACTCCGTGACCTCGGCACTTCTCTGACCGGCGAACATCCCCTGCGCATGGCGCTTTGGGATGTAGAAGGTCATCCCGCGATTCCCCTTGCGCGGTTCGACCTTGGTCGGGCGACAACTCACTTGCGCCAACCACTTGATCCTCCTCAACTGCTGCTCCAACCGATGCATGTCCACATCCGAGGTTGCTGGTAGAATCGTAAGTAGCCATGATTTGTTGGTCTCCCCAAGGTACTGGCTCAAACGAGCACTCCCCGACAGATTAGCCGGAAGCTCAAGGGCGGCCGGGGTGCGCACCTGCGACCCGTAGTAGCCGTCGCCGATCTTCAACGGGGTAACACGAATGACCGTTCTCATGTTGATTCTCCTTGTGGTTTGTTGCAGTGCGGCGAGAACCATATGCGCTCCTTGAAGCGGTTCTCGTTCTGCCCCGGGCCCTTCAGCCCGCCAAGACCCCCGCACGTTTTCCATGGGACACACTCCCAGGTGTCGGGGAACTCATGTTCGCCTTCGTAGCCGCACACGGCGATGCGATAGTTGGGGTTGTCGCCGTTGGCGATTGCCCAGGCCGCACACTCCGCGGCCACCGATCTGTTGTGGTGTGTGTACAAGTCGGAAGCCACCTCGGGCGTTCCGTATGGCGGGTCAAGGAAGACACCTGTCGGGGTTCGGCTATTCATGATGGCTGGAGTGACCACGCGGCCCCAGTCGCCACAGCAGACTCGCGTGTTGCGTAGGCGATCGGCGATGAGTAGGGCATACCGGATGATCTCCGCGGTGCGTTCGTCGCAGGTGGCGTCGAAGGGGAGCGTGGTACCAGGGATGAGGGTGAAACGATTCACGCCTTGGGGGCTAGTGAGTTGGATGCGCCGCCTGGACTTGAAGGCTTGGCACCACCCATCGCCGATCCAGATGGAGATACCGTAGAGCCACCAACCTGCGATCTTGGGGTCGAAGAAGAGAGGGTCGGTGTGCATACGTTCGCGGAAGTCGGTCTGAGCGCCGATATACAGGTGACGCGCGTGCAGGTCGGCTTCGTTCTGAGGCCACGAGGCGTAGTGGGCGACGGCGACCGGATCGAGGGCGATACCACGCCAGAAGTTCGCCAGGAAGCAATCGAGGTCGTTCACCGTCTCGTGGCGGGCGACATGCGGGCGTCCGAACAGGACGGCCAACGAGCCAGCGAAGGGCTCGATGTAGTGGTGGACGTCGCCGAAACGGGACCATACGGTCGCTGCGACACGACTCTTGCCGCCGAACCAAGGAAACGGAGTGAGCAATGGAGACACAGGTCTACTCCTAGAAATTGAACCAGAGGGATTCGACACGACGGGGTTTCAGCCCCGCGACCGAAGCGGCACAAGTGACGTCGATATCCACGCGCCGCCATTTCTCGTACCAACGGGCGTAGTCAGGACAATCGTACCCCGACAGAACCGCTTTGCCTTGCAGACGGCTCAAGCGGCAGGAGAGCTCGAAGTGCTGCTCGCGCGTCATTTCGTGGGTGTACTGATCGTGGGCAACGCGCGTGTCTGGCAGGTACGGGGGGTCCAGGTAGAAGAGGGTGTCCTGGGAATCGAAGCGGTCGATCAACTCCATGGCGGGGCGGCACATAACTTGGACCTCGCGAAGACGTTCGATCACTCGCGGCAGGTTGTCGTCGATCGAGGAGAGCCAACCGCTGACGCACTGGGCCATGCCTCGACGGGATTGGTGGACAGAGTAGCTGTAGCCTGATTGACCGCTGGCGACGGACATCCGGCTGGCGACATAGAAGGCCCAGCCGCGGACGAGGAGGGAGACTTGCGGATCGTCGAGAAGGGCGAGCGCTTCGGCGAACGTCGACTCGTCGTATGGTGTCACCGTCAACCGCTGCACGAGGTCTTGTGGGTTCTCGCGCAACGTCCGGAACAGGGCGTACAGGCCGTGGTTCAGATCGTTGTAGACTTCGACCGGTGACGGCGGTTTGTTCAGGAGGACTGAGGCCGCGCCGCCATAGGGCTCGACGTAGATGCGATGGGGTGGAAGCTGGGCCACGATCTGCGGGGCCAGGTAAAACTTCCCACCATACCACGAGAGTGGGGGTCGCAACTTGGATGAAGGCTTGGTTTCGTTCGTCATGATTTCTCCCCGCCACAGGCTTCGTGTGGCTACGAGGTCTATCGCCAGCACCGCAATAGGTTGATGACCATGGCAACTGCAAAGCAGACTGATCCGATCAGGCATAGAATGTTTGGCGGTTGTTCACGCATTTCCGGTCTCCTGGTCACTCGCTCAGCGGTCAGTGTATCGCACGGGCGAAGGAAGTCAACAATCGACCCCGTTGGATACACCCTCTGGGTACGGCTGCTCATCTGTCGGGGTGGCTTGGGTAGCGGGTGCAGACGCCGTGTCGACCCTGGCGAGGACGATACGGCACAGAGTGGGCTCATTCTTCAAGGCCGCGGTGAAGAACCGGCGGGCCACGGCGAGATCGCCTTCGGCCAAGCGGACATGCTCGGCCCAGAGACCCTCGGCCCACTTCACCCGGTCCCTGAGTCGCCGGGCGTTCATCACAGCGTCCCACACCGCCGACCGAATATTGGAAGTGGCCGCGACACACTTCTGGTACGCTGCGTCCTCTTTCTCGAATTGGGCGCGGAGAGCGTTCTGCTTTACCAGCAGCGCCGACACGCGCTGCACGTCCTCCTGTCGGTAGTAGCGTCTGGGTTCCACTTGGCGGTTGCGGTCGGCCTTCAACCACTTGTAGTCGTACCCCGCCCCGTTATACTCGTACACCTCCTCAAAGCGCTCCGCGGCTGCTGCCGCCTGTGCGTCTTCCAGCTTGGCGAAGATGAGACTACCGACACCGTATCCTTCGATCGCGGGCACGATACCGACATCTTCCATCTTTGGTAGAGGCGTAGGGGGTGGGACCATCTCGACACCCTGTTCCGCCAGCTCCAGAGCGATGAGCGTTTCCACCTGCTCGTCTGTCGCCTCCATCAACTCCTCGATCGTCCACTCACTGAACCGCTTCATGATACATCCTCCTTCAATGGGACCTGGAAAAGAAAAGCCACCAATGGGCATTCGGATACTTCAACGCACACAACCAACAGATTAGCCAACCACGCCGCCTACGATCAGCAACAGCAGGCCGCTATCGGCCCGCAGGAGTTGCTACGTTTTCATGGGGCCTCTACTCGTGATAGCCGTCGCAGCCGCAGGCGGCAAGGAACCGACTACGATCGAAACGAGGGTTTGACCCCGACAGAGCGTTCGCGATGCGCAGGCAGACGTCGGTATGATCGGGCCGGCGCATGGTGAAGCGGGCAGAGTACAGGGCCGCGGCGATTAACTTGAACCCCTTGCGAGTTATCATAGTGGGTCTCCTTGTGAATCCCAGACGTCCTCGGCCAGGCGATGCCCCAGGTGGAGCTCCGCGAGACGGTGGAGCGCTTGGGTGGGGGTGGTGTCGACGGCGAAGCGTGTGCCCTGCAGTAGAGCAGCCTTGACGTCCTCACCGTTGCGAACGTACCATGCGACGTATTGGCCCTCGTAGTTGCGAGTGAGCACGATCGACCAGCCGTTGTCGAGTAGTCGCTGTGTTTCATCTGCGTTCGGGACCATGGCGCACCTCCCATAGAAGAATCAGGGAAGGGGAACGGGCGAACCCAATTCCCCCTCCCATCTGTCGGGGTCACTTCGCTGGGGCGACGTTGAGCACCTGCAGCACGTCGGCGTTCTTGTAGAGCTGCCCCGGGTTCTTCTTCGAGGCGGTCTCCGTCACTTCGACCAGCAGGAGTCGCTTGTCGGCGACGGCTGCATCGAGCATGTCGCAGGCATCCATCAGGCTGGTGAAGTCCCGCCCGCCTACGACCTTGACGAAGGGGCCGAAGAAACTGAAGTTCTTGGGGGTGAACATGTTGATCTCGAAGGCCTTCCCGGCCAGCGGACCGTCGACGATCTCGACGATTGGGGTGATCGCCATGACCCGCTGGTTTGTGGCCTTGTCGGCAAAGACGGCCCGACGGACCTCACGGAGGACGCACATGTACTGGCCCTTGTCGGGCTTCCACCCACGGGTGCCCTCCATCATGAACTGCTCATTGTACTCGGACAGGAGCTGCCGAAAGACTGCCGGATCGACTTGGTTCGCCATTAGTTGCGTCCTCCATTGGGTACCTCAAGGGTTTTCTTAATCTCAGCCACGCGCTGAGAGTAGATCGTTGCGAAAGTGTTCCACCCGTTGTCGCGGGGGATAGCGATGTCCGGGATCGTTCCGAGGTCCAGGCGGCGCTTGGCCCATCGGGACTCGTCCGGGGTGATCTTCAAGACATGCGAAATGGTCGTCACCGTCCCCGCAGGCTTCTTGATGATACGGCCGTCAGGCAGGGTAACATCTTCGGTCTTGTGCTCGGTCGTTCGCAGTACGACGATGTTCGCTTCGAGATCGGCCCTCTGTTGCAGGTCATCGTAGCAGGAACCGAACAGGGTCGGCTGGACGATTGGCGCCCGACGGCCGTCCGCGGTCTCGACCAGCCTCTCAGTCTTGTGACAGATGGCGACCCAGGCGTAACCGTACTCTTCGAGGATGGAGAAGACCCTGGTCACGCGATTCCGCAGTAGCGCCCAGCCCGCTCCGCCCGACCCGTACTCGCCGATGTAGTTGTAGACACGGTTCTTCCCTGGGTCGGACTTCTCGGCGCAGATTTGCGCGGCCATCGTATCAGCCAAGACGTCGACGCTGTCGATGATGACCGTTTGGAATGGCAGATGGGCCGGATTGCGCTGCACCAGTTTACTGTCCTGAACGAGCTGGGACATAACCTTCTCGAACTTCTCGTAGTTGCGGGCGACCGGGACGCGCACGGAGTTCATGTGGACGACCGAGTGTGAGCCATTCTCCAAGTCGATGAGGAGACTGTGAGGGATGCTGGAGGCGAACGTGGTCTTGCCGAGGCCACCTTCACTGGCGAGCAGCCAGTTCAGCCGCTCGACCGCTTTCGGATTGAAGCCGCTTGTCGCCCCCAGGGCGACATAGGCGGCAGGGATCGTATTGGGCAGCGTCGGGTTCATCCAGTGTCTCCTTCTTCTGTCGGGGTTTGGAAGTCCTGTCGATAGTAGGCCTTCACCAACTCGTCCAGGCGAGCGGCGTGGGCCTGACACAGATCGTAGTAGATGCAGCGGCGCCCGTAGTGTAGACATTGATGGGCACGACGGGGGAAGGTCGCATAGGCCTCCGAGACGGTGTTGACCGGCTGGGTACTGGCGTGAACGGTAGCTTGCAGGTCGACCAAGAAGCCGCGGTAGCCCTCAGAGGCGGTGTCCGTTCGGACGTAGTAGGACTGGAAAGGTGATTCTCCGCAGCAGTTCCACCACTCGCGGCAGCGGTCCACATAGGCCTCGAAGGTGGCATCCTTCTTGCAGAAGCGGATCGAGGCCTTCTGCAGAAAGTTGTAGATGAACCCCACCGGGGCGCGCCCGTAGACTTGGGTCACGAGGGTGGGGTAGATGAAGGTTTGATACGCCCAAGCCCTCCCCGACAGAGAGACCGAGGGAGGTTCGGAGGTCGTCTTGTGGTCGATGATCCAGAGTTCGCCTTTATCGCTCTCTACGATGGCATCCGGGGTGCCCGCCAACCAGCCACCGGGTTCAGGGGTTGTTGTGTGTACGGCCAACGGGGCTTCACAGGCGATCAGCTTCATGCTGGTAGGCGGGTAGAGACGGACAAACTCGCCGACCATCGCGAGGGCGAGGGCGAGACATTGTTCGGATTCGGTGGCCGCTTGACCGCCTGGCGAGTTCGGCCCGAGCGAACCAGGCTGCAGGGCGTCAAGACTGGGCTGGGCCGCTTTGAGGATCGCCTGCTGCTGTTCCAACCACGGTCTGTCGGGGTGTTGCAAAACTTCCTGCATCGCAAGATGGACGTACGTGCCGATGGAGATCGCACGCGAGACACGAGGGATATTGAGAGAGAGGCCGAGGCGGTGTTGGTAGAAGAACAGGCGGGGGCACTGAGCGAAGGCCGTCATGGTGGAGGCGCGAATGTAGGGCTCGGCGATGAGGAGATCGGTGAACGGAGCCAGCGGGTGTTCAGTGCCGATGCGATACATTCGTTTTCCTTTCGTTTGTTCTCGACGACACTGGTACTATACACCAGAAAAGGCAGAAGTCAAGACGATGGCGAATTATTTTGCAATTTTTTTCAATTCCGGCGCGAACGTCGTGGACCGCCCACCGTGTGCCCTCCTCGTGGCCCCGCTTTCGGAACCACCGCTACATGTAGATACTGGCCCCCTGGCAGCAGGATGGTGCGCCATTTCTTGGCACCACCCCGCTGTCGGATGCGTTTCTCTGGCATGGGACTACTTCCCCCGGAGTTCGTCGATTGCTTCCTCGGCGGCCGACGGCGGCACGCGCTTGCGGATTTCATCGGTCAGCGCCCCAACCTCAGCCGGTTTGACATGCGTCTTCCACGCTTCGATGCCCTCGACCACGGCTTTCAGGGCATCGTTCAAGCGGGTCACTTCGTCGGCCAGCTCGTCGACCTGCGACAGTGCCGCATCGGAGACGACCTTGGCCCGTTGCGTCTTCACCCGATAGACCCCGGCCGCGGTGACGCCGGCCGCTGTCAAGATACTCAAGATGGCTTCTACCAATCCAAAGCCTGCATCCGAAATCTCCTGCACATCGTTCTCGGCCGCCATCAAGATATCGCCCGCAGTAGGTCGCGTCGCAGCGGCTACGGCGGCTTTCTCTTGGGTTGCCTTCACGACGGCCACGGCCTCCGGGGTCACAGGCAATTCCGGTTTCTGTCGGGGTGGTCCGTCATCCAAGCGTTCGATCTGGACGGCCTTGTCGATGAGATCAAAGTAGGGGTCAGTCTTGGCCACGAGCGGGGGATCGGCGTAAGCGGCCACCGAAGCCTCGATCTTGTCGCTGGCAAGGGCAATGATTTCAGGCTGCTGCCTGACCTCCTCACTCGCGCCCCAGCGCATTTCCGCTCGTTGGACTGCGGTGCAGCCCACGAGCAGGGTCACAAGGAAAACGAGACAGGCCAGTACAGGCTTCATGTGTGTCTCCTCCAAAAGGGTAGGCAGATGGTTCGTTTGGGATCACTTATTCTCCGGCGACCGAGTGCTACGGAGATTGGCAGCAGCTAGGAGATCCGCACCGTTCATCTCGGGTTCGGCGGCGATGACCGCCTCCTCCTTGGACAGTTCCTCTCGTGGTACGGCCGCGAGCATCGCGGTCAGTCGCTTGTGCCCCCGCACCAGTGCTTTGATCAGCCTCGGATTGTATGCCATGATCTTACGCTCCCGCGACCAGTACGGCCGCATGCAGTTTCGCTTCTTGGTACCACGGTCCTTCCCCCGCGGTCGGCAGTCTGATCATGTCGAAACGGACCGCCTTGATCCGCTTACTTTGTCTATAGGGAGAGGAGCTTCCCACAGCAAGGCAGAACATATCCCCCGACGAACTTTGGTCGCTCCACGAATCAGGCGTGCCGTAGTCATCCTCGTGGTCGTCACCGAGGATGACGGTTACATTGAGGTAGCTCATCATCGTGATGTCGGCCGCCGGACCGAACTGGATGTATAGCGCAGCGGCGCCGAGAGTGGAACCGCCGAACATGCTATCCACCGTGATTGTACTTCGATAGTAAGCCTTGTTACGGGTGGTGTAGACCACTGTACCGTCTACCGTTGTGCCGCCGGGTGTGGTGTTCCAGGTCGGCTCCGTTGTAGTGTGCGAGATTCCGGGCGTTGTGACCTCGAACAGACAATCCTCCAAGGGTCCCCCGGACGGTTCTACAAAGTCCCCAACAACGTATTCTGTGTTCGGAGTCCACTGAACGACCGGGTTGCCGCTACCCACAATATCAATGGAGCTGCAAACTGTGCTAACCATCCGACCCGTCATGGCAGCGTTCGCGGCGGAGACTCCAGCGGTGTAGCCCATGGGGTAGGTGCGAAAGAGTTCCCATTGTGCCATGGGTTTAGCCCTCCATGATAACGGCCATGTTGGTCGCACTCGTGGCCGCGATAAAGGTTAGCTGGTCGATAAGGGTCTGGTGGATGTAGAGGGTGATCGACTCACCCGCGGCCAAGTAGGGGAAGTTCGTCGTGGCGGTGCCCTTGTGGAAGTAAATGTTATTCGACCCGATATTCCGCAGGGTCAACCGGCGGGTGTTCTTGGGGACACTAGTCACTGCTGAGGTCCCGGCCCCGTTCGCGGTGTTCAGCATGTTGCCGAGGGTCGTAGCGGCCGACGACGGGACGGAGACACGGGCCGTCTCCAAGACGGTGGTGCAAGTCTCAAACATGAGAGTTCTCCTTAGGGATTGACTGAGGCCGTGCGCCGGGTTAGGAGGGTATCGAGTTTCGTCTCGACCGCTTCCAAGCGGCGCTCCAGTGATTTGTACGCTTCCCGGTTTTCGGCGACGTACTCGTTGTGCTTGCCAAGCAGGGTCGACTGGTAGGCCAATATGGACTCCTGCCGATCCACCTGTTTCTGTATCACCTGCAGATCGTCCTTCGTCGCACCGAAGGTGAGCTGTTGGAGCAACATCCCGACCGCAATCATGGCGATACTGACCAGGATTTTCACGGTCCACCCTCCAACGAAAAGACCATTTGGTTGCTGTTCCGGTGTCATCCGATGTCTCCATGACCGACGAGTAGATGGGCGACGAAGGTCCCCAAGATGCGTCGGGCCGCAGCCCCAGTCGTATCGTGAGCGACCACCAAGGACAAGCCGAAGTGCTTACAGGTTTCCGCCAAGCGCTGTAGAACGATCCCGGGGTCCGGGCCACCAGGCGTCTCTACCAACATATCAGCAGGGCTGAGAGCGACCAAGAGAATAGGATATCCGCACGCCTCTCGCAGCCGTGTGAGCGCTCGGGCCTGTCGCGCCGAATCCCGGGGATCAAACAGGTTCTTCACCAGTTCCCGGGCCGACCCCTTCCGCTCGACGATGCAGGCGTCCGGGTCCTCCTTGAGGCGATAGTCGCCTGCGTCCAGAGCCACTCGTTCCGTGTCCAAGATTAGCCGCTTCACAGCCCCCTGTCGTTCGATGTTGATCGTTTTAGGGAACAGTAATGGCCGTTGCTCCCGCGTGTCCACCTGAATGGTTAATCTGTCGGGGATCATTCCGCCCTCACGCCGATAGAACCTTCACCGTGTACTGCAACGGGACCGTCCGCCCGAGCGCCTCTGACAATATATCCAAGAGGCGCGGTCTTGTCAAGGGGCCGTCGATCCATTTACGTACTTCGTCGACTTCATCCGACGGACAATCGAAGACCAGCGCGTCGTACCCGTTCATGATGATCCGAGTCTGAGCCCTCTCCTTGAGCAACCGTTCCTGTATCTCAAACTGTGCATCCAGGACCAGTTGGGCGGCGATTGTCTGCGTGGGGAAGTTAGCGATTTCGTTCGCGTAGGTCCCCTGAACCGAGGGTAGGCCACCGGCGAACGTACGGCCCCACCCCGACAGAAGCTCCAAGTAGCCATGCTTCCCGGCCCACTCGATATTAGCTTGCACCCAAGCGTAGTAGACCTTGTGGCGCTCGTGAAGGAGGGCGATGCCACGGGCCGCAAGCCCGGGTTCGGTCAGCTCGCGGGCGCTCCCTGCGTGACCCAAGAACTTGCGGATGGTTTCTTCCAGCTTGGCTACACCGCCGCCGTATACGGTAAGGAAGTTCGCTCGCTTGCCTATATCACGGAATACGCTGGCCCACAAGGGGTGGTCCTCGGAGACTGACGGAAAGAGCAGATGGGCCATGTCCGAGTGGAGGTCCCGACCTCGCAGGTAGTTCTCAAGGAAAACGGGGTCCCCCGACAGAAGGCCCGCCGTGCGGAGTTCGATCTGGCTTTCGTCGGCACTGAGTACGACACCGCCCGGGAAGCGGGAGTTGATGCACCCGGCGACCACTTCGGGGAAGGTCTGGGCTGGCGGATTGGTACAGGTGATCCGCCCCTGGATAGTACCCTTGCTGGAGTCCGCGGCATCCTTCGTGTGGCCACTTGGGACCAGATGCCACGACGGATAGGCGAAACCCCCCGACAGACCACGACGGGGCTTGGTCAGCAACTTGGAAGTGTAGTGCTGGACCACGTAGGCCGTCTCGCGGAAATCACGCAGGGCTTGAATCGGCGCTCGGCGGGGGTCTGTCGGGGCGAGGGTTTCGAGGGCGAGAGCGATGTTGTTCTTGCCGGTGCTGATATCTCGGGTGACGTCGGTCAGCTCGACACGAGGGTCGTTCAGTAGCTCGGGGGACAAGGCAGCGATGACGGCCTGGCGTACGGGCTTCTCCGAACCGGGACCGGCGAGAGGGAAGCCGAACTCCTGCAGGCTTCGAGACATGAGGGCGTCCATGCGGGCTTGATGTTCCGACTGGATCGTACGGAGACGGCCCTCGTCCATGTGGATGCCAGCTTCGGACATGAAGAGGCCCGACCACAGGAGACGGCTGCGGATTGAGCGGCACAGGTCGCTACACTTGGACGAGTTGGGGCCGTAGCGGGTGACGATACTCTGGAACATCAGGGTGTACAGACGGAGGGTGCAGACACAATCTGTCGCACAATACTCCCACAGGGTACGGTCGCGGTCGCCAGAGGCTTTGGCGCCTTGGCCGATGTTCACCCCGAGCCGGGCGTAGGTGCCGACACCGAATAGTTCGGCGAGGGATTTCAGGGACTTCTCGGGTCGTAGCTCGTAGTCCAGGTGGTTCACGATCTCCAGGTCGTCCAAGGCCCAGCCGGTCTCAGGGGAGCGGAGAGGGCTCAGGAGGTACGCGAACACCGGATCGTTATAGCGAAGGTACATCAGGTCGAAGAGGCCGTGCTTGGTCAGGAGGGTCCCCCCGACAGATTGAAGGGCTATGAGCCAATCGGCGAGGATAGTGCGATGACGGCGGTCCCGCCAGCGGAAGATGCCGGAGGCGACAGTGCCGTCAGGTTGCTGCCATGCGAGGCCGACGACGACGATCTGTTCGCCCCGGGGGATGCCGTCGATCTTCTCCGATTGGGCGGGGTGGAAGACCGATTGGTCGAAGCCCGCCAAGGCCCCGTAGGTTTCGATGTCGAGACAGAGCAGGGAGGGGAACGGCGTCGGCGGAGAGGGGGCTTCTGTCGGGGTGACGGCCGTGCCGAGGTCGGGCGCGCTGCCGGAGAGATAACGGTTGAGGACTGAGAGGTGTGCGGCCACCGCGTCGATCAAGGACGGCTTGCGACCCGGGAGGAGGATGGCAGGGTGATTGGTCGCGAAGACCCGGGTCGGCACCCCGAAGATCGGGCGCTCCCACCCTTGACATCGGAGGGCGTCACCCAGACGACGGAAGCCGAGGGCGAGCGTAGCCTTACTACCACAGGCCAAGACGACGACCTCGGCGTAGGCGGAGCGCAACAGGGCGAGATCGGCTTCCAGATGCGCCCGGCAGCGCTTCACTTGACCACCTGTCGGGGTGCGGTTCTGAGGTGGTGCACAGCGGCAGGCGTTCGACAGGTAGACGTGGGCCATGTCCGGGATAGACGCTGCAGCCAGGAGACGGTGGAGGAGTTGGCCCGATGCGCCGACCCAGGAGCGGCCTTGAGAATCTTCGTTGAAGCCGGGCGCTTCGCCGACGACAAGGACAGCGCGAGAAGAGGGGAGGGGTGCCCCGAAGTCCGAGAGGCGGGTGGGCAGGCCCGGACTGGAGCACCCCTGGTGAAGAGGGCACAGTTCGCAAGAGGCGTAGGACGGAAACTCCATGGGTCAGTCCTTTGTGGCACCGATGATGTAGTATGCCGCTTCAAGTGGTGTGGGGAGCAGGGTTGCCATGGCGGTGATAAAGGGGTGTTCGGCGAGTCGACCACACGAGGGGTCGATGGCCCCGACGATTCGCTTCCCCCGAGCATAGGCATAGCCGAGCTCGGTGAGGGTGCCTGCGGACTGGCGAGTCGGGAGATAGGGCCAGTGCATCAGGAGCCACTCACTCTGGTCGATGGCGTGCAGATCGTTATGGGCGACGTCGGTAGAGACTTTCTCGCCGTTGTGGGTGTAGCCCAGGTCGGTGATAGTCCCCCTCGTCTGGTCCATGGGGTTGAACACCGTGAAGCCCTCGGCTTGGAGGACTGCGGTCACGGCCTCGCGCCAGGCGGAGTCGGAGTGCACGCCCGTGATCGGGCCGCACAAGTAGACGGAGCCAGGGACGGCCCTCGGGCGGGGAGCAGGGGGAGGGGTTTGATCCGTCGGGGGTGTCGGCAAGTCGTTGAGGGTGGCCGGGAGGAGGCCGGAGGCGATACGGGCCTGGGTGGTGATGAAGGCCGCGACGTTCCACATGGCCGCGGCCGCGTGGTCCTCGTCGGTGTGCCCGGCCAGGCACTTGAACAGGTGACGAAGGCCGCTGTCCAGGTAGGTGGAGAGGGGTTGACCCTTCTCCCAATTACGGTCGCCGTACTTCACCGCGCCGTTTTCGTAGTGCCTGGCGAGACGTTCGATGGCTTCCCACGGGAGGAGGTCGAAGCGACCTTTGCCGGTGCGGACATCACGGACACTTCCGGTGCCGAAGTCTCGGCGCTTTCCACTGTCGAGGACGTGATCGAACTCGGGCATTTCGGGTCTCCTGTCGGGGTTGTGCCGTTGAGTAGGTCGCCTACCACGGCGTTACGGGGATCGTTGAGGGCAGAGAAGATCGCGGAGGAGGAGAGCGAGCAGGCGGTTTCGATGTCGATGGTGGTGACTTCGGCGCCCGCGGCCGGGAGAGCGGCTAAGGCCACGGCGGCGTGGACCACTTCGTGGAGGAAGACGCTCCAGCGCTGAGGGCAGTCGGCGTTTACGGTGATCGTCTTGGTCGCGTCGCAGTACAGGCCGTCGACCACGCGCGAACCGCCGGGTTCGACGAGGCCGGGCACGAGTTGCAGGCGGTAGGGATTCCCAAGAATCCATATGATGTAGGATGTAGGCATAATGGCTCCTTAGGGTTGAGAGCGCTGGTGGTAGGACCGATCGAAGAAGGCCGTGAACTCACACTTTACGGAACGGATGGCGCCGCAGGTGTCGCAGCGCACGTCTATCGTCCAGAAGCCGACATGAGCCTCGTTGGACTTCTTCCGCATGAAGGTGGTCTGGTCGCAGGTCGTACCGGCTTGGATGACGTGGACGTTGCGGACGTAGTGGTAGAGGGCCTTATGGTAGTGGCCGACGATCAACATGCTCGGCTTTTCGCCCCCCGACAGAGACTCCACGATTTTCTGCGTGGTGTAGGAGAGGGCATAGGCGGTGCCGCCACCGGGGTGCATGAGGCGAATCTTGCCCCCGCGGCTGCCGAGATGGATGCTCAGGTCGGCCTCCATGTAGCCGATATGTTTCAGGTCGTGACGACCGTAGCGCTCGGCTTCGAGAGTCAGGTAGCGGCCGAAGTCGATACCCTCACGTTGCTGCCACCAACCCTCATGGTCGTCGGCGGTGATGTAGAGGGTCTGAATGCCTTTACGCTGGGGGTAGTTGTCGAGGACGTACAACGCTTGGTCGGTGATACCGTGAACGAGGAGGTCGTGTCGATTGAAGGAGCATTCGCCATCGACGATGTTCCCGGCGTGATACACGGTCTTGACACCGACTTCGGCGAAGTGATCGTAGGCGGCTTCTAGGACGTCGAGCCGGGCGAAGCGGCTACCCAAGTGCGTGTCGCTGACGACCCCGAAGCGGCCGCTGGTCGTTCGGAGGGGGTGGAGGTCGGCCGCGTGGGCCCGGGTGCCGGAGGGCGGGGGTGCGAAGACGCGATGGAAGACATCGCCCTCATGCTTGATCTGGTAGCCGGATTGCCGCAAGAGATCGACGGTGGTGATGAGGTCTTGACCTGAGCACCGGAAGCGGGTCGTCAAGGCTTCGACGGTGCGGGGGCGACGGAGGAAGTGGAGGAGGTCACTACGCACGACGGGGCTTTCAGGGTCGAAGGGGACCACGTGGTTGCCCGAGATGAAGGGGACACCGCGTGAGACGCCGAGGCGGACCGCCCGACACTTGATGGCCTCCCAGGTGCGACCGGGCAGCTCGCGCAGGATCGTCTCCCGGGGCGCGGTCGGATAGAGCGTGCGGAGTGTCGCGTCGTTTGCGGCGGTCCAACGAGGCACAGGGGGCGAGGGGGCTTTCGCTGGCATATGGGTCTCCTAAGGTTGTTTGGCCTCCAAGACGGCCGCGTTCCACAGGATCGCTTCCACCGTGGTTTGATACGGGTGACGGTGGCGACGATCACGAACGACCACGATGTTCGGCGGTTCGAGCCGGATGGTGAGGCCTTTGGGAAACGAGGCCGACGGGGGCGTGCGCCGTTCGATCGGCTTCGTCAGGTCGGTTGCCATGTACGACTCCTTATATTGATGGGTGTATCGTCCGGTGCCTGGTCAAGAGACAGAGCGAGCGCATCCCAATCAGCCACCGCCTCGAGGGGTTGTAGGGACTCCAACGCTTCCTGCTGTTCCTGGGTCATTTGTGTGTTCTCCAGTGTAGTATAGTATGGTTCTGTGTCCTGCGAACGCACGCAGGCGGGTGGCAAGGGTCGCCTCGTCGGCGATCAGGGTGCCGGTCGGAGTAGAGAAGGTGGTCACCAGTCGGGCGAGGACGAGATCGGGCCACAAGATCAACCCGTTCGGGGCGTCGAGCACCCAGAGATCGCTATGGACGGTAGCGTAGTCGGTGTACCGTTCGAGGTCCCAGACGGTTTGCTGCTGACCGGAGGCGACGAGACGGGCGGCGATCGAGCGGGGCAGTGTGTTCAGTGTGCCCTGTTCCGCTGCCGCTGAAGTCCAGGCTGGGGAGGGACGGGGTGCATGGGACCACGCCGGGAGCAGGAGTGGATCGCACGAGACGAAGATCAGAAGTTGGAGGCGCGGCGACTGGAAGGGCTGACCACGAGCGGGGCGTTTGAGGGGGTGACGATAGATGTCGGTGGTCATATTCGTGGACAACCATTCGTTGAGGGTGTCGATACAGACGGAGCCCACGGCGGAGGCGTTGGCCTGAAGGAGACGCTGCACCCGACGTAGGCCTCCAGCGGTCAGAGCCGGGGATTCCAGATAGGCGGAAGCGGTCACGGTAATCTCGTGCGCCAAACGAAACCCCGACAGAAGGTGCAAGATGCCTTGAACGTCGGCGTGGTACTGGCAAGGGTTACGGTACGGGAGAGCGACTGCGATTACCGTCTGGCCCTCTTGCCCCGTGATGATCTGTCGGGGGTCGGAGGAGAGCGACAAACTGTTGGGGGCGGAGGAGAGGAAGACTAGAGTGTTGTCTAGGTCGGCAGGGATGGGGGTGTCTTGTGCGTTGTTCATGTTCTGTCTCCCTCGGTAAGTGTCGGCATCATAGTGAAGAAAACAGGGTAAGTCAAGAGGTGAGGGGAAAAAAGATGAAAAATCGCGAGGGTAGATTTCGCGCAGGCGAGCGCAGATTTCCGAAAAGTGAAAAGTGAAAAGCGAAAAGCGAAAAGCGAAAAGCGAAACGCGAAACGCGAAGATTGAC
>Ga0101944_10001509_pt1 | contig 47512 bp, 37 predicted proteins | sample DewCreD2012metaG_FD_75245 | JGI IMG/M metagenome (GOLD analysis project Ga0101944, IMG submission 75245) | Hot spring sediment bacterial and archeal communities from British Columbia, Canada, to study Microbial Dark Matter (Phase II) - Dewar... ... | reverse complement strand
ACGCTGAGAGCCACGGCCTAACCGGTCGAGAGAACCACCGGTCCCTGATGCGCGCCGACGGGGGTGAGCAGTCGGCGGGAGGCCTCCCAACCCTTTTATTTCGAACATGTACAGCAATCGAAACTGAGCCGCCGGCGCGGGAGCGGCCCTGCCCCCGGCCGCGGCGGGCGCTCCTTTGATCGGCGGGCCGTCATCGCGTAGCTTCTGCTCCGCGTCTGCTGCGCCCTTTTCTTGCGGCCCCCGTGTCCCTTCCTTCGCAGGCATGGGCTTCGCCTGTCCACCCTTTGCGCGCCCCGCCCTTCCCCTCCAAAACCGCCTCGCCCTCCGCCGCCGTTGTCGCGGCCACGATTTCCATGTCATGCTCACACTTAGGATGAGGCTGGAAAAACGGCCGGCGGCTGCGGTGGCGGCCATCCTGGCGATGGTCACGGTCGTGATCATGCTGGCCGTCTTGCAGTATCAATGGACCGGCGAGATCAGCCGGGGCGCTGAAGATCGCATGCGCGAGGCGCTCGCCTCCAGCACGCGGCAGTTCAGGGTGGATTTCGCGCGTGAATTGAATCGCATCTGCGCCGCCTTCCAGCCCGACCCCGCGGCTCCGCCAAATCTGGCCGAGAACGCCGCGCTCAGCCGTTATGGGGACTGGGCAAGCGTCGCCCGGCGGCGCAACCTGGTCTCGGCCGTTCATATCTGGAGAATCGACGCTCAATCGCCGCGTCTTCTTTCGCTGGACACAGAGACATTCCGGTTCCGGGAGAGCGCCTGGCCGGCTCACCTGGCGGGGCTGCAAGAGTACCTGGCGGAGATGTGCTGGGAGCTCGTGTGGACCACCGAGAGGGAGGCTTACCGCCATCCCTGGATCCTCTACGAGCCGGCCGCGGTTCTTGTGCAGGCGTTGTTCTATGTTTCCCCGGGTGAAAGGGAGCCGGGCAGCGGCGCGCAGCACATCGGCTTCATCCTCGTCGAATTGGATCGCCAGCGAATGCAGGGGGAGTTTCTGCCCTCGCTTGTCGCGAGGCATTTCGGCGCCAGCCAGGAGAGGAACTTCCTGGTGGCCGTGCGTGCCGCCGGGAAACAGGGCGAGGTCCTGTACCAGTCCGACCCGGAGAGGCCGGTGTCCTCTTCCAGGACCGACGCGGACGTGGCGCTCCTCGATCCGGAACAGGACCGATGGGAGGAGCCGGTGGGCGGCGCCCTGCGGCCGTCTGGAGAACCGGGCCATTGGCGGCTGGCCGTACAGCACAGAGCAGGCTCGATGGAGGCCGCCGTGTCGTCTCTGCGGCGCCGCAACCTGGCAGTGAGTTTCAGCCTGCTGGCGCTTCTGGCGGGAAGCATGGCGTTGATTCTGGTGTTGGCGCGCCGGACACAGCGGCTGGCCGCCCTGCAAATGGAGTTTGTGGCCGGAGTCTCGCACGAGTTGCGCACGCCCCTGTCGGTGATCTGCTCCGCCAGCGACAACCTGGCTGAGGGGATCGTCAGCACGCCTGAGCGGGCCCGCCAGTATGGCGGTCTGATCCGCGATGAAGGCCGGCGTCTGGCGCGGATGGTGGAACAGGCTCTGCTGTTCGCCGCCGAGCAATCGGATCGCATGCGATACGATTTGCAGCCGGTCCAGCCGGTTCCCGTGATCGAGCGCGCGCTTAAGAGCGTGGAGGCGGCGCTCAAGGAGACGGGGATGCAGGTGGAGATCAGCCTGCCCGGCGACCTGCCGGCGGTCCTGGCCGACGCCAACGCGCTTGGACAATGCGTGGAGAACCTCGTGGGCAACGCCGTCAAGTACGGGCGCAGCGGCGGCTGGATGGGGATCAGCGCTTCGGCGGTGGATGGCGGCGCCCGGCCCGAGGTGCAGATCAGCGTCGAAGACCGAGGCCCGGGAATCTCTCACGCCGACCTCGCCCACGTTTTCGAGCCTTTCTACCGCGCCAGGAGCGCCCGCGAGGGGCAGATCAAAGGCGCCGGCCTCGGGCTGTACCTCGTGCGGCGCATAATGGAAGCCATGGGCGGGCGCGTCACGGCGTGGAGCAGACCGGGCCGGGGCAGCCGGTTCACCTTGTGCCTGCCGGCGGCCGGAGTGCGGCCGGCGCAGACTGCCCCGGCGGAAAGGACCACGTGACTTCCAGAGAGAGAGTACAGGCGGCCCTGGATCATCGCAAGCCTGACCGGCTCCCCATGGATCTCGGCAGCGCTCGCTTCACCGGCATCGTGCTGGGCGCCTACGAGAGGCTCCGGCAGCATCTCGGCTTCGGAGAGCCCGGACCCATCATCGAGCAGATGCAGCAGCTCGTGGAGATGGACGAGCGCGTGCTCCGCTATTTGAAAGTGGACGTGCGCGCCTTCGCTCAGGGCGCGCCGGACCGCAATGGTCCCGTGCAACTGGACGAGAACCGCTACCGGGACGAATGGGGCGTGACGCGCGTCAAGCCGCCCGGCTCGCACTATTACGACATGCAGGGAAGTCCGCTCGCGGGGGAGATCACGGCAGCGGACATCGCCCGCTATCCATGGCCCGATCCCACCGACCCTGGAATCTTCCGCGGCCTCCGCGAGAAGGCGGAGCGGCTCCGCATGACCGGCTACGCCGTCATGTACAACGCGCGCTTCAACCTGGTGCACACAACCCAGTACCTGCGCGGATTCGAGGACTGGTTCCTGGACCTGGGCTCCAACCACGGCCTCTTCCAGGCGCTGATGCAAGCTGTGCTGGATGTTCTCGTGGAGCTGAACCACCGGGCGCTGGCCGAAGTCGGCGATCTCATCGACATCGTGGCCTTCGGCGACGATATCGGCCAGCAGGACCGCCCCGTCTGCTCTCTTGCCAATTACCGCAAGTTGATCCGGCCCGCGCAGGAGAAGATCGTCGAGACGATTCGCGCGCACACCAAGGCCAAGATCTTGTACCACACCTGCGGTTCCGTCTACCGCTACATCGGAGATTTCATCGAGATCGGCATCGACGCCCTCAACCCCGTTCAGGTAACCGCCAAGGACATGCAGCCCGAGCGGCTCAAGCGGGAGTTCGGCGACCGCATTTCGTTCTGGGGCGGAGTCGACAGCCAGCGGGTGCTCCCCTACGGTTCGCCGGAAGAGGTCGCCGCGGAAGTGAAGCGGCTCTTTTCCTTCATGGGTGAAAACGGCGGCTGGGTTCTTGCCGGCGTGCACAATATTCAGCCCGATGTTCCGCCGGAGAACCTCGTCGCCATGTTCCGGGCGGGAGAGGAATGCACATATGATTAACCGGCGATCCATGCTGAAGCTGTGGGCGGCGGGCGCGGCCGGCGCGGCCCTGACCGAGGCGTCCTGCAGCGAAGTTCTCCAGAATGTGAACACACGCTCCCGGCCGTCCGAGCTGAAGATCACGGACCTGCGCGTGGCTACGATCCGCAACATATCGCTGGTGCGCATCGACACCAACCAGGGCATCAGCGGATACGGCGAGACCTACACGGCGAGCAGCAAGACCTACCCGCTCTTCTTGAAGAGCCGCATTCTGGGGCAGAATCCCTGCGACGTGGATCTGCTTTTCCGGAAGCTCAAGCAGTTCGGGGGCCACGGCAGGCAGGCCAGCGGCGTGACCTCCATCGAAATGGCGCTGTGGGATCTGGCGGGAAAGTCCTACGGGGCGCCGGTTTACCGGATGCTGGGCGGGAAGTTCCGCAACCAGGTGCGGATCTATGCGGACACGCCCTCGGTCCGGGAACCGGAAGCGTTCGCCGCCAGGCTGAAGCAGCGCCTGGACGCCGGCTTCACCTGGCTCAAGATGGACGTTGGGCTGGAGTTGGTGCAGCGGACCCCCGGAACGGTAATGCGCCCGCTGGGCGCGACTCAGAATTATTGGTCCGAATTCGGCCACATGGGAGGATGGGAGCTTACCGACAAGGGGATCGCGATGATGGCCGAATACGTGGCGCGCGTCCGTGAAGCCGTCGGCTACGAGGTCCCTATCTCCGCCGACCACTTCGGACACATCGGTCCGAACTCCTGCATCCGTCTCGGCATCGCTCTCGAAAAGTACAACCTGGCCTGGCTCGAGGACATGGTGCCTTGGATGCACATGGATGTCCTCCGGAAGATCTCCAACGCCGTCCACACGCCGCTGGCGACCGGTGAAGACATCTATCTCAAAGAGCCGTTCATCGAGTTGTGCCGCAAAAAAGCAGTCGATATCATTCACCCGGACCTGAGCTGCGCCGGCGGGATTTTCGAGACGAAGAAGATCGGTGACGCCGCCCAGGAGCTGGGCGTGCCGATGGCCATTCACTGCGGCGCGACGCCAGTCGGTTTTCTGGCGGCTGTCCACTGCGCCGCGGCGACCGAAAATTTCCTGGCGCTGGAGCACCACCACATCGACGATCCGTGGTGGGAGGACGTTGTCACCGGGATTCCGAAGCCGATCGTCGACAAGGGTTTCGTGAACGTGCCCGAAACGCCGGGCCTGGGCGTTGAATTGAACGAAGAAGCGATCAAGAAGCTCCTGGTGGAACCCGGCTACTTCGCGCCGACGCCCGAATGGGACAAAGAGCGTTCTTCCGACCGCCAATGGAGCTGAGTCACTTCTTGGGGCACATGCCGGCCCGTCAATCCGCGCCGGGGCTCTGAGCGCAGGGGGGGAGCACATGAAAGAGAAGGTCCTGATCGTAGAGGACGAACTCGGTCTGACGATCACGTTGGAAGACCGCCTCGTGAGCGAGGGCTATGCGGTTACGATCGAGCGCGACGGTGTGCAGGGCTTTGAGCGGGCGGCGCGGGAGAAGTTCGATCTCATCATTCTCGACATCATGCTGCCGGGAAAGAACGGGCTGGAAATCTGCCGGGAGTTGCGGCAGCGCTCCTGCGCGACGCCCATCCTGATGCTTACGGCGAAGGGGCAGACCGTGGATAAGGTGGTCGGGCTGAAGGTCGGCGCCGATGACTACTTGACGAAGCCGTTCGAGATGGCGGAGTTGCTGGCCAGGATCGAGGCCCTGCTGCGGAGAGCCGCGCAGACGCCGGCGAGGATCTCCGACAGCGTTGCGTTTGGAGATGTGAAGGTTGACTTCCGGCGCACGGAGGTGACGCGCGGCGGGCAGGTGATCAGCCTGTCCGCCAAGGAGTGGCAATTGCTGCGCTACTTCCTGGAGCACAGAGGGGAGACGCTGTCGCGGGAGCGCTTGCTGCGCGAGGTGTGGGGCTACGGCTCCATGCCTTCCACTCGAACCGTGGACGTGCATGTGGCGTGGCTTCGCCAGAAGCTTGAGGAAGATCCCAAGAAGCCCCGGTGGATCCTCACCGCCGTGGGGCTCGGCTACAAATTCGCGGAATAGGAAACCCGCCGGGAGGCTTCCTACACTTCGTTGTAATGGGCGCGGCGGCCCTCATCCATGGCCAGGTTCGACTGCATGACCATGACCGAATTAGCCAGTCCGATTTCCACGTCCGCGAAAGGCCGCTTGCCGGTGCGGCAGCACTCAAAGAAACTCTCGAACTGAGCGCGCTCTGCGCCGGTCTCGGTTTGTTCAACCATGACGCCGTTCTTCTCGAGCCATAGATGGGCCCACTTCATGTCCCGCTGGAGCGGCCCGGTCACCTGGTTGGCCGGTATCAGGATCGGGAGGCCTTTCATGCGCTCCAGCGGATTGGCCTCGGTGGGCGCGGTCGCCGCCAGCGGGGAGACCTTCGGCGGCGGCTCGAAGAAGTACATGCCCGCCGAGGGCGGGCCGAGCGTAATCTCGATGGATCCGGCGGTGCCGAGGATGACCTCGGCGAAATCGGACTTGCTTCCCCAGAAGGCCGACAGGTGGCCGTTGGTGTTGATCGACTGGTACATCATCTTCTGGCCTTTGGGGTAGTGGAAGATGAGCTGGATGTTGTCGTAAACGGTGCGGCCGTCGTTGAAGAACTCGTTGCCGCCCACGCCGACAACGTAATCGGGGTGATCGCCGATCATCCAATCCGCCATGTCGAGCTGGTGGGAACCACGCTCGGCCATCATCCCGGCGGAGTACTCGCGGAACAGCCGCCAAGCGGATTCCTTGCCGCGCTTGGGGTCGATTTCCATCAGCCAGCCGATGCCGGAGCCGGGATTGCGGTTCCACTGGGCATTGACGTGCGTGACTTTGCCAAGCAGGCCGCGGTCCACCATTTGTTTGGCCGTGTGATAGAACTGGCTGTAGCGGCGCTGGAGGCCGACCTGGATGACCTGCTTGCTGTGCGCGGCGGCGAGCTTGCGCATCTGCCGGACCTCGTCCGGCTTGAAGACCATGACCTTTTCGCAGAAGACGTGCTTGCCGGACAGCAGGGCATCGCGCATGATCGGGAAGTGCTGGTGAGGCGGAGTGGCGATCACGACCGCCTGCACGTCCTTCTGTTCGAGCAGCTTCCGGTAATCGAGGTACGCGTTGGGGTCATTGCCGGCGAGAGCGGCGGCGCGGTCCAGGTGCGGCTGATAGATGTCGCACACCGCCACGCATCGGCCGGTCGGAATTCGCAACATGTTGCGCAAGAGCGCCGTGCCTCGAGAGCCGGTTCCGATGCTGGCGAACGCGACCTGGTCACTGCTTTGCAGCGTGGCTGAGGCGGCGCGGCTTGTGGCCACGGAGGCGGTCACTGCCGCCGCGGCTTTGAAAACATCTCGGCGGCTCGGCTCGACCGCCTCCAACTTCCCTTCCTTCATACCTTCCCCCAATTTCGGTGACAGGCTACGAAACCCCTAATTAGCCTTGCCAGAGAACCAGGACCAGTCTACAGGAACTGCGGCCACAGCGTATGCGCGCTTTCCCGAAGGGACTGTTCAGGCACCTCCGCGCCCTTCCCTGTCGAGACTTGAGTTTAGGGATTTCGTAGCCTGTCACCGAAACCAGTTTGGGGATTTCGTAGCCTGTCACCGAAATTGTATTATGGGCTGGATCGGGGACTGCGGCGGGTTCCCGTGCAGGGAGAGGATCGGAGCGGAGGTTTGCCATGTCAGCTAAGAGTCAACTTGCCGGCGCCTCGAAGCCCGGACGCGGCGTGTCGCGGCGCAACCTTTTGGCAGCCGCGGCAGTAAGTCCCATGGCCGCACGCGCTGTTCAATCCGGCGGCCCAGCGGAAATCAAAGGCCGGCTGCCACAGGCGAAGATCGGCAACCTGTCGATCAGCCGGATGATCATCGGCGGGAACCAGATGGGCGGGTGGGCCCATTCGCGGGATCTCGCCTACGTGGCCCAGTTGTGCAAGGCGTACTTCACCCGGAAGAAGGTCTTCGACACCCTGGCCCTGGCGGAACAGTGCGGCATCAACGCCTTTCTGACGAGCAACCTGCTGATCCCTCTCGTCGAGGGCTACCGGCACGAAGCCGGCGGCAAGATTCAGTTTATTTCCGACAACGGCAGCGGGCCGCTGCTGGACGCCATCCGGCAGTCGATCGATGCCGGCGCCGCCTCCTGCTACATCCAGGGAGGGGTGGCCGACAATCTGGTGCGCAAGGGAGACTTCGACCAGATGAACCGGGCGCTGGAACTGATTCGAAAGAACCGCATGCCGGCGGGCATCGGGGCGCACCGAGTGGAGACGGTGAAAGCGTGCCTCCAGAAGGGACTGCACCCCGATTACTGGATGAAGACGCTGCACCGCGTCGATTATTGGTCGGCGAAGATCGAGCCCGAGAACGACAACATCTGGGATGTGCGGCCGGACGAGACGATCGCCCTGATGCGCGAGTTGAAGGAGCCGTGGATCGCGTTCAAGGTGCTGGCAGCGGGCGCCATTCCACCGAAATCCGGGTTCCGCTTCGCCTTCGAGAACGGCGCGGATTTCATCTGCGTGGGCATGTTCGACTGGCAGATCGCGGCCGATGTCAACCTCGTGCTTGACGTGCTTGGCAGTCTCACCAGCCGGCTGCGCCCGTGGTGCGCCTGAAGCGGTCCTCTCGTTTCGAGCCGAGGCCCGGGCGTTTCAGGAGGCGCCGGGCTGCGGCAAACTGTTTTTGAACAAGCCTGGAGCCGTCATGAAAGGAAGAACACTCACACGCAGAACGGTCTTGGGCATGGGGGCGGCCGGCCTGGCGGGGGCGACGTTCGCACAGCGGTCCGCCGTGCGTGAAGAAGCGCTGCACGGCCGCCGCGCCTTTGTGCTGGAGAACGAGCGGATGCGCGTCGCCATGCTCCCTGGGGGAGGCTTTGTCGGAGAGATTCGTTTCAAGTCCGACGATCCCCGGAAGAGCGTCAACCCCATGCGCGTGCCGCATTACCAGACCATCGATCCGTACACGTACGACATCGGCCGGCACGGCGCCATTTACGGCACGGACATTCAGAGGCGGCTGATGAGCGGCTACATGGGCGACTTCCTCTGCTTCCCCAACTTCGGGCCCAGTTCCAAGGCGGAGTTCGCGCTCGACCTCGGACAGCACGGAGAGGCGCTGGCGGTGGAATGGAAGCGGCAGGAGGCGCGAGCGGGCGAGGGCGAGGCGGCGCTGCTGTGCACAGCCGAACTGCCCAAGACTCAATACGTGGTCCGGCGTTCGATCATCCTGCCGGCAGAAGAGACGGTGGCCTACGTCGAAGAGTCGGTTGAGAATCTGGCTTCGTTCGACAGGCCCGTTCAATGGGTCCGCCACGTTACCTTCGGCCCGCCATTTCTGGAGCTGAACAGGACGTTCGTGGACGCCTGCGCCGCCAAGACGGTCATCCGGGAAGGCTCCGCGTTTCGAGAAGGCGACTGGCCGCAATGGCGGACCGCGCAGGGGGAATTGCTCGACCAGCGCGTCTTCTCCGGACGCACGGGAACGTGGCTGCTGGACCGCTCCAGACCGGTGGTGTGGTTTACGATCTACAGCACCGAATACCCTGTGCTGCTTGGCTACGTCTATCAGAGCGCATACAATCCCTGGGTCCTCGACTGGCAGGAGAACATGCGGGCCAAGCAGATTCCGTGGGACGGCAAGGTGGTGGCCCGGGCCATCTGCATCGGGGATTCTCCGCTCGCTTCCGGCCTGAGAGACGCTGTCACGCGCGGCCGCATTCTCGGAGTGCCACTTCACAGTTGGATTGCGGCCAAAGAGCGCCGGACGCAGAACTACCTGTTCTTCCTCGCCGAGATCCCGCCCGGCTTCGGCGGCGTCGCGGACCTGCGCCTGGAGGCGGGACAGATTGTCCTGGTCGAACGCGGGACCGGCCGCGCGTTTCCGATCCCGAGCGCGCGCCGGTGGTGACGGCACCGCACCGCGCCGCGCCCTGTTAAATCCGCGTTAAGACCATTTTGCGCCGATTTAACCGCGGGAGTCTGTCAATTTGGGGCGGAGTGGTTTACATAGGAAGTAGTGAGGATTTCGACCATGTCATCCCGGCTGCTCCACCGGCTGTTGCCTTTGGCGCTGATGGCCGCCCTGGCGGCAGGCTTGTCGACCGCGCAGCGTCCCAACTCTCGATCGTGGGCTCGCGAGATGGTGGAGCGGCTGGCCGGCCGCCTGTCGCTGACCGAGTCTCAGAAGCAGCAGGCGCTGGCGATTTACATGGCCCTGGAGGAGGACACGCAGCCGCTGGAGCGCAAGATCGGCGAACAGCGCCTGGCGCTGCGCGAAGCGGTGAGGAATGGCGCGCCGGAGTGGCAGATCGACCAGATCGCGGGCGCGCTGGGCGCACTGGCGGGACAGGTGGCGGCGCTGGAAACGAAGGCCGACGCCAAGTTCTATGCGCTGTTGAATGCGGAGCAGCGCGAGAAGTGGAGCATGCCGTTCGGAGGCCGCGGGCAGGGAGGCTGGCCCAAGGGCCCGCCGCCGCGTTAGGAGACCAAAGATGACCGCACCCATTCCCATGTATGAGCACGTCCCGCTGCTCGGAGCGGACGTTGTCGAGCGCGCCCGCGGCGGCGACGCCGGGGCTTTCGGGCAGATCGTCCAGGCTTACCGAAAGCGGGTATTCGCCACTCTGGCCCGCCTGATCGGCCAGCCCGAAGACGTGGAGGACGTGGCGCAGGAAGTGTTCGTGCGTCTTTACCATTCGCTGAGGCAATTGCGCGCGCCGGAATTGTTCGAGGCCTGGCTGAGCCGCATCACCGCCAACGCCGCCTGCGACTATTTGCGGCGCAGAAAGCGTTCCCACGAAGTGCGCCTTTCAGACCTGGGCGAGGAGCAGGCTGAGCAGGCCTTTCGGACTGCCTCCGTGCGCAGCGGCTCGGAGGATCGCCATCGCGCGCGCTTGCGGGAGGAGGTGGAAGCACTGCTGAGCCTGATCCCGGCCCGGGACAGAGTGCTGCTGGTGTTGAAAGAAGTCGAGGGCAAATCGCTGAAGGAACTCGAAGAGGTCTATGGAGTTGACTCCAACGTCCTCAAGAGACGCCTGTTCCGCGCGCGCCAGAGGACTCTCAAGGCGGTGCGTGAGCGCGCTGGATGCCAGGGGGTCGATACGCCGCCGCTTTTGCACCCTCAAGGGGGATTGACCCACTAACTCCCCCCGCCCGTGAACTGGTCTATACTTCATGGGTCGGAGGACGCTATGAATTCATCCAGCAGATCACTTGCGCTTGCCGCAGCGCTGGCCCTGGTCATGGGCGCCGGGTGCGGCGAAAGGGCCAAAGTTTCACAGACCATCGATCCAGCGAGGCTGCAAATGTTCGCGCCGCTTCCGGAGGAGCCGCCTCCGCCAGCGGGTTCGGTGGCCGAGCGGCAGATTGACCTCGGGCGGATGCTTTACTACGAGACCCGCCTCTCGGCAGATCAAAAGATCTCGTGCAACAGCTGCCACGCCTTGGATCAGTACGGGGTGGATGGGGAACCGACTTCGGACGGGCACAAGGGACAGAAAGGCACGCGGAACTCGCCGACGGTTTACAACGCCGCGCCTCAGAGCGCGCAGTTCTGGGACGGCCGCGCCAAGACGATCGAAGAGCAGGCCAAGGGGCCGGTGACGAACCCCGTGGAGATGGCCATGCCCAGCGAGAAGGTGGTCATCGCCGTTCTGAAATCCATGCCGGAGTACGTGGCGGCATTCAAAGCGGCTTTTCCTTCGGACCAGGACCCGGTCACGTTCGACAATATGGCGAACGCCATCGGGGCCTTTGAGCGCAGGCTGATTACGCCTTCCCGCTGGGACAAGTTCCTCAAAGGCGATCAGAGCGCTCTCACGCCGGCCGAGAAGGAGGGATTCAACACCTTCATGACGGCGGGCTGCCAGACGTGCCACTCGGGCGCATTGCTCGGCGGCACGATGTTCCAGCGGCTGGGCGTGATCAAACCGTATCCGGACGAATCCGACCTGGGCCGCTTCCAGGTCACCAAGAACGAAGCGGACCGGATGGTCTTTAAGGTTCCGTCGTTGCGCAATATCGAGAAGACCGGCCCGTATTTTCACGACGGAAAAGTGGGGACACTCGAAGAGGCCGTGAAACGCATGGGGGACTATCAGGTGGGGCGCCAGCTCACTCCGTCGGAGATTCAGTCCATTGTCGCCTGGATGAAGTCGCTGACCGGCGAGATTCCGGCTGAATACATCCGGCCGCCGCAACTCCCCGCGACCACGCCGAAAACACCCAAACCAAAAGCTTAGGAGGAACGAGGGCAGACTCAATGGGCAGGAAGACGAAGATCACTCTGATCATACTGGGGTTCACGTTGCTGGGGATGCAGGTCATTCGGCCGGATCGGACCAACCCGGTCTCAGACCCGGCCTTGACGTATGAGGCGATTGAGAAGCCGGCTCCGGAGCGCTCCGCCGTGCTCAGGCGCGCCTGCGCGAATTGCCATACTAACGAGACCGAGTGGCCGTGGTACAGCCACATCGCTCCCGTGAGCTGGCTTGTCGCGAACGACGTGAAGGAAGCCCGGGAGCACCTGAACTTATCGGAATGGGGACGGCTCAGCCCGGACAAGCGGGCGAAGGCGCTGGAGGAGATGTGCGAGGAAGCTTCCCACGGAGACATGCCGCCGTGGGAGTACCGGCTGCTGCACCGCGAGGCGAAGCTGGGGGAGCAAGGCGTAGGGGCGATCTGCGCTGCAATTCCGGAGAAGAAGTAAGCGCGCGGGCGGGACCGGCAGCCGGCCGTATCGGAAAGGGGCGACTACCCGGCGAAGTCGCGGGCGTCCACAAACGGCAAGGCGGGATCGCTGAAATCCGGACGGTAGTATTCCGAGGCCTGGTCTTCCAGAGGCTGCACCCAGCCGTTCTCGAAGCCCAGGCGCTCCAGCCAGGTCAAGACTTTCTCGTATTCGCTGGGGCGGATGCGCCGCTCCAGGAGAGGGAGGCCGCCGCCTTGGACCCTTCCGGCGGGATAGTACTGCGTCATGACACTGAGAGTGACGCGCGGCGAGAGCGCGCCGCGGATCCACTCCAGCGTTTCCCGCAACCCTGAGAGATCATTCGGAAGAATCAAAAGCCGTATGATCAGGCCTCGCCGCACCAAGCCGCGCTCGTCGAGGACAAGTTCGTCCCCCAACTGCCGGTACATCTCGGCGACGGCGGCCCGGGAGCGCTCGACGTAGCGCGGCGCCTTGGAGTACTCGCGCGCCACGTCTTCGTCCGAGTACTTGAGGTCCGGCAAGTAGATATCGAAGACGCCGTCCAGCAGCCGAAGGACGCAGACGTCGTCGTAGGCATTGGTGTTGTAGACCAACGGCAGATGCAGTCCGCGCGCCGCCGCCAGACAAACGGAGCGGACGATCTGCGGAACAAAATGCGTGGGCGAAACGAAGCCGATGTTGTGGCAGGAGCGGGCTTGCAACTCCAGCAGGATGCCGGCTAGCTCTTCGAAGCTGACCGCCGGGCTCCGACCGGGACGCAATCCTTGGCTGATCTGAAAATTCTGACAATAGGCGCAGCGGAGGTTGCAGTGGCCCAGGAAGACGTTGCCCGTGCCCCTGGCCTCGCCTTTGCCGAGGTGTGTGCCGCTGAGCGCAGGCTCTTCCCCAAAATGAGGCGCCCAGGAGGCCACCACCGGCAGGTATCCGGACAGGCAGACCTTGGTCTGCCCCTGCCGCCGGTTCACGCGGCAGTCCCAGGGACAGATGTCGCAACTTTCGAGGCGGGCCTCCAGCAAGCCGGCACGCCGCTGAAGTTCTCCCGACTGAAAGAGACGCACGTAGGAAGGCTGGTTCATCCCCTTGGGTGGAGTGTAGCAAAAAAAAGAGCGGGCGCTGGGTCAGAGCGATAAGGTGAGTGCGCCCGCTGTCGTAACGGGGATTTGAATGTAACTACGACGGAATCTTCCAGAAGGTTACCGGCTCGGGCGATTTCTGAAAAAAAACCTCTTGACGCCGCCGGCGAAGTCCGCTACACTGGAAGCGAAGAAAAGGCGAATATGAAAAAAGCCGCTTCGCCCGCCATCACGCGCGTCGGTCCTTCGGGGTGGGGCTATTCCGACTGGGAAGGAATCGTGTTTCCGCGACGGCCTGCGGGGCACGGGCATCCGCTGGAACTTTTGGCCGGCAAGTTCGATACGGTCGAGATCGCGAGCACCTATGAACGGCCCTTGCGGCCTGAGATCGCCCGCCTTTATCTGGCGAAGGTGGCGCACAATCCGAATTTCGCTTTCACGGCCGTGCTCGGGAGGCGGTTTACGCGGGAACGCTGCCTCGACGCCGCCGAGGTGGCGGAATTCAAGGCCGGCATCCGGCCGCTGATGAGCGCCGGGCGTTTGGGATGCCTGGTGCTGTCGTTTCCCTGGGCGTTTCGATTCACGGTGGAGAACCGTGAGTTCCTGATTCAGTTGCGGAGGGCGTTCTCGCCGTTTCCGATGGCTGCCGAGATGAAGCACGCAAGCTGGCTGGCGGAAGAGGCTCTGGGGACCCTCATCGACTACCGGCTCGGCTTTGTGAACCTGGACCAGGCACCACACGCGGGGGCGATGCCACTTACGTCGATCGTCACCAGCGGGCCGGCGTGCTTCCGCTTGCACGGGCGCGACGGCCGGTACTGGCTGCGCGAGTTCTCCGGGGAAAGCGGCCGGAACGATCATTTCTACCCGGCGTTGGAACTGGAGGAGATGGCCAGGCGTATCCGGCGCGCCGGGGCTTTCGCTCCGGGAACATTCGTGACGCTGACAAATTCGGCGGCCGGCAAATCGGTCATCAACGCCCTGCAACTGGCGGCGATGCTGAGGGAGCACGAATCCGCTCCGCACCGCGCGGTGGCGTGACAGGGCCGAACGGCGTTCGCCGGGGCGAGGTGGCGCGCCAGAGCAAGGGGCTGTCCGAGTCTTCCCGCCGAATGGTTGTGCGATAATTCGGCCCAGCAGTCAGCTCATGCGGCGGGGAGGTGTGCATGCACAGCCAGTGGCGGGCGGCATTGCTGCTGTTGGTGGCGCAAGCGGCCTACGGGCAGCGGGTCACGATTTCTCTGGACGGTGTATGGAGTGTGGCGGAAAGCCGGATGGCGGGCCCTCCGCCGCAGGCATTCCCACACAAGGCTCCGGTTCCCGGGCTCACGAATCTGGCTGAGCCGCGCTTTGCCGATGTGGACCGATTCGACAGCGCCGAGCTCATCGGAAACCTGATCAGCCGCAAACGGTTGCCGGCAGCGGCGCGGGTCAGCACCGCGGGGACTCCGCGGCAGGATCGCAACTATTTCTGGTACCGCACGACCTTCCGGACGACGGCCAGGAAGCAGGTGGCGATCCTGCGGGTGGGCAAGGCGCAGTTCGGCACGGCGGTCTGGCTGAACGGCAAGAGCATGGGGGAGTACCTGGGCTGCTTCACGGCCAGCTACTTCAACCTGACGGACGCGATCCACTGGAGCGGAGACAACGAACTGTTGGTGCGCATCGGCGCCCACCCGGGAGCGCTTCCGGAATCCGCGCCGGCTGGAACGGACCAGGAGAAGAACATCTGGACGCCGGGGATCTACGATAGCGTCAGCGTGATTCTGGCCGACAACCCGGTGATTGAGAGCGTGCATGTGGCGCCCCGGTTGAAGACTTCCGAGATTCTCATCGAAACCCGGATTCGAAACTACGGGCCGGCGCGCAACGTGACGCTCACGCACCGGCTGCGGGGCGGAGACGCGACGAAGCCCGAGAGGCTCCAGCTCGCCGCGGGCGCGGAGGCCGCCAGCCGCCAGGTTCTGCCTGTGCGAAACGCGAGGCTGTGGTCGCCGGAGGATCCCTACCTCTACACGCTGGAGAGCAGCACGGGAGGAGACACTCTCGCCACGCGCTTCGGCATGCGGGAATTTCGTTTCGACACCGCCACGAAGCGGGCCTATCTGAACGGCAAGGTGATCTATCTGCGCGGCTCGAACATTACGCTGCACCGCTTCTTCGAAGACCCCGGCTGCGGGCGGCTCCCCTGGGACGAACGATGGGTGCGCAAGCTGCTGGCCGAGGTACCGAAGCGCATGCACTGGAACAGCTTCCGTTTTTGCATCGGGCCCGTGCCGGACAAGTGGCTGGAGATTGCTGATGAAGCGGGGCTGCTGATCCAGAATGAGTTTTTCGTCTGGAGATGGCGGGACACGTGGAACCTGGGCCAGGTGATTTCCCAATACAAGGACTGGATGCGCGACAACTGGAATCACCCCAGCGTGGCCATCTGGGACGCGCAGAATGAGACCCGGCACGAGGCGCTGAGCACGATCATCCGAGAGGTCCGGGGGCTGGACCTGTCGAACCGGCCCTGGGAAAACGGGTACAACCTTCCGGTGGGACCGGACGATCCCGTGGAGGACCACCCGTACCTGATGGGGCGATTGGGCCGTGGCTTCGAGATCGCGGACCTGGAGAACATGACCGGCGGCAAGAGCACGAATTCCGCTCATCCCACCGGGCACGCGGCGTTCATCAACGAGTACGGGTGGTTGTGGCTGAACCGCGATGGGTCGCCGACGGAGCTGACGCGGGATGTTTATGCGCGGCTCCTGGGGCCGGAGGCGACCGCGAAGGACCGGCTGGAGATGAACGCGTATCTGGTGGGCGGCCTCACGGAGTACTGGAGAGCGCATCGAAACTTCGCCGGCGTCCTGCACTTCGTTTATCTGACGTCCAGCTATCCGGAGGCATTCACCTCCGATCACTGGGCGGATCTCCAGAAGCTGGAGCTGCATCCGGAGTTTGCGGATTACGTTGGGGAGGCGTTCCAGCCATTGGGAGTGTATCTCAACTTCTGGCAGCCCTCGTTGCGGGCCGGATCGAGCCGCGTGTTCAACGTCATGATGGTCAACGACAAGTACGAAGATGCGCGGGGAAGGCTGATTCTGTTGCTGCACTGTCCGGGCGGGCCGGCGGCCGCGCTGGGCGAAACGCGCTTCGAATTGCCGGCGCTGGGCCAGCAGACGTACCGCTTCACGGCGCAGATCCCTTCGCGCGGCGGGGCCTGCGTGATGCGGGCTGAGGCGCACGCGGAGGGCCCGGCGGGGGGCAGTCCGACCGTGAGCCGGCGCAAGGTCAACATCACGGCGCCATAGGGGCGGCAGCGGCGCGCGGGGCCGGTGATATACTGGGCGCACTTGAGAGGACCGGAGCGAACATGAGACGACGCGAGTTCCTGTTTTCAGCAGCGGCGCCGCTAATCGAACCGCTGCGCGCGGCGGCGGCGGCCGCGCCCGCAATGAAGATCACACAAGTGGAGACCGTCTACTGGCGGAACCGCAAGGACACCCCCTGGCAGCCGCACTGGACGTGGGTGCGCCTTCATGCGGACAACGGGCTGATTGGAATCGGGGAGACGTATCCGCGCAACGCCGTGGAAGCGGCGGCGGTGCATGCGGGGCTGGCGCCTGCGCTGCTGCGAAGAGACCCTCGCGACATCGACCGGCTTTGGGCGGAGTTCTACCGCACGTTCGATTACCAGGTGACGGGCGGCGCGGAGATGCGGGCGCTGAGCGCCGTGGACCTGGCGCTGTGGGACCTGCTGGCGAAGTCGCTCGGCGTGCCGGTTTACCGGCTGCTCGGCGGGAAGAGCAACGCGCGCGTGCGGGTGTACAACACCTGTTTCCCCTACAAGTACGACTTCAACAAAGAGCCCGAGAAGATCATGCAGGAGCTGATCGAGACGCGGGGCATCCGGGCGATCAAGATCTGGCCGTTCGACGGGGCGGCGCGGAGGAACGGTTACCAGTTCATCACGCAGCAGGACATCGACGAGGCGCTCCAGCCGGTCCGCAAGCTGCGCGATTCGTTCGGCAACCAGATCGACATTCTGATGGAGTTCCATTCGAACTGGGATCTGGCGGCGGCGATCCGGATCGCCAGATCGCTGGAGCCGTACCAGCCCATGTGGCTGGAGGACATGCTGCTGCCGGGCAACTTCAGCCAGTACCGGCAGCTTGCCGAAGCGACTTCCCTGCCCTTGACGATCAGCGAGCGCATGGCAGGACGGATGCAATTCGCGGAGCTGCTGGAATCCAGGGCCGCAAAGTACGTGATGTTCGACGTCTGCTGGTGCGGCGGGGTGAGCGAAGCGCGCAAGATTGGAACGATGGCGGAAGCGTATCACCTGCCGGTAGCGCCGCACACGGCGGGCGGACCGCTGCTGTTCTACGCCTCGACGCACTTGACGGCGGCGCTGACGAACGTGGCCATCCAGGAGAGCTGCCAGGTGTTTTACGAGCGCGACTGGAAGCAGTTTCTGGTGGACCCGGTTTCGCCGAAAGATGGATTCATCTCCGCGCCGGACGCGCCGGGCTTTGGGATGGAGGTGCAGCCGGAGGTTTGGAAGCATCCGGCGGCGGTGGTGCAAAGCTCCAAAGCCTGAAGGCGCGCCGGGCGCCGCAAGATGCGCCGCGCAACCGGCGGAGGGCGGCCGCCGCCGGGGCCTGAGTTTATCCGGCGGCCGCTGCCGGCGGGCGCCGGCCGTTCACGACTGCAAGCGGTCCAGAATCGCGCCGTCAGAGCCGATGAGCCGCACTTCGACGGGGACCTGTCCCAGGGCGTGCGTCGAGCAGCTCAAGCAGGGGTCGTAGGCGCGGACCAGGGCGGAGACGCGGTTCAGCATGCCTTCCTTGAGCTTCTTGCCGTCCACGTAGTGGCGGGCCACCTGGTGAATGCCGCTGCCGATGGCGAGGTTGTTGTGCCCCGTGGCGACGACGAGGTTAGCCCGGCGCATTGCGCCGCCGGCGTCGACTTCGTAGTCGTGGATGAGCAGGCCGCGCGGGGCCTCGATGATGCCCACGCCGCGGGCGGCGTTGACTCCCGCAAAGGCGCGCACGTGGGTGCTCAAGATTTCCGGATCCTTGAGAAGCGCCTCCATGCGCTCCAAGGCGTACATGGCCTCAATGAGGCGGGCATAGTGATAGAGGAAAGCGCTCTGGGGAGCGCGCCCGAAACGTCCGCGGAACTGCTCCAATTCGGAGTCGGCTTCCGGGGCGCCGCAGTGTTCCGCCACGTTGATCCGGGCGAGCGGACCCACGCGGTAGACGCCCTCCGGGTAACCGGCGGGTTTGTAGTAAGGAGCTTTCAGGTAGGAGTGCGGGAGGACGGCTTCGCCGATGAATTTCGAATAATCCGACGGATCTTCAAAACCGCCCAACAACTTGGCCCCGGCATCGCGGAAGCGAACCTGGCCGTGGTAGAGGCGCAGGTTGCCGTCGGCTCCCGTGAGGCCGGCATACATGCTGGGAGCGTTGCCGAAGGTCTCGATCTCCTCGGTGAAGTTCCCGATGTTCTCCTTGAAGAACTGAAGGGTGTGACGCACGATGGCCTTGGCGACCGGCAATTCATTGAGGATGGCGTCCCGCTTCTCCTGCGTGAGGGGCTCGTTCACTCCGCCGGGGACCGTCCAGGAGGGATGCACGCGCTCCTTGGCCAGCCGTTCGATGACCTGCTGGCCGAATTTGCGGAGCACGATGCCGGAGCGGGCCAGTTCGGGGTAGCGCTCGAGCACGCCGATGACGTTGCGCGTGGCGGGGTCGGCGTCCATTCCCAGCAGGAGGTCCGGGGAAGAGAGGTGGAAGAAGCTGAGCGCGTGGGACTGGACGAACTGGCCGCAGTGCAACAGTTCACGGAGCTTGACGGCCGCGGGCGGCGCCTGAACGGCCATGATGGCGTCGCAGGCTTTGACGGAGGCGAGCAGATGGCTCACCGGACAGATGCCGCAGATGCGCGCCGTGATGGCGGGCATTTCGTAGTACGGCCGGCCTTCGACGAATTTCTCGAACCCGCGGATCTGGGTGACGTGGAACTGGGTGGAGGAGACTTTGCCCTTGTCATCCAGATGGATGCTGATGCGGGCGTGGCCCTCGATTCGGGTGACATGCTTGATGGTGATCGTTTTCCCCACGTTTGTCTCCTGGCTCTTCCTAACCGAACTTCACCTGCGCGGCCAGCTTGGGCTTGCGGCCTTCGAGGAGCTCACCGACCACAAACAGGATGGCTTGCGCGCTGGGAGGGCAACCCGGGACTTCCAGATCCACCTTGACCACTTCGTGAACGGGGACCGCTTTCTTCAGGAGCGCGGGCACGTTGTCCTCGGGGATTCTTGCGCCGGGCTGGCCGTTGCCGCTGTAAACGGCATCCAGCAGCTTTTTGACCGGAACCGAGTTGCGCATGGAGGGGACGTTGCCGGTGACGGCGCAGTCGCCCAGAGCCACCACAAGCCGGCTCCGCTTGCGGATGGTCTGGATCAGCTTCAGGTCGTCCTGGCTGCTGACGGCGCCTTCGACGAGCGTGACGTCCACGCCCTCGGGAAACTCCTGGGCATCGACGAGCGGCCCGTAGACGATGTCGGCCTTCCTGGCCACCTCGACGATGGCGTCGTCGATGTCCAGCAGGGACATGTGGCAGCCCGAGCACCCGTCCAGCCAGACCGTTGCGAGTTTCACTTTGCTCATCGTTGCGCTCCCCGCCGCGCGGCCAGGCGGCTGACGTTTTCGAAGTTCTTGGTCATTTCCTCGGCGGCCCAGCCCTTCTCGGCCAGCGCTCCGGTGGGACAGGCCTGGACGCACTTGCCGCAGCTTGTGCAGCTTGCGGCCTCGCCCCAGGGGCGGTCCAGCTCGCAGACCAGGCGGGACTGGATGCCACGCGACATCACATCCCAGACGTGGGCGCCCTCCACTTCGGAGCACACCCGCACGCAGCGCGTGCAAAGGATGCAGCGGTTGTGGTCCAGCACGAAGCGCGGGTGCGAGGTATCCACCGGCAGCTTCGGGAAGCTGTAGGGGTAGCGGATGCCGGTGACGCCGAGCTTCTGGGCGAGACCTTGCAATTCGCAGTGGTTGTTGGAGACGCAGACCGAGCAGATGTGGTTGCGTTCGGCGAACAGCAACTCCAGGGCGATGCGGCGAAAATCCTTGACGCGCTCCGAGTTGGTGCGGACGGACATGCCTTCCTGGACGGGGGTCGTACAGGCGGGCAAGAGGCGGCCCACACCTTGAACCTCGACAACGCACAAGCGGCAGGCGCCGGCGGGGGTCAGACCCTCCATGTAGCAGAGCGCCGGGATGAACTTACCGCTGGCGCGCCCGGCCTCAAGGATCGTCTGGCCTTCGGCCGCGTAAACGTATTCACCGTCGATGCGGATGGAAATCTTTTGCGGCAACTCTTCTTCTCCTTCCCGCTATTGGCGTTCCTGCACGTCGCAGCGCAGGCAGCGGCAGCATTCTTCCATGGTCTCCACGGCGGTGAGGCCGGTGACCGCTTCGGCGAAATTGCGCACGCGCTCGCCGGCGGGCAGGTGCGCGACGTTGTGGCGGCGGCTGGGACTGGGCTGGGCCGGCGCCTTCATCTCGTACTCGAAGGCCGGGAACAACTGCTCCCAGCGGCGGTAGCCCATCAGGCGTTCGTCGATGTTGCGGGCGGCTTTCTTGCCGTAGCCCATGGCGTTCGAAACATTGGAGGCGCCGGTGATGAGGTCTCCGCCCGCATAGAAGCCGCTGCGGCTGGTCTCGAGGGTGTAGCGGTCCACCTCCACGGTTCCCGACTCTTTGATGCGCAAGCCCGAGGCCCGCGCAAAATCCAGGTCCACGCTCTCCCCGACGGCGAGAATCACGGTGTCGCAGTCGAAGCGCTGGATCTCGTCGGTCGGGATCGGCCGGCGGCGGCCGCTGGCGTCGTACTCGCCCGGCCGCGTCTTGACGATCTCGATGGCCTGGACCTTGCCGCCGGAGCTGCCCACGATGCGATGGGGGGCGGCGAGGAAGACGATCTCGGCGCCTTCGGCTTCGGCGGCCTCGGTCTCCTCGGGGATCGCGGGCATGTCGTTGCGCTCGCGGCGGTAGAGGATCGTGACCTTGGCGCCCAGACGGAGCGCCGTGCGGGCGGAGTCGATGGCCGCGTTGCCTCCGCCGATTACGGTCACGCGATTTCCGATGACGGGCTGCTGGGACTTGGCCACGGCCTCGAGGAAGTGCAGCGCGGTGGTGACGCCCTTCAGTTCGGTGCCCGGCAGGTAGACCCAGGACTCCTTCCAGGTGCCGATGGAGAGGAACACGGCGTCGTACTGCGCGCCGAGATCGTTGAGCGTGATGTCCTGCCCGACTTTGGCATTGAAGACGAACTGCACGCCCACGCGCTGGATCAGCTCAATTTCCTTGTCGAGGACGGACTTGGGCAGCCGGTATTCGGGCAAGGCGTAGCGCAACATGCCGCCCGCCTGGGCGTTGGAATCGTAGACGACGGCTTCGTGGCCGAGCAGCGCCAGGTAGTAGGCGCAAGCCAGGCCGGTGGGGCCGGCGCCCACCACGGCGATCTTCTTGCCGGTGGCCGGCATGCGCCGGGCGGCGATGCGGGCGGCCATCTCCCCGAATTTGGGGGACTGGTAGATGGCGTCGGCGATGTGGCGGTGAGAATCGCGCATGTTGACCGCCTCATCGATCGCCGCGCGGCGGCAGCGGTTGTCGCAGGGGTGCTGGCAGACGCGGCCGGTCGAAGCGGGCAGCGGGTTGTCGATGACGACGCTTTCGAAGGCGTCCTCGAGCCGGTCCTCTTTGTAAAGCTGCAAGAACCTGGGAATGTTCATGTGCAGCGGGCAGCTATTCTCGCAAGGGGAGAGAGCCAGATCCTCGCAGACACCCGCGCGGCAGCGGCGCGCGCGGATATGGTCTTCGAACTCGTGCCGGAAGTGGCGCAGGGTCGTCAGGACCGGGTTCGGCGCGGAGTTTCCGAGGCCGCAAAGAGACATATCGCGGATCATGCGGCTCAGTTCGTCGAGCGTTTGCAGGTCATCCTCGGACGCTTCGCCGCGGGTGAGACGGTTGAGGATATGCAGGGCCTTGTCGAGTCCGACACGGCAGGGGACGCACTTGCCGCAGGACTCGGAGTGGGTGAACTCGACGAAATAGCGGGCCACGTCCACCATGCAGTTGTCTTCGTCCATGACGACGATGCCGCCGGAGCCCATGATGGAGCCCAACTGGGTGAGGGTCTCGTAGTCGACGGGGGTGTCGAACATCTCCTGCGGGATGCAGCCGCCCGAGGGGCCGCCGGTCTGGACGCTCTTGATGGCGCGGCCGTTGGAGCCTCCGCCGCCGATGTCATAGATAAAGGATTTCAGCGGGGTGCCCAGAGGCATCTCCACAAGTCCCGTGTTCTGGATCTTGCCGACCAGGGAGAAGACCTTGGTGCCGGCGCTCTTGGCGCTTCCGGTTTCGGCGAACCAGGCCGGCCCTTTCAACACGATGGGCGGGATGTTGTACCAGGTCTCGACGTTGTTGATGTTGGTGGGCTTGCCGAAGAGGCCTTTCTGGGCCGGATAAGGGGGCCGGGGCGTGGATCGTCCCGCTTTGCCTTCCAGGCTGCGGATGAGAGCGGTTTCCTCTCCGCAGACGAAGGCGCCAGCGCCTTCGACCAGGCGGATATTGAAGTCGAACCCCCGGCCCAGGATGTTCTGGCCGAGCAGGCCGGACTCCTGCGCCTGCTCGATGGCCCGCTCCAGGCGATGGACCGCGAGGGGGTATTCGGCGCGGACATAGATGATTCCCTCGGTGGCGCCCGTGGCGTAGCCGCCGATGATCATGCCCTCCAGGAGCGAGTGCGGATCGCTTTCGATCTCGTTGCGGTTCATGTAAGCGCCGGGGTCGCCTTCGTCGGCGTTGCAGATGAGGTATTTCGGCGAACCCTTGGACTTGCGCAGGAGCTCCCACTTGATGCCGGTGGGATAGCCCGCGCCGCCGCGCCCGCGGAGCTTGGAGGCTTTGATCTGCTCGATGACAGCCTCCGGCTGGCCGTCGATGAGGACCTTGTACAGGGCCTGGTAGCCGCCGACGGCGAAGTACTCTTCGATGTCATCGGGGCTGAGCAGGCCGCAGTTGCGGAGCACAATCTTCCTTTGGCCTTTGAAGAAGGGCGTCTCGTGCCAGTGGGGGATTTCGGGAAACCCGTCGCCGTAGCGGACCACGCCGGTGATGTGGTCCCATTCCTCGATCTTGCAGAGCACGCGCTCGGGGTTGATGCGGCCCTCCGACAGCTCATCCAGGAGCGGGCCGACGTCGCTTTGCCGGACGCGGCGCAGGATGACCAGGGGCTTGCCGGGGATGCGCACGTTGACGAGGGGCTCCTCGGCACAGAAGCCGAAGCATCCGGTGCTGGAGAGGCGGAAGCCCAGGCCGAGGGTCTCGATGGCGTCCGCGAGGGCGTGGTAGACGCCCTCGGCGCCGTTGCCGGAGCCGCAGGTACCGAGGCCGACCGAGATTCGAACGCGGGGCGGGAGGAGCTTGGCGAGGCCGCTCTCGCGGGAGGCGTTGAAACTGCTGAGGTCGGATACTCTCATGCCCGTTTCCCCTTGCTGAGGGCGCGAACTTCACGCTCGAGGGTCTTCTCATTGACGTGGCCGAGAATGGCGTGGTCGACCTCGACGACCGGGGCCAGGGCGCACTGTCCGAAGCAGGCCACGGTGCGGAGGGTGAAGCGCCGGTCCGGGGTGGTGGCGGACATTTTGTCGGCGCTGCCCTCTTCCTCTTCTTCCTTGAGGCCGAGCTGGAGCTTCAATCTTTCGAGAAGGGTGCGGGAGCCGCGGGTGTGGCAGGCGGTGCCGCGGCAGATGCAGATCGTATGCTCCCCCTGAGGCTTCAGGTTGAAGAGGGAGTAGAACGTGGCGACGCTGTAGACCTGGGCACTGGGCAGGTCAACCTTGCCGGCCAGGTAGTCGAGCACGGTCATGGGCAGGTAGCGGTGGGCCTGGCTGTCCTGGATTTCCTCCAGGATGCTGAGGAGCATTCCGGGCTGGTCTCTGTGCTTGGCGACGAGGCCGTCTATGAATTCCTGGTCCTTCTGGGAAAGAGGTACACCTTGAGGGCTGGATGAATCCGTCATGAGGACTCCTGACTGCGGCGTTAAATACTAGATAATCATATCCTGAAGTCCGATTCAAGGGGCCTGGGCGGTGATAGTTGCAAACTCTGGGACTGGCGGGCTCGAAGCCCAAGAACGGTGCTCGGGCGGGCTGGGGGGCGATTTTGGTGTCTTGCGACCTGAAAGCAGCAAAATCAGGGTGCGCGGGCGAGCGGGGCGTGGATTGGGGCGATTTTTGGGCCGGTCGCGAGTTGGCGCGACAGCGGCTGGGGTGAAGGGGATTGGGCCGCTCGCGAGCGGCCCTACAGGCGGACGGGGTATTCGAAGGCGGATGCAGAGGATGATAGGTTGTCCCACGGTTCCTGCAACGGCGCCGTGTAGGTCGAGGGGTTGGCGGGGGCGGCTCCCGAGCCGCCCCTACAGGCGATAAGGAAGGTCGGGGGGGGGGGCCGCCCCCGAGCGGCCCCTACAGGCGAAAAGGGAGTATGAGGGGGGCGGAGTGGATTACGTCTGGGCCGGATTCACGCGGCCCGGCGCGGTCTGGGGCAGCGCCGCGAGACCCGCTGTGGACACTAGACCAATCCCGCCACCGGACGGCGAGGGCGCGAAGTCGGGGTAAGCGTTGGCCCCGTGCTCACCCAGATCGAGACCTTCGATTTCCTCCTCGGGCGTAACTCGGAGCCCGATTGTGGAGGCGATGATCTTGAAGATCAAGAAGCAGGTGAGGAACGTCCAGACAAACGCCGTCGCGACTCCGATGAGCTGCGTCAGCAACTGCGCGCCGAAATCGTACGGTTTTCCCGTGAAGAGGTTCTCGTGAAACAAGGCCGCCGACAAGGTTCCGAAGGCGCCGCAAACGCCGTGGACCGAGATCGCGCCCACGGGATCGTCGATCTTGATCCGGTCGAAGAAGAGGACGCTGAAGACCACAAGGATCCCCGCCAGCGCCCCGATGATCACCGAACCCAGGGGAGTGACGCTGGCGCAAGGCGCGGTAATGGCCACCAGGCCGGCCAGGCAACCGTTCAGCGTCATGCCGATATCGGGCTTTCTGAACTTCGTCCAGCTCAAGAACATGGCCGAAATGGCCCCCAGGCAAGCCGCGAGCAGGGTATTCACCGCCACCCGCGCTTGCAGACCGTTGGCCGCCGTCGTCGAGCCCGGATTGAATCCAAACCAGCCCAGGAAGAGGATGAACACCCCCAGCGCCGCCAGAGTGAGGCTGTGGCCGGGGATGGCCCTTGGCCGCCCGTCTTTGCCGAATTTTCCCAGGCGGGGGCCGACAACAATCGCCCCGGCCAGCGCCGCCCAGCCGCCGACGGAATGAACCACCGTCGATCCGGCAAAGTCGATGAAGCCCCGGTTCGCCAGCCAGGCGCCGGAATCCGCATTGCCGCTGTTCAACAGGTTGCCCCAGGCCCAATGGCCGAAGACCGGGTAGACGAACAGGCTGATCAGGAAACTGTAGATGAGGTAACCCGAGAACCGGGTCCGTTCCGCCATGGCGCCGGAAACGATCGTAGCCGCCGTGGCCGCAAAGACCACCTGGAACATCCAGAACGTGAAGCCCCACTGGCCGTCCAGGGTGGAATTATCGAAGTCCGCAAAGAAGTTCGACCAGCCGGTGATGCCGTTGCTCAGGCCGAACATCAGGCCGAAGCCCACGGCCCAGAAAGCCAGCCCGCCCATGGCGAAGTCCATCAAGTTCTTCATCATGATGTTGCCGGCGTTCTTGGCGCGCGTGAAGCCGGCTTCCACCATGGCAAAGCCGGCCTGCATGAAGAAGACCAGCGCCCCCGCCACGATGGTCCAGACGATGTCGGTCTGCTTCTGCAACAAATCCAGCGCGGCCTTCAACTCGGCGGGCGATGGGGCGGCCGCTTCCTGGGCCATCAGGGGCGCAGCGGCGAGCAGCGCCAGAAGCGGAGGGATGGTTTTCGTTACGCCAACAAATCGTTTCAACATTCTCTTATCTCCTTGGAAAGCTCCTGCCGCGGCCGGATCGCATCAGCGCTTCGGGCCGAAGTACGCCACGAAGCCGACCAGCACCGTGTCCTGGTTCTTGGACCCGCCGGGAGTCGCGCCGCGTTCAAAGAAGGCGACGTCGGACCAGTCGCGCCGGTACTCCAGACGGCTCAAGACCCCTTCCGCCAGCTTGTACTCGGCCGTAACCGTGAACTCCTTCAGCTTCTGGGGGGTCCCGGTGGAGAAGCCGTCGCGGTCGTTGAACCATTCGAGACGGGGAGCCACGGCCACACGGTCCGTGAGCGCGAACCGGGCCGCGCCCGCGAAACCGTACCAGGCGCTGGCCGGCGCGGCCGGATTCCGCTCGGCGCCGTAATCGAAGTTGAAGTAGAAGCTGGCCTTGTCCCCGCCCGCCAGGAGGGTGGTGTCGTAGAGGTGCCGCCAGCCTTTGTTCACGCCGGTCTTCTCGGGACCCGCGTAGTAATTGTTGCTCCACGTCACCGGGCCGGCCGTTACGGCGCCGCTCAGGCCCAGCGTCTTGCCGGAATTATTGTCCTGAACGTTGTTCCATCCGTTGACCAAGTGAAATCCGGCCGTGAAGTTGCTTCCCACGGGAACGCTGGCGCGCAGCCCCATGTGATAGTAAGGGATCGCCAGAGCGAACAGGAGCGACCGTGAGTAATTCCAGTTACTATGTGTCTCGATCACCTCGGCCCCGGCCATCGTCACGTGCTTTCCGAAGTCCAACTGGAGCCCCTTGCCGCCCCTGGGCTTGTAGCTGATGTAAGCCTGCTCGATGTTGCGGAAGGCCGAGGGGGAGGGCTCGCTTCCGTGAATGACATCGAACGCCTTGCCAAAACCAAGGTCTACACGGAATCCCACCGGGCCGGGCTCGTGCTCCAGTACGAGCTTGGCCATGCTTAAGTCGAACTGATTGGCGGCGACGTCGAAATTGCGCAGAAGATTGGTTCGGGAAGCGGGATGCCCGGCATTGAAGCTGTAGTAACCATCCACAAGACCGCTGAACTCAATGCCGCCCACCGACCAAGCCGGCGGCGCGGCCGCGTCCTGCTGCCCCGCCAGTGGAAACGCAAGCACCGCGGTTACAACCATGGTCAAGAGACACCTTTCCCTATTCATGTTTTGACTTTCCTCCGAACATTGGATCGATATGCGGCAAGCGTGGACGGGGAGCCTGCCGGTATGAGCTGATTGTAGCCCGGAGGAATATCGCAAGGCCAATAGAAAATTTGAATTACCCCCATAGAAAGGATTCGTTATGAAAACAAGGGAATTCATCGCATCATGGAAGTGGGACTAAACCACTAATCGAAATCGCCACGAGGTGAACGTGAGGCTCTTGGGATTGAATTTGCTCTGGATGATGGCGGCGCCGGCCTTCCCGCAGGATGCGGCGATCGGAGAAAAGCTGGCGGCGCTCGAAAAGGCCGCCGCGGCCGCGCAATCCTCCGGCGACAACGCCTGGATGCTGACCAGCGCGGCGCTGGTCCTGCTGATGACCGGGCCCGGACTGGCGCTGTTCTATGGCGGCCTGGTGCGCAAGAAGAACGTGCTGGGAACCATGATGCAGAGTTTCGTGCTCATGGCGCTGGCCACGGTCTTGTGGGCGGTCATCGGCTACAGCCTGGCGTTTGGTGAGGGCACGCCCTTCGCGGGCGGTTTTCAATACCTGTTCCTGAACGGCGTGGGGGGCGAACCGAACCCGGATTACGCAGCCACGATTCCCCACCAGACGTTCATGGTGTTTCAGTTGATGTTCGCCATCATCACCCCGGCGCTCATCTCGGGCGCTTTTGCCGAGCGCATGAAGTTCAGCGCCATGCTGCTCTTCATGACTCTGTGGCTGCTGGTGGTGTATTTCCCGATGGCGCACATGGTTTGGGGCAAAGGCGGACTGCTGAACGCGTTCTCCGGGGGGGCAATCCCCTGCTTCGACTTCGCCGGCGGAACCGTGGTTCATATCACGTCGGGCGTGTCGGCGCTGGTTTGCGCGCTGTACCTGGGCAAGAGGCGGGGCTTTCCGGCCGAATCGATGAAGCCGCACAACCTTGTGCTCAGCTTCATCGGCGCCTGCCTGCTCTGGGTGGGCTGGTTCGGCTTCAATGCGGGCAGCGCGCTGGGCTCATCGGCGCTGGCGACCAGCGCTTTCGTGGCGACGCACTTCGGAGCGGCCGCGGCGGCATTGGGGTGGATTGTGGCGGAATGGATCCGCGGGGGCAAGCCGAGCGTTTTGGGCGCGATCTCGGGCGCCGTGGCCGGTCTTGTGGCGATCACACCGGCCAGCGGGTTCGTCAAGCCCATGCCGGCGCTGTTCATCGGCTTTGCGGCGGGAATCGTCTGCTACTTCATGGTGGCTTCGGTGAAGCAGAGGTTCGGCTATGACGACTCGCTCGACGCATTCGGCGTACACGGGGCCGGCGGGACGCTGGGCGCCGTGCTGACCGGGGTCTTCGCCACCAACGCCGTCAACGACAGCCTCAAGGACGCCGCCGGGAACCCCGCCCGGCTCGGGCTCGTGGACGGCAACTTCGTGCAGATCCTAAATCAGATTGGCGGCAGCCTGCTGGCCTGGGTGCTGGCGATCGTGGGGACTCTGGTTATCCTGAAGATTTGCGACGCCGTAGTCGGCGTTCGCGTCAGTCCGGAGCACGAGATCGAGGGACTGGACCTCAGCCTGCACGGCGAAGAAGCATACAATCTGGAATCGTAGGGCCGAACGGCGCCGACGAAAGAGGACGAGAACACATGAAGAAGATCGAAGCGATCATTCAACCTTTCAAACTCGAGGATGTCAAAGAGGCGTTGAAGGGCATCGGGATTGATGGCATGACGGTGTCCGAAGTCAGAGGGCACGGGCGGCAGAAAGGGCACCGGGAAGTTTACCGCGGGCAGGAATACCAGGTTGACCTGCTTCCCAAGGTGAAGCTGGAGATGGTCGTGCCCTCTGCGCGGCTGGAAGAAGTGATCCAGTGCGTCGTCTCCTCGGCGCGGACCGGCAAGATCGGCGACGGAAAGATCTTTATCTACGAGGTTGCCGAAGCCGTGCGGATCCGCAATGAGGACCGCGGGGAAGCTGCGCTCTGATGCTATCCGGGACGGGCCAATTCCAGGCGCAGGAGCAATTCCTGCTTCACGGGGACGCGCCCTCGGTTCTGGCTTCCAGATCGGCGGCGGTGGACGGTCTGGTCACGCGCGCCTTCCAGGACCACCTGGCCCCCTGCTTCCCTCAAGGGATGGCGGTGTTGGCCGTGGGCGGCTTTGGACGGAGGGAGCTGTTTCCTCATTCCGACGTGGACCTGCTTCTGCTCGTCCGCGAAGAGCCCCGCTTGGGAGCCGGCCGCGACGCGCTGGCCGCGTTCTTGCGGACCCTTTGGGATCAGGGCCTGCGGCTCGGGCACTCCGTCCGCACCGTCACCGAGTGCTGTTCGGTGAACGACCGCAACATCGAACTGAGCATCAGCCTGCTGGACCAGCGGCTGCTGGCCGGCGACGAGACCCTTTACGGCGAACTGAGCGCCGCCCTGCCGCGGTTTTTTTACGCCCGCCGCCAGGAGCTGATGAACCATCTCTGCCGCCTGACGCGCGTGCGCCACGCGCGATACGCCAACACCATTCACCATCTCGAGCCCAACGTGAAGGAGACACCCGGCGGGCTGCGCGATTTGCAGCTTGTGCGCTGGCTCAGCCAGTTGCGCACCTCCCAGCCCTATCTCATGCCGGTTTCGGAGAGCTTCCCCGAGTTGGATTCCGCCCGGAACTTTCTTTCCGTCCTGCGCTGCTTTCTGCACATCAGGGCGGGTCGCGACAGTAATCTGCTCACATTCGACGCCCAGGAGGAAATCGCCCGGCTGCCGTTCATCGGCGCCACACATGCCGCGGACTGGATGCGCGAATACTACCTGCGCGCCCGCGAGGTCTATCGCGCCGCCTCTCATTGGATGGAAGTGAGCGAGCCCAATGGCAGCGCGCTTCTTTCCCAGTTCCGCGACTGGCGCTCGCGGGTTTCCAACGCCGAGTTCACGGTCTCGCGGGAACGGGTGTTTGTGCGCAAGCCGGGCCAGATCGCGGAGGATGCGGAGTACGTGAAGCGCCTGTTCCTCTTCATCGCGCGGCACGGCATTCTCCCCTCCGCGGACACCAAACGGCGCGTGCTCGACAACCTGCCTGCCCTGACGAAATTGCTGGCGGAAGGCAAGGGCTGCTGGCCGTTCTTCAAGGAACTGCTGGGGCTGCCCCACGCGGGGCTGGCGCTCGAGGCCATGCATGAGACCGGGGTGCTTTCAGCCGTGCTGCCCGAGTGGGCCGGAATCGATTGCCTGGTGATCAGCGACTACTACCACCGCTACACGGTGGATGCCCATACGCTGGCCGCCATCGGCCTTCTCGGGGATCTTGCCGGCGCGACCGACGCGATCCGCCAGCGCTTCGCGGCCATGTTCGAAGAGGTGGAAAGCAAGCCCCTGCTGCTGGCCGCCGCCTTGATGCACGACCTCGGCAAAGCCGTCCGCAGCGGCAACCATGTGCCCGAATCCGCGCGCCTGGCGGAGGCTGCTCTGACGCGCTTGGGCGCCGCCGCGGAGGAGCGCAGGGTGGTCTGCTTCCTGATCAGCCGGCACATGGACCTTTCGGCCGCCCTGGGCTCCCGGGACCTCGACGATCCCGCGATCGCCGCCGCTCTCGCCAGCCGCTGCGCCTCCGAAGAACGCCTCAAGGAGCTTACGCTCCTGACCTACGCGGACGTGAGCGCCGTGCATCCCAGCGCCATGACTCCCTGGCGGCTCGAGCAGCTATGGCGAGCGTATCTGGTGACCCACGAGGAGCTGACAAGAGAGCTCGACGCAGACCGGATCGAAGCGCCGGAGGCCGCCTTCCCGCCCGAACTGGCGGCCTTTCTGGAGGGTTTCCCCTCACGCTACTTGCGCACTCATACCGAGGAGCAGATGCAGGCCCATCTGGAGCTGCACAAGAGAGCCGCGCAAAACGGGGTTGCGGTCGACATCCGCAAGCAGAACGGGACGTACGCGCTGGTGGTGGCCGCCGCGGACCGGCCTTCGCTGCTGAGCGCGATCAGCGGGGCGCTGGCCGGCTTCGGCATGAACATCCTCAAGGCCGAAGCGTTCGCCAACCGACGCGGCATGATCCTCGACAGTTTCGTATTTGAAGACCCGAACCGGACGCTGGAGCTGAATCCGCCTGAAATGGACCGCCTGCGGCTCACGCTGGAACGGGTCGTCCTGGGCAAGATCGACGTGAAGCGGCTGCTCCAGAACCGGCCCAAGCCCCCCGTCTCGCGGCATCGGCCGGTTCGCCCGAGCGTCACTTTTAATTCCGATGCCTCGCCGAAGGCCACTCTGATCGAGGTCGTGTCGCAGGATCGTCCCGGCCTGCTGTATGACCTGACTTCCGCCATCTCGGCGGCGGGCGCCAACATCGAGGTGGTCCTGATCGACACCGAGGCGCACAGAGCGCTGGACGTCTTCTATGTCACCGCCGGGGGCGGAAAGCTCTCCGCGGAACAGGAAACGGCGCTCAGGGAGAAACTCTTGAAGGCGTGCGGGGCCTGAGACCGGGCGGCCGGGTCAGGACACCGGGCCGGAGAATGAAGATCTTGAGCTCTTGCCGGAAGCAGCGCCAGAGCCTCGCCAAGCGCCCGCGCCTTCGTAACCTGCGAGGGTTCTTCCCGCGTACCGGCCCCGCCGCAGCCCCAGCCGGACCCGGCGCCGGTCCGCCGGCGGCTAGGAGCGCAAGATCCGGCTGACGATTTCCGCGTTTTCCCTGACTTCGTCCTTGGCTCGCGGGAACATCCCCACAAACAGGCAGTCGGCGGGCTTCAGGCTCTCGAAGGCGGACCGGAACGCCGCCTCGATGTTGGGAACCCGTCCCGCCCCCAGAACTTTGAACGCAAAACACGGCTTCGAGGTTTGCTTCATGGTCTGGTACATCCGCGGCGGGTCGCTCTCTATGTAGATCTCGTTCCTCTGCAATGGCAGTTCGCCGCCCAGCAGGCGCTTCCACTCCTCGGGCGTTCGGCGCCGGTTGTATACGCAGCCGGCGTAGAAGTCCACATCCCAGCCCTGGCTCTCGACCTCCGCCAGGACTTCCGGAATATGGCTCCCGACGCCCACCAGAACGCCCAACTGGCGAACCTGCTTGCAGAAGTCGCGCACGGTTTCCATCTTCCCCGCGCGCCACGCATTGTCGGTGAACTCCCCCGCGTGGTAAATCGCCAGGGGCTTGAGGGTCTTGACGATCCCCTGCGCATCCCGGGACGCCTGCACGATGAGGTGCATCTTGCCTCCCTCGGCGGCGAAGCGCTCACAGTCGGCCTGGCAACGGGAGGAAGTGACGTACTGGAAGGCATTGATTCCGTGCGCGGCGCACTGGTGCATGATCTCGACCACCTTCGACGAGGTACACCACTCGCGCATCACGCGGTCGTAGGTGGCATTGAAGTGGCTGACGCCGTAAAAAGGGTTGGCGCCCAGGACGATGCGGCTAATCTCGGCCCCGCCGAATTTGACCTTGGGCACCTGCACGGGCGCGGCCCCTGGCTGTTGCGCCTGCGCAGTCTCCGCCGACGCACCCGCCAGTCCCGCCGCCAGCGTCACCGTGGATTGAAGAAAACTCCGCCGTGTGTCTGACATACGAATCTCCCCTTCAGGGCCTCAATTTCTCAAACCAAATCTCCGAAGGCGCCCAGTATACAGCACGGGTGGCCTGGCGTGCAGCGATAATGACCTGTGGAGGTTCGCCATGACCGGACGAAGAACTTTTCTGGAAGGCGTCTTAGGATTGCCCGCCGCCGCCGGCGCGCTCCTGGCCGGCGCCCGGGGGGCCCCCGCCGCGCGGATGAAGCGTAACTGGCTCGCCGAGTTAGGGGTCCGCCCGTTCATTAACGCAGCCGGGACCTACACCACCCACAGCGGTTCCCTCATGCTCCCGGAGGTGATGGAGGCGATCCACTACGGCTCTCAGTTCTACGTCGAGGTGGATCAGCTCCACGACGCCGCCGGAAGGCGTATCGCCTCGCTTCTGGGTTGTGAGGCCGCTATGGTGACCGCCGGCGCGGCTTCCGCGCTCACCCTCGGCACGGCGGGAGCGATCACCGGGCTGGACCGCCGCAAGATCAGCCAGATCCCTGACCTCACGGGCCTGAAGAACGAGGTGGTCATCCAAAAAGCGCACCGATTCCCCTACGATCACGCGATCCGCAATACCGGCGCGCGCCTGGTGGAGGTGGTCTCGCGGGCCGAACTGGAGCGCGCGATCAGCGAGAAGACCGTGCTGCTGTTCTTCCTGAACTACGCCAACAGCCAGGGCGAGATCAAAGACGCCGAGTTTGTGGAGATCGGCAGAAAGCACGGGGTTCCCACCTTCAATGATTGCGCCGCGGACGTGCATCCTCCCGAGAACCTCACCAAGTGGATCAAGATGGGTTTCGACCTGGTCTGCTTCTCCGGCGGCAAGGGCCTGGCCGGTCCGCAATCGACGGGCCTGCTTTTGGGCCGCAAGGACCTCATCGCCGCCGCGCGCGCCAACAACAGCCCGGCTTCGGACACCATCGGCCGCGGCATGAAAGTCAACAAGGAAGAGATGCTCGGCATCCTGGCGGCGCTGGAGTCGTTCCTGAAGCGCGATCACGCCAAGGAGTGGCGCGAGTGGGAACGCCGGGCCGGGCGCATCATCGACGCCGCCGTGTCCGTTCCGGGCGTGAAGGCGGAGATGTATTTGCCGGAGGTCTTCAACCGCTGGCCGCACGTCCGCGTGACTTGGGACCAGGAGAGACTGCGCGCCCGCCCGGCCGAAATCATCCGGAAGATGCGCGAAGGCGAGCCTTCGATCCTCATTTGGTCCGCCCGGAACGCGCTCGATATCGGCGTCATCACGCTCCGGTCCGGCGAGGACAAGATTGTCGCACGCCGCCTCCGCCAAGTCCTTCGCGAAAGTTGACGCGTGGTTGGGAGAACGCCTTCCGCCCTCCGCGCGTGATCCCAACCGGGGCGGGACGCCCCCGCAGGGGCGGCGGCTAACCGAACCGGGCCGCCCGCGAGCGGGCCCTTACAGGCGGGAAGGGTGATTCGATGAGGGGACAGCCCGCTCTGCCCACTCGCTGCGCTCGGGGCAGAGCCGGTCCTCCAGAGCGCGTCCCTGCCCGGCCGCCTTCCGGATCTGATTTGGTCTGTCTGCCTATGTTATTGAGCGGTGTGGGACATCTTGTTGTAGAGCCAGGCCAGGAGCGCGCCGGCCACCGCCCCCGTCACCAGACCGTAGCCCAACCCAATCAGGCTCCCCAAGTAGCTCACCTGGTAGCCGGGATAGACTGCCGCCAGATGTCCCAAGTGTTCGCCGGCGCCGCGCAGGGCCGCCGTCAGCGTCGCCACGAACACCGCCGCGCCCCACAGCACGGCTGCCGCAACCGCCATCGCTTTTCCGTTCAGACTCATGACTGTTGGTCCTCCGTCGATGAAGCCCATGAAGCCATGCCTCCCGCGCCGGAGCGCCCGGCAACAGGAAGTATACATCCGCCCGCGCCGCGGTACACTGGCTTTTCGAACCTGGGAACGCTTGCGACGGACATTCCAGCTCCTCTACCCACGGCTCCGCAAGACCGCGGAGCAACTGCCCTATCTCCACCGCGCTCTGGCCCTGGTCTGGCAAGCCTCCGCGCGCTGGACCGCGGCCTGGGCCGCGCTGCTCGTGGTGCAGGGGCTGCTGCCGGTGGCCGCCGTCTATCTCACCCGCGCCGTCGTGGACCGGCTGGTGGAGGTCTTCCGCACGCAGGGCGACCCCGCCGCCATCCGCCATGCCGCCGCGCCGGCGGCAGCCATGGCCGCCGTGCTCCTGCTCACCGAGGGGCTGCGCTCTCTGGCGAGCTACATCCGCGCGGCCCAGGCCGACCTGGTGCAGGATCACATCACCGCCATGATCCACCGCCAGTCCGCGGCCGCCGACCTGGCCTTCTACGAATCCCCCGAGTTCTACGATCACTTGCACCGCGCCCGCGCCGAGGCCTCCTACCGTCCCGTCGCGCTGCTCGAAACCCTTGGCGCTCTGCTGCAAAACGGCATCACGCTGGCGGCCATGGCCACGGTGCTCTCCGCCTTCAGCCCCTGGATCCCGGCCATCCTGCTGCTATGCACCCTGCCCGCTCTGCTGGTCGTGCTGCGCTTCGCGGTCGAGCAGCACCAATGGCGGCGGCGCGTGACGCCCGATGAGAGGCGCGCGTGGTACTACGACTGGCTGCTCACCTCGGCCGAAACCGCGGCCGAGCTCCGGCTGTTCGGATTAGGAGAGCGCTTCCACAGCCTCTACCAGGGGCTGCGCTCCCGCCTGCGCGGCGAGCGCCTGGATCTGGCCCGCCGACAGAGCCTGGCCGAGATGGGCGCCTCGCTGGCGGCCCTGCTGCTGAGCGCGGCGGCGCTGGCCTGGATGGTCTGGCGCGCCGTGCGGGGGCTGGTCTCGCTGGGGGACCTGGCGTTGTTCTACCAGGCCTTTCAGCAGGGCCTGCGCCTGATGCGCTCCATGCTGGAAAACGCCGGCCAGCTTTACTCGAACATCCTCTTTTTGGGGAACCTCTTCGAGTTTCTGTCGCTGAAACCGGAGATCGGTTCTCCGGCCGCGCCGCTCCCGGCCCCCCGGCAGATCCGGGAGGGCTTGCGCTTCGCCGGCGTCGCCTTCACCTATCCGGCCAGCCCCCGTCCGGCGCTCGCGGACTTCAGCCTGGATGTGCCTGCGGGCGCCATCGCCGCCGTCGTCGGCCCCAACGGCGCGGGCAAGACCACGCTCTTGAAGCTGCTGTGCCGGTTCTACGATCCGCAGTCCGGCGCCATTTTTCTAGACGGCGCCGATTTGCGCGAATACTCCCTCGAAGAGCTGCGGCGCAGCATCACGGTCCTGTTCCAACAGCCGGTCCGCTACAGCGCCACCGCGAGCGAGAATATCGCCCTGGGGAACCTGGCGGCGCCCGTTACGCGCGACGGGGTGCAGGACGCGGCGCGAGCCGCGGGCGCCGAAGAGGCCATCCTGCGGCTGCCCCGGGGCTACGACACCCTGCTCGGCAAGTGGTTCGAGGAGGGCGCGGAACTGAGCGCCGGCGAATGGCAGCGCCTGGCGCTGGCGCGCGCCTTTCTGCGCCCGGCGCCGCTGATCGTTCTGGACGAGCCCACCAGTTCCATGGACCCCTGGGCCGAGGCCGACTGGCTGGACCGCTTCCGCCGGCTGGCCCAGGGCCGGACAGCGCTAGTCATCACACATCGCTTCACCACGGCCACGCTCGCCGACGTCATCCACGTGATGGAGGCGGGCCGGGTATCCGAATCGGGAACGCACCGCGAATTGATCGCCCGCGGCGGCCGCTACGCGCAGTGGTGGGCCGCGCAGAGGATCCCATGAAGCGCGAACCCGCGTTCCTGCTGGCCGCGGCCCGGCGCTTCCTGCGGCCGGATTCGCCGCTCCCGAACAGCGACGGACTGGACTGGCGCCTGCTCGTATCTCTGGCCGCAGCCCACACGGTGACGCCGCAGCTTTACCTGGCCGCGCGCGAGGGCGCGGCCCCGCCGGAGATCGCCGCCGGCCTGCGGGAGAGCTTCGAAAGCGCCGCCCGCTTCAACCTGGCGCTCGCGGCCGAACTGGCGCGCCTGTTGAAGTCGTGTGAGCAGGAAGGCATCGCCGCCGTTCCGCTCAAGGGCCCCGCGCTGGCGGCGGCGCTGTATGGCAACCTGGCGTTGCGGGCGTCGTCGGACCTGGATCTCCTGATTCGCCCGGCGGACCTGGCCCGCGTGCGCAGAATTCTGGCCGCGCGCGGCTACCGGCTCACATCCAACCTGCACTGGAACTCAGAACGGGCCTGCTTCCGCGCCCGCGAGCGCCAAGTCTCGTTCCTGGACGCGGCGGGCATCATCAGCGTGGACGTACATTGGCATCCCATGCCGGCCTATTTTCCGGACAGCTTTTCCCCGGAGGAGGCATGGGGCTCGCTTCAGCCCGTCCGCATGGCCGGGTTCCCGGTCCGCGCGCTGGCGCCGCGCCACCTGCTGCTGTACCTTTGCGGGCACGGGGGCAAGCACGGATGGGAGCGCCTGGCCTGGATCTGCGACCTGGCGAGGCTCATCGAGCTCGATCCGGAACTGGACTGGGAGGCGGCGATGGGCGAAGCCCGCCGCGCGCGAACCGGCAGGATGCTGGCCACGGGCCTGCTGCTGGCTTCGGATCTGCTGGGGAAGAACCTGCCGGCCCCCGCCGCGCGCTTTGTCTCCGCGGACCCGCACGCCCGCGCGCTGGCGGACGACGTCTGGGCGCGCTACGAGGCCGGAGCGCGCATCCCCACGCCAGCGGTGGACATGACCGCGTTTTGCACGCGCCTGCTGGAGCGCCCCTCGCACAAATTTCGCCTGGTGTTCGGGACCTGGATCGGGCCCTCCGAGGCGGAATACCGTGTTCTGAAACTCCCGCCGCCGCTGTTTGTCCTCTACTACGCGTTCCGCCCGCTGCGGCTGCTTTGGCGGCGGCTGCTGGGCCGGTCCCGGCGATGAGACGGCGGGAGGAGGCCGGCGGGACCGATGTTACCATGGGCTCAATGGGCTACGACGTGGTTGTGATTGGCAGCGGGCCGGGCGGTTATTCGGCCGCCATCCGCGCCAGCCAGTATGGATTGAAGACCGCCCTCATCGAAAAGGACGCCAAGCTCGGCGGCGCCTGTCTGCACGTGGGCTGCGTGCCCACCAAAGCGCTGCTGCATGGCGCGGATCTGTGGCAGGAGATCCGGCGCGCCGCCGACCACGGCATCCAGTGCGACAACCCGCGCCTGGATTTCGCCAAGCTGATCGCCCGCAAGAACTCTGTCGTGGACAAGCACGCCAAGGGGATCGAGTTCTTGATGAAAAAGAACAAGGTTGATTGGATTCAGGGGCGAGGCAAACTGCTCGGCGCGGGCGAAGTCCTGGTGGAAACCGCGTCCGGTTCCAGGACCATCGAGACGCTGAACGTCATCGTCGCCACGGGTTCGGAGGCGCGGATGCTGCCGGGGCTGGCGCCGGATCCGGAAGTCATCCTCACCAACATCGAGATCCTGAACCTCCAGAGCGTCCCCAAGAGCCTGGCGATTATCGGAGCCGGCGCGGTGGGCGTGGAGTTCGCGTCGATCTTCCATCGTTTCGGCGCGAAGGTGACGCTGATCGAAATGCTGCCGCGCATCGTGCCCATCGAGGACGAGGAGATCTCGAAAGAGTTGCTGCGGGGATTCAAGAAGGCAGGCATCCGGGTCGAGACCGGGGCCCGCTTGGAAGAGGTTGAGCGCATCGAGTCCGGCGTCCGGCTGCGCGTCACGCTCTCCGGCGGAAAGACCGGCACGGTGGAAGCCGAGAAGCTCCTGGTCGCCGTGGGACGGAAGCCGAACACCGAGGGCATCGGGCTGGAGGAACTCCGCGTGGAGATGGACCGCGGCTTCATCCGCGCCGGCGAGTATATGCAGACACACGAACTCGGCGTCTACGCGATTGGGGACGTGGTGGCTGGCAGCCCGCAACTGGCGCACGTGGCCACCGCCGAAGGGATGGTGGCGGCGGCGCACATCGCCGGCCGTCCGGCGAGGCCCATCCAATACCGGCGAGTCCCCGGCGCCACCTACGCCGAGCCGGAGATCGCCAGCGTGGGCCTTACCGAGGCCGAAGCGCGGGCGCGGGACCTGCCGGTCCGTGTGGGCAAGTTCCCGTTCGCGGCCAACAGCAAGGCGACCATTCTGGGCAAGCACGACGGGTTTGTGAAGGTCGTCGCCGATGAGCGCTATGGGGAGATCCTGGGCGTTCACATCATCGGGCCGCATGCCACGGATCTGATCGCCGAAGCCGTGGCGGCCATGGAAGCCGAAGCCACGGTGGAGACGATCATGAGTTCGATTCATCCGCACCCCACGGTCTCGGAGGCCGTGGGCGAGGCGTTCAACTCCGTGTACGGTCTGGCCATCAATGTGTAAGTGCGAGTACTCGGATCTGGGACGGGTGGGCTACGGCGAAGCCGTGGAGCTTCAGCGCGGGCTGATCGAAAAGCGGCAGGGCGGGCGGATCCCGGATCAGTTGCTGATCCTGGAGCACCCGCACGTCATCACCTTGGGGCGGGGCGGCGACAAGAGCCACCTGCTGGCGAGCGAGGACGTGCTGCGGCGGGCGGGCGTGTCGTTCCACCACACCGACCGTGGCGGCGACATCACCTACCATGGTCCCGGGCAGATCGTGGGCTACCCGATTCTGGACTTGAGGGAGTGGAAGAGGGACGTCACGGCTTACGTCCGCGCGGTCGAGCAGGTGCTGATCGACATGCTGGCGGATTTCGGCATCACCGCCGGCCGCATTCCGGGCTGGACGGGCGTGTGGGCGAAGGATAAGAAGGTGGCGGCTATCGGCATCCACATCGGGCGGTGGGTGACCTCGCACGGGTTCGCCCTGAACCACACCACGGACTTGAGCTACTTCGGCTACATTGTTCCTTGCGGGCTGACGAATCCGGTGACCTCGATGGAAGAACTGGGCTGCCGTTCAAGCCGGGAGGAAGTGATCGCAGCCGTTGTGCGCCACTTCGGGCGCGTGTTTGAACGTGAGATGATTTCAGCGTTGCAGAAGAGGGAGAAAGCAATATGACCGACGTCGTCATGCCGCAGATGGGCGAGAGCATCGTGGAAGGCACGCTGACCAAGTGGCTGAAGAAGGCCGGCGAGAGGGTGGAGCGGGACGAGCCGCTGTTTGAGATCTCCACCGATAAGGTCGATACGGAGATTCCTTCGCCCGCGGCGGGCGTGCTGGCCGAGATCCTGGTGGAAGAGGGAAAGACGGTTGCTGTGAACACCGTGGTGGGCCGGATCGACGAGGCGGGGCAGGCCAAGGCGGCGCCGGAGAAGGCCGAGGCTGCGCCGGCGCCGAAAGCGGAGACAGCCGGGCAGGCCGAGGCGCCGGTGGCCGCGCCCGCCGTTGAGGTTGCGACCGCGCCCGCCGTTGCGGCTGCGGCGGCGCCGGGTCCTGGTGCCGGGGAGGCTCCGGGAGAAGAGTCGCTCGGGCCATTGTCTCCCCTGGTGAAGCGGATGGCGCGGGAGAACAATATCGACCTGCGTCTGGTAAAAGGCACTGGCGCCGGCGGCCGGATCACCAAGCAGGACGTAGAAGCATACCTGGCGGCGCGCGCCGTCCAGCCCGCGGCGGCTCCTGCGCCCCCCTCTGCGCCGCCGTCCCCGCCCGTTGCGTCGGCGGCGGAACCCGCGGTTCGGGGGCCGGAGCCTCCCCCCGCGCCGTTGACGGGCGCTGTGCCGGGCCCCAAGACCCGCATCGAGCCCATGACCGTTATGCGGGCCAAGATCGCCGAACACATGGTGATGAGCTTGCGCACTTCGGCGCACGTCACCACCATTCACAAGATCGACATGACGCGCGTGGCCAGGATCCGCGAGCGCAACAAGGAGGAAGTCAAGGCCCGCTACGGCTACTCGCTGACCTTCCTGCCGTTCATCACGCGCGCCGCCGCGGAGGCCCTGCGGGCCTTCCCAATCGTGAACGCGTCCATTGACGGCACGAATATCGTGTATCACAACGAGATCAACATCGGGATCGCGGTGTCGCTGGAAGGCGGCTTGATCGTTCCGGTGATCCGCCGCGCCGATGAGATGAACGTTTTGGGGTTGCAGCGCGCCATTGTGGATCTTTCGGCGCGCGCCCGCGCCAGGCAGTTGAAGCCCGACGAAGTGCAGGGCGGGACGTTTTCGATCACCAATTTCGGCTCAAACGGAGCGCTGTTCGGCACGCCGGTGATCAACCAGCCGCAGGTGGCGATCCTGGGGGTCGGCGTGGTGGAGAAGACGCCGGTGGTGGTGGACGACGCCATCGCGATCCGGAGCATTTCGCTGATGGGTCTGACCTTCGACCACCGGTTGATCGACGGCGCGCTGGCGGACCAGTTCATGCAGAAGGTGAAGAGCATCCTGGAGGGCTGGTCCGAAACGGTCCTCTGAACATTAATTTCGGTAATTTAGTAGCCTGTCACCGAAATAGGGAGGTGTGGTGGTATGAGAGCAGCTAAACAGAGCCGAAGGCAGTTGCTGGGGGCCGCGTCCGCGGCGACTCTTTTGCGCCCGTCGCTGGCCGCCTTCGCCGCCGAGGGCGCCGAATTCCAACTTGCAGTGGCCAGCTATTCGCTGCGCAACTTTTCGCGCGCGGAGGCCATCGCCATGGTGAAGCAGCTCGGCATACGGCACGTCAGCATCAAGGAGTTCCACCTGCCGTACAAGAGCACTCCGGCCGAGCGCGCCTCCGGGCGCAAGGAGTTCGAGGACGCCGGGCTGACGATCGCTTCCGGCGGCGTCATCTACATGCAGAAGAACGACGAGGCCGACGTCCGCTATTACTTCGACTACGCGCGCGATTGCGGCATGCCCATGATCATCGCGGGCGCCACGCACGAGACGCTGCCGCTGATCGAGAAGTTCGCGAAGCAATACAACATCCGGGTCGCCATCCATAACCACGGCCCCGAGGACAAGTTCTTTCCCAACCCTCAGGCCGCGCTGAAGCTGATCAAAGGCATGGACCCGCGGGTCGGCGTCTGCGTGGATGTGGGGCACACCACGCGCACCGGTGTCGACTTGATCGAAACCATCCGCGCCTGCGGCAGCCGGCTCCTTGACTTCCATATCAAGGACCTCCGGGATTTGATGGACGCCAAGTCCCAATGCCCTGTCGGCGACGGGGCGATGCCCGTGGCCGCGGCGTTCCGCGAATTGCAGCGCATGAAGTACCGAGGCCTCGTGGCGCTGGAGTATGAGATCGACGCCAAGGACCCCATGCCCGGCATGACCAAGTCCTTCGCCTACATGCGCGGCGTGCTGGCCGGGCTCAAGGCCTGATCCATGCCGGCCCGGCTGGTCTTCTGGTTCCTGCTGTGCGCCGCCTTTGCCGCCGCACAACCCCAGCGCTTCGTGTTCGCCGTTATCGCGGACCCGCAGATCGGGATGAAAGAGGAGGCCGCCGACCGCGGGCAGTTCGCGCGGGTGGTCGCGGCGGTCAACGCGCTCAAAGGCCCCTCGCGCCCGGATTTCGTCCTGCTGGCCGGCGACCTGATCAACGATGCCGCAAGCCAGACACAATGGTCCGCCATGGACACGATCCGCAAGACGCTGGAGTACCCTTTCTACTCCGTGGCGGGGAATCACGACCCCAAGCCCGAGGGCGCCGGCGGCCGTTTCTTTTTCGAGCACAAGGGGTGTCTCTTCCTGGGCCTGGACAGCAACCTTTGGAGCGCCAGGACCCAGGAGCCGGCGCGGGCGCAGTTCGCCTGGCTGGAGGAGCAGTTGCGCGCGAGGGAACGGCACCGGCTGGTCTTCGTGCTCCAGCATCATCCGGTTTACCTGCACGATCCCCAGGAGAAGGACGAGTACTTCAACATTCCGGTCGAGTGGCGCAGCCGGCTTCTCAAGTTGTTCGAAGAGGCCCGCGTTACAGCGCACATCGCGGGCCACCTGCACCGCAACACCACGGGCTGGCATCGCGGCCTGGCCATGCTGGTGACGCCTTCCTCATTGAACAACTTCGACTCCATCCCGCCGGGCTTCCGCCTGGTTGAAGTGAACTCCGCCGGGTTCAACGAAACGTACGTGGTTGTGAACATGCAGCCGTAGCGAGCCGGCCCTCTACGACGAACCGCCGGCCGGAGGTCTCCCAGCGGACAGTTCGCGGGGCGTCGTGTTGTCGGCGGTCTTTTGCGGCTGATTGACGAGGGCATCTGGTAGAATGGCACCGAGCTGGAATATGAAGAGACGAACAGCGCTGGTTGCTTTCTTAGTGCTTCTGCCGCCCGTGGCGGCGCTGGGACAGTTAGTGGACGAGTTCGCGCCTCCACGAGCGAATTGCTGCTTGCAGGGCGTGGCGCAGAACCTGGCGGATCAGCTCCAGGACTGGAACCAACTCGGGCGATACCACGCGGACAACGAGAAGCTGAAAGCTCAGCCGGTCCCGCCGGGGCGGGTTGTGTTCATGGGTGATTCGATCACAGACGGCTGGCGCCTGGAAAACTACTTCCCGGGCAAGCCCTATGTGAACCGGGGCATCAGCGGACAGACGACGCCGCAGATGCTGGCGCGGTTCTATGCGGACGTGATTGAACTGAAGCCCGCCGCCGTGATCTTTCTGGCGGGCACCAACGACATTTCGCGCAATACGGGGCCGTCGACGGCGGAGATGATCCAGCACAACTTCATGGCGATGTGCGAGCTGGCGCAGGCGCACGGCATTAAGGTGATCCTGGGTTCACTCCTGCCGGTGAGCGACTATACGAGGGCGAAGCAAACCGAGCGGCGCCCGCCCGCGCACATCCTGAAGCTGAATGCCTGGCTGAAGGAGTACGCCGCGAGGAACAACGCCGTTTACGCGGACTACTTCTCAGCTTTGGCGGACGATAAAGGCATGTTGCGAGAAGGGTTCTCGAACGACGGACTGCATCCCAACGCCAAAGGCTACGAGGTGATGGCGCCGATCGCCGAGGCCGCGATCCGGAAGGCGCTGCCATAGTGGCGGAGGCGGGGCGGCAGGCGCGCGGGACTACTCCTTTTCCGCGTGCCAGTAGACCTCTTCCTTGACGGACTCCTTGGGGAAACCGGCGCGTTTGAGAAGCCCCTTCATATTCTCGATCATGTCGGGATTGCCGCAGACGTAGGCGGTGGTGGTGTCCGGCGTGAAGTCGAAGGCGTCGAGATACTTGCGGGCGACATCCTCGACACGGCCCTTCTCCCCCTGCCAGGACGGCGTCAACCAGGGGCGGCTCACGGTGGGGATGTAGCGGAGCCAGTCATGCGCCGCTTCCAGGCGTTCGAGCTCTTCCCGGTAACCTAATTCGTGCGGCAGACTGGCGCCCTGGAGGATGGCCAGTTGGAGGTTGGCCGGGCCGCCGCTTGCGGCGCGCCGCCGCGCCATGCTGACATAAGGCGCGATGCCGGTCACCGTAGCCACCAGGAAGTGATTCGGATGGCCGCTGGTCTGATCGAGAACGAACCGGCCCTTGGCCAGCCGCCGCAAGAAGACCTCGCCGCCCACAGGCACACTGTAAAGTTGCGGAGTGAGCTGGCCTTCCGGGACCAGCTCCAGAAAAAACTCCAATTCGGGCTCCTCCGGCGAGGAGACCACCGAGTAGGGGCGCTCGACCATGCGAGCGGGGCCGGGCAGACCGGCGGTGATGTACTGGCCGGGCTGAAAGGCGATTCTTTCGGAGGGGCGCACCCGAACCACCCAGAGTTCGGAGCTAACTTCTCGCCGATCAACAACGACACCGGTGACGAACTTGGCGGGGTCGACGGCTGGTGAGGATAGAGACATGTATCTAGTTTGCCTGATGCCGGGGGACGCGTGCAGGGGGCCGGGGCGGCTCGCGAGCGGCCCTACAGGCGGGAAGGGGCAACGGGATGGGCGCGGCTCGCGAGAAGACCGATCTGGGCGTGGTAATCCTGGAGGGCCTTGACGGGGCCGAGGCCGGCCTGGCGCCGGGCGGCGATGCCCTTGGCGGCGGCGACCGCCCCGGCCAGAGTAGTAATGTAGGGGATCTTGTGCTTGATGGCGTTCTTGCGGATGTAGGAGTCGTCGTACTGGCTTTGCTTGCCCGCCGGGGTGTTGATGATCAGCTGGATTTCCCGATTCTTGACCAGGTCGACGATGTGCGGACGGCCCTCGTGCATCTTCCTGACGATCCTTGAGCTGATGCCGCTGGCAGACAGGCAGGCGGCGGTCCCGCCGGTGGCGAGGATTGTGAAACCCAGCTCGGAGAAACGCCTGGCGACATCAACCACGACCGGACGGTCCTTTTCGGCGACGGTGATCAGGACTGAGCCTTCCAGAGGCAGGGTTTGCTGGGCGGCCTCCTGGGCTTTGAAGTAGGCTTCCCCAAAAGTGCCGGCCAGCCCGAGCACTTCTCCCGTGGAGCGCATTTCCGGACCCAGCAGGGGATCGACTTCCGGGAACATATTGAACGGGAAGACGGCCTCTTTGACCCCGAAATGGGGGATGGAGGCGCCTTTCAGGTTGAGTTCGGCCAGCTTTCGACCCAGCATCACCTCGGTGGCCGCTCGGGCCATCTGGATGTTGCAGACTTTCGAAACCAGGGGCACCGTGCGCGAGGCGCGGGGGTTGGCCTCGAGCACATAGACGGTATCGCCGGCGATGGCGTACTGCATGTTCATCAGGCCGACAACGCCCAGTTCGACGGCGATGCGGCGCGTGTACTCGTAGATTGTGTCCAGGTGTTTGGGCGGAATGCTTACGGGCGGGATGACGCAGGCCGAATCGCCGGAGTGCACGCCCGCCAGCTCGATATGCTCCATGACGGCGGGGATGAAGACATCGTGGCCATCGGAAATGGCGTCGGCCTCGCATTCGATGGCATCGACCAGAAACTTGTCGATCAGGATGGGGCGCTCGGGGGTTACGTCGACGGCGGCGGCCATGTAGCGACGCAGCATCTCCTCGTCGTGGACGACCTCCATGCCCCGACCGCCGAGAACGTAGGAGGGACGGACCATCAACGGGTAGCCCAAACGGCCCGCGGCTGCTACGGCCTCCTCGATGCTGACCGCCATGTCGGAATCCGGCATGGGGATGCGCAGCCGGGCCATCCTCTGGCGGAAACGGTCACGGTCCTCGGCGAGATCGATGGTTTCCACACTGGTGCCAAGGATCTTCACGCCGCAGGCGGCCAACTCGCCGGCGATATTGAGAGGGGTCTGACCGCCGAACTGGACGATGACGCCCATGGGCTTTTCCTTCTCGAAGATGGAGAGGACGTCCTCGACGGTGAGGGGCTCGAAGTAGAGCTTGTCGGAGGTGTCGTAGTCGGTGGAGACGGTTTCGGGGTTGCAGTTGACCATGATCGACTCATAGCCGGCGTCCCGCAAGGCGAAGGCGGCGTGGACGCAGCAGTAGTCGAACTCGATGCCCTGGCCGATGCGGTTGGGGCCTCCGCCCAGGACCATGACCTTCCGGGGATTGCCGCTGGCGGGGGTGGCATCGGGGGCGTTGTAGGTGGAGTAGTAGTAGGAAGCGTTTTCGACGCCGCTGACGGGCACGGCGTGCCAGCCCTGCAAAAGACCGATGCGCCGGCGGTGGTCGCGGATCGAGGACTCGGACACGCCCAGAAGGCGGGCCAGGTAGCGGTCGGCGAAGCCGTCGAGCTTGGCCCTGCGGAGCAGGCCGTCCGGCAAGGCTTGTCCGCGAAACTTGAGGATCTCTTCTTCCAGCTCTACGAGCTCGCGCATCTGGCCGATGAACCAGGGTTTGATGTGGGTCTTCGAGCAGAGCTGCTCCGTGGTCGCGCCTTTGCGCAAGGCTTCGTACATGAGGAACTGCCGCTCGCTGGTGGGCTGGGAAAGCATACCCAACAGCTCCTCGAGGGATTTCTGGTGGAAGTCCCGGGCGAAGCCCAGCCCGTGGCGGCCGATCTCAAGCGACCGGATCGACTTCTGAAGGGCCTCCTTGTAAGTCTTGCCGATGCTCATGACCTCGCCGACGGCCCTCATCTGGGTGCCGAGCTTGTCCTCCGAACCGGGGAACTTTTCGAAGGCCCAGCGGGCGAACTTGACGACCACGTAGTCGCCGGAGGGCGTGTACTGGTCCAGAGCGCCGCCGCGCCAGTAGGGGATTTCGTCCAGGGTCAGCCCGCCCGCGAGTTTGGCGCTGATCAGGGCGATGGGGAATCCGGTGGCTTTGGAAGCGAGGGCGGAGGAGCGGGAGGTTCGCGGGTTGATTTCGATGACCACAACCCGGCCCGTGTGGGGGTCGTGCGCGAACTGGATGTTAGTGCCGCCGATGACCTGGATGGCTTCGACGATCCGGTAGGAGTAATCCTGCAACCTGGCCTGCAACTCGGGGGCAATGGTGAGCATGGGCGCGGTGCAGTAGGAGTCGCCGGTATGTATGCCCATAGCGTCGACGTTCTCGATGAAGCAGACGGTGATCATCCGGTTTTTGGCGTCGCGGACGACTTCCAATTCGAGTTCCTCCCAACCGAGGACGGACTCTTCGACGAGGATCTGGCCGACCAAGCTGGCGGCGATGCCCCGGCTGGCGACGGTCTGAAGTTCTTCGGTGTTGTAGACCAGTCCGCCGCCGGTGCCGCCCAGGGTATAGGCGGGCCGGATAACCACCGGGTAGCCCAATTCGGCGGCGATGCGTTCGGCCTCCTCGACGGAGAAGGCCGGAGCGCTGCGGGGCATGTCGATTCCCAAGCGCGCCATGGTTTCCTTAAAGGCGATACGGTCTTCACCGCGCTCGATCGCGTCGACCTGGACGCCGATGACGTGGACGCCGTAGCGCTCCAACACGCCGGCGCGGGCAAGCTCCGCACAGAGGTTGAGGCCGGACTGGCCGCCGAGATTGGGCAGCAGGGCATCGGGGCGCTCGGCCTCGATAAT
>Ga0101944_10001508_pt1 | contig 47540 bp, 39 predicted proteins | sample DewCreD2012metaG_FD_75245 | JGI IMG/M metagenome (GOLD analysis project Ga0101944, IMG submission 75245) | Hot spring sediment bacterial and archeal communities from British Columbia, Canada, to study Microbial Dark Matter (Phase II) - Dewar... ... | reverse complement strand
TTCCAGATGGCGAGCGCAGACCGGTACTTGGTCTATGAGGCGGCCTATCTGTTCCTGCTGTCGCAGATCGGGGAGGCATTGGATGCCCGTGGATTGCACCGGCTGCATGCCTTGGCAATGAGCTGGCGCGGGAGAGCGATTCTGGCGTTGCTGCCCATGGGCGGGGGCAAGAGCACCCTCGGCGTCGAACTCCTCAAAGAGCCGGATCTTCAGATCCTCTCAGACGACTCGCCGGTCATGGACAGGAGAGGCCGGGCTTTCGCGTTTCCGCTGCGGCTGGGCCTGCTGGGGGGGCGTGAGCAGGAGGTGCCGGAAGAACACCGGCGGCTGATCCAGCGGATGGAATTCGGTCCGAAGTATGTGGTGAACTACTCCTACTTCGCCAGCCGGGTGGCTGCTTCCGCCGAGCCCGGACTGGTGATCCTCGGAAGGCGGACTCTGGCCCGCAAAGGCCGCGTGGAACCGGCCAGCTATTCCGAGACGGTGCGGGCCATGATGCCGAACATGGTTCTGGGGTTGGGGCTCTATCAGGGACTGGAGTACCTGGTGCAGAGCAGCACGGCGGAGCTTCTGGGCAAGGCGGGGGTGGTTCTGTCGCGCTTTCGGAATGCTCATGCCCTGGCGCGGCGTTCGAAGAACTACATTCTGCACATGGGCCGCGACGTGGCGGACAATGCGCGGCTCATCTTGGAACTTGCCCAACGGAATCTTCGCTGACCTGTGACGACGGTTTCCACAGCCCTGTACCGAGCGGCGGCGCGGCTCCTGGCGCGCACGGTCCTGAGAAGCGAAATGGTAACAAGCGTGTACGTCCGGCGCAGTGTGGCCGCCGGAGAGGCGGCATTTCCGTTCAGCGACGTGGACATGGCGATGGTGGTCAGCCGATCCGGGGGCCGAGCGCTCGGCCGGCTGCAAAGCCGCTATGCGCTGGCCCGCATGTTGTTTCCGAGGCTGGGCGAATGTCTTGTCTTCCGCCAGGAGGACCTTGCCGAATTCGCCGTGACCGATCCATACCGGGCGTCACTGGACCGCAGGGTCGTGACGGCGGCCGCCGGTCCTCCGCCCCAAATTCCCGCAGGAGAGATCCCGTCGATGGAGGCAGCCAGGCGCCTGGTCTTCTGGTTCGATCCGTTCATTCCGCGGGCTCTCCAGGACGGCAACCAGCGCAACCTCCGCAAGTTCGCCCTGGAGATGGCCAACGCTTTGGGCGTGCTGGAGGGAAGGTGGAAGGAACCTCTTCCCAGCCGTGCGGAAACGCTGAGGCGCTTCGGGCCGCCCGATGGGGACGCTTTTGAGTTCTGCTGCCGGATGGCGGCCCGCGCACACTCCATTCTGCTGCCCCCCGCTCCGCGGCTACGCGAGCCTCTGACGTTGAGGGGAATCCATCTTCTCCCGGAACCGGCGCGGGCCCGTGCCGCCGCCGGCATCCGAGTCATGACGCCGGAGGTTCTCGATCTGCTGCTCCAGACCCAGAATCCGGCGCTTTGGTGGGAGCACGGGGAGGAACTGAGGAAGGCTGGTTTTTCGGCTCCATCGCCCAGCGCGTGGACGGCATACGCCCGGCGTTGCCTGGGGGGACACAGGCTGCGCGGCCCGGGTTTCAGCGAACGTGGAACGCAGGCACTCCGGGGCCGGCTGCGGAACGCAGGCCGGATCCTGCAATCCGCCCCGCCCGCGGCCAGAGACGAGCGGATCTCCGTGGCGGCGTACTACGCCGAATTCTATGACGCCTTTGCGGATTGGGCCGCCGCACAACGCCTGAGAATTCAGACGGGGCGCCTCCGCGACGCGGGGTGAGCGGCCGGCACGGGCGGGATTCAAGGCTTCGGAAGCCGTCTCAGCAAAGGCAGGGTGTTGCCGCCGCCGGGAAGCGCCACCGAATGCACGGGCTGGCCTTTGTCGTTCAGGGCGCCGATGTAACGGACGGTCTCGCGCTCCGTGCCCATCAGGATAACCGTGTATCCCTTGTCTTTGTAGCGGAGCAGGCGGTACTGCATTTCGCCGGCCGACTCCCGCCACCGATCCTCCGAAGGGGGGCCAAGTTTGCGGACGACGGCGTAGTAGTCGTCATCTCCGCCCAACGCCAGGTCGAACTGCTCGATGCCTTTGAACTTGACGGGACGGAGCGCGATTCCGAGGCCGACGATCAGCAGAAGCACTCCGGCGGCCAGAATCGCGACAATGAGCCGCCCAACCTTCATCTCGGGATCAGTCCTGAGGCGGCTCATCAAGGAGGGCGGATGCACGCTGGTCTCTTCGTCTCCCCTCGCCGGACGGGTTCGCGCTCCCTGCGGCATCTTCAGAACACGCCGCTCATGCGGCCAGACCGCCCCGGCTTTGTACTCCAGTTCCTTGGTGAGACCGACAATGGTGATCGGATCCTCCACGCTGGCGACTTCCCCGACGAAACGGCGCGGTATCCAAATTTCCTCGCCTGAGCGGACATTCGAAACAAGAATCTCCGACCACTTGACCTCGCGCAGGACCCACTCGTTGTGGGTGATGTTCTGGATCGCAGGGAAGAAGGCGAAATGGCGCTCCCCCAACTCTTCAATAGTCGGGGCAAATGGCTCAGGCATAGGGCTGCCTCATATTAGCTCAGACGTTTCCCGCCATGCCACCTGTTACCCTTCCTCACTTTCCTGTCGTGCGCCCCCCTTCCCCGTTGCTGCCGAAGAGGACCGGTCCGGAGGCGGCGAGGAGCGGGGAGCGCTTCCGCTTTCGCCGTACTAAGATTGGGTACGGGGGAAACCATCAATGGCCATTCGGAAAGAAGACGCTCTGGATTATCATGCTAAGCCTACCCCCGGGAAACTCGCGGTTGTGCCGACCAAGCCCTGCCGCACGCAAATGGATCTCAGTCTGGCCTACACGCCCGGCGTGGCCGTGCCCTGCCTGCAAATCAAGGACGATCCGTCAGCGGTCTACCGGTACACGGGACGCGGCAATCTGGTAGCCGTCGTCAGCAACGGGACGGCTGTGCTCGGATTAGGGAACATCGGCGCCATCGCCAGCAAACCGGTGATGGAAGGCAAGGCGGTCCTGTTCAAGCGCTTCGCCGATATCGACGTGTTCGACATCGAGCTTGGCACCGAAGACCCGCGAGAGGTCATCCGCACCTGTCAACTCCTGGAGCCCACCTTCGGCGGGATCAACCTGGAGGACATCAAGGCCCCGGAGTGCTTCGCCATCGAGGCCGAACTGAAGCGGACCATGAAGATTCCCGTCTTTCACGACGACCAGCATGGGACCGCCATCATATCCGGCGCCGCGCTGCTCAACGCGCTGGAGCTGGCCGGCAAGCGCATCGGCGAAGTCCGGATCGTATTCAGCGGCGCCGGGGCAGCGGCGCTCTCCTGCGCCGCGCATTATGTGCAACTGGGAGCGAGGCAGCGGAACATTGTCATGAGCGACATCCATGGGGTTGTTTACCGCGGCCGCGTCGAAGGAATGAACCCCTACATGGAGCGTTTCGCTTCCACCACCAGCGCCCGGACGCTGGCAGAAGCACTGGAAGGGGCGGATGTTTTCATCGGGCTATCAGCCGGAAACATCGTCACAGCCGATATGTTGAAGGGGATGGCGCCAAATCCCATCATCTTCGCTCTGGCAAATCCCGACCCGGAGATCCCCTATGAGACCGCCGCGGAAGCTCGCCCGGATGCGATCCTGGCGACCGGGAGATCCGACTTCCCCAACCAGGTGAACAACGTTCTGGGTTTCCCGTTCATTTTCCGCGGGGCTTTGGACGTGAGAGCGGTCGCCATCAATGAGCCGATGAAACTGGCGGCGACGCGCGCGCTGGCCGCGCTGGCCAAGGAGGACGTTCCCGACTCCGTAAGGAGGGCATACGGCGTCGAGCAAATGAGCTTTGGCAAAGACTACATCATTCCCAAGCCCTTCGATCCGCGGGTGCTGGTCTGGGTCGCATCGGCCGTGGCGGAAGCCGCAATGGAGAGCGGCGTGGCGCAGCAGCCGGTCCATCTGGAGGATTACAGAGAACAGTTGCAGCGCCGCCTGGGGAAGGCCTATGAGGTGATGCGAGTCATGATCAACAAGGCGCAGCGCGCTCCCAAGAGGGTGGTATTTCCGGAGGGAGAGGCCAGCCGGATTCTGCGCGCCTGTCATATTCTCCAGGAGGAACGCATCGCCAGACCGATTCTGTTGGGGGACCAGGAACGCATTCGGGCCAAGATCGGAGAGTTGCGGCTGAACATGAAGGACGTCTGCATCGTGGATCCAGCTTGCTGGCCGCAACGGGAGGAGTACATCGAGGAATTGTTCCGGCTGAGGCACAGGAAGGGCGTGACGCGCCGGGAGGCCGCCGATCTGGTCAGCAACCGCAACATTTTCGGTTCGCTCATGGTGCGGCGGGGTGACGCGGACGCGCTGATCAGCGGGCTCACGGAACATTACCCGGACACGCTGCGCCCGGCGCTGCAAGTCTTGGCGGTCCGGGCCGGGCTGCGGCGGGTCAGTGGTCTGTATCTGCTGATCACCCAGCGGGGCGACCTGTATTTTCTCGCCGACACAACGGTAAACATCGAGCCCGACGCCGAGGATCTTGCGGAAATCGCGATGACCACGGCCGAAATGGCCCGCCGTTTCGACGTTGAGCCGAGGGTGGCCATGCTTTCCTTTTCGAACTTTGGAAGCACCCGCCACCGGCTGGCGGAGAAGGTCCGGCTGGCCGCGGAACTCGTCCGCCGCCGGATGCCCGGCTTGATGATCGACGGGGAGATGCAGGCCGACACCGCCGTGGTGCCAGAGATCATCGACCAAACGTACTCGTTCAGCTTTCTGAAGGGCGGCGCAAACGTGCTGATCTTCCCCAACCTGGAGGCAGGCAACATCGCGTACAAGCTGCTGATGCGGGTGGGCGGCTGCGAGGCGATCGGCCCCATTCTGATGGGGCTCTCCAAGCCCGTGCACATACTCCAGCGGGGCTCGGAAGTCAACGAGATTGTCAACATGGCCGCCATCGCCGTGGTGGACGCGCAGGAGCTGGAGAACCGAGCGGCTGCCGCGAGGCCTTAATCGAGCCCCAGCGTTTCCAGGATTGCCTCCAGATCCGCCGGGCGGACGTGGACGGGGCGCGCCATTTCGGCTGGGCTCTCGCGTTCGTCGAAGGCCTGGAACAACGCCATTTTGGCCGCCGCGTAATGCTCGGTCGGCGTCAGTTCCCGGCCGTGCCCCCGCTCCCAGGAGAGAATGGACTCCGGCTGAAGGAACACGGAGACTGAGATCGGCGCCTTGGTGGTTCTGGCGATCTCAAAAACATACTCCCCCCGCGCAGGCCGGCGGCCGCGATAGAAATACTGATAGACGTAACCACTTTGCGCGGAATACGTCTTCAGGCGGCTGGTTGAGGGCGCACCAACCAGCGGCTCTGGAGACTTCTTGCGATGGAGCCAGCCAAACATGCCTTCGAGGGATTCTATCACGGGTTCAGATGTTAAGATTCAGGTTGGATGAGGCGGGCGTGGCTGGCAGTCGGAATCTTGGCATGCGGACTGGCGCGGGCTGAGCCAGGGCAGAGCGGCACGGCCGGCCAGGCGGTCCTCATCAACGAAGGCAAGCCGTTGAAAGTGCCGCTGGCGTGTCCGACCGAGGATCTGGACGCACTGGGGCTGTCCTGCCCCGCCGAGGCGCCGTGCGAGGCCTTCCTGGAGCTGGCGGCGGTGGAGCCGGTGGGAGCCCGAGTTTTCCTGATCGGGAATATCCACACCCCTTCGGTGACGTTGTATTCCATTCTGTTGTCGAGCGCCGATGCCGGAAAGACGTGGAGCGAAGCGCACGGACGGATCCTGAATGCATCGCTCGACCAGATCCAGTTTCTGGACTACGTCAACGGCTGGGCGGGCGGGCAACTGCTTCAGCCGATTCCGCATGACCCGTTCCTGCTGAAGTCCAACGATGGCGGGTCGACCTGGAGACGCTATCCTGTGCTCTCAGAGCGGCGGACAGGCTTGATTGAATGGTTCCGGTTCGAGACGCCGATGAACGGGAGCCTGTGGATCGACAGGGCGCAGGGCGCCGCGAGAGAGGCTCGTTTCGAGCGCTACGAGACCGTTACGGGTGGAGAAAGCTGGACGCTAAGCCAGGCGACGGGCAAGCTTCCAAGGGAGGGCAGCGACACCGCCTCTCGGGAGGCAACCTGGCGGCTGCGGCCGGATGCCGCCGGCAACTCCTATCTGCTGGAGAGGAGCACGGACGGCCAGTGGCGGACGGTAGCCTCATTTGTGATCCCCGTGGGAGAGTGCAAGACTCCGCCCGGCGTTCTGAGGGAGCCTCCGGGAGAGCAGGACTCCGGACCGGATGCGCGATCTCCTTCGGACGAGCGGAAGAAACGCTGAGCACGGACTCACCGGCGCGGGCGGCGCGAGCGCAGGCGGACGGGCTTCTCTCACAACGCGAATCGGCTATGATAATGGATCGCCGGGAAATATTCTTGAACGCCACCGCCGCCAAGCCTGTGCCCGAACACAAGTCGTTCCACTTCTCGCCGCGCCAGTGCATCGCGCTGGTGTTTTTCTGCACGATCTTCGGCGCGGCCGCGCAGATTCTCATCAAGCACGGGGCCAGCCAGTTGCCCAGCGGCCATCCCGTGGCCATGATCACGAGCGTTCCTCTTGTGGCGGGCTACAGTCTTTACGGCATTAGCACGGTACTTTTGGTGCTCGCCCTGCGCGATGGGCAGTTGTCCATTCTCTACCCGGTGATTTCGATGACGTACGTGTGGGTGACGCTGCTTTCGCTGGCTTTCTTCAAGGAGTCGATGAATCCATACAAGCTTACCGGTCTGCTCGTGATTGTCACCGGAGTGGCGGTTCTGGGAAGGGACAAGCGACCTTGAAGACCCCGCTCTCCTCGATTCTGCTGGTTCTGGTAGCGGCATTTCTGGGCTCATTCGGGGCGGTGTTTTTGAAATCAGGCGCGGGGCGGCTGCACCGCCAGGTCCGAACGCTGATTTTGAACTGGCGGCTGGCGGCTGGCGTGGGCTTCTTCCTGCTCTCGTCCTTCTTCTTCGTCCTGGGCTTGAGAGAGGGGGAACTGACGATCCTCTATCCCATGGTGGCCCTAGGCTACATCTGGACTCTGTTCTGGAGCCGTCTGTTCTTCGGAGAGCCTTTGACGCGCAACAAATTCCTCGGCATCGGCCTGATCCTGGCGGGCATCGTATTGCTCAACCTCGGCAACCGCTGAGACGGGCGGACGACGAACTCCGTTTGTGTCTGCTCCGATTGACGGGCCACACACCGCCGCGATCCGGCGAGCTACACGTTGTAGGCGGAGGGGCCGGCGATTTCCTTCAGATCCCAGCCTTTTCTGTATTCGCGGAACAGGTATTGGTTAGCCTCGCGGCAGTTTGTAATGCGGAAGGCCAGCGAATCCCATTCGATCCGGTGGCCTACGCGCAGAGCGATGTTTCCCAGAAGATACGACTCGGTGTAAGGCCCGGCGAAGCCGAAATGACACGGCGGCTGCGTGCCGCGCTTGATGGCGTTGATGAAGTCGCGATGGACTTCCTCGCGGCCCCAGTCCTTCTCGGGCGGCTTGGGGTAAGGCTCCGACTTCTGGCCGATGTAAGGGCCGGCGCCCTGCGGGAGGCTGCCTTTGGTCCCGATCCAGATGGTTCCGCGGGCGCCGCCGCTGACTTCCTTGGGAATAGTTTTGCCGCCGTCGTAGTGGTACAGCTTCAAGGGCGGGTGAACGCCGCGGCCGGCCCATTCGAAGCGGACGACGCTCCAATCCGGGTACTGCTCCCTGGTCATGCCGGACGTGTCCAGCACCTCCACGGCTGAAAGCGGACCCAGGTCGAGGGCCCAGACGACGACGTTCCAACTATGGCCGGAGCCGTCGCCGATCACGCCGGTCCCATATTCGGTCCAGCCGCGCCAGACGAAGGGATGATAGACGACGCCGATGGGGGGAACAGGTTCGAGAGCGGCCGCCTTGAAGTCGAGTTGGTGTTTCTTGTCGGGCGGCGGATTGTAAACGGGGTGATCCTTGGGGTACATGCCGAGGTAGGGGCGGACGGGCGCAACCCCTTGCCAGAGGTCCCAATTGAGGTTGCGGGGGACGGGCTCCTCGCCGGGCGGGCGATTGTAGCCCTGCGGCCAGATGGGACGGTCGGTGGCCATGTGGATCTCGGTGATTTCGCCGAGGGCGCCGGACTGGATCAGTTCGACAGTCCGCATATTGGCGGGCATCGAACTCATCTGAGTGCCCATCTGGGTGACGACTTTGGTCTCGGCGGCGACGCGAGCCATGACACGGGCTTCGTGCACCGTCTGGCAGAGCGGCTTCTGGCAGTAGACATGGAGGCCGTGTTTCATCGCCCAAACGCTGATGTAACAGTGCATGTGGTCGGGAACGGCGATGGAAACGGCGTCGAGCTTCTCGGACTCGATCATCTTGCGGAAGTCGGTGTAGCGTTTGGCCTGGGGGAACTCATTGCCGCGGGAGTCGAGGTAGGTGGCGTCCACGTCGCAGAGGGCGACGATGTTCTCGCTGGCGCGGTTGGTAAAGCCCGGAGGCGCGAAGCCCTTGGCCGAGACCAGGCGCCCGCTGAAGAAGCCGAGATCGATGGCGCCCATGCCGGCCAAGCCGATCATGCCGATGTTGACCTTCTCATTGGCGGCGTAGCCGCGCGCGGAGGCGGAGGGGATGATAAGGAACGCGCCCGCGGCGGCTTTCAAGGAGTCGCGCCGGGAGATACGGCGCGGAGAGTTGGATTTTTCCAAGGGATCACCTCGCTTTCCCGTCTGTCCGAATCTGGCGGGGACGAATGGCATAAGGAGTGCTGACCGCCACCGACTTTATCACAGAGGCGGCGCGGATGGGGAGCGGATTTGTCGGAAGGGCGTTTCGTATGTTCTACTGGACTTTGTCCATGGCTTCCGGCGCTGAAAGCCTCTCCCGGGAAAGCAAGCCCGTGACCGGCATCCCCTGGCGGGGCATTCTCTGGTTCCTGCTGCTGCTGATGGTGTGCTATGCCCCGGTGCTGGCGCGGCTGGCGCGGCAGTGGTATGACGACCAGGACATGGGGCACGGATTCTTCGTGCCGGTGGTGGCCGGCTACATCGCGTGGAAGCGGAAGGACGAGCTGTTGGCCGTCCCGGCAGTCCCGAACTGGTGGGGACTGGCCATCGTGGCCTGCGGCGGGCTGCAACTGATGGTTGCCACGCTGGGGGCCGAGCTGTTCCTGGCCCGGTCGGCGTTCATCCTTTCGCTGGCCGGAGCCGTGCTGACGATGGGAGGGTGGCGCTGGCTGCGCATCCTGGCATTCCCGCTGTTCCTCCTGTGTTTCATGGTTCCGATTCCGGCCATCCTGTATAACCAGATCACTTTCCCGTTGCAACTGATCGCCAGCCAGGCGGCGGCGTCCGCGATATCGCTGGTGGGGATTCCGGTTCTCCGCGAGGGGAACATCCTGGAGCTGGCGAACCAGAAATTGAACGTGGTGGAGGCTTGCAGCGGAATCCGCTCCTTGCTTTCGCTGTCATTCCTCTCGCTGGTGTACGCCTGGTTTTTCGATAAGAAGGTCTGGATGCGATGGGTGTTGCTGGCGGCGACGCTTCCGATCTCGATCATCGCCAACGCAAGCCGGGTGACGCTGACGGGCATCGTCAGCCAGTACGATCCGGATCTGGCGGGCGGAATTTTCCACTATCTTTCGGGCTGGGTGATCTTCATGGTGGCCCTGGCCTTGCTGATCGCATTTCACCGGGCAGTCAATCTGGCCTGGGGGAGGACGCGTGGCCGAAGCTGACAAGGGCCGAAACATTTTCGGAAGCCGGCAGGCGCTGGTCTTGAGCGTGATGCTTCTGGTTCAGGCCGCGGCGTTCTACGGCTTCTCCGGGGTGGAGAACGTGCCGGCGACCCGCCCCTTGAAAGAGAGTCCGGCGCAGTACAACCGCTGGCGTCTGATCCAGGAGGGCGCCATCGAGCAGGAGATCCTGGACGTTCTGCGGGCGGACGATGTCGTGACGCGGACCTATGCGCAGATGGACACGGGGCGGGTGGCGAATCTTTTCGCGGCCTACTTCCGGTCACAGAGAACGGGCCAGGCTCCGCATTCGCCGAAGAACTGCCTGCCCGGGTCCGGGTGGACGCCGTCGGCTTCCGCGTTCATCCGGATTCCGATCGAGGGGCTCAGCGAGCCGATCGAGGTGAACCGGTACATTGTAGAACGCGGAGAAGACAGGAGCGTCGTGCTGTATTGGTATCAGACGCCGCACCGCGTGATCGCGAGCGAGTATGAGGCCAAGTTCTACCTGGTGCTGGATTCAATCCGGTATCGCCGCTCCGATACGGCGCTGGTGAGGGTTGTCACGCCGGTGACCGGCGGCGACGAGGAAGCGGCGACGCAGGCGGCCATCGACTTCGTGCAGTCCTTCTTTCTGCCGCTGAGAGAGTACCTGCCCTCCTGAGACGGCGGGGTCAAGGGCGCGGCGGCAGCTTCCGTTCCAGAAACGAGGCCGCGGCGAAAAGCGCCTCCCGCCACGCCGCGTGGGTGAGGAAGGAGTGGACCTCGTCCGGGAAGACGAGTTGCTCAAACTCCACGCCTTGCCCGCGCAAGGCCTCCACGAGCTGAATGGACTGGCGGAACTCGACGTTGCGGTCGTCGTCGCCGTGGATCAGCAGGACGGGGGCGCGCCATTTCCTGATGTCGGCGAGGGGCGAAGACGCCAGCGCGAGACGCAGGGCCGCCTGCTGGGTATCCCAATCATCCGTGGGGAGGAAGAGAGCCGCTTCCGTGCGCCAGTCGTGGACGCCGTGAAGATCCACGCCCGCGGCGAACAGGTCGGGCCGGCGGGCCAAGCCGAGGGCGGTCAGGTAGCCGCCGTAGGAGCCGCCCCAGAGCCCGATGCGGGCGGGGTCGACGTCCGGGCGTTTCCTGAGATAGCCGGCGGCGGCGACAAGATCCTGGAACTCCGCGGCTCCGGTGGGTCCGTAGTTCAGAGCTTCCCGAAACTCCATGCCGTAGCCTGTCCCGCTGCGAAAGTTGAGCGACAAGACCAGGTAGCCGCGCGCGGCGAGATACTGATTGAATGCGTAGGCCTTGTGGTAGTACTCGGAGGGATGCCACCCGAGGAGCATCTGGCGCCGCGGGCCGCCGTGCAGGAAGATGACAGCCGGCCGCCTTGCCGAAGACTGAGAGCGCACGGGCTGAAAGATCTGGGCATGGATCCGAGCCCCGTCCTCGGCCTGGAAGGCAACGGCCTCGGGAACAGCCAGCGCCTGGGCGGGGAAGGCGGCGGGAAGGGAGCGGGGCGCCAAGTCTTCCAACTTGCCGCCGCGGAGGATGGCGGGTCCGGAAGGATGCCGAGCATCAGAGCGCAAGAGAGCGATGGCGGACGAGTCCGCGGTTTCGAGGGGAGACCATTCCAGGCCTGTTCCCGCGGTGAGATCGGCCGGCGTACCCTCTCCAGCGGGAACGCGCCAAAGGTGGCGGCGGTTGATGTCGCCGTGGTTGGAGGAGTAAAGGATATCGCGGCGGTTGGCGCTGAGCTCAGCATATTCAACTTCTCCGTCGCCGGGAGTCAGAAGCCTCGGCGCTCCGCCACGGTCCGGTATGGAGTAGAGGTGCGTCCAGCCGTCCGCTTCCCAGGGGAAGACGATGCGGCCCTGGCCGGCCCACAGGAGCTGGCGCCGGGAAGCGAGCGGCCAAAAGACGCTTCCCCTCCCCGGGCTGGCGCGCCATAGTTCCCGGCCCCGGCCGGTGGCGGCGTCGGCGACGCGGATGGACCAGGGAATCGCTTCACGCTTGGGGCCGTAAATCTCGAGGATTCGCGAATAGGGAATGCGCAGGAAGGCGACTTGCTTTCCGTCCGGAGACCAGACGGGCTCGCTGTCCCGGTCGACGCCAGGGTCGAGATACACGATGGAGGCAGCGGCGGGGTCGTAGACGCCGATGAAGCTGTGATCGCCGCGGCGGCTGACGAAGGCGAGCCGGGCTCCGTCGGGCGACCACACAAGCGAGTCGCACTCGCCGCGGGCTTCAAACATCCTGGCCGGTTCCGGATCGCCTGTGAGGCGTACAGACCAGACCTGGCCCTTCTTCAGGTAAGCGAGGCTGCCGCCTTGTGGGGACACGGCGGGCTGTGAGCCTTGATCGAGGCGGCGAGGCGGACCGCCGGAGGCAGCCACGATCCAGAGAGCCTGTTCCGCGCCCGCCGGGCCGCTGCGCGGGTTGGGGAATTCGCCCTGGCGATTCGCGGCGCCGCCGCGGACGTAGACGAGGGAATTCGCGTCCGCGGTCCAGGCGAGTTGGGAGAGGTCCTGTCCGTCATCCAGGGTATACGTGGTGAGCTTCCTGGCCTCGAACGCGGGGCCTTGGGCTACGTAGATGTTGCGAATTCCGCGGTCATTCACGACCCAGGCGAGCCGGGCTCCAGCGGGCGAGACGGTCAACTGGGATGCGTGCGGGGCATCGAGGATCTGATCCAGCGTGAACTGGCCCGAAACGGTGAAAGCGGCCAGCATAGCCGCGAACGCAATCGCACGGATACGGAAGAGCGCAGCCATGTGGCGGGTACGCGGTTGGCGCCGGCCGGGAGCAGGAGTTCGAAAAGGCATAGGAGCCTCAGAGATCGATGGCGATCACCTCATGATCCAGGAATGGGGGAACTGTCAGGGAGAGCGCGCCGGCCGCTTGCTGGCTGCGGGGCTGGATGCCCGCGTTCAACAACTGCACCTTGCGCGGGCGCCAGCCGGGCTGGAGGCGAATTCTGACCTTTTGTTCGGGCGCGGGAAGAAGGTCCCGCACGGGACCCTTCATGAACATTGGATTTGTGAGGTTCACGAGGTGGACGGCGAGGGAGCCGGCCTGGCGCCACATGGTGACATCCAGCACGCCGGGCCCCGTGACCGTCACGGGAGGTTCCTCGTTCATGGCCCAGACGATGGCGTTCCGGAGCAGACGGCCATGGTCCACGCACATGACCTCCCAAAACACGCGGTCGAGGTCCCAGGGGAAGTAGACGATGCGGCTCGAACCGGTCTCGCGGAGGAAGACCTCGGGGGAATCCGTCTTCTCGACGCGGGGGTAGACCTTTTCCATGGGGAGATCGGGGTACGAAGGGATCAAGGTCAGGGGCGGGCTGGGAAACCTCTCTCTGGCCTGGACGCCAACGCGGTATACGCCGTTGATGATGCGCGGGGCGTCTTCGAGGGTGGCAAGCAGGGGATGGCGAGCGCTGTGCTCCAATCTGAGGTACGAGTTCTGCATCGGGCCCTGGCGCGGCGTCTTGAACTCGACGCCGAACAGATCGCCGAGGCCGAAATCTTTGCGCTGGACGCCCCATTCGTCGTAGAGGGACGTCTCGAGAGTCGCCACCAGGCTCCCGCCTTGGCGGACGTACTGGCGGAGCTGTTCGCATTGGGCATCGGAGAGCGCGGCGATATTGGGAAGGATGAGGAGTTTGAAACGGGCGATGCGCTCCGGATCGAGGAGCCTGTCGTGGACCATTTCGAAGGGAATCCGAGCCTCGATGAGCGCCTGGTAGACGCCCTGGGTGTGGTCCTCGACGCGCTGGCGGGCCTGGGCAGCGCCGTAGTAGGTGGCGGTCTGCTGGGAGTAGACGACAGCGACGCGGGCCAAGGATTCCTCGTTGCGGAGGTAAGGCTCCCAACGGGCGTATCGCGTGTAGATCTCTTCGACGGGTTTGAGCCAGCGCGGATCGTGAAGGACGCCGGCGAACTTGGTGAACCAGGGGCGGAGACCGTTGGCGACGCCGTCGGCGACCCACATGCGAATCTCCGCGGGGGACTGCACGGAGTCCTTCCAGCGGTACGGTTCCTCGAGGCCGACGCTGAAGATGCCGCCGATGGGCTTGCGTCCCATGGTGGCGCGGTACTCTTTGCCGTTCTTGCCCGCTTCCCAGATGGGGGCGAGGCCGCGGCGGGCCTGGCGATCAGCGAAGAGGGTGGGCGCGAGTTCTCCGATGGTCTTCATGTCCAGGTCGCTGAGGGCGCCGCCGCCGGCGTTGGCGATGAAGCAGGCCTGGGGATTGACCTTCCGGATTTCGGCGTCCCAAAGCCGCCACAACTCGAACAGGCGCTGCTCGTGCCACTGGAGGTAGGCCCGGCGGGCGGGGTCTTGCGGACTGGTTGTGCGGGGCAGATCCAGGCCGCTGAAGGAGCGGAAATTCTGCTGGCAGTGTTCGCAGTAGCACATACCGGAACCGGCCCAGCGGTTGGAGAAGATGCCATCGACTTTGTAGAGCGAGGCAATCTCGCGGGTGACGGCGGTCATGAACTCGAAGTTGTACGGGCCGAGGGCGCACGTGACCCACATTTCGGGAGAGGCCCAGTGGCGGCGTTTGCGGCCCTGCGCATCGACGGCGATCCAGTCGGGATGGGCATCGAGGACGTCCTGATAGGTGGCGTGCGGGTCCGTGCGGGCCAGAACGACCATGCCGAGTTTTCGGCATCCCTCGAATAGTTCGCCGAAGGGGTCGCGATTTTCAAGCCAGGCGCTGCGGTGGTGAAAGGGGACCTTCGTGGGGTAGTAGGCCACGCAGCCACCGGCGCTAAGGCAGGCGGCATCGGCCCGGATGCGCTGGAAGTAATCGAGCCAGAACATGGGGTCGAAGCGGCCGGGATCGTTTTCGACGAGGGTGAGCTGAGCCCAGCGCATGGCTTTGTCGAAACGCCGCCAGCCCTCGCCGGAGGCGTTCTGGAAGGACAAGGCAGGGGCGGCCGCGGCCGCATGCACGAACTCTCTTCGAGTCATGGGAGCCTCATTTCTGACCGTAGGTCGCGTTTGCTCCGTGCTTACGGAGGAAGTGCCGGTCGCGCCAGGCGCAGTTCAGCTCAGGCGCCTGGGGATTAACCGCGAGGGTGATGGCGGCGATTCTGGCAATCTCTTCGAGGATGACGGCATTGTGGGCCGCCGCCGCCGGAGTGGCGCCCCAGACGAAGGGGCCATGTCCCGCAACCAGGATGGCCGGAATCTCCAGCGGATTCAGGCCTTGAAATCGCCGCGCGATGGCCTGGCCGATGTTCCACTCGTAATCAGCGTCGATTTCCGGCGGGGTTAGTTCGGCTGTAACGGGGATCGGGCCGCGGAAATCGTCGGCGTGGGTGGTTCCGAGGCAGGGGACCTCCCGGCGGGCTTGGGCCCAGGCCGTGGCGTGCGTGGAGTGCGTGTGGACCACTCCGCCAACGGCGGGGAAGGCGCGGTAGATCGCGAGATGGGTAGGCAGGTCCGACGAGGGCCGGAGATTGCCTTCGACGATTTTGCCGTCCAGGCCGGTCACGACAAGGTCCGCGGCGGAAAGCCGGTCATAGGGGACGCCGCTGGGCTTGATCACCACCAGCTCCTGATCGCGGCTGATGCCGCTGGCGTTTCCGAAGGTGTATAGCACGAGGCCGCGGCGCGCCAACTCCAGGTTCGCTTCGAGGACCTCCTGACGCAATTGATCGAGCATGTCTGATTGTAAAGCCAGAGAGGACCGGGGCGGCAAGAACGACGGCGGGCCGCGCCGGCCGCATCGCGGTCAGCGGAGAGGCGGAAGAGATGCCTGCGCCAGGTAGATCATGGCTCGTCCTTCGTGTGAGGAGGAGTAGGCAAACCAGAGCGAACCTTGATGAAACACGAGACCGGCGCCGGTGGCGTCCGGGCTGGCCGGGAATTGGAGGAACTCCTTGCACAGGGCGGTCTGGGGATCGAGCCAGGCCAGGGCGAGGCCGCCGTCTTGGCCCGGACGGAGACCCACCGCCACAATGCGGCCATCCTCCAGCTCAGTCATCGCGCGGATGGTGAGGCCGGATTCCAGCCTGCGCCAGGACCAGGCGCGGTAGGGCGGGCGGGACTCGCCGAGGAGCGCTTCCGTTCCGGCGCCGAGGAAACCCAGGGCGGCGCCGTCGCGGCGGAACAGCAGAACCGCTTCGGGAAGGCGAGCTGACTCGGCGGCCATCCTGTCGGCATGGATTTCGTACTTGCCGCCGTCGGAGCTGGAGTAGAGACGCACGGGCTCCCGGCCCCAGGTGTCGAATCCAATGCTGTAGGAGCGGTTCAAACGCCAGCGCGGGGACCGCAGGCGAATGCCGTCCTGCGCGGCGGGTACAGGGTCGTTCCATTCGCGCCCATCCGGGGAGACCCAAACCAGGCTGCGAGGGGGATGTCCGGCGGATGCGGAAGGGTTCGCTTCCACGGTCAGGAACATCCTGCCTCCGGGACCGGCTTGCAGGGAGGGGTGATAGAGACCGCTTTCGGGGACGCGGAGGAGGGCGGCGGATTGCCAGACCCTGCCGTCCGGAGAACTGATGATTCGTACGGCGCCGTTGGGAGGGCCTGACGGTTCCGATTCCCTGAGGGCACAAAACCAGCGATCGCGATGATAGATGAGATCCGGGTGCGAGTTCTGCGGGGCACGGCCCCAGATCATTCTGGATTCGATCAGGCGGCCCTTTGGCTCCGGGGGGGCCGCCGGAAGGGTGAGCAGAGTGACGAGCAACGCCAGAGGGACCAGGAGGCGGGTTCCGCGCCGCCGGAGCGGGATCCTTCTGTGCGCCCGGGTGATTCTCGGAGGGGGCAGAACCAAGTTCAACGCTCCCTGGATGGCCCGACCTTCTCGTTGAGAAGCGCCTGGAGTTGCTGCTCCAGATGCTCCACGCGCTGGCTCAATTCGTCGATCGCCTGGCCCTGAGGATCCGGGAGCCGGCCATGCTCGAGTTCTTCCTCGGGCGCTTCGCCCCGCACACGCACGACACGTCCAGGGATTCCCACCACCGTGCTGTGGTCAGGCACGGAGTTGATGACAACGGAGCCGGCGCCGATCTTTACGTGCTCGCCGATGCGGATATTGCCCAAAATCTTCGCCCCGCTGCCGACGACAACGTGGTTGCCGAGCGTAGGGTGGCGTTTGCCTCTCTCCTTGCCAGTTCCGCCAAGGGTTACGCCCTGGTAGAGGAGCACGTCGTCACCGATCTCGGCAGTCTCTCCGATGACCACGCCCATTCCGTGGTCGATGAAGAACCGGCGGCCGATTCTGGCTCCGGGGTGTATCTCTATCCCGGTCAGAGCGCGGGAGAATTGGGAAACGAGGCGCGCCGCCAGCCTCCAGCGCATGCGGTAGAGCCTGTGCGCCAGCCGGTGCAAGAGAATGGCATGGAAGCCGGGGTAACAGAAGAGGATCTCCAGCACGCTGTTGGCGGCGGGGTCCTCCCGGAATATCGTCTGGATTTGTTCTCGGATCGTCCGGAACATGCTGCTTCTATTATGACCCACCGGCCGGGCGGAGGCGTCCGGCACGGCGTGATATATTGAAAAGTCAATGTCGGACAGCTACGTAGCGGTTTTCATCTACCTGGTCTGTGCGATTCTGTTCCCGATCGCGCTGCTGTTGCTGGCCAAGCTGGTGCGGCCATCGATGCCCTCGGATGTCAAGGCCGAAGCGTATGAGTGCGGGATCAGGGCCGTCTCCACCGCGCGCGGCCGCTACACGGTGCGCTTCTATATCATCGCCATTCTGTTTGTGATTTTCGACGTGGAGACGATCTTCCTCTTTCCGTGGGCGGTGCGCTTTCAGAAGCTGGGTTGGTTCGGCGTGGCGGAAGTGAGCGTCTTCCTGTTGATCCTGATTGCCGGCTACATCTGGGCGTATAAGAAGGGCGCGTTGGAATGGGTGTAGCCCGGCGCTGACCGGGTCCGATGATCACCTCGCGGCTGTATTACCAGGACGCCTACCTCACCAGCTTTCGAGCGCACGTTGTGCAGCGTTCCCCGGACGGCTGTCGCCTCTGGCTGGACCGGACCGCCTTCTATCCGACCTCGGGCGGCCAGCCTCACGATACGGGAGCCATCGGCGGGATTCCCGTGCTGGATGTGGTGGAAGAGGGGGAGCGGATCGCTCACATCACCGCCGCTCCGGTTTCGGGAGAGGCAGTGGATTGTTCCATCGACTGGCCCCGGCGGTTCGACCACATGCAGCAGCACTCCGGCCAGCACCTGCTCTCCGCCGTGCTGGCGCAGATGTTCGGGTGGGCGACGGTTGGTTTTCATCTGGGCGCAGAGTCCTCCACGATCGACGTCGATGCGGCAGCGCCCGAAGCGGCCCGGATCGAAGCGGCCGAGCGGCGGGTGAACGAACTGGTGTTCGAGAATCGCCCTATCCGCGTGTCGTTCGAGGCGGCGGAGGAAGCGCTGGGGTTGCGCAAGCCTTCGGAACGGGGTGGCTTGCTTCGGATTGTAACCATTGAAGGGCTGGACCGGAGCGCATGCGGCGGGACGCACGTGCGGACCACGGCCGAGGTCGGGCCGGTGCTGATCCGCAAGTCCGAGAAGATCCGCGGGGAGACGCGGTTGGAGTTTCTTTGCGGGATGCGCGCGGTCCAGCGCGCGCGGAGCGATTTCGCCGCGCTTTCCCGGATCGCCAAAGGGCTGTCAGCGCCACTGGACGAGGCGCCGCAGCTTGTCGAAGCGCAGCGACGGGCGTGGGTCGAGAGTGAGAAGGCGTTGCGCCGGGCGCGGGTCGAACTGGCGCGCCGGGAGGGCGCGGAACTGTATCGCGCCACTCCGCCCGGCCCCGATGGCTTCCGAAGGGCGATTCAAAGGATCGGGGAGGGCGCGCTGAGTGAAGAGCTGCGCGCGCTGGCGCAAGGTTTCACGGCGCAACAGCGCGCCATATTCGCGGCGGCCGCGACGCACCCGCCGTCGATCTTGCTGGCTGTCTCCGCGGACTCGGGGCTGCACGCGGGCGACCTGCTGAAGGAGGCGCTGGCGCAACAGGGGGGACGAGGCGGGGGGAGCGCCGCTGTGGCCCAGGGAAGCCTCCCCAGCGGGGAGCCGTTGGAGAGTATCCTGGACAGGATCGCGAGGATTCCCTAGCCGCCGGCGCGGCTCAGACCAATTCCGATCAAGACTATTCCCGCGGCAAAAACGCTTAGCGTGACCGCCATGAAGGAAGCCACCTTCATGTCCGCGGCGCGGAATTCCTTCCAGACCAGGATGCCCCAGGCGGCCGCGAGCAGCGGAAAAGCCCTCCCGACAGTGGCGAAGACGGCTGCATTCCCGGAAGCAGCGCCGGGGCTGGCCTCTATGACGAGCGCGCCGATAATCCCCACAGCCCAGACCGCACCGCCCAGCACTCCCCAGAGATGCTGCTTCCAAGCGCCCCTGAGGTAAGCGGTGGGCTCCAGCGGCTCTCCCTTCACGGGCAAACTCATGAAGTACACGTCGTACAAGATCGTGGAGCAGAAAGCGCCGAAGGCCACCAGAAATCCCAGGGCGTAAGGACCCAGCCCCAATTCGCCTTCCCGGGCGAGGTCCATCACGGGCGCGGCGGAGGCGGCCACGATACCGCCGCAGACGCACAGGACGACTCCCTTCCATTGGATGGCAGGCCGCAATGTCCGGTGAGTGCCGGCCTTCATCTTTTCGAATTCCCGCCGCAGCGAGAGAGAGCGATGCGTGGCCGCCGACATCACGACGGACATAGCAAGCGCGGCCGCGCCTGAATAGACCAGGGCGGGGCTGGCCTGGGAACGGCTGAACAACTCGGCCAGGGATCCCACCGCCATCGCCATGCCGGCCCAGAGAGGAAATGCCAGCGCCATACCGGTCAGCGACATTCCCCCGGCCAGCAGAATGTACCCGAGATTCAAAATGCCGCCGGCAGCGAAGCCGTAGAGCAGATTCCGCTTGCCCGTGTGCATGAGATCGTCCAGAAAGGTGAAACTGTCGTAGCCGAAGTTTCCGGCGGTAAAGGCGAGGATGACGGACATGAGGAGCAAGCCCAAGACGAAGTCGAGAAAGGTCAGCTCAAACCGCCACCTCGACAGCTTGAAGCTGTTGGCCCATGAGCCCAGGCAAAGGAAACTCAGAATGGCCACGAACAGGGCGGCTTCATATGTATTCAGCAGAGTCATTGCAGCTCCTCGGGCTAGAAAGGTGAGCGTACACTCCGGAGCAAACCGCGGTCAAGCGCGGCCGGCATCGTCCGTTGCCGCTTCCACCGGCAGACTCCAGGCAATCGAGCGGGGATGAAGGTCAGCCGCCCGTTCCGGCATGGCCGGGCCCCCGGCGGGGAGCGACGGGGGCCGGGCTCGAGGTTATCCCTTCGCCGCCTTGGCTTCGGACAGCTTGGGCTGCATGATGTCCACCAGCTCCTTGACCGCGCCGGCGCTCTTCAACAGGGCGGCCTTTTCCTCTTCGGTGAGATTGATCTCGAAGATCTGCTCCACGCCGCTCGCGCCGAGTTTCACAGGAACTCCCACAAACAGACCCTGGACGCCGTACTGCCCTTCGAGCAGAACCGAGCAAGGCAGCACCCGCTTCTTGTCCTTCAGGATGGATTCCACCATCTGAACGGCGCCCGCGGCCGGCGCGTAGTAGGCGCTGCCGGTCTTCAGGTACTTGACGATTTCGGCGCCGCCGTCCCGGGTGCGCTTCACCAGCCGCTGGATGGTCTCGGCATCCATAAGGTCGCTGATGGGAATTCCAGCGACGCTGGTGTAACGAACCAACGGAACCATTGTGTCGCCATGGCCGCCGAGGACGAAGGCCACAACGTCCTCGACCGAAACTTTCAGTTCCTGCGCGATAAAAGTCCGGAACCGGGCCGTGTCCAGCACGCCGGCCATTCCCATCACCCGGTGTTTCGGAAAACCGCTGACTTCATAGGCAACGTGACACATCGCGTCAAGGGGATTCGTGACTACGATCAGTATGGCGTTCGGGGAGTGCTTCACGGCCCGCTCGACCGTGGCCTTGACGACGTCGTAGTTTGCCCAAAGCAAATCGTCGCGGCTCATGCCCGGCTTGCGCGGGAAGCCCGCGGTGAAGATGATGATGTCCGAACCTGCGGTCGCCTCATAGTCATTGCCGCCGGCCACGCTCACATCCACTCCGGCGACGGGACACATTTGCAGAATGTCCAGCGCCTTTCCTGTCGGGACGCCCTCCAGCACATCCACGACGGCCACATCGGCCAGTTCAAGCTGCGCCAAACGCACGGCGCAACTCGCGCCGACGTTCCCTGCTCCTACTACCGTGACTTTTTTTCTCATCTCTAGCCCTCCTGTGCTCCGTCCAATTGCAGTTTGTTGAAGAACGGTGACTGAAGAACGGCGGCCGCCGCCCCTGTCCGCGCTCCGCCGCCGCGGAAGGGATTGACCGGCGCTCAAGCCGGGCAAGGCCAGCGGAACCGGCCACCGTTCATCAGCAAAATCCTAAGCCGCGGCCGCGGCCTGCATGTTATCCACGATCGCCTGGGCAAACTCGCTGGTCTTGAGTTTGACGGCGCCCTCCATGAGCCTGTGCAAATCGTAGGTCACGCGCTTCTGGCGGATGGTCTCCGTGATCCCCTGCTCAATGAGCCTGGAGACTTCTTTCCAGCCCATGTACTCGAACATCATCGACCCCGAGAGTATGAGGCTGGAGGGGTTGATCACATCCTGGTCGGCGTACTTGGGCGCTGTGCCGTGTGTGGCTTCGAAAACCCCGTGCTCGTCGCCGATATTCCCGCCGGGCGCCATGCCCAGCCCGCCGACCTGAGCGGCGCAAGCGTCCGAAAGGTAGTCACCGTTGAGGTTCGGGGTGGCGAGCACATCGTACTCGTCGGGGCGCAGCAGAACTTGCTGGAACATCGAATCCGCGATCCGGTCCTTGATGAGCAGCCGGCCGCCGGCGGCGGAAGCTTCCGCCTCCGTGATACAGCGGTCCGCAAACTCCTCCTTGACCAGTTCATAGCCCCAGTCGCGGAATGCGCCTTCGGTGAACTTCATGATATTGCCCTTGTGGACCAGGGTGACGCTGCGCCTCTGGTTTTCAAGGGCGTAGAGGATGGCCCGCCGTATCAGGCGCTTGGATCCGGTGACGCTGATCGGCTTCACGCCGATGCCCGAATCGTCGCGAATCTTCGTTCCCATCTGGCTGTTCAGGAACTCGATGACCTTCCGCGCCTCCGCGCTGCCTTCCCGCCATTCGATGCCGGCGTAAACATCCTCGGTATTCTCGCGGAAGATAATGACATTCAACTTCTCCGGATGCTTCATCGGCGACGGCACGCCGGGGTAATAGCGCACCGGCCTCATGCAGACGTAAAGCGTCAGTAGCTGCCGCAGGGCGACATTCAGGCTGCGGATGCCGCCACCGACGGGCGTGGTCAGAGGACCCTTGATGGCAATGTGGAACCGCCGGATGGCTTCCAAGGTGTCTGCCGGCAGCCATTCTCCCGTTTGGTTGAAGGACTTTTCACCGGCGAGCACTTCATACCAGATCACCCGCCGCCGTCCGGCGTATGCTTTGGCCACTGCGGCGTCGAAAACCAGGCGGGAAGCCCGCCAGATGTCCCGGCCAGTGCCGTCTCCTTCGATGAATGGGATGATCGGATTGTCGGGAATACTGAACTTGCCGCCCTGCACTGTGATGGGGAGTCCGTCAGCAGGGATGGGTATGCCGTTGTATTTTTCCATAAGTCGTCCAGGTACAGGAATTCCAGATTTCGGACTCACTATATCAGTTCAGGACGGAGCGGGCAATCTCGGAGGCACTGAAATGGAGGCGGGCGCGCGCCCGGCGCGGACCCGGTTGGGACCAGATTGAAACTGCGGCTTCAGCCCGTCTGCGCCTGAAGCCGCAAAGGAATCAAGGAGCGAATTCAGGCTCTGCGGCCGGAACGAGCGGGGGTGGCTCTGACGATTTCGGTCACGGTTCCGCTGGCCGCGGCGACGGGCAACGCCAGGGTAACACCGGTCATTCGGACCATGGCCTCGAGGCCCATCCCCTCGGCTTCGCGCTGGAAGCAGAGCTGGCGGCGCTGCGGATCGTAATCGAGCCGAACCAGATCGCCCGCATGAATCTGGTCCGTAGCGATCAGGTTCGAGAGCGGCTGCACCACCAGCCTCTCGATCGCCCGGCGCAGGTGCCGGGCGCCATACTTCATGTCGGTGCCCTCCTCCAGCAGATGGTTCTTAGCGCCTTCCGATGCCGCCAGAACGAAATAGGTCGGGCTGGCGGCGTCGAAGATGCGCTGCTGCAAGAGGCGCATTTCAATCTCCAGGACCTGGCGCAACTCTGTCTGTCCAAGAGGGCGGAATACGACGATCTTGTCCAAGCGGTTCATGAATTCCGGCGTGAATCTTCGCCGGGCCGCTTCCGTGGTGGCGCGAGTGATCTTGCCCGGCAGGGACTCCGTGATGGCGCCGGACTCGAGTTCCCGTTTCATTTCGGCCGCTGCAAAGCCCAAATTGGGTCTCAAGATGGAACTCATTTCGGAGGCGCCGAGGTTGCTGGTCAAAAACACCATGGTTCGTGAAAAATCCACACGGCGGTTGTCACCCAAGGTAAGCGTGGCCTTGTCGAGGATGCCCAGCAGCAGGTTCCAAAGCGCGTCGCTGGCTTTCTCGATTTCGTCAAAGAGCACGAAGGTGAGCCTGAATTGCTCCGTGTGGTACTGGTTCAGAACCTCCTGGCTCAATAGGGGATGGGTTTCCCGGTGCCCCAGGTATCCGGGAGGAGAGCCGATCAGTTTAGCAATTTCATGGCTGTGCTGAAACTCCGCGCAATCGATCTTGACGACCGCGCGCGGGTTCCCCAGCAGACTTTCCGCCGTGGCCTCCACGATGCGGGTCTTCCCGCTTCCGGTGGGCCCCAAAAAGAGGAAGCTGCCTACCGGCCGGTCTGGACTGTTCATGCCGGCCAGCCAGGTCTGGTAAACGTTCACGATCTGCTGTACGGCTTCATCCTGGCCGACAATCAGCTTCCGCAGGTTGTTTTCCAGCGCCTTGGCCTCGCGGCCCGTTCTCGTTGCGTCCAGCAGCACATTTGCTCGCATCATGACGATCACCTCCCGCCCCGGTCAGTCCGGTGAAAGACGGTGACAAGCGCCGTCGTCCACTCGCCGCCGGCGCGTAAGCGTCTGCCCGGCGTCCAAGCTGGCTTGGGACAGTTTAGCCAGCCACTGTTTTTCAATAACCCCTACCCGGAAACTTCTACTGCAATTCCCGTGCCAGCCCTTCCTATAGGTTTGGATGACGCGGGGCGACGCCGGGTTACTGAGATTGAGCGGGCCTGGATTCCGGGTCAAACCGGCGGCTGCGGCGGCCCTCTGCGGGGCGCGGCTCGATCCATTGCAGCCGCAGCCGGAACAGCGCAAAGGGTTTGCCAGGGAATCGTCTCGTGCGGCTATACTCAAAAGAGCATTCCTGACCGGCAGAGAATACTCCCCTTATGTTGGAGATGAGCAGCATTTGGATGCGCGTGGCGGCCGCGTTTTATGCCGTGGGCTTGCTTCACGCGATCCTGATGGTGCTGCGGCGGAGTTCCCGCCTGTTCCAGCCGGCTCTGACCAGTTTCCGGATCGCAGCTTTGCTCCACGCGGTCTCGCTGGTGGAGGAAGCCATCGGGACCCAGAGCGTTCCGCTGAATAATTTCTACGAGTCCGTCTCGCTTTGCGGCCTGCTGCTGGCGGGCTTGTTCCTGCTCGTTTTCTGGCGTTACCGGTTCGAGAGTCTGGCGGTCTTCGTGTTTCCCCTTGTATTCCTGATGACTCTTGTGGGTAGCCTCGGGAGCCCGGTGGCATCCTGGAGCAGTCCCATGGTGCGGGACTCCTGGTTGCTGGTCCACGTGGCTCTGGTGATGCTCGGTTTTGCCGCGCTGGTGGTGATGGCGGGCTCTTCGGTGCTGTATCTGCTTCAGGAGCAACGGCTGAAGAAGAAACGTCCGGCGAAGTTATTTGACCGGCTGCCCCCTTTGGGCACTCTGGACGAGCTGATTTCCGGGGCGATGGGGGTGGCGTTCGTTTTGATCACGCTTTCTGTGGTGGCGGGCAGCATTTGGGGTTTCGTTGAGTGGGGAACACGCTGGATCCGGGAGCCCAAGATCGCCATCTCGCTGGTGACCTGGGGATTCTATCTGGCTATGGTCTACCTCCGTCGCGTGGCGGGGTGGCGGGGCCGTAAGGCAGCGCTCATGGCCATTGCCGTGGTTGTGTTCTCCGCCGCAACCTGGGCCGCCCATGTAGGACTGCGCAGCATTTTTATCCGATGAGACTCTCGCTGACAGGGTTGAACCACAAGACCGCGCCGGTGGAAGTGCGGGAGCGGCTTGCATTCGATCAGCGCTCCCTGGCCGAGGCTTTCCGCGAATTGCGCTCGCGCAACGGCATTTATGAAGCGCTGGTGCTTTCCACCTGCAACCGGGTTGAGATCACCGTGGCAGCGGACGAAGACGCCGACCCCGACGCAAGCGTAACCGATTTCCTGTGCCGTTTTCGGAAGGTTGACCCGCAGTCGCTGCGTCCTCACCTCTACCACTTGCATGACCGGGAGGCGGTTCAGCATCTTTTTCGTGTGGCCGCCAGCCTCGATTCCATGGTGGTCGGGGAGCCACAGATTCTGGGGCAGATGAAAACCGCTTTCGCCCTGGCCAAGGCCTGCGGGGCGGCGGGGGGCTATCTGGAAGGCTTGATGAATCGTGCTTTCAGCGTAGCCAAGCGGGTGCGTACGGAGACGGACATCGGGAAGAGCGCTGTCAGCGTGAGCTTTACGGCCGTCGAGCTGGCTCGGGAGATTTTCGGATCTCTGGCGGGGCGCAAGGTGCTGCTGGTGGGGGCAGGAAAGATGTCCGAGCTCGCCGCGCGTCACTTGCACCGCTCCGGCGCGAACCAGATCTTCGTCACGAACCGCACACAAGACCGGGCGGTGGAAATGGCCGAATTGTTCCATGGGTCGGTGGTGGAATACAACCGGTTCATCGCCCGGCTGCCTGAGATTGACATCGTGATCGCTTCCAGCGGGGCGCCGCACTATCTCCTGCACAAAGAGGATGTCCGGCGCGCGCTGGAGGCGCGCCGTAACCGTCCCATGTTCCTCATCGATATTGCCGTGCCCCGCAACATCGATCCGGCGGTGAATGAACTCGAGAGCGCATTCCTCTACGACATAGACGACTTGCAGAAGGTGGCGGACGCCAACCGCCAGGGGCGGCTCAAGCACGCCGAGCAGGCGGAGTTGATCATCGCCGAAGAGGTAGACCGGACGATGTCCCGTCTCAAGGCCCGCGAAGTGGCGCCCACCATCGTTCGCCTGCAAGAGCATTTGGAGGAGTTGCGCCTGGCGGAACTGGAGCGGTCGCGCGCGCGGCTGGGACCCTTGACGCCCCAGCAGGAGGAAGCCCTGGAAGCGCTGACCCGCTCCATGATGGCCAAGATCGCGCATGCTCCCATTACGGAGCTCCGCCGGCAGGCGGCACAGCCGGGCGGACTCACATCCATCGACGTGATTCGCCGGATCTTCCGGCTGGACGAATGACTCTAACGATCGCATCCCGAGGCTCCCAGTTGGCCCTTTGGCAGGCGCGCTGGATCCAGGCCCGGCTCGAAGAACTGGGCGCCGGCTCCCGGATCCAGACGGTCAAGACCACCGGCGACAAGGTTACCGACGTGCCTCTGGCCAAGGTCGGCGCCAAAGGGCTGTTCACAAAAGAGATCGAGGAGGCCCTGCTGAGCGAAGAGGCCGATCTTGCCGTCCACAGCATGAAGGACCTCCCGACGGAGCTGCCCGAGGGTTTGACCATTGCCGCCATCCCCCGGCGGGAGGATCCAAGAGATGCCCTGCTCGGTTGCGCTTTGAAGGAATTGCGGACCGGGGCGAAGGTAGGAACCAGTTCCCTCCGCCGCGCGGCGCAGCTTCTGGCATTGCGGCCGGACTTGAAGGTCGAGCCGCTGCGCGGAAACCTGGACACCCGCCTGCGGAAGCTGAGCGAGGGGCGATATGACGCCATCGTGCTGGCCGCCGCCGGACTCAAGCGCATGGGATGGGAGGACCGGATCGCCGAGATCGTCTCTACGGATTACTTGTGTCCCGCGGTGGGCCAGGGCGCCCTGGCGGTGGAAACGCGCGCCGGCGGCGGTGAGGCGGAGCAGCTCTGCCGGAGACTCGATCACGCGCCGACGAGGGTCGCCGTGATGGCAGAGCGCTCCTTGCTGGCCGCTCTCGGGGGTGGCTGCCAGGTTCCCATTGGCGCGTACGCCGTCGTGGCGGATGATCGCCTTCGCCTTACGGCAGTCGTATGCACTCCGGACGGCGGACGCCTGATCCGCAGGAACCTGGACGGCCCCGCCGGCGAGCCGGAGGCCCTCGGCAGGCGGCTTGGCGAGATGCTCTTGGCCGCGGGCGGCGACGAGATTCTGGAGGAAGTCTATGGCGGGGGTTGAGCGTCCGCTGGACGGCATCACGGTCGTCGTGACCCGGCCCCGGGACCAGGCGGCGGAACTGGTATCCAGGCTGGAAGGCCTGGGCGCGGCAGTGATTGAATTCCCGACCATTGAAATCCGCCCGGCGGACGACTACCGCTTGCTCGATGCCGCTTTGGCGGAGTTGCACTCGTACGATTGGGTGATTTTCACCAGCGCCAACGGCGTGCGGTTCTTCCGGGAGCGGGCCGAGCTTCGCGGCGTGGCGCTCGGCGGGTATTCGGGCCGGGTGTGCGCCATCGGGCCCGCCACACGGCGCGCGGTCGAATCGATCGGCTGGGCCGTGGAGTTGATGCCCCAGGAGTACGTGGCGGAAAGCCTTGTTTCGGCGTTCGCCGGCCAGGAACTGGCGGGCAAGAGGATCCTGCTGCCCCGCGCCGCGGTCGCCCGGGACGTGGTTCCCGTCGAACTGGGCCGCCTGGGGGCGCGGGTGGACGTCGTGGAAGCCTATCGCACAGCGGTGCCGAAGGACTTGGCCCAGCGAACCCGCGAGGTGTTTTTCGGCCCGCGTCCCCCCGACTGGATTACCTTCACCAGCACGTCCACCGTCAGCAATTTCGTCCAGGCGGCCGGCGCGGCGGCGCTGGAGCGGGTGCGTGTCGCTTCGATTGGCCCGGTGACCAGCGCAGCGGTGCAGCGCTGCGGGCTGCCGGTTTCCGCCGAGGCGAGTGTGTACACCTCCGAGGGACTGGTGCAGTCAATTCTGAACGCCACCAGCCGCGGACTCGGGTCCGGCCGCGGACCGGATCGCGCGCTGGGAGGATAATCCGGTAAGCGGCTTGAGCGCCTTGCCGCCGCCGTTTACTGCGGCAATCGCATCAGCACGATGCCGTAACCCACGCCCGCTTCGTCGGTTGTGCGCGCCACCTGGAACGCCATCCTGCCGCCGTCAGCGCTGACCACGGGATTGGAGGCCTTCCAGCCTTCGTAGTCGTTGAAGTGCGTCAGACGCTCGAAGCTCTTTCCGGTACCGTCCAGCCTCAATTTCCAGATGTCGATATCGCGGAAAAGCTGCGTGGATCCGCGCAGCACGGCCTGCCGGTCCGACTCGACGCAGGTGTGCAATCCATCGGGGAAGATCCCTTCCACTTCGTTGTAGCTGCCGATGGATCTGGTCTGGTTGGACTTCTCGCCCGTTTGCAAGTCGATCGTCCAGACCGAGGCGGTCCCGCCGCGCTCGTAGCAGGTGTAAGTGAGTTTGCTGTCTTTGTCGAAGAAATCCTGCGCCTCGAGGGTACAGGAATTGTCGGGACTGGTTACGACGATTCGCTTGTTGCGCAGCGACGGCTCATCGGGATCGACTTCGGCGGTGAGGATGCGGGAGCTGCCGGGCGGGAGTTTGGGATTCTGGGCGCTGGTTTCGGAGAAGGCGATGCGCAGCGTGCGTTTGGAGACTGCCGCTCCCTCGCTCATCTTCTGCACCAGGCGCACGGGCTTCGAGCCGCCCGCCTTGGAGAGATACCAGAGCTCGTTGTCGCGGCTGCGGCTGGAGCGGATGTCAGTGAAGCGCTCCGGACCAATCAGCAGATAGTCGCCGTTGGCCAGATGCATCACCCGCAGGAAAGCCGCGCCAGGCACATTGCAGGTCAGACAACGGATCTGACGGGTGCTGAGGTCGATAACAAAGGCATCGCCGAAGCTCTTGCCCATGAATGCGATCGCCTGGCCGTCGGGCGAAAAATCGGCCCGCTCGCCGAATTGCGTCAGCAGTTCCATATTCGGAGGCAAAGCGTCCAGGGGGCTGCCCTTCTTCCACTGGGCGTGCGAGACCCAAGCGAGTCCCAGGGCAATCGCGACAACAAGACGAATGGCTCTCATTCCACTGGCTCCTGTTGGAGACAAGTGTAGCCGCTTAGGTCAGCCGTGTGCAGCCCGTGCGGCCGGCCATGTTGTTTTGCTCGCTCCCCGGCCAAGGGAGCAGCTTTGTGGGCAAGCCCGGCCCCTCGGGGCCCGGGAGGCTTTCTGGTGGATGCCCGCCCCGGTGTTCGCGAGAGGCGGGCGGCTCGGATGCCTCAAGGCTCTCGTCCCGGCGCCGACAAGGCGGGAAGGCGGGGCACCGCCCGGAAAGGCCCGGGTGCGCCGGGTCCGGCTGCGGATGCGCTATCCGTAGGATCGGATGGTCCTTGCAGCAGGTGGCGCGCGGCAATCCGGGCCAGCTTACGCACCTCACGGCAAAGGCTGCAAGGACAAGGGTCAACCGCTCGCGGGAGTTCCTTCGGGCTCATCCTGGCGTTCCTGTCTGGGCCAGCCATGGGCCCGGCGCCGCCTGCTGCTTAAGGCGGCCGCCAGTCGATGCCCGGGAGACCGGCCCAGCGGGATGGCTCTCCGGTCCCGCGCCTGGCACGGCGTCGAAGATCAGGCTGAGATAGCGTTTCGGCCGGCATTCAAACCTCAGCGGCAGCCAGCAGGCGCCTCCTTGTTCCACCCACAGAGTGAAGCTGCTTAGCTTGCCGGTGTTTTGGTTTCGAACCTTGCAGGAAATACGGCAGATTTTTTCCGGATAGGAGGTCAGCCCCCGAGCTGCGAGCTGCCTGCCGGCCTGCACGTCAACCTCCCGGCCGGCCTCCACCGAGTGAAGGTCATGGGAATAGAAGAAGACATAACGGGCATGGGAGGCTGGATTGTGGATGACCTGCATCAAGGAATAGAGAAAGGTAATCGGCGGTCCGGAGACCGCACTTTGAGACACCGGGGCGGATTTCCGGCAGGCTTGTATGGCGAGAGGCTCAATATGGCGTGATTGGGACCAGTGCTGCGGGATGGGCGCCAAGAAGGTGGCCGTTGCGGCGCGGTAGCGGCCCGCATCACAACGGCCCTCAATGGCGACGAAGGGGGCCAACGACTCAGCCGGCGACTTCAAGGCCGCTTGGGCTTCGGCGAGGGACTCTTCCCGAGAGGCGGTCATGAAGCCAAAATACTCCGCGCCGAGAATGCCAACGGAGTCCAAACAGATGGTCTCTCGAATGAAACCGAGACGATTGAGACCCCGAGCGCGGGAGGGGTCACTGCCTGCCAGGAAGCTGAGCCGGTGTGAAACCTCCGCGTCGGCCCCCTGTCTCTCATGGGCGGCATGCGCGCCTCCCACGTTTTGGACCGATAAGAGGGGAATCCCAAATACGCGGATCTGAGCCGAGGCGCGATATTCGCACCGGGCCGCTGGAGGGTTCTCAGAGGACCACGGAGCCCAAAGCAGACCGAAGAATGTTCGGCGGGTCATTAGCCGCATGAGGCCTCCTGTGCGGTGCGTGGCTCCCTGCCAAACCAATCTCCGGGTGTGGAGACGAAATCGGGCTTGTGCCGCAAGGGAGGTTTGGAATGTTGGAAAAGCGCGTAGATTTCCGCGTACAGATCGAGATAACCGGCGCATACGAAGGGCCAGTTGTAGCGCTCTGCGGTTAGGCGGGCGGCCGCAGTCCGGGCCCCCCGTTCTGGAGACGCCGAAGCGGCTGAAACCACGGCCGCGGCGAAGCTGTCCGGCTCCGGCTCGGCGAGCCAAGCATTGCCGGGGTTGGCGTACGCACGGAGTCCGCCGGTCAAGGGAGCAACCAGAGGGAGACCGGAGGCCATCGCCTCCAAGGGGGCGATGCCGAACGGCTCACGGGGGTTGGTATGGACGAACACATCGCAGTTGGCATAAACATCAGCCAGCCCTTCCCGGCTGGAAACGTGGCCGAGAAAGGCCACCCGGGAGCCGAAGGCAGCGGCTTGCCGGCTCAAATCGCCGGCCAGGGGACCGTTTCCGGCAATAAGCAGCCGGTAATTCTCCGGCAAGCCCACCAGGGTATTCACAAGCAGGCCGAGGTTTTTCTCGGGCGCGAGTCTTCCCACGTAGAGCAGCAGCACCGTCTGAGAATCGCCCCGGACCAGCGATAACAATTCTTCGCGAATCGCCTGCGAGCGGCGGGCGGGAGACATCAACCCGGCGTCGACGCCCATGGGCCGGACCCAGACCGCCCGCGAGACACGGTGGCCTCGGGAAGCCAGTTGGAGTTCGCTAGCTGTGTGCCAACTGACCGCGATGTGGTGATCGCACATCGGAAAGTACAGCCATTTCATGTAGCGGCGGCTGAGCCAGCGCGCAAACCGGCCCCCAAAGAGATAAGCCGCGACCGTCTCATCCAGGCGTTCACAACTCAGTCCTACCACCACCGGCCGGTTTTTCACCCCTGGCAACGCACCCAGCCGAAGCAGCCCGGCGGCGCAGTTCAGCGTGTACTTGTCGTTGATCTCCACAAGGTCCGGCCGTTCCGCCCGCAAGATCGCGGCCACCGTCCCCCGGGGCGACAGGAAGGCGTAAGGAGGGATGAAGCGGTATCCAGACCGGCAGGGGGCTTGTGGCGAACGGACGTAGTAAATCAGACCGAAAGGTCCGGCGGACTCCACGCGGTCGGCCGGACCGGGGACCACCAACCGGATCTGCTGTTCCCGTTCGGCGGCAGCCTTCAGCAAGGCGCGGTAGAAGGTGGATACGCCGCCGGAGGATTCGTGCCAAGCATTGGTGAGGTGAAGAGTCTTCATCATTTGTATTCGGGAATTCTTGTGATCCGCAGCCTCCGGCAAACGGAGCCTATTGAAGTCAGCCCTTCGCGGGCCACACGCGGCAGGGCGGCAAGATCGCTGAACAGCGACCCGCCCTCGTCGCCGACCACCAGAAGCCCTTTTCGCATCAATTGGAGATTAACGGCGGTCGACAAAACGGTGAAGCTCGCTGAGGCCAAGATGCTGGAACCCAACCGGGGCGTGCCACGAGCGAAATGCACCAAGAACTCCAGGGCGTGCTGGCTTGCCGGCAGCAGGAGGAAGACGCCCAGGAAGGCGCACCAGGGCGGCTGCACGCGCCGGAAATGCTGGGTTACCGCCCCGTAGAATCCGCTGGTCGCGCTGCGGAGCGCAAACTCGGCCAGCAGAGCGGCCCCGGCGGCCTCGAGACCTGCCGGCAAATTCACAAAGAAGAAGATGCCGCCTCGCGCCCACGAACTCAGCAGGGCTGTTTTCCAGTTCCATCGCCGTAGCAGTGTCTCCTGCGGCCGGAACGCCAGTTGTACGATTGCCGATGACAGACTGTCGGGCTGCATTCACAGATGAGTCTAAGAGAACCGCATGCGTTTTCCGTAAATGCCCGGTCAACGAATGAATAAAACTTTTTCGGGCTGCATGTTTTATCAAACGGCAACCATCAATTCATCCGGCTGAGACGGCAGCCATGCAGACTGGCCTTGTGAACAAGACTACTCTGCATCCCTTCGGCGGCCGGAGGCGGTTGAATCCGCGGTTGCGGACCGGTGTCTGCCTCCATGGCCACACCTTGCACTCGCGAGAACCGTTGACATTTCTCCACCAAATCGTCAGACGGCGCCCGTTGCTGAACTGGGCGGTCCAGAGCGAGGAGGAGAAACGGCTCGGAAAAGGACAGCCCAGAATCGACTTTTCGAAAATCTGGTGGACGCCGCCGCTGTGCCCGCGGCAGGCATGGGACCTGGAGGCGTCCCAGATCACCCGGACGCTGGGGTTGCAGCCTTTGATCTCGCTGACCGACCACGACACGGCGGAAGCCGCCTGGGCGCTGCGCATCGTCCAATTCGATATTCCGATCTCAATCGAATGGACGGTTCATACCGGGCGCACCTTCCTGCACCTGGGCGTGCATAACCTCCCGTCTGAGAGGGCCTCTGAAATGCTGCGACAGATGAGGACGCATGCCGCAGGGAAAGGCGCTCCCAATGCGGTCCCGGACCTGCTCGCGGAACTCGATGCCCATCCGGGCGTACTGACGGTGCTGAATCATCCGTTTTGGGACGAAAGCGGCATCGGGCGGCAAGAACACCAGCGCCACCTGTTTGCATTTCTGAGCAAGCACCGGTCTTGGATACATGCACTGGAGTTGAATGGCTTTCGGCCGGCGGCGGAAGAGGAAAAGGTGATGCGGTTGGCCCGCGAACTGGAACTGCCGGTTGTGGCTGGGGGAGACCGCCATGGACGAACTCCAGCTTCCGTGATCAACGTGACCGCCGCGGAGACCTTCGAGGAGTTCGTGGACGAGGTGCGCAGAGACGGACTCAGCGGCATTGTATTGCTGCCGCAGTACTTCGAAAACCGGAGTTTGCGCATCATGCAGGCGATCGGCGAGGTCGTCCGGGAAGCACCGGATCACGCGCTGGGGTGGAGGCGCTGGAGCGACCGGATCTTTTACGAAGCTGGCGATGGGACCGTACGCCCGCGGCTTGGGCTTGGAACGGAAACGGAGCGCCTTGGCTGCCGGAGACCTTCGTGGCCGCGATGTCCCTGGCGGAAACGGCGCTGCGGACAGGCGCCATACGGAATTGGCAGCGGGGCGGCTTGCTCGAGGGCGAGGAGGCGCCGCTATGAGCGGGCGGCCGGTGGTCCGGGTGGCTCTTTTTACCGACTGCTACGAGGAAATGAACGGAGTTGCCCTGACCTGCCGGCAATTCCAGGCCTATGCCGAGCGGCGGAATTATCCGTTTTTGCTGGTGAAGACGGGCAGCGAGGATGCCGAGATTTGGCGCGGTCAGCAGGGGATCTGCCAGTTCAAGAGGACCAGGTTTTCCTTTCCCCTCGACACTGACCTGCACTTTGACCTGATGTTCCTGCGGCGGCTGCAACGCGCGCGCCGCATCTTGCGGAACTATCAGCCGGACGTGGTCCAAATCACCGGCCCCGGCGACATTGGAATTCTGGGCGCGATCGCCGCCCACAATACTGGCGCGCCGCTGGCCGTGTCCTGGCACACAAACCTGCACGAGTTCGCCCAGCGGCGCCTGGAGGCGGCGCTCGAATGGCTGCCGGGCCGCTGGAGGCGCCCGCTCGTGCAGTATACGGGAGCGAAGGTTTTGGGATGCGTTTTGAGGTTTTACAGCATCGGCAAAATGCTGTTCGCGCCAAACGGCGAGATGGTCCAACAATTGCATTCCCAGACGGGAAGACCTGTACACCTGATGAATCGCGGCGTGGACGTTTCGCTGTTCCATCCGGGAAGGCGCACTCGTCCTCGAAACGGCCCTGAGGTTGTCATCGGCTATGCCGGGCGGATCGTTCCGGAAAAAGGCGTACGATTGCTGGCAGAGGTCGAAAGGCAACTGCAAGTGGCCGGCGTCCGGGACTACCGGTTCGTGATCGTAGGACAGGGTGGTGACCGGACTTGGCTGGAGAGCCGCATGCAGCGGGCCGAGTTCACCGGTGTTCTCAACGGAGAAGCCTTGGCGGAAGCTTACGCGAACATGGACATCTTTGCCTTCCCCTCGCGCACGGACACCTTCGGCAACGTCGTGCAGGAGGCCCTGGCGTGCGGCGTGCCGGCGGTCGTGACTGACGAGGGCGGGCCGAAATACATCGTCTCCGATGGAAAGAATGGCTTCGTCACAAAGAACGAAACGGGGTTCTGTGAGACCGTGGTGCGGTTGTCATCCGATCGAGACTTGCTGGCCCGGACCAAAGAGGCGGTCCGGGAAAGCGCGAGGTTTCAAAGCTGGGATTCCGTCTTTGACCGGGTCTATGATGCCTACCAAAATGCAGTGATGAACTCTCCGCGTGAGCTGAGGAACTTGAGCGCGTCGGAAGGCGGCCTTCGGCGGTCCGCGCAGTCTGCGATTGGCGCATAGGAAATCAAGAGTTGGCCATGCCGAAGCAATGAACGCCGCCTGGTGGGGCCCCGCGCACGAAAGCTTACGGCGCTCTCAATGGCTCCGATCTTATGCATGGGTCACGCCGGGCCGGTTGCGGCGGGACTGGGAAACGATTCTGGACCATGTGGCGCCGGCGGCCTCCCTTTCCGCAGAGCTGGGCAGGGACGCGCCGCGCCCCTCAGAGTAGATCCATGCGAGCCTCCCTCGTACCCGCCCGTGCTCAGGCGGAACCAAGCTCCTGAAGCGCCCGCCGCAGCCGCGAGTGCTGCTGCGTGCGGCGCACAAACACGGATTCATCGGGCCCCATCTTGGCCCGGATGATATCTACCAGGGAGGCCTTCTCTTCGGCCGGCCACTCGGCCAGGCCGGGGATCAGCGCGAAGACCTGGGCCAGGCTGGCATACTCACCGTGCGGCCCGGCTTTGATGCCCAACGCATTGGATACGGCCGCCGCCGCCTCGGCGGGCCGGAGCCGCTGCGCGGCCAGGCCGATGTTGCGGATGTGGAAGCGGTCCCAGTCGCCCCGCGGCGCGCCCTCTTTTTCGAACACCAGAGGACCTGCCGCCAGCTTCCGCAGGGTTGCGGGCGAAGTGCGATAGCGCGGCTTCCTCATCATCCGGCATTCCTCGGGGCCAAGCACCCGAACGACTTCGGGCAGCACCGGCCGGAATCCAAGCTTGCGGTAAAACCAGAACGCGCCGGACTCGATGGCTTCCTCGTTGCCGCGGCCAACCTGATATGGGTCGATCACGAAGCAGGTCGTCCCCAGCGCCTGGTGGAACAGTCTCAGAAGCCGGGAAAAGAGCCACGCGGTTTCGCCCTCCCGGAACGTGTAGTAGAGATTGAAACCGACATCCATGCGGTCGCACAGAGAGAGCGTCTCGAAATAGCCGATGGGGATGCCGTTCTTGACCATCATGGCGGCATGGTAGGCGCGCAAGGGCAGCCTGCCGCCCTGAGGCGCTCCGCAGAGGTAGGCGTCCACGCCGCGGCCGAGGCGCGCCCGCACAACGCTCCGCGGGTCGCCATGCGTGAAACCATGCAATTCCCTCTGGCGGACGGCGGAAGCGGCCACGGCCATGTTCAGGAAAGCTTCGCCCGCTTCTTCCGAGAGCCGTTCACACTCGATGGGGGCGGAGGACAGCTCGCGATCCAGGACAATCCCGGAGCGCTTGATGAGCGGCCCGGTGTGATAGAACGGCTCCCCCATGGGACCCCTCATCAGAGTTCTGGAAAACGGGGAGTCCTCCAGGTCCCATTGCAACGGCAGTTCCATGGAGGCGTAAAGAGCTGCCTTGTCTTCGGGGCTGAGGGGCAGCGCCCCCAGCCGTTCCAAAATGCAGCCCAAAGCGGCCTGCTGTTCCCCGGCCGCCGCCAGCAGCCAGTCCTGGTAGGGGACGTGCGCCTCCACCATGGTGTCTTCCTCGGCCAGCGCGAATAGCCGCCGCCATGCGCCCGCAAGTCTGTCTGAGGGTTCGAAATGGGGCCAGTCGAAGCGGAACCTCCTGGGTTCCAGCCGGTTCAACCGCTGAACAACCGCGTAGCTGAACACGGCGGCGAAGGAAGTGCCTGCCACGCCGGAGGCCTCCGGTTCGTCGAAGAACTCCAGGCTGCCGCGGGAGCCCGCGAACGAGTCCACTTTCTCCCGAAACGTCGCGAGAAGCTTCTCGGATCGGTCAAGCAACTCCGGATTCCCCGGAAAGGCGCGGCAAAAGAGCAGAATCTCGTGAAACCGATGCAGCAGCCGGGCGTCGGAGAAGCGCCGCCGGTTCAAGGCTTCCAGCACCTGGGAAAGCCGTCTGGCGGCGGCGGGCTCGAACTGCGTTTTGAGGCGCTCGGCCTCATCCAGCAACTTCTTCAGGGAGGTTTGTGTTGAAGGCGTCGGTGCAGGCACGCAGGCATTTTATCACTTGCGGTCACAAACGATTGAAAAGAAATTTCCCAAGTAAATGAAAGACTTAACGGGCCTTATGGCCCTCGGCGGGCCTGGCAGGCGCTGAGGCCGGGATAAGCTCAAGGCGGGGGACCTTGTCCGAACGAATCTACAAACTACAACCAGACCGCACGATCCACTTGCGGGGTTTCGACGGCCTCGGCGCATCGGCGGCGCTACACTCGGCCACCGCTGAGGGCTTCAAAGTCAGCGGGGTGTTTCGCGATCCAGCCGACTTTGCCGTCCTTATCCTGCACGACGCCGACAATTTCTTCGAGCATCCCCGGCTGAAATACCTTCCGGACGGGGACTTCTCAGGCCTCACGCTCACCTTTGACGTCCGCTACCACGGACTAATGCCGCTCGACTCTCCTAAGTACCCGACCATCGACTGGCCCTTCCTGGACGTGGTCCGCATGGACGGCACGACTGCCAGGATCCCGTTATTCGAACACGCACAACTGGCGGGCGGGGACTATACCCGCGCCGAGGCCGCTTTCACCATCGAGGACAACCAGTTGCAACCCTACGACCGCATTACCCTCTGGTATCAGAACTTCGCCTTCGATTACATTGTGCCGGACCAGCAAGGCTCGCTGCCGCCGGCGGCCGAGATTGCGGCGGCGCTGGCCGCGCAAATCAACGCCGTGAATTGGGGGACATTGGGTATTCTGTCCCCGGTCGGCGCCCAGGCCGAAGGCGCGCTGCTCCGCCTCCAGTCCACCAGGCCCGGCGCGGACGGCAACATGCTTCGCATGTACGCGGTTTCCAAGAACGAGCGGCTGAGAACTACCGCGCCGGTTGCAGTCTTTCAGGGAGGCAGCTCTGACGCCACCTGGCGAATCAGCCTCGACTTCGAAGCGCTCGGTATCGCTCAGGTCCGGCAAATGTGGCTGACGTTTGCCCCGCCGCTGGCGAATGGGGCCGCCTTCGAAACGACCGAGTGGGAAGCGGTTTTCACGAACTGGACGGTTTCGGGACCCGAAGAAAAGCGAGCCCTGAAGGTCGCCGGACCAGGCAGTATCCGTGTGGAGGAGAACGACTCCCGGTGCCGTTTCGAGGGCCGGTGGGAGGCCGAGACCGGCTTCTTCTCCGGTGGGTACGCGCGCCGCGCTTCCGGGATTGGGGACTGCGTCACAATCGGCTACTGCTGCTCCGGGCAGCATGATCTCTACATCGGGACTTCGCTCTATCCGGACCGCGCGCGGGTCCTAGTCCGGTTGGATGAGGACGAGGCCACCGAGCTGGATTGCCGGCTCAGCGCCGAGCCCGCCGTGATCACCCGCCGCAGGGTCCGCGCCGGGGTTTCGGCGGGGGAACACACAGTATCCATCCAGGTCGTTTCGGATGGCCCGTTCTATTTTGACTTCCTGGAAGCGGCGGTTCCCGGGGATATCCCGGAACCCCTTACCATCCTCAGCCGCGTTTCCCCCGCTCTCGACTACAGCACGGATCACACCTGCAAGCTGCCGCCCTCCCGGATCCTATGGATGTTCGACCAGCTCGGCTATGGCGGCCCCATCAACGAATACATCGGCGTGTTCTGGTGGAACCAGCGGCGGCGTGAGGGGGCGGTGATCCCGCAGGCGCAGGTCACATTCACCGGGCAGTTCACCCCCGGCGACCAAGTGTTTATCGGCATCGGCGGACAGGTCTGCGGCAAGAGTGTCTTCCCCCATGAAGACGCATCCGTCATCGCGCGCCACTTCGCATATTTCATCAACTCGACTTACGTCGGCGTATGGGCCGCCGCGGAAGACAACGTTTTGACGATTACGGCGCGCTCGCCACATCCGGCCTACTCTTTCCCCTTTCAGGCCTGGGTGGAACAAGCGCCCGGTTCCTCGGGAGCCGTCTCCTGGACGGGCAGTCTCCAAGGCGGGCAACCCGGCCGCTGGGTGGTGGATCCCTCTCAAGCGCCGGCCCTCAACCGCGGGGCGCGTGACTGGCATGCAGACCTGTTTCGCGAGTGCGCGCAGCGCGGCAGGGAGCTGACCGTGGCCGCATCCATGGAGTTGGTGAATCCCCCCGCCGGGTTCGCGGCGCGATTTCCCGATGGACAGCCCGTCGAAACCTCCGTTGGGTTTGGCAGTCTCCTTTCCACCCATTGTGCTTTCTCAAGCCCGGTCCTGAATTTCCAAACGCAATTGTTCACGAACCTGGCGGACTGGATGAACCAGGCTGGTCTCATCCCCCGGTTGCAGTTCGGCGAGTTCTGCTGGTGGTATTTCACCAACCGCACGGAGAGCAATCCGGAGGGAGGAATGGGGTACTTCGACGCCGAGACGGCCGCCGCGGCGCAAGCTGCATTGCAGCGGCCCCTTCACGTCTTCCTCTCCCCGGCGGACGACCCCGGCGTCAATGGCGGCGCCGATGCACGATTCCTTAGCGACCGGTTGCGCGATCACGTTGCGGCGCTGGCGGCCTCCATCCGGCAGGCCGTTCCGGCGGCCGAGATAGAGATTCTGTTCCCCTTCGACGTGAACTACCATGAGCCGGCCGGCGTGCACCGAATCGGGGGGAGGCTGAACCGCGCCGTCAATCTGCCTGCCGGTTGGACGGCCCGGCAAAGCAGCGGCCTGGATGTCTTCAAGACCGAAGCGCTGGACTTCGGCGCCTGGTCACGGGACTTGAATCTCACACAGGAGGCCGTGAGCTTTGCGGCGGAACTGGATTGGCCCCGCCAAGCCCTGCGGCACGTGGTGGCCGTCTTTCAGCCGGGCTACGCCTGGGAGAAAGAGTGCCTGGAAGCGCTGGGACGGGGCTTCCACTCGGTGGTGCTCTGGGCTTTCGACCACATCTGCCTGCTGAACATCAATCCGGAGCTGAGGCCGTTGTCCGGCCGGGCGCAACAATGCTGAGCGGGGGATTACCAGAGGTACTGCTTCGCCTCCGCGCGGCGGGCATGGCTGTCCAGCACATGGACGACCCGCAGCTTCTTCAGCCGGGCAGGGTTCAAAGCTCCGATGGGGATATAGAGAATGCTCCGGCCCAGCCGTCCGGCGATGGAACGGAAAACCGAGCGCGGCGGCTTGGCCGCCACGTAGACCACATGCCGGTGCAGCGAGTAATCCAGTCCGGCCAGCAGCAGCCGTTCCGGCTTGTTCTGCGCAAAGTCGTAGTCGGGGTCGCTCCAGACATCGATCATGCGCCTTGGAGGCAGGCTCATCAGAAAACCCCCATATTCGGCGCGGCCGATTCCCGGTCCCACCAACTTCTCAAATGGATCGGTCGAGTAGAAGGCCATGTCCGATTCGTTGGCATGTTCCCCCAGCCAGGTGGTGAGCCAGGGGTAACGGTCGTCGCGATCCTCATCGAAGACCACCACCACCGAACCGACCTCGCCCGCGGTCTTCTCGAACTGGCGAACGTAGATCTTGCTTTCGTGCCAGTGGCGGATCGTCTCCCGGAGATCGATGCCGTCCAGGACCGAAGTCGTGAACGGCTCCGTCCGTACCCTCTCTTCCGAGAGCACGCTCCTGGCCTTGCGCTGAAGAAATCGTCCGAAGTCCTCCACGACGATGTCTTCCGGCGGGTAGGAGCAGATGGCGTTGCCGTTGATCTGCTGCGCCCATTCGCCCGGAAATCCCTCCTTCTTCCGGGCTTTTAACCCCGCCGGACGAAGACGCTGCTTGCGGGTCGGCAGCCTGCGCCGCAGCCGGATGCGGCGGGTGTTGCGCCAGACCGCCTCTCCTGACAAGTTGACCGTCTCCAGTTCGCACGTTTCGGGTTGGGGCGGGTACTTGCCGGCGGTTTCCCAGACGTCCCATCCGTAGTTGTCGTCCACGATCGAGCGGGCGGCCACGGTCAGGTCGAACAGCGATGGCGCCAACTCTCCCGATGAGAGCGCCAGATTCCTCGCGAAGCGCGCCAGCACTACCCGCTGCCAGTGGCTCAGGCGGTCTCCCGTCGCCTTCTCATAGGCAGCTTCGGCCTCGCGCAGAAGATCGTATTGCGCTTTTCTGCGGTCCAGGTTCTCCTCGCCCTTCAGCTCCAGGCGGAATTGCTCGTACCGGAACTGCAAATAGGGATACTCGGTTGTGATCTCCGCGAGGCAATCCGGATGAGGATTGATCAGCTCGACGCCGGGACGGGAAGTCCTGCCCGCCGCCGGCTCCTGCGGCGTCGCCATGGCCTCCATCAACGCGTCCAGCAGGTTCAACGAAACGACCACCGCCACCTTAGCGAGAGGGTCCGCGCCCTGGAGTTTCCAAGCCATGCCACCCGCGTGCGCCAGGATCTGAGGCGTTCGCGGCTGGGGATACACCCGGTACGCCTCGATATATCTGGCGATGCCGGTGTAGCGGACCGAGTACGGATCGGGATACCGGTCCGGCAGGTGCGGACGCTCTCCCTCGTCTGGTTCTGCGAACACCAACTCGGCGCCGATTTCCAACCCCGTGCGAACGGCCTCCGTGAAGGGGTCGGCCGGTTCCACGGGAAGGTAGACCGCCTGCTCCTCGTCCGCGCCCTTGTCGTCGGGATACAGGATGACGGAGATTTCGGGCAGGCGCTGAACGGCGCGCCGGTAAACACTCTCGAGCGTCTCCGGCAGTTCCACGGCCACGACTTGCGGCCGTTCCTGGAGCAGGGCCCGCCGGACCTCCGCCGCAAACTCCATTCGTCCGGGCGCCACCGGCAGGTAGAGGAACCGGCCGCGGCGCAAGCCGGCGGGATCAGGAACGGATTCGGGCGGCATACCGGAGAGCCTCCTCGCCCAGGGTTTCGAGTACGGCGGCTTCCAAGGCGTGCTGCTCGTCGATGTAGTTCAATTCCCGCATCAGCTTCATGGCGAAGCGGGCGATATTGATTCCATCCCGGACCGTATATCTCTCGTCCGCGGCATGCGCCTGCTGGAGAAACTCCGTCACATACTGGAGGACCCGCTCCTCCCCGAACGGCAGGTTCTCGCGCAGAATCAGATACTCTTCATCGCGCTCGGGGAAATCGATCAGAATCTGGGGTTGCAGCCGGGAGTGTATGTAGTCCGGCAGATCGAACGTGGAGGCGTCGTCGTTCAGCGTCGCCACGAAGCGGAAGTCAGGGTGCGCTTTAATCTTGATGCCGGCGACGATCGACTCGACGTAGCGGCGGCTGTCCAACAGCGGCGCCAGGCTGGCCCAGCTCTTCTCGCTCATCCGGTTGCCCTCGTCCAGGATGACCACTCCGCCCCGGAGCATCGCCGTCACCAGCGGAGAAGCGACGTAACGGAGACGTCCGGCGCCCTCGATCACGGGAGTCACCAGCAGGTCCTCCGGCCGCGTATCCACCGTGGCCTGCATGATGTAAACGTCGCGGCCGAGGCGACGGGCGGCGGCATACGCCAGAGTTGTCTTGCCGACGCCGGGCTTGCCCACCAGACGCGGGTTCATGGGCACGTCCGCGGTATCAATCACCAGCCAGGCGGCCAGCAACTGCCGCAGCGGTTCTTCCTGTCCAACCCAGCGGACGGGAAGTTCGTCGGGATGCGCCAGATGCAGAGTAACCCCTTCAATCTCGACTGCCATCGACTCCATTCTCGCAGACCGGGCCGCCGGGTCTCCACAGCCCCTGGATTTGTTCTACTTAGAGACTATGGCCAGCTACGTCGCCGCCATTGACCAGGGAACAACGAGCACGCGATTCATCGTCTTCGACCGGCAAGGCGCCATCGTCGCCAGCGCTCAGCGGGAGCACCAGCAGATCTACCCCCAGCCCGGCTGGGTCGAGCATGACGCGCGCGAAATCTGGCTGCGGACGCGCCAGGTCATTGAGGACGTCCAGCGTTCCGGCGGGATTCCCGCGGCTTCCATCGCCGCCCTGGGAATCACGAACCAAAGGGAGACCACCGTCGCCTGGCGGAGAAGCACCGGGGAGCCGGTGGCGCCCGCCATCGTCTGGCAAGACACTCGCGTGAGCGCCGATGTAGCGGAGTTCCTCCGTTTCCGAGGCCCGGACTTCTTTCGGGAGCGAACCGGGCTGCCGCTCTCGACCTATTTCAGCGCTCTGAAGCTGCGCTGGCTGCTCAAGAACGTGCCCGGCGCTTCCCAGATGGCTCGGGATGGCGAACTGCTGTTTGGAACGATCGACACGTTCCTGGTCTGGAACCTGACCGGCGGCGCCGAGGGAGGCCTGCACATTACGGATGTCACCAACGCCAGCCGGACGCAGCTCATGAGCATCGAATCGCTGGCCTGGGACATGGAACTCCTCGACCTGTTTGAGATCCCCGCCTCGGTGCTGCCCGAGATTCGCTCCAGCAGCGAGGTGTACGGAAGCATTGGGGACTCTCTGCTCCCGGATGTTCCCATCGCCGGCATCCTGGGAGATCAGCAGGCCGCTCTGGTGGGCCAAGGGTGTTTTCGGCCTGGCGAGGCCAAGAACACGTATGGGACGGGGTGCTTCCTTTTGCTTAACACCGGCGGCCGGCCGGTCCGCTCGCGCTACGGGCTGCTGACCACGGTGGCTTACCGGTTCGGATCCTCGCCCGCCTGCTACGCGCTGGAGGGCAGCATCGCGGTCACGGGCGCCCTGGTGCAGTGGCTGCGGGACAACCTCGGGCTCATCCACGCCAGCGCGGAAGTGGAAACTCTGGCGCGCACCGTGGAAGACAACGGCGGCGTCTACTTCGTGCCGGCTTTTTCGGGCCTGTACGCTCCCTATTGGCGCGAGGACGCCCGCGGAGTCGTCGCCGGGCTGACTCGTTTCGCCAACCGGGGGCACCTCGCCCGCGCCGCCCTGGAGGCGACGGCCTATCAGACCCGGGACGTAGTGGAGGCCATGGAACAAGACGCCGGCGTCCGCCTGGAGGTCCTGCGCGCCGACGGCGGCATGGTCGCCAACAATCTCCTGATGCAGCTTCAGGCCGATATCCTCGGCCGGCCGGTGGTTTGTCCGGAGATCCACGAGACGACAGCGCTGGGGGCAGCCTGTGCGGCCGGGCTGGCCTGCGGTTTCTATGGAGAGCCGGAGGAACTGCGTTCGCCGGCGCGCAGGGAACGGACCTGGCAACCCCGGATGAGCGAGAGGCGCCGCGAGCAACTATACAGGGGCTGGAAGAAGGCCGTCGAGCGATCCTTCGGATGGGCGAACGATGCGGAGTCCCCCGCCCCTGAAAGTACGGCTCCCTGATCTCCCGCGCATCCGTTTACTGGCACGGCCGGGACGCACAACTGCTCCGGCAGAGGTGCGACAGAGGCGCCGGCGCCGCTACGGAGGACGGGATCTGGCCCCGTCCCCCGACCCTCGCGCGGCTACTGTTTGATTACGGTTCCATCCAGCCGGCGGATGACGCCCCAGCCGCCGTTCAATCCGCCCGCCCGGAACGGATACTTGGCGGCCAGCTTCTCGTCCACTTCCATGCCCCATCCGGGCGTGTCGTGAGCGTAGAGATACCCGTCCTTGAAGATGGGGCAGCCTTTGAAAATCTCCGCGGTCACACCGCCGATCACCCCGCCCTCCTGCACGCCGAAGTTATAGCTGGCCAGATCCAGATGCAGGTTGCACATGTGACCGATCGGCGAGACGTCCCCCGGTCCGTGCCATGCCGTCTTTACGTTGAACAGCTCGCCGAGGATCGCGATCTTGCGGCAAGGGGTCAGTCCGCCGGCCTGCGAGATGTGAATCCGGATGTAGTCAATCAGCCTCTCGTAGATCAGAGGCGTCCATTCGTGCGGGCTGTTGAACAGCTCGCCCATGGCGATGGGCGTGTTGCACTGCTGGCGCAACTGCCGGAAGTAGCCGATATCCTCCGGGGAGAATGGATCTTCCAGGAAGAACAGCTTGAGCGGCTCGACATCCTTGGCGAACTGGATCGCCTCCCGCGGAGAGACCCGCTCGTGGATGTCATGCAATAACTCGATATCCGGCCCCAGTTCCTTGCGAACCGCTTCGAGAACCGCAATGGTGCGGCGGATGTACACTCCCGGCTCGTAAACCGGGTCGCTGTGGAGCTTCGGAATCGCCGGGGCCGCGCCCCCGCCTCCCGCGCCGTAAGCGGCCATTCCTGGTATCCCAACCTGAATGCGAATATGCCGGTACCCGCGCTCCATGGCCTTGCGGACGTTGTCAATCACCTGGCGGGGTTCGTTCCCGCCGACGCTTGTGTAGCTCGCCGCGGCCTCCCGCAGTTTGCCCCCGAGGAGCTGGTATACCGGCAAGCCGGCCTGCCGGCCCTTGATGTCCCAGAGCGCCTGGTCCACGCCGCTCATGGCGTTGTTGAGCACCGGGCCGTTGCGCCAGTACGAGCTGTTGTACATCATCTGCCAGGCGTCGTCGATCCGATCGGCGGGACGGCCCACCAGCAGCGGCTTGAGATACTTCTCCACGGCTGGGCCCACCAGGTCGGCCCTCTGCGTGAACGTAGCGCAGCCGTAACCGTACAGCCCGGCCTGGTCGGTGATCACTTTGACGACGATCAGCCGCACCCCGCCTGGCTGGCAATTGATGACCTGAAGGTCTTTGATGATCGGCGACGGCATGCCGCGGGCAGCTCGCTCCGCCTGCGCCTGCGCCTGCGCTTCTCGCGCGGAGACGAGCCCTGCCAGCGCGCCTCCCATAGCAGTTTGCAGCATCTTGCGTCTTTTCATAAGGTCCATACTCTTCCCGGGGGGTGTCTCCTGTCAACCCGGATTTGGAATATTATGCAAGCTGGCTATTCAACTGAAGGAGGTGACCATGCCAGCATCGAAACTTTCACGGCGACGGTTCTTCGGCGCCTCGGCGGCGGGCGGCGCCGGCATTTTCACAACGGCCGGCAGGGCCCAGACCGTGGCGGCGGCCGCGGGCGTTAAGCCGGGCGATCTGCCGGACTTGACCATCAAAGAAGTAAAGGCTTACGTCCTGAAAGGCGGCCGCATCGCCTCAGTCGTCACCAACAGCGGCATCGAAGGCAATTACACGCTGGGTACTCGCTACTGGCACCCGGACTGGAACAACGAAGGCTGGGTCCCGTTCGCCAGGCGCGTCCTTGTCGGCCGCAACGCCCTTGACCGCCCGCAGTTCACCTCGCAATGGGTGGAGCCCAAACGCCGCCGGGGACAGAGCTCGTACGCCTCGGCCATCGACAACTGCTTGTGGGATATCGCCGGCAAGGCCGTCGGGCTGCCCGTTTACAAGATCCTGGGCGCCTACCGCCACAAAGTCCTGGCCTACGCCAGCTCGCAACACCTGAGGACCGTCGAGGATTTCGTGCAGGATGTCACCAAAGCCAAGGCTCAAGGCTTTAAGGCGTATAAGATTCACCCGCCCGAACTGCCTCCCAATGCCGGCAGCGATTACAAGCTCGACATCGAAGTCTGCAAAGCTGTGCGCAAGGCCGCGGGAGACGATTTCATTCTGCTCCACGACCCCGTCGGCGTCTACACGCGTCACGAGGCCATCCTCGTCGGGCGCGTGGTGCAGGAACTGGGCTACGTCGCCTACGAGGATCCGATCCCGACCTCCGACGTGGAAGGGCTGGCCGAGTTGTGCCGCTCGCTCGATATCCCCATTCATGCCGGGGAGTTCATCTTCTCCATTTACGACTACCCCGAGTACATCCGGCGCGGCGCCGTGGACGTTCTTCGCTTCATCGTGGACAACGTCGGCGGCATCACGGGCGGCATGAAACTGGCGGCGCTTGCCGAGTGCTTTGGCATGGAATGCGCCCCTCACAATTGGGGGGATCCGCTCGATCACGCCGTGCACTTCCATTGTGAGCTGGCCATGCCCAACAACGTCTGGTTCGAGATGACCTTGCCGCAAGGCTCTTCGGACCGGCCTTACATCAAAGACAGGATCCGCATCGACAAGGACGGCTACGTCCCGGCGCCGGTCAAGCCCGGCCTGGGATACGAGATCGACTTCGGCGAGCTGGAAAAACTCACCACAAGAATCGAGACGTAGGGGGAGACGATTGCCGCAAATCGAATCTGACATCGCCGCGCGAGCGCCGGAGCCGGTCCGGCTGCCCGTCCCGGCGCGTAATCTCGCCGTCGATGCTTACCGCGGCCTGGTCATGCTGCTCATGATGGCCGAAGTGCTTCAGCTTTCCAGGGTGGCGCGCGCGTTTCCGGGCAACTGGTTCTGGTCCTTCCTCGCCTGGAACCAGACCCACGTCGCCTGGGCCGGCTGTTCTCTGCACGACACCATCCAGCCCGGCTTCTCCTTCCTGGCCGGCGTCGCGCTCCCGTACTCCATCGCCAGCCGCCTCACCAAAGGCGGCACGTTCGGGCGGATGCTGGGCCATGCCGTCTGGCGCTCGTTCCTGCTGATCGCCCTCGGGATTTTTCTGCGCTCCACCGGCAGCCGCCAGACCAACTTCACCTTTGAAGACACACTGACTCAGATCGGTCTCGGGTATGCGTTCCTCTTCCTGCTGGGATTTGTGCGCCCCCGGTGGCAGTGGATTTCCCTGGCGGCCGTGCTCGCGGGGTACTGGCTTGCGTGGGCCCTCTATCCGCTGCCCGCTGCGGGATTCGATTACAAGGCCGTGGGCGTGCCTCCGGACTGGCCGCACCATTATTCCGGTTTCGCCGCCCATTGGAACAAGAATGCCAATCTCGGCGCCGCCTTCGACCAGTGGTTTCTGAATCTCTTCCCCCGGCCCACGCCCTTCGTCGCCAATAGCGGAGGATACCTGACATTGAGCTTCATCCCCACCCTCGGCACGATGCTCCTGGGGCTGATCGCCGGCCGGTGGCTGCGCGCTGCCGCGCCGGCCATGCCCATGAGGCGCCTGCTGGCGGCTGGATTCCTCGGCATCGCCGCCGGGAGTCTGCTGCACTGGCTCGGGATTTG
>Ga0101944_10001507_pt1 | contig 47544 bp, 41 predicted proteins | sample DewCreD2012metaG_FD_75245 | JGI IMG/M metagenome (GOLD analysis project Ga0101944, IMG submission 75245) | Hot spring sediment bacterial and archeal communities from British Columbia, Canada, to study Microbial Dark Matter (Phase II) - Dewar... ... | reverse complement strand
ATAAACGTAAAAATAAATTTATTGTTGATCAGAAAAGAAGTACAATTGTTTCCAATTCTGAATCAGTATGGAATTACGATAAAAAGAATAAGAAAGTTGTGATTAGTACTTTTTATGACGACCCGACATCATTTTCAATAGAAAGATTTATTTTTGATTACCCGGCATTGTGTAGAATAAAATTTATTAAAGAGGAATCAAACGACATTGAAAAAGTTATTCAACTAATTCCTAAGGATGATCAACTTGATGTTAAGGAAATAAAAATTTGGTTTAATAACAACAACTTAATAAACAGGTTGGAAATAGTTGATTTACTGGATATAAGATATAGTTTCAGTTTCACAGATATAAAAGAGAATCAGGATATACCTGATTCAAGGTTTACATTTTATCCTCCTAAAGGAATAAAAATTATTGACCTCCGCTGAAAAAAATAGAAGCAGTATTAAAAAACTAACCGGGTACTTAATGCCCGTAATACTTACTCTTTTGTTCCTTTTTCTTGCATTCAAAAATGTTGACCTAAAGGAATCTTTTTTACTTATTGCAAATACTTCTATTTTATGGCTCATTCTATATGTAATTGTATTTTACCTGTCCCATTATATTAGAGCGTTACGATGGAAAGTAATGGTGCATTCTGTTAAGAAGGATATTTCCACATTTAATTTGTTTTCGGCGGTAATGATTGGTTATGGAGTTAATTGTTTAATACCACGACTTGGTGAAATTTACAGAGGTTTGTTTATAGGTAGATGGGAGGGGCTTTCAAGAACAACTATGTTGGGAACGGTTGTGATTGAAAGAATTATTGATATTGGAGCATTTGCGTTTGCGTCACTCTTGAGTGTATATATTTTCCCGGGTAATCTTTTCGGAGAAATTGTGTGGCTGAAAACTTCATTGATTATCGGTTTTGCGTCAATATTTATTATCTCATTGCTTATTGTATTTATGGTAAAATATGAAAAGAAGTTTGAACCTGTTATTGTGAAATTTCTTTCTAAATTTAGTAAGAAAATTGCATCAAAGTTTGAAGAACTTTTTTCAACGCTTGTTGATGGTTTATCAAGTATTCAGGATTTCAGAACAATTTTTTTGATTACTATCTACACCGGTTTAATTTTATTACTTTATACACTTAACTCGTTTATCGGTTTTTATATGCTTGACATGCAAAAATTCGGATTAGTTACTTTTTCAATGGCTTGGGTTTTTATGACTATCAGTGCTTATGGAGTTATTGTTCCAACACCCGGCGGAACCGGATCTTATCATATAATTTCTATCTTTGTGTTAACTCAACTGTATAATTTTGATTATGAAATAAGTGCTGCTTATGCATTGTTAACACATTTTATTTCTTATGTCATTTTTATCGGTACAACAGTTTTGGTAATTTATCTTGTGAATAGATTTCGGATAAAAAAAGGAAGTAAAAAAGAAAATTTCTTTACTGTATTTGATCTTCATTCGGATTCAAAATGAAAAGAATTGTTTTTCTATTTACGCTATGGTCAATAAATCTCTCTGCTCAGTGGGATTTCAGTTTGGCTATGGGAATTGATTATAAATCGATTCCGACTTACAGAGATTATATTAACTATAATTTTGCACCTGTCAATAATAAGCTCAAATCATTCAATTCATCTATAAATTTCTCGGGTGAAATTGGTTATTTGGCAAGTAAGTTTTTTCAGATCGGTTTGGAATACAGTATTGTTTTAGATTCTTATTCAACAGTTTTTAGCACGGGAGGAATTTACAATATTTCCTATACAATGCACCGACCAAGTTTGCTTGGTTATTATGTTATATCAGGTGAAGGATATAAATTTAAATTCGGAGGGGGTTTAGGTCTTAGATTGGCTACACTAAACGAGGAGATAATTACAAAAACAGATTATTCAACAAACGGTTTTGGAATTTTATTAAAAGCTGAAGCAAACACAATTCTATCAGATAATTTATTCGTTTTAATAGGATTAGATTTAAGATATGATGATACGGCTGATCTGGAATCCGCTAATAACAAAAAAATAACTAACTTGGTTAACAATGAGAATGTTAACCTTAATTCAGTTTCTGTTGGTATAAAAATCGGTTTAAACTATACATTTTAAAAGGTCTTTATGGAAATTATTGAAGCAATAATACTCGGTATTATTCAGGGATTAACTGAATTTATACCCATTAGTAGTACAGGTCATCTTACAGTTGCCGGTAAGTTAATGAATTTAATCTCAGAATCTAATCCGGAACAATGGACTGCATTTATTGCCGTTATACAAGTTGGTACTTTGTTGGCAGTACTTATCTATTTCTGGAAAGATCTTCTTAATATTTTGAAAGATTTTGTTCGTGATTTATTTATAAATAGAAAAAGTTTTTCAGAACAAAGTAAAAATACTATGATGGGCTGGTATATAATTATTGCTACAATTCCCGTTGTGTTAATTGGTCTTGGTTTTAAGGACATAATAGAAGGAGCTTTCACAAAAAATTTGTTTGTTATTTCTTCAAGTCTTATAGTATTGGCAGTAATACTTGCAATAGCCGAAAAGACAGGAAAGTTTAACAGAACCATTAATGATATTAAATGGTATGATGCTTTATTAATTGGAATTGCACAGTCTTTTGCATTAATACCCGGTTCGTCACGTTCCGGAACAACTATTACCGCAGCAATATTTCTTGGATTTAACAGAGAAACAGCAGCACGATTTTCATTCTTAATGAGTATTCCTGCAATTGCTGCAAGCGGGTTGTTACAATTCTATCAAGCTCTCCAATATATTGACTATAACGGATTGATTGTTCTTATCATATCAACTATTGTCTCAGGTATTTTTGGTTATTTATCAATTGAATTTCTTCTTAGATATCTTAGAAAAAAATCTACATTTATTTTTATTATCTATCGTATTTTGGCTGGTCTAATTATATTAACCATGATTTATAATGGCGTAATAAAACCTTAAGGAGAAATCATATGGTTAACAGAATTCTTGGAATATTAATCTTGGTTTTATTTATAGTTTCCTGTTCTAAAAAAGAACCCGAATTACAAACACAAAAAAAATTACAAACAACTATTGAGAAAGGAGATACTTTGGAAAATTTAATTGAATTAAAGAATAATGAAAAATTAATCGCAACTATTCAGACAAATATGGGAACATTCGAAATAGAATTGTTTGCCCGTGAAGTACCACGAACAGTAAAAAACTTTGCCGGTTTAGCACTTAAGGGTTATTATGATGGAATAATATTTCATCGGGTAATTAAGGATTTTATGATTCAGGGAGGTGACCCCACCGGAACTGGTATGGGAGGGGAAAGTATTTACGGTGCAAAATTTGAAGATGAGTTTGTTCCATCTTTAATGCACGATTCTCCGGGAATTGTATCTATGGCAAACGCCGGTCCGAACACTAATGGAAGTCAGTTTTTTATAACAGTTGTTCCTACTCCATGGCTTAATGCTCGGCATTCTGTATTTGGTAAAGTTATTAAAGGGATGGATGTTGTTTATGCAATAAGTCAGGTCCCTACCAATAAAATGGATAGACCAATTAGTGATGTTGTTATGCAAAAAGTAACAGTAGAAAAAAGAGCTAACTGATTTCAATGCAGCAGAAAGAATTCTTCACATCCCGCTGGGGATTAATTCTTTCCACACTCGGAATAGCTGTAGGAACAGGTAACATATGGCGATTTTCACGGATTGTTGCTCAAAATGGCGGTGGTTCATTTTTAATTCCTTGGGTGATTTTTTTATTGATTTGGTCTGTGCCATTAATAATTGCAGAATTTGCAATTGGGAAATCAACACGTCTTTCTCCAATCGGTGCAATAGCCAAAACAGCTGGTAAAAAATATGCCTGGATGGGCGCATTTGTTGCATTTGTTTCCACTGCAATTATGTTTTATTACTCTGTGGTTGCCGGGTGGTGCATTAGATATTTTGTATCTTCATTTAGTGGTGATCTGTTTAATACGACCAATCATTTAAACTATTGGAAAGATTTTTCTGAAAGTGGTTTGCCGATTGTTTATCACTTAATTGCAATGGCCATAGGTGGATTTGTAATATATAAAGGTGTTGTAAAAGGAATCGAAAAAGCAAATCGTTTTCTGGTTTCATCACTGTTGTTAATTTTAATTATTCTTTTGATTCGCGCGGTTACTCTTCCCAATGCAATCGAAGGAATAAAATATCTTTTTACACCAAAGTTGGAGTATATTCTTGATTATAAGGTTTGGCTTAATGCATTAACACAAAATGCATGGGATACCGGCGCTGGCTGGGGGTTAATAATGACTTATGCAATTTATATGAAGAAGAAAGAAGATATTGCTCTCAATGCAGCTTTAATCGGTTTTGGGAATAACTCTGTTTCTCTTATTGCCGGAATTACTATTTTTTCAACTGTATTTGCTCTAAGTTCTACAGATGCAATGATGCAAATTTCACAGTCGGGTCCAGCAAACACAGGTTTAACATTTGTGTATCTTCCGTTGTTGTTTTCCAAAATGTCGGATAGCACGCTAGTGAATACAATTTTTGCTTCACTTTTCTTTTTGGCATTATCTTTTGCAGCACTTACATCGCTGTTTTCTATGATTGAATTGGCAACAAAGACAATCATAGATTTTGGGTTATCAAGAAAAAAAGGAATTCTCATAGTTGCAAGCACAGGTTTTGTTCTTGGTATTCCATCAGCAGTGAATATGCAGTTCTTTATAAACCAGGATTGGGTTTGGGGTGTTGGTTTAATATTAAGTGGTGCTTTCATTGCATTTGCATTAATTAAATATGGTGTTGATAAATTTAGAACAGATATTATTAACGGTTTTGGAAGTGATATAAAAATTGGTAGATGGTACAATTTGGTAATAAAAATATTGGTACCAATACAAGTTATCATTCTATTATTATGGTGGCTTATTTCATCAACATCATGGGATCCCGAATGGTGGAACCCTTTCCACACAGAAAATTTAGGAACTTGTTTAGCGCAGTGGTTTATTGTATTAACTAGTTTTATTCTGCTTAATAAGACTTTTGTAAACTCTGTTTTAAAGAAAGAGAATTAGATGTGGACAATATTAACCGCAGTTTTTGTAATAGGTATTGTTTGGGGTGGAGTTATTATTTTTCTTAAGAAAGCAATTACATTTGAAAAAAATAAAAAAGAAGAAATTGAATAAATGGCAAAATTGAATCTTCCTTCAATTTATGAGGTAAATAAATTTTTAGTTAAAGAAAAATATTTACCAATATATTTTCTCTGTGGGGAAGATGATTATGCAATAGATAACACAATTGAAGAAATTTGTTCGAAGATTGGACCCTTTATTCAATCTGAATTTGATAAGGAATTTATTACACTTGATAAAAACAGTAACCTAAAACAAATTCTTGATATAGCATACTCTTTCCCCTTTGGTGGTGGCAAAAAATTATTGGTATTAAAAAACTTTGAGAAATTAAATACTAAAAAAGATTTTAATGATTACTTAAATAAACCCCCAGAATTTACAATTCTTATTTGTGCTAATTATGGTGCGATAGGTGATCTATCTAAAGAACCATTTGCCACCCTTGTATCAAAAAAATTTATTTTCGAGGCTAAGATAGAGAAAGGGGAGGATTTATTAGAATGGCTTATAAATAAGTCCAGAAAAATGAATCTTAACATCGATCAAAATACAGCACGTGGATTGATAGAAATTGTTAGTGAAGATAAAAGTTTACTCGAAGCTCAATTAGAGAAAATTTACAACTACTCTTTAAATAATTCTAAAGTTTCTTTTGAGGAAATAAGGAAATTAATATCGCCCACTAAACAGTATTCTATATTCGATCTACAGGACTCATTAGTTTCTGGTAATAAATCCAAAGCACTTGAAATTGCTTATAATCTACTTGATGCGGGAACTGAGATTATATTTATTATAAGCATGCTTGTAAAGTTTTTTTCTACAATTGCCCAGATAAGTGAATTAATTAAATCAAATGTTAATGATAATGAAGCAGCCAAAATGCTTAAATTAAGTTGGTATTATTATATAAATTGTAAAAAAGCAATTAATTTTATGAATGATGACAAATTGCTTAAAGTTTCGAATGCATTGTTAAAGGCTGATCTATCGGTAAAATCTACAAATATGGAGTCGAAAACCATTTTAACTATTTTAATATCAGAGATTTTGGAATAATCCCAATTTCTTACAAAATATTGAAAAAAATTGGGTTAATAAGTAAAATTGAACCCAAAATTTTGAAACAATCTCAAATTAGATAAGGTATAATTGGCACTTAATAGGAATTTAACTGAATTAACAGATGAGGAGTTGATTAAAGAATTTCAGACTTCCAACACCTTGGATGCCTATGAAATTTTGGTCAAGCGTTATAAGGATCCATTAATGAACTTTGTATTTAGATTCGTGGGGGATCGTGATGCTTGTACAGATATTGTCCAGGATACGATGATCAAGTTCTATCTTAATAAAGATTCTTATAGGGAGTTTGCGAAATTCTCTACTTGGATTTATACAATTGCCGGTAATTTGGCTAAAAATGAATTGAAACGAAGAAAAAGGAGAACCCTTTTTTCTATTGATAATTCTGACGATGAGCGTTCAATTCAGATTGAAGATAAATCCTTCTTAGCTCCCGATAAATCTGCTGATAGTGAAATTAAAAATGAGATTATTCAACGTGCTTTATTAAAAGTAAAACCAGTATATCGTGAGGTTGTGATCTTAAGGGATATTCAGGGTCTTACTTACGAAGAAATTGCAGAAATTACAAAGTTATCTATAGGGACTGTCAAATCAAGAATTAATAGGGGGAGAACACAATTGCAGAAATTATTAAAAAACATTTATAACGAGTAAGGTGTATGGGCATAAACATTTACGATGAAGAAAAACAATTCTCAAAGTTAATCAATGATCTAAAAGAGCTTCCTAAAATTAATGCCCCTGATAATTTTGAATTCCAGCTATTAGCTAAAATTCAAAATGGGAGCTTTGAGGATAAACCTATTCCCAGAGAATCATTCAACTTTGTAAAGTTTTTCACTCCTTCGGCAGTGGTTGTTACTGTAATAATATTGTTTTTTGTTTTTCTTCCTAAGGAGGAACAGTACGAAAATCCTTTAATGTCTGAACCTGAACAAATTATTTCTCAGTCAACAAATGAAATGGATCCAGTAAATTCTAAAGCTTATAATACACCCAAAAGCTCGGTATCAAATTCTAAAGTTAACACTCCTCCACTTAATGTTGTTGTTAATCCCAATGATGCTGTCGTAAAACCAAGTTCACAGTATCCAATTTTTAACTCACGATCAGTTGCGGTTGATGAATATATTAGTGGGGAAAATAAAAGAAGAAATACATTTCAGGGTAATGTTGTAAAAGGCGGAGATGTTCTTCCTGAATTTGATGGATTTTTCATACGCGAAGAAGCGGACAAATATACAATAGAGAAATATAGGGCAATGATTGATTCTATTAAAAAGGCTCAGGCAAGAGTAGATTCGTTAAAAAGAGCGAAAAGAAATGAATAATGCAATTTTTCGCTCAAAAATTTGTTTTTTTGCCCGTCCCTATGTAAATTTCGACCTCAAAATTCAGCAAGGAAGTATTAATTCATGAAAACAGGTATTCATCCTACTTACAGAAAATGCGAAGTGACGTGTGTATGCGGAAATACATTTGTAACACGCTCTACAGTTAGTAGTATTAAACTCGAAATTTGTTCAGAATGTCATCCATTCTTTACAGGTAAACAGAAAATTGTCGATTCTACCGGTCGTGTAGAAAGATTTAAGAAAAAATACGGACTTAAAGAAGCTTAGCATTTATTCATTTTTCTGGAAGAGGGCTGTTCTATTTTACAGCCCTTTCGTGTTTTAAATAGAATTAACTGCCTATAAACTCAAAAAAATTCTTTTATTCATGAATAACGATACTAATTTAGAACAATCATCCCTAAATCTTTATCAGGGAGTAAGAGGATTTGCTGTTAAAATTCTTAACCGAATTGATAGAACAGATGCTTACCTCGATAAATTGTTGGAGATTGAACTTAAAAATTCAAATCTCTCTGGCCCCGATAAAGCTCTCTTATTCGAAATAGTTCATGGTGTAATGAGGTGGATGGGGCGAATTGACTGGATACTTAATGGTTTTTATAAAGGTCAGTTTTCCAAAGTTGTTCCGAATATTAAAAATGCATTGCGTGTTGCTCTTTACCAAATTTTATTCTTGGATAAAGTTCCTGATTACGCAGCTGTAAATGAAGCTGTTGAGTTTGTAAAAAAGCTTCAAGGACAAAAGTATGCTGATATTGCAAACGGTGTTTTAAGAAATATAATTAGAAATAAAGAGGGGATTAGATATCCTGATCCCAATGAAGATTTAATTAACTATCTCAGTGCTTACTACTCACATCCTTCATGGATGGTTAAAAGATGGTTAACAAGATTTGGTAAAGATGAAACAGAAAAATTATTACTTGCCAATAATGATAAACCTGTTCTTACACTTCGAGTAAATAATCTGGTTACAAGCAAAGAAGAACTTAAACGATTATTAGACTCGGTTGATTTAAAATATACTGATAGTAAAGCTCTCCCTCAATTTATTAGAATGAATTCTCTTTCCAACATAACTGATTGGGAATATTTTGCAAAAGGATATTTTTCTGTTCAGGATGAAAGTACGGGTTTTCCCGTTGTATTATTAGACCCACAACCGGGAATGCGTGTGTTAGATTTATGCGCTGCACCGGGTGGTAAAACTGGATTTATCGCTGACTTGATGAGAAATAAAGGTGAAATAATAGCTTTAGATCGTTTTGAAAGCCGATTAAAAATATTAAATAAAAATCTTGAAAGACTAAAAGTAAAAATTGCTAAAACAATTGCTGTTGATTCACTTGATTATTCAGACGATCTTCAATTTGATAGAGTGCTGATTGATGCCCCATGTTCAGGGTTAGGGACATTGACAAAAAAACCGGATTTAAAGTGGAAGAAAGACTTGGGCGATATTAGAAAAATTGTTAATATTCAACAGGATTTAATCAAAAAAGGAGCATCTTTAGTTAAACCGGGCGGATTTATTGTATATAGCACATGTACGATTGAACCGGAAGAGAACTTTGAACAGATAAAACAATTTTTGTCAGAAAATCCGGGATTCAGGTTAGTTGATGCTTCCTTAAATATTCCTAAGGAATACGTTAGTGAAGAAGGGTTTGTTCAAACATTTCCACACATACATGGGCTTGATGGCTCATTTGCAGCTAAATTGATTCGTGAACAATAATCTGATTTGAATTATGACTGAATCATTAAAAAAGTTCGCAAAAGAATTAAAATCATTCAGAGAAGCTAAAGATATTTCACTTCAATACATTGCTAACCGCACCAAAATTGACATTAAATTTCTGCAAGCTATTGAAGAAGGTAATTTTGACATTCTACCCGACCTCTATATGCGAGCTTTTATAAAGGAATATGCTAAAGAAGCAGACTTTGATGTTACCGAAGTATTAAAAAAATATGACCTTGCAAAGAAAGGTGTAACAGAAGAAAAAATTTCCCAATCAACTGATTTAAAAGAATCTAATATTGAACAACCTGTTGAACAAAAAGAACAACAAGCTAAAACATTTGTAAAGAATGAAACGGTAAATAAAAGTAATTCCGGTTCACTGTTTCGATTCAGAACCAATTATCTAAAATTTACGTATGTGAGCTTAGCTGCAGTAATAATTTTATCAATAGTTGTCTATTTTCTTTTTTTACGAGGGGAATCTACAAAAACCTTGGAAGTTAGCGATAATCAGTTAAGCAATAATTCAACAAACCGTTTTGAATTAACTTCAGATTCTACACAAACATTTGCTAATATTGAAGATGATAGTCTTAAATTAGCTTTAAAGGCTTCAGAGAGAGTGTGGGTAAAGGTACTCTCAGATAATAAGGCGGTATTCCAAAATTTTATAAATCAAAATGAAAATTTAACCTTTAAAGCTGAGAAAGAATTTAGAGTTTCAGTAGGAAATGCTGGAGCAATCTCGATGGAACTCAATAAAAAGCCATTAATAATTCCGGGTACAAAAGGGGAATTGAGAAGTTATATAATTAATATAGATACAGTAAAATCTTACTTATTATCGGTTCCTACAAGAAATGAAAGTAGACCCTAAGAAAAGAATTGATGAACTCCGCAAGCTGATATCGGAGTATGATTACAATTATTTTGTTCTTGCCCAACCAAGTATCAGCGATTATGAATATGATCAATTATTAGCTGAACTAATCGAATTAGAAAATCAGTACCCACAATATTATTCACCTGGTTCGCCTACACAAAGAGTCGGCTCTGATCTTCCAAATGAATTTAAGCCGGTTATTCATAAAATACCAATGTTAAGTTTGGCAAATTCATATAATGAATCCGAACTTTTAGATTTTGACAGGAGGGTCAGAGAAACTATTCCACCTACTGAAAAAGTTGAGTACGTAGCAGAACTTAAAATTGATGGTGTTTCTGTTAGCTTAAAATACGTTAACGGATTTTTGGAAACCGGTGCAACAAGAGGTGATGGTACTACCGGCGAAGATATTACAAATAATATTAAGACAATAAAATCTGTGCCTTTATCTATTAAGTCCCCATTACGTGATAAATTTGGTGAGTTTGAAGTACGAGGCGAAGTCTATATGGAAATAGAAGAATTTCAAAAATTAAATGAAGAAAGGGCTCTGAATGGTGAAAAAACTTTCGCAAATCCTCGTAACTCAACTGCTGGGACATTAAAACTTCTTGATCCTAAACAAGTTGCTAAACGCCCACTTAAAATTTTTACTTATTATTTATATTCAGAAACAGTTCCGTTAACATCTCATTTTGAAAATCTGCGTTTACTAAAAGAAATGGGTTTTCGTGTAAATGAACATTCAAAGCTTTTTAATACAATTCAAGAAGTTGTTGATTATTGCAGAAAATGGGAAGAAAAACGGGATACACTCCCTTATGAAATTGACGGAGTTGTGGTAAAAGTAAATTCTCTTAAGCATCAAAAAATACTTGGTAATATTGCAAAATCTCCGAGATGGGCAATCGCATTTAAGTTCAAGGCAAAACAAGCCAGGACAAAATTGCATAAAATAACCTGGCAAGTTGGAAGAACGGGAGCGTTAACTCCGGTTGCAGAACTTGAACCAGTCTTTCTTGCTGGTTCAACCATTAGCAGAGCAACGCTTCATAATTATGATGAAATTCGAAGAAAGGACATTAGAGAAGGCGACTGGGTTATTATTGAAAAAGGGGGAGATGTTATTCCTAAAGTTGTTTCAGTAGATATAAAATCAAGATCGCCGGAACTTAAAGTTGTTTTACCACCGGATAATTGTCCTGTATGTAATTCCAAGTTGTTTAAACCGGAAAATGAAGTTGCCATTTATTGTGAAAACAATTCTTGTCCTGCTCAAGTTAAAGGGAGGATTTCACATTTTGCATCACGTGGTGCTATGGATATTGTCGGACTTGGAGATTCACTAATTAATCTTCTGGTTGATTTGGGATATTTACATGATTATTCCGACATTTATGAGTTGAAGAATAAGAAAGATGAACTAATCAAGATAGAACGACTAGGTCAAAAGAGTATTAATAACTTACTTAATTCGATAGAAGAGAGTAAAAAACGTCCATTCGACAAAGTTTTATATGCTTTAGGAATAAGATACGTTGGCGTTGGTGCAGCAAAAAAATTGGCAGATCATTTTTATTCAATTGATGACCTGGCTAATGCTTCTACTGAAGAAATAGAAGAAATTTCAGAGATTGGACCGAGTATTAGTAACAGTATAAAAAGATTTTTTGCGGAAAGACAAAACAAACTTCTAATTGATAAGTTAAAAAAATCCGGACTAAATTTTACTCAAGACCGAAAACTAAAGTTATCAGATAAGTTAAGTAACAAGAGCTTTGTATTGACAGGAACATTAATTTCAATGTCGCGGGAAGAAGCAAAGAAAAAGATTATTGCTAATGGTGGAAATGTTGTATCATCAGTAAGTAAAAAAACCGATTTTGTAGTTGTTGGTGAAAACCCGGGGTCCAAATTAGATAAAGCATTAAAACTTGGTTTAAAAATAATTAATGAAGAAGAATTTCTTGATATGCTCGGGAAGTAATAGATGTTTGAAAAAATCAAATATAACCTAGCTCATTTCATATTGCGTAAAAAATATTTAACTAAGAAGAAAGAACAAATCTTATTTAAAAATGTAATTACTAACAGCAACACTTTCTTTGTAATTATGCCAAGTGATAATAAAGAGTTTGATAAAAGTCTTGCCGTAATTGATTATTTGTTGGCAAATCAAAAAGTAATCTCTGTTTTTTTACACCAAAATCAAGAAATACTATTAAATGAAAACGGAATATTTGCGTTGATAAAATATGATGACGAATCTAAAAATAGAATAAACTTGCCGATTCGTAGTTTTATAAATTTGCTAAACAGTAAACACTATGATGTAGTTATAAATCTAAATAGGGGTAGAGAAGTCTTTTTAAATTCTGTTGCTAATATTGTAAAATCAAAAATTAGGGTTGGTTTTGAAAATGAAAAGACAGAAGATTATTATGATATTCAAATAGCAAATTCCAGTACCGGTCCTGAGGAAATTTATCAATATTATATCAATTTATTAAAGATGTTCTAATTCCATCTTTTAACTAATTAAATGAATTTGTAGATTGCATTAGTAAATAAATAGAAATGGCATTGATATGAGCGAAAATATCAACTTCGAATTAAAAAAAATGAGAGATATTACTATCTTCAAACTGAACGAAAAACGGTTTGATGCATCTATTGCCGGGTTGGTAAAGGGCGAGTTTACTATTCTTATGCATACCGACGAGGTTAAAAAGCTTATTATAGATCTTTCCGAAGTTGATTATTGCGATAGCTCAGGATTAAGCGCAATTCTATTGGCATTCCGAATACTTCAATCGAATGAGGGACAAATAAGAATTGCTGCTCCCACAAAAAATGTAAGAACTCTTATAGAAATTTCACAACTTGATCGTGTCCTTAAAATCTGTAACACGGTTGATGAAGCAATCAAAGAATTAGAAAACATCTAAGTCATTAGAAAATATCTTTACTTAAATGCCTTTCCTTCTGATGAAATTCTATTTTAATGAAATTCTTTCGTTGGATAGATTTTTTAATTAATACTGGATTATAAATTTTATAAATTGGTTTATGATTTCTAAAGAAGTATTAAAAAGAATCCAACTTGTTGTATTTGATTTGGATGGAACGCTGATTGATGACGAGGGTAATCTTCATCCGGAAACCGCAGATTTGATAAAGCGTTTGAAAAACTTAGATGTCAAGTTTTCAATGGCAACAGGTAGATTACACAGCGCTGTATTAAATTTTGCACGAATTCTTGAAATCGATGCTCCGTTAATTACTCTTGATGGCACTTTAATTAAAAGCCCTATTACTAATGAAGTAATTTTTCAGTCATCTGTTCCTGAGAAAATAACGTTAAAAGCAATTTCTCTGGCGGATAAATACTTTCTTAAAATCGCCCTATGCCATGGGGACGCAATTTATTATACAGAAGAAAACTCATTAATACCAAGCTTATTAGAAAAATTTGGAGCAAAGTACGAGAGAATCTATTCATATCTTGGCTATACCAAAGATACCTTAGAAATTGTTATGACAAGTGATTACAGTAATATGCTTCGTCAAGCTTCAAATAGACTCTCTTTCCCTTATACGTTTGGAGTTAGAACTTCGTTTTATAAATCCCATAGTCATGGAGGGATTTACTATCTTGAGGTTAGAAAAATGGGTTCAAATAAAGGACGAGGATTATTGCGACTTTGTAAATATCTGCGGATTAAAGTAAAAAATGCTGCCGTGCTTGGAGATTGGTACAACGATAAATCATTATTTGAAACAGATTCTCTAAAGATTGCCATGTCGAATGCCGTTCCTGAATTGAAAAGACTATCTGATATGGTAACTAAATTATCCAATAATGAAGGCGGGGTTAATGAATTTTTAAGATTGTTAATCAAAGCGAAAACATAAAAGCATGGACCAAGTTAAAAAAACAAAGCTAAGGCAAAGTTTACGAATTAAATTTTTGATTGTCTTTCTGACAATAATTTTGATTGTGATGATGTTCCCTCGTGGAGAGTCCATTGAATCCGAAGTAACAGTCGGTTCAATCTGGATTCAGGATGATTTAATTGCTTCTACAACTTTTGAAATATTGAAGAATAATGATACTTATGAGAAAGAAAAAATGATTGCTGCGAGTCATGTGCAGCCAATATTTTTGCGCGATAATTCAATTGCATCAATCAGTATCGATTCTATTAAAAAATATAATACATTAATTCCAAGACTTATTTCAGCTAAACCTGTTAACGGTGAAGTTGTAAATAGTACCTTTTTAAGTGATAATTCGTTTAATGTTCTGTTAAGGTTCAAAAATAAACCAACATCTTTTAAGGATATCAGAATTTTTTCACTTACTGAATTATTACGTGCTTCAAGAGATATTCTGGAACGAATTTACCAAAGGGGTTTATTAAATCTTGCCTATAAAGAAATCAATAAAGACAGTATCTCAGTCCGTGACGGTAAATATGAACGGATTTTTCCTAAAACACTCTATCTTGATAGAGAAAGTGCAAATGTTTACCTGAATAATTTATTAAAAATATATGTTGGTAATAACACAGAATTAAATGAAGCTCTTACAGAATATATCCTTTTCTTCTTAAAACCTAACATTATATATAGCTATGAACTAACCGAAGCGGCAATTAGAAATGCTAAAGAAAGAGTCCCGAGAAATATTGGCATTGTGAATGAAAATGAACGAATTATTGCTAAACATGACCGGATTACACCTGAAGCAAAATTGAAAATCGATTCATATAGAATTGCAAAAGGCGAAGAAATTGGTTTCTGGTCCACCTTTTTGCAAAGTTTAGGAAAATTTATTCATATTCTGATAATAATACTTCTGCTAATTATCTATATCTATCTTTTCAGAAAAAAAATTTTTAATGACAATGTAAAAATTCTATTAATAGCAATTATTATTCTATTCATAAGTTTCTTAACCTACTTAATTTATTCTCTTAACGTTTCCGCTCCTATTGAATTGTTAGTAATTGTACCTGTTGCTTCGATGTTGCTTACAATCATTTTTGATTCTCGTATCGGTTTTTATGGAACAGTGGTTGTATCTTTAATAGTAGGTGCACTAAGAGGGAATGACTATGCTTTTGCTTTGATGAATATAGTAGCTGGTGGTCTTGCAGCTTACACAGTTAGGGACATAAAAAACAGGACACAAATATTCAGATCTTTTCTTTATATACTTATCGGTTATTTTTCAAGTATTATTGCATTTAGTTTAGAACGTTTTGCATCAATAGACCAAATGTTAGTAAGCTTTGCCTTTGCCGCTTCCAATGCTCTTATAAGTCCGGTATTTACTTATGGGTTGATAATATTTATCGAGAGAATATTCAATATAACAACTGACCTTACATTATTGGAACTGACAGATTTTAATCATCCTTTATTGAAAGAATTAGCTCGAACCGCACCCGGTACGTTTAATCATTCAATGGTAGTGGGAACTGTTGTAGAAACCACAGCTGAAGCAATTGGAGCAAATCCGATTCTTGCACGCGTTGGCGCTTATTATCACGATATAGGAAAAACACTTAATCCGGATAGTTTTGTTGAAAATCAGATTAGTTCAGAAAACATTCACGAAACGTTAACACCCGAACAAAGTGTTACTCTGATTCGAAATCACGTTATTAAAGGAATTGAATTAGCTGAAAAAAATAAATTGCCCAAGGAAATTATTGACTTTATTCCAATGCATCATGGCACAATGATTATCACATTTTTTTACGAAAAAGCCAAAAAATTATATGGGGAAGAACAAGTTGATATTAATGATTACAGATACCTTGGACCAAAACCGAATACAAAAGAAACTGCTTTGGTAATGCTTGCAGATGCTTGTGAGTCGACCATTCGTTCTTTAACAGAAAGTGACTCTCAAAAGGTTGAGAACATTATTAATAACATTATTAATGCACGAATTGAAGACGGTCAGCTTGATGATGCGCCTCTTACTTTCAGGGATATTAGTAAAATACGAGAATCGTTTTATAAGATATTGATTGGTCAACATCATAAAAGAATCCGCTACCCTAATCAGGAAGACCTGGAATCAAATAAGGAAGACAATTAAGTATTATGGAAGAATTCTTGAGAGAATATCTTACCATTTTACGATTCGAGAAAAACCTCTCAGATAATACTATTAATTCCTACCAGAACGATATCCACAAGTTTTTAACATTCTGCATGGATAACAATATAACAGATTTGCATGAAGTAACAGCTGATCATCTTTCAAAATATTTTGAGTTGCAGCGAAAAGAAGGAAAGGACTCTGCCACTTCTGCTCGTTATATGTCTTCTATAAAAGGATTTTTCGAGTATCTTTTAGATAACAATTATGTGGAAGTAAATCCAACAGAAAAACTTTCATCGGTAAAGAAATCCAGAAAACTACCACCGGTTTTATCTGTTCAGGAAATTGAAATGATTCTTAATAGTCCTAATACTAATGATCTTATTGGTTTAAGAGACAAAGCCATTTTGGAATTATTCTATTCATCAGGACTTAGAGTATCTGAACTAATAAATCTGAAAATAAGCGATCTTTTCTTTAATGATGAAGTAATTCGTGTTTTTGGTAAAGGTTCTAAAGAACGGGTTGTACCTATTGGTAGCAGCGCAATTAAATGGGTGAGCGAATACTTAATAAAGGTAAGACCCTCATTTGAGAAAAAAAACAAAAGCCAGAATTATGTTTTTTTGAATAAACGTGGTTCAAAATTATCACGAATGTGGATTTGGAAAATTGTGGAGAAATATTCTAAAGAAGCCGGAATAGAAAAAGAAATTCACCCACATACATTCAGACATTCGTTTGCTACACATTTATTGGAAGGTGGAGCCGATTTACGTGCGGTTCAGGAAATGTTAGGGCATGCCGATATTTCCACAACACAAATCTACACGCATATTAATCGTGATTATATTAAACAAGTCCATAAAGATCATCATCCTCGGGGATAAAAGAGAAATGCAATTAATTAGAAACTGCCTATTGTTTGGTTCATTATTATTTTTAATTGTTGCATGCGGTAAAATTGAAACTAACACTGAAATAGAAGAATACTCAATATGCCTGGGCGAGTTTTTGAAATATGAGGAAGCAGACCTATTTAAATCAAAAATTGACTTTAAGTTGTGGGATAAACTGAAAATAAAAACAACGGAGGAAAAGTATTTTCTTGTTTATGGTAATTTTAGCTCGTCTTTCGAAGCCGGTAAAAAAGGATTTGAACTGTTTTCCGAACAGTTGATTAATAACTATAAAATACTCCATAATGAAAAATATGTCTTTGATGAATTTGCCAATGTTCTTTTCATAGCACGTTATCAGGGACGACCCTCAGTTTACAATTACAATATGATTACAAAACAATCCAAATTGTTTTGGAGCAGATGGGGAAGAAAAGTTGTAACTCTAAATCATTCCAGAGATAGAAGTCATGCTTTTTTTGTTACTGCGCTCGGTTTTGGAAAACAAGGGAGTTTTCCATATATAAAAGATGTTAGGATATACAGATTTACAACTCTAACAGAACAAGTTGAAGAATTGGATGAACTTGATGATGGCTTGCAAGTTTACACGTACTGGGATAACAAAGACACATTCAAGGTTAACATAACAAAACCAGATTCTATCAGATCAGATCTATTAGTTCAGGAAATTTATTCTTATCTGTATAATGGTAAATCGGATAAAGTTAATAAAAGATATTTCAATCTAGCGAAAGATGGGTTTCCTAAGCCCCCGGAAATAAAACCCCAAATGACTTCTAACAGCAATTATAAATTGATACGTTTGGCTAAACTTGATTCTGAAACTTATATTTATCTTAAAGACCTTAAAGATGCTTCAGAATCTATGATCTGTAATTTCAAAGGCAACCTTTATAATACATTATGGTCTAACGACGATAAATATCTGTTCTTAATAACAAGAGAAGAAAGTTCTAAAGCCAACTTGATCAGCAGACAAGAATTGATGATTATAGATACCGAACAAAAAAAATTATTAAAAACATTTCACGGCAATTTCTTTCAAAATATATTAATAAACGGAAATTTCTTGTTCTATGAAACTATTGAGAATGGCGAAGCAGTAATTTCGGTTTATGATATTAAGAATGACGATATTTACGATATAATAAAAATACCCGGTGGATGCGGATTAAATAATCTAAATAAATAAAAAAATGAAAACCTATTTCAGAATATTAAATTACATCAAACCTTACTGGAAGCATTTAACAGCTTCAGTTATTTTTTCGATTTTTCAGGCTTTGTTAAATGGTGCATCTATTTATCTTGCCATTCCATTACTCGATACTTTATTTCAGCAATCGGGGACAGTTCCTGTAGATTCAGCAAAGGTTAGCACAAATGTACAGAACCTTAACTGGTTAAGCAGAATAGTGAATGATGTTATTGATTATTTCAAGAGCATAATTTTCAGTGGTAATACTTCCGAAATTTTACTAAAGATTTGCATTCTGATTATAATTGCTTTTCTCGGAAAAAATATGTTCGGATATCTCCAATCTTATTACCTTGCTTTTGTTGAACAGGGAATGATCCGAGATTTGAGAAATGAATCGTACAAGCATCTTCATAAATTGCCGATGAGTTACTTTAAGAATGAGAAAACTGGAAATCTTATTTCCAGAATTACCAATGACGTTAATATGGTTAATACGAGTGTTTCAGCAGTTTTCTTAAATATGATTAGAGAACCATTGACAATTATGGTTTTTCTTGGAATAGCAGTATCCATCAGTTGGCAGTTGACGTTGTTTTCTCTGATTGTCTTGCCGTTTTCACTTATTATTATAAGTTATATTGGATTAATTCTTCGCAAACAAAGTGGTTTGCTTCAACAAAAAATGGCAGATATCACTACTAATTTGCATGAGACTATAACAGGTGTAAAAATTGTAAAAGCATTTGGAATGGAAGAATATGAGAACAAAAAGTTTTTTACTGAAACTCAGAAATATTTTAAACTGGTTTTACGAATTACAAGAATACGAAATATTTCAAGTCCTGTTACTGAGTTCCTAAGTGTTATTGTTGGTGTTGTGATAATTTATTTTGGAGCTCAACTTGTTATTGTTGATAAATCAATAAAGCCAAGTGAATTCATTACGTTCCTTTTTGCAATTTTTCAATTGATGCCACCTGTAAAAGAACTTAGTAGTGTTAATAATAGAATTCAGGAATCGAGTGCTGCTGCCGAACGGATTTTTGAAATCCTTGATACCGAACCTAAAATTAAGAATATAGATTCACCCATCTCTGTCAATGAATTCAAAGAAAAAATTACATTTGATAATGTATCTTTCCATTATGATGACTCAGAAGAATTAATTTTGGATGGAATTAATCTTGAAGTAAAAAGAGGTTCTATAATTGCTATTGTAGGAAGCAGCGGTGCTGGAAAAACTACAATGGTAGATTTATTACCTCGCTTTTATGACCCAACATCCGGAAGAATTTTGTTAGATGGAATTGATATAAAGAATATCAGGATTGAAGATTTAAGACGATTAATGGGAATAGTGACACAGGAGACAGTATTATTTAATGAATCTGTTATAAAAAATATTGCCTACGGATTAGAAAATTGTGATAAAGAAAAAGTAATAGAAGCTGCAAAAGCAGCGAATGCTCATAATTTTATTTTAGACTTGCCCAACGGATACGATACAATAATTGGGGAAAAGGGGACAAAACTTTCCGGTGGACAACGTCAGCGTCTTTCAATAGCACGTGCGCTTCTAAAAAATCCGCCAATAATGATTTTAGATGAAGCAACATCTTCACTTGATAATGAATCAGAAGTTCTTGTTCAAGAAGCGATTGAACGACTTATGCAGGACAGAACTACTTTTGTAATTGCGCATCGGCTTAGTACTATCCGTAATTCAGATCGTATAGTTGTTCTTGATAAAGGTAAAATTGTTCAGGATGGGAAACACGATGAATTGCTCTCTGATGAAAATGGAATCTATAGAAAACTTTATGAACTTCAATTCCGGGATTAATATTGGATAATATTTATCATACCTCAGATAAATTTGACCGTTTACTTATCGGTTTTATTCTCATTTTTATAATAACTCTAACCAATTCAATATTTCTTAACCAGATTGGTTACTTCGGAGCTTTATTAATACTTCTTATTCAATGGTTCAGAACAAGGAAGAATAAATTTTACCCGACCGGTTTGGAGCTACCGTTTGTTTTATTTCTTATCATAGAATTAGTTTCAGCATTATTTTCTATAAATCAAGCTCAAGCTTTTACAATATTTTTTAAGAGGTTAGTTTTAATTCCTGTTGTTTATGTTGTTGCTGCCTCTGCCGATAAAATGGATAAAGCTAAATTGTTTTTAAAAGTTTTTATTTCAGCTGCAGTAATAACAGTGCTTGTTTATTTATTTGTTGCATATCGGCATTATATTTTCCAGTTATATCGCCTCGAATCTAGAGGTCCTTCCGTTTTTCAGTATGTTATGACAGCCGGCGGACTTATGAGCTTTATAACGGTTATATTATTTGCATTTGTGGTTAATGAAAAATCGAAATGGAAGATTAAAATTCTTCTTGTATCTGCATTTATAATTGCAGCAATTGGATTAATTTCAAGTTATACGCGTGCGGCTTGGATCGGGGCAGCAACCGGAATTATTTTCATATTAATTTTGAAAAAGAAATGGATTTATTTAACCCCGCTTGTTTTAGCTTTTGTTTTGCTCCTAATATTTTCGAAAAAAGAAAGTAAGATTTGGATTTATTCGATTAAAGAGAAACATAATCTGCTTAATGATTTTACCACAAATGGAAGAGCGGTTAATCTCGAAGTATATAATGATTTTCTTTATGTTGCTGATTATGAAGACGGCGTTAAAGTAGTTGACTCTACTGGAAAAATTATTCAGAAATTGGAAACCGAAGCGCCGGTTACCAGAATTCATCTTTGGAAGAAAAATTATTTGTTGATTTATTTAATTGATTCAAGATTCAAAGTAGCAGAAATACAAGCTGATGGGAAAATAAAAGTTCTTGCTAACTCTTTGACTGTAGGATTAACAAGAGATCTTGAATTTAATAACAACAAATTCATTACAGCCGATTTTGATTCGGGGCTTACTGTTTATAGTAATCCTATAGAACTTTCAGAAAAAGTTAGACTACATAATGAGGAAGGAATTGTGAGAATTTTCTCTGACCCTCCTTATATAACCTTGTACAACTCGAAAAGCAGTATGCTTAAGCTATATCATTGGAATGATCGGAATAAACTTTCTCCAATTGATTCTGTAAAAATTGTAACACCTACTTACTATGTCTGGAAATTCAACCAGTTTGTGTTCTTCCAAACTGATAAAGCATTGCTGCAATACAAAATTATAGAAAATAAGTTTAGTTTAATTAAAGAGAACAATACTAGAGGAATATTTAAGACAATAATCCGTGATTCTGTATTTTACTCTGCAACCGTTGATGGTAAGATTAATAAATCCAGAATTGATAAGGAGCAAGACATTCATTTTGATTTAATATTTGATGTAGGAAAAAATGTTACTGATTTTGTTATATCTGAAGATCAATTAATTATTTCCACCTTGAAATTGAACCGGCTTGCTTCAGTTGTAGATCCTTACCATGAAACCAACATTGAAAGACTTCATTTATGGAGTACCGGTATAAAAATATTCCTGGATTATCCAATAATTGGAGTCGGAGATATCGACTTGGGCAAAATCTATTCAGAGTATAAACCAAAGTATGTTAAAGAAAATTACGGTCATCTCCATAACAATTATCTACATTTCCTTGTAACCCTGGGAAGTATCGGTTTTATAATTGTAATATTTTTGTTGTACAAGATCTTTATGCTAAACTGGAATATTTACAAAAAAGTAAAAAACGTTGAGTTAGCATCATCTTATGCACTTGGTACTTTGGGTGCATACGTCGGATTTCTGATATCAGGTTTAGCTGAATGGAATTTTGGTGATCAGGAAATTATTACCATGGTTTGGTTTACAATCGGTTTGAATATTGCATTTTATCAATCGTATCTTAAAAGTAAAACAGAATGATATTCAGTAAATATGAGCAAGATTAATTTATCTGCGATATTAATTGCAAAAAATGAAGAGCATAATATTCGTCGATGTTTAGACAGTTTAGTTGGCGTAATTGATGATATTGTTGTTATAATTGATTCGAGTACTACAGACAATACATTCAAGTTTGTTTCGGAATATCCGGGAATAAATTGTGAAATAGTCGATTGGAAAGGATTTGCTGAAACAAAAAATTATGCGCTTAGCAAGACTAAAAACGATTGGGTTTTATGGATTGATGCAGATGAAGAGTTAACCCAAGAGTTGAAATCGGAACTAACCTCTTTCAAAGATTCCGTTCCTGAATTTGATGCCTATTTTATTGCAAGACGAGCTTATTTTTTAGGAAGGTGGATTAAACATAGCGGTTGGTACCCCGCTAAAGTAGTAAGACTTTTTAATAAGAAATCGGCTCGGTTTAATAATAAAACTGTCCACGAAGGTTTAGTTATTGAGGGTAGTGTCGGAACATTAAAGAATGACTTAAATCATTACACAGATCCAAACATTCAACATTATTTTAATAAATTCAATAATTATACTTCTCTTGCAGCAGAAGAACTCATTAGTAAAGGAAAGAATTTTTCGATGTTCGATTTATTGTTCAGACCACTTTTTCTTTTTCTTAAAATGTATATTTTTAGGTTAGGTTTTCTGGATGGTTTTCAAGGATTAATTCTGGCTTTCTTCTCTTCGTTCTATGTATTTACAAAATATGCTAAATTATGGGAGCTAAACAGAAAGAAAAATGATAGGAATAATTCCAAATATTGATAAGCCCGACATTTTAACTATCCTCTCAAAAATTATTTTAGACCTTAGAAATAACGATTTGCCTTTTGTTATAAGCGACCCAATTCTTAAGTACAGCGATCAATTCACGTCTCAAATAGCAGAATCAAAGTTTTTATCGCAAGAAGAATTGATTAAATGTTCTGACTTTGTTATTTCAATTGGAGGCGACGGCACAATGCTTTCTACTGCCTATGCAGTAAGAAACAGTTCAACACCTATACTTGGTGTTAACATCGGCAAGCTCGGTTTTCTGGCTGAATTCGATTTAGAAAGTTTTTCTGAATTCATCCCTGAGATTAAAAACAAAAATTATATAATTGAAGAACGGATGGCTCTTATAGGAAGTATTGAGGAAGCTTCTTCTTTTGAATTGTATGCGATTAATGATATTGTAATCGATAAAGGTCCCTGGCAAAAAATGATTGAGCTTACTGTTAAAGTTGATGACGATTATGTTTCTACTTTTTCTGCCGATGGAATAATAATAGCTACTCCGACCGGTTCAACAGGTTACTCATTATCTACCGGCGGACCTATTGTAAATCCTAAAGCCGATGTTATTACTTTAAGTCCTATTGCGCCTCATACACTTACTATGAGACCGCTGGTTATTTCGAGTAAACAAAAAATAAGTGTTATTGTTAAATCGCCTCATCAAAAAATTCAAGTTAGCTGCGATGGACAAAGAGTTCATTCGTATAACTCACCTTCTAACATTAACATTCTTAAAAGTTCTCAACCGTTCCGACTTGTTCATTCCAGCAAAACAAATTATTTCGAAATCTTACGCAATAAATTGTATTGGGGACTTGATGTTCGTAAAACAAATAATTCTTTGTAGAGGTTTCTATGAAAAATTTCTTATTTATAATATTATTAACAGCATCAGTTATTTATTCACAGAATACAAATAAACTTGTTATTGATGAGCGATCCGGTAAACCAATGCTTGTTGGAATTTGTGACAGAGCAGCTTTATTGGATTCCAATTTTGCCTGGTGGTATGAACCGGAATACAATAATTACGAATTTAATTCTGCTACAGTTGACTCGATAAAGGATAAGTTAGATGATCTGAATATTCTGATCGTATTAGGATCCTGGTGCAGTGACAGTAGGCGAGAGGTCCCAAGGTTCTTAAGGATTCTTGACGAATTAAAATTTGATCCTAAGAAAGTGACACTGAATTTTGTCGACAGAAAAAAGGAAAGTCCCGAAGGAAATATTTCCGATTTGGAAATAAAGTTTGTTCCAACCTTTATTTTCTATAAAAATGGTAAAGAAATAGGAAGGATTATCGAGACTCCAACGATATCCTTGGAATCTGATTTCAAAAAAATTCTTTTTAAGTGATACTCAGTTATTTACAAGTAACGAAAATAAAAATGCCGGTTAAACCGGCATTTTTATTAATAAATTATGATTATGAACTTAGTCTTTATCTGATTCTATAATAGGAACCGAAATCGAAGAAACATCTTTATAGTTTTTATGTTTCTTTGAAGAACCATTCTTTTTACCTGATACTTCTGCTTCAACTTTTTCTATATCTTTTTCAATTTCGCTTAAATTATGATATCCGTTTCCGTTCTTTGCTTCGTGGTAAACGTAAATCTGGTCCTTATAATTTCGCAACACAATACTATGTTCATCCTTGTGAAGTACATATTGAGGTAGAATTGGAATTTTTCCTCCTCCGCCGGGGGCATCAATTACAAAGTGAGGAATTGCAAGTCCGCTTATATTCCCGCGAAGCTTGAACATAATTTCTAATCCTTTATCAATCGATGTACGGAAATGATTTGCTCCTCTTGTTTCATCTGCCATATACAAATAGTAAGGTTTCACTCTTATTTTCAAAAGTTTGGTAAATAACTCTTTAAGAGTTTCAGCATCATCATTAACACCTTTCATCAGTACGGATTGGTTTTGTACCGGACAACCGGCATTTGCAAGCATTTCACAAGCTTTAGTGCTTTCAGGTGTAATTTCCCATGGATGATTGAAATGTGTGTTAATATAAATGGGATGATACTTCTTTAACATTTCGCATAGTTTAGGTGTAATACGGTGAGGCAATACACATGGCATTTTAGTACCGAGCCGGATAATTTCAATATGAGGTATAGATCGTAAACGTTTCAATATTTTTTCGAGCATGGTATCTGTAAGCATTAAAGGATCACCGCCAGACATAACCACATCACGGATTTCTTTATGTTCTTCAAGATATCTGAAAGCTGATTCTAATTGACGCATCGAAATTTTATCTGAATTACCAACTTTTCTTTTTCTTGTACAAAAACGGCAATACATTCCGCATTGGCTTGTTGTTAAGAATAGTGCTCTGTCCGGATAACGGTGTGTAATGTTAGGAACAGGACTCATAGCATCTTCCTGAAGAGGGTCTTCATATCCATCCATGTCTTCGAGTTCCTTTACATCAGGAACGCATTGAAGCCAGATTGGATCGCCAGGATAACGGATTAAGCTGAGATAGTAAGGATTTATTCTTGCTTGAAAGAACTCATCGAGTCCTTCAGCCACTTTTCGATCAATATTAAATTTCTCCACCAGCTGATCAACTGTATGAATACTGTCTCTAACCATTTGTTGCCAGAGTTCCATGATTATGCCCTTTGTGTTTTGTTATTTTATGTATTTTCCGAAAACTATTAAATTATCATTTACTTTATAAAAATCTTTTATCTCTGCAACAATTGAATAATTATTTCTGAAATAAAAATTCCTTGTTGCATCATAGTTATCTTTTGAAGATGTTTCTGCAAGAATCCATCTTCCATTATTTTCTTTAACAAAACTTTCTGCATGATCCAATAGTTTTTTCCCAATCCCTTTATTCTGTACTTTACTATCAACTACTATCCAGAATAGATCAAAAGTGCCATCGGTTAATGCTCTTTTTCCTGTGCAATGGTAACCAAATATTTTTCCATCTTCTTCATAAACAAAGATGTTATAGTACTCATGATTCGGATTACCAATTGCCTCATCAATGAGTTCTATTGCAACACTTTTTTCTTCCGGACTGAAGTTATCAGTACCGTTAACAATTTCAACTAGTTGAGTTCTGTCGTTAGATTGCAGCTTGCGTATCATATTGAATTCTATTTAGTGCCATTTGAGTTAGTCTAAATAATAAATCTTCATAACTAATACCGGCAGCAGCAGCTGAACGAACAAAACCGGAATCCGGTGAAATATCTGGATTGGGATTAACTTCAATAACATATGGAACATTTTTATTATTGAGTCGGATATCGACTCTGGCATAATCTCTACATTCGAGCGCTTTATAAGCTTCTAAAGCCAGCTGCTCAATTTTTTGTTTTAATTTTTTTTCAAGCGGTGCCGGGCAACGTGGAGTAGTGTGTTTGTAATAAATAGAATCCGGCGACCATTTTGCTTCGTACGTAATTATTTTCGGTAAGTTTTCTGGCAATCCATCAAATCGAATTTCTGATATCGGAAGTATTTGATCACCTAAAATTGCAACGTTTAATTCCCGACCTTCAATATATTCCTCAATCAGTACTTCCTGATTATAAGTTTTGTATAAATACTGAAGACGTTGTTTTAACGAATCGTAGTCATTTACAACAGAAAACTCAGAAATTCCAATGCTCGCATCTTCGCGTGCAAGCTTCAAGATCATTGGATATCGCATTAATAATTCTCTGGGGCTGGGAACACGGTTTAATGTTGTTATAAAATGGCGAGGAGTTTTTATACCGTGTGAATTCAAAATCTGCTTAGTCCGGGATTTGATCAAACAATTTCCTAAACAAATTGGATTGTTTCCGGTATATGGAATTCCTAGTAGATCGAATATACCCGCGACATAACTTTCGAGGTTAGATACACCTTCAACTGATTCAACAAAATTCAGAATTACATCAGGCGAAAAACTATTGATTTTCTTAATTAGCGATTTTATATCACTGTTAACAGGAAGAGTATCAACGCTCAAGAATTTCTTTGATAATATTGTTTTAATGTTTTCTATCTGATTCAGGAAGTCTCGTTCTGATAAATCAATGTTTTCACTTTCGCTAGTTATTTCTTTACCCAAATAATTCGTGTATAAACGTGTCGGTTCGTTAAAACAAATCAATATTTTTTTGTCTAGGTTCATAACAGATTATGTCTCTTTGCAGCAATAAAAAGAACTTTGTTTACCATCTCTTCGTATGATAATCCTTTAGCTCGTGCAGCTTTTGGAAAACACGAGTTATCTTCCGGATTTGGTAAAATACCAGGTAGAGGATTTATTTCTATTATATTCGGTTCTCCATTTGCATCTAAACGTAAATCTATTCTGCTCCAGTCTCTGCATCTTAATACTTTATAAGTTTTTAAACTAATGTCTTTGATTTTATTTTCTAACTCTGTATCAATATTTGCCGGGCAAGTAAAAATATTAAGTGGGTTCTCGCGTGTATCTACAACCCATTTTGCTTCGAATGAATAAATAGGAAGTAAATCATTCGGTAATTCGTTAAAATTAATTTCAACAATTGGTAAAACTTCTGTATCGGAATTATTTCCAATTATTGCAACTGTAAATTCTCTTCCGGGTAAAAATTCTTCTATAATAAAAGGTTGATTGTAAGTATTTAGATTCTCTTCAAGCCGATTGCGTAAATCGTTTATGTTGCCAACGAATGAAGAGTTAAAAATTCCTTTCCCTGAACCTTCTGATACAGGTTTAATTATAACGGGGAAATTCAGTTTGAAGTTGTTTAGATCATCAATACTTTCTGCATAAATAAATTTTGGTGTAGGAATTCCATGATATGAAAGAATTTCCTTAGTTCTAGCTTTATCCAAACAAGTAGCCATTGTCAATGGGTCGGAACCTGTATAAGGAATGCCAAGCATGTCGAGCATAGCGGGTATCTGTGCTTCTCGACTAACTCCATTTGCACATTCTGCAAAGTTAAAAACTATTTCGGGTCGAAGTTGTCTCAGTTTTTCAAATGCATCTTCGTTTGCTTCAATCAAAGTGACATCGTGGTAAAGTTCTAAAGCATTTTTAATTGCGTTTATAGTTTCGATCGTGTCCCATTCAGCGTAAGTATCATTCATTGAAGAAGAATTTTTTAATTTAAGAGAGAATGGTGCGGAGTCAGAAGAGAATTCTTCCGGTTTAACGTTATATGTGAGGGCAACTTTTAGTTTTTTATTTTGTACCAACGAACTGATACAGAATTCCTTTCAATCGTTGCTTACTAATATAACTATTAAAAATATTTTTGCAAGTTGAAGAGAAAAAATTTTTTTAGTCGGACGTTTATGTTCAGAAAAAAATTTTTGAAAAGATTTTATGCAATTTGCGAAAGAAGAATGTTTTGAGAAAAGTTTTCTTTAAGAATTTTTTTTATGATAGAATTATTTTCTTTTGATAGAGAAGGATCATCGCTTATAATTTTGAACGCAAGTTCTCTTGCTTCTACTAGTAAGTCGTAATCATTTACAATGTTAGCATATTTCAATTCTGGAAGACCGCTTTGTTTTGTGCCAAATATATCTCCGGGACCTCTGAGCTTCATATCGATTTCAGATAATTCAAATCCACTATTGTATTTAATCATTGCGTTAAGGCGAATGATCGATTTATTTTTTTCGATTTGCTCTTCCGATAAGTAATCGAAATCGAAATTAAAATTATTTGTTTTAACTGCATATTCATCTTTTGTTATAAGAATACAATAACCTTGTTTATCACCTCTGCCTATTCTTCCTCTTAGTTGGTGAAGTTGTGAAAGCCCGAATCTGAAAGCATCATTAATTATAATAATATTTGCATCCGGGATGTCGATTCCGACCTCAATAACAGTGGTCGAAACCAATACGTCATATTTTTTTTCTGCAAAGTCAAACATTACTTGTTCTTTTTGTTGCCAACTCATTCTGCCATGAATTAATCCAACTTTTAATTCTTTGAGATGATTTTCTTTCAAATCATTATAGTATGTTTCAGCAGCTTTTAATTCTACCTTTTCCGATTCCTCAATTAATGGATAAACTAAAAACGTTTGATAACCGATTTTCGATTTATCAATAATAAATTTGTAAACATCATTTAACTTGCTTTCGCCTCTAAGGTAAGTTTTAATTGGCTTTCGATTTAGTGGCATCTGATCAATTATTGAAACATCAAGGTCACCGTAAACTGTCATGGATAAAGTTCTTGGAATTGGCGTTGCTGTCATAACTAATACATCCGGCTGACTCCCTTTGCGAATCAATTTGGATCTTTGCACAACACCAAAGCGATGTTGCTCGTCTATGATCACTAATCCAAGTTTATGATATTCAACATTATCTTCGATAAGCGCATGAGTTCCAATAATCAATTTTATATTACCTTGCTCTATATCACTTAGAATTTTATCTCGCTCGGATTTTTTTTGTCCGCCAATCAAAATACCGACTTTAATTCCAAATGGTTCTAATAATTTTGAGATGCGTTTGTAATGTTGATCAGCCAAAATTTCTGTTGGTGACATAAACACTGCTTGAAATCCGTTTGAGATTACAATCAAAGCACTTATCAGAGCAACAATCGTTTTGCCGCTTCCTACATCTCCTTGCAATAATCGATTCATTGGTTTATTACTTTCCAAATCTTTTCTAATATCACTTAGCACTTTAAGTTGGGAGTTAGTGAGAAAAAAGGGAAGTGAGTTCAGGAAATTCTTGATCAATTTACTGTCCACTTTGAAAGATGTACCTTTATCTTTATTCTTTATGAACATTTTTCTTAATGCAACCATGCATTCAAAATAAAACAACTCTTCGAATTTTATTCTACGTTCTGCTTGATGTAATGCTTCGTGATTAGAAGGGAAGTGAAGATTTTTTATTGTCTCATTTATATCTAAAAGATTTTTTTCATTTAATACCTCTTTAGGTAAAGTTTCTGATAATTTATTTGAAAAATTATCCACAGCATAGTTAATAATTTTTCTTAAGCTAAAATCTCCCAGATTTGCAGCACGTAATTCTTTTGGTACTCTGTAGAAAGGAATTATCTTCCCAGTATGCATAAAGTCTTTTGATTCTTTTTCAGCTAACCTGTCAAAATCCGGATGAACAAATTGTAAGTGACCATATTTAGTTAATATCGGTTTTGCTGATATTGCATAAAATTCACTTTGATTAAAAATATCCTGAAAATATTTTATTCCTTGAAACCATACACATTCAAAAAATCCTGAACCGTCTTTCATCTTAACTTTGAAAATCTGTTTTTTGCCATATCGTATCAATTCTTTAGAAACCACTTCACCAATGATAGTAACTTCACCATTATAACCATTGCGTAAATATTGAAGTACTCTAATACTATTAAGGATAGTTGAGCGATCTAAATATCGGGTTGGGAAGTAAAACAAAAGATCTTTAATTGTATTGATACCAATTTTAGAAAATGATTCTGATCTCTTTGGTCCTACTGATTTTAAGTACTGTACTGATTGAGAAAGGATATCCGGCATAAAAGAGGTTCAAATTATTTTGTAATAAATATAATAAATAAAAGAGAAGAAGAGAAAACAAAGTAGGATTTATTACTATTCTTTTTCCGGTTTCATATCGCGGGTCATTAGTTCGTATGTGACTTTGATAGGATCTCTTTCTTCAAAAAGGATTTGATAAACAGCGCTGCAAATTGGAGTTGGTATTTTATGTTCTTGCGAAAGTTGATGGACAGCTTTACTGGTTTCAACACCTTCAGCTACCATTTTCATTGATCGCAAAACATCTTTTAACTTCATGCCTTTTCCGATTTGTTCGCCGACATATCTGTTGCGGCTGTGTTTACTCATACATGTTACGATAAGATCGCCCATTCCCGAAAGTCCGGAAAAAGTTTCTGGTCTTGCACCAAGCGCAATACCCAATCTTGAAATTTCTGCAATACCTCGAGTCATAATAGCAGCTTTTGTATTATCGCCAAATTTTGCTCCATCAACAATCCCGGCTCCAACTGCAATAACATTTTTAAGAGCACCACCATATTCTACACCAAGCATGTCTGTAGAAGAATAAACTCTGAAATAAGAAGTAATAAAAGTTGATTGAATATGTTTAGCGGTATTTTCATCATTCGAAGCAGCTACAACAGCAGTTGGAATTTTACGACTTACTTCTTCGGCATGGCTTGGTCCGGAAAGAACACCAATTTGTGATTCAGATAAATGTTTTAATTCACTTTTAATAATTTGTGAAACTGTTAGAATTGTATCCTTTTCTATTCCTTTTGCTACGCTAACAAAGGTTGTATCACTAAAATCGTACTTTCTCATTTGATGCAAAACTCCTCTTACAAATTGTGAGGGGATTGCAAGTACAATCATATGTTTATTTGTTGAGCTTTCTTCAAGTGAGTATTCAATATTAATTTCTTTTGGAATTTTTATACCGGGGAGATAGATTTTGTTTTCACGGGATTTATGCAAAGTTTTTGCATAATTCTTCTTATACTCCCATAGAGTTACATCGTGACCGTTGTGGTGCAAAAGAATAGCTAAGGTTGTTCCCCAGCCGCCGGCTCCGAGAACTGAAATCCTCATAAATTCTTATTTCTTCTTAAATAGAGAAATCTTGTTTTCGCTTCCTTTGATTAAGCGATCGATATTTTTTCGATGTGTATAAATTACAAGAAGGACTAATCCAATAACAAACGGTAAAATAGTTTGATAACCGGGTATTTCAACATCAAAAACATTTTCTCTAATAACTAAAATAATAGGTAATGATACAGCAGCTGTAAGAGAACCAAGTGAAATGTATCTTGATAATGTAACGGTTATCGTGAAAACAATTAATGCAAAAAGCATATCGATTGTAATAAGGGTTAAGAGAAAACCGAGTGCCGTGGCTATACCTTTACCACCACGGAATCCAGCAAATACTGTCCATATATGCCCAATTACTGCCGCAACACCACATATAATTTGAACTAAGGTGAAGTCATCAAAAGGTGTGATATTATTAAAAGGGAAGTTATCTAAGTATAATCTTGCAACAACAACAACAGCAATAGCTCCTTTTACGGCATCAAGAATAATTGTAAGAACTCCCCATTTCCAACCCATAACTCTAAAAACATTTGTTCCGCCGGCGTTTCCACTTCCGTGTTGTCGAATATCTATTCCTTTAACAAGTTTACTTAGAATTATACTTGTTGGTATTGAACCCACAAGGTATGATAGAACTACTACAAATATTAAATTAAGCATTATTTCCTACTAATTTTTTGTAAAATTATACATTTTGTAATTGATAAACAATTAAAAAGAATGTTTAGTTCAGTCCTTTAATTAAGCTTGTGAAAAGGGAAATATCCTCATCACTAGTAATTTTGAAATTGAAGCTGGAGCCGGGTACAATTTTGATTTTATATCCGGCATTAAAAACCAACATCGATTCGTCCGTTCCTAACAAATTAGATTTTTCTGCCATTTGAATTGCTTTAGAAAAGATTTTATACCTAAATGCTTGAGGTGTCTGTACATAATATATTTTATCTCTATCAAGATAAGAATTAACAAAATCCTCACCATTCATTAAAGTATCTTTAGCTTTTATAGCTACAACCGCACTACCAGATTCCTTGGCGCTGTTAACAGATTTATTAATTATTTCTTCGGAGACTAATGGTCTAACAGCGTCGTGAACAAGTATAATATCTTCATCATCGGCGTTAAGAGATTTAACAGCATTGAATACAGAATATTGTCTTTCACTGCCACCTTCAACAGGATCGAGTAATTTAGAAATGCCATATCGATCCTTTATCTCTCTTATCAAGCTAAAGAATTCTTTTTGAGCAGAAACCACAATTTGATCAACTATAGAACATCTCTGAAATTTTTCTAAAGTATAAGCGATTATTTCTTTACCATTAATCTGGATATACTGTTTTGGTAAAGAATAAGATGTTCTTTTTCCAATTCCGCCTGATGGTATTATAGCAAATACTTTCATTATAATATTAACATTGCATCGCCATAACTTAAGAAGCGATAACCTTCTTTTAATGCTTTTTTGTATGCTTTCATTATAAAATCGTAATCAGCAAATGCAGCAACAAGCATTAGTAGCGTTGATTCCGGTTGATGAAAATTGGTTATCAATTTCTTAGTTATCTTGAAATCATATTGCGGAAAAATAAATTTATCTGTCCAGCCAAAGTTGGGTTTTGAAAAGCCCTCGGCAGTAACACTACTTTCCAATGCACGACAGGTACTTGTACCAACCACAAAAACATTTTTCTTTTCTTTAAGTGCTTTATTAATAACATTGGCTGTTTCTTCAGGAACTTCAAAGTATTCCGAATCCATTTTATGTTTTGTCAAATCCTCAACTTCAACGGGTCTAAATGTTCCTAAACCAATGTGCAGAATTACGGGAACAATCTTAGCTCCCTTCTTTTCGATTTTTTTTACAAGGTTAGGAGTAAAATGTAATGCAGCAGTAGGAGCAGCAACAGAGCCATCAACCTCGGCGAAAATTGTTTGATAATCTTCTCTGTCTTTTGGTGTAGTTTCCCGTTTTATATAAGGAGGAAGTGGAGTGTGACCGATTTTTTCTATTGCTTTAAATATATCACCCGCATCTTCGTTGAAACGAACTGTTCTTCCGCGTGAAGTTGTGTTATCAATAACTTCGCACCAGAGGTTATCGTTAAAATAAATTCTATTACCGATTCTTACTTTTCTTGCCGGATCAACAATTACATCCCAGATATTTTCTTCTTTATTCAGTTCACGCAAAACAAAGACTTCAATTTTGGCATTTGTCCTTTCTTTTTTACCGAAAAGGCGTGCTTGCATAACTTTGGTTTTGTTTACTACTAAAACGTCACCTTTATTGATATAGTCAACAATATCGGAGAAGATTTTATTTTCAATTTCTCCGGTTGCTCTATTGAGTACCATAAGTTTTGCTTTGTCGCGCGGATAAACCGGGTTTTTTGCAATTGCAGTTTTAGGCAAATTATATTTAAAATCTGATAACTTCATTTATACTCCTTTTATTTTCTTTCAATCCCTCACTTAATGGAATTGTTGTATTCACTTAGATATTATCAGCCCTCCCTATAATAAGGGAGGGCTGATGAAGCAGTTTATCTTTTCTTACTTGTTTTTTTAGCTACAGCTTTTTTTGCTTTGGATTTACCAGACAACACTTCACGTGCAACTGCTTGAGCCGCAGCCAATCTTGCTATCGGCACTCTGAATGGTGAACAACTTACATAATTCAAACCAATTTTATGGCAGAATTCAACAGATTTTGGTTCACCACCATGTTCACCGCAAATACCAATTTTAAGGTCTGGTCTTGTTGCTCTACCGCCCTCAACAGCAATTTGCATCAATTTACCAATTGCATCTTGATCAATTGATTCAAATGGATCACCAGGAAGGATTTTCTTTTCGAGATAATCTGGTAAGAAGCCTCCTATATCATCACGAGAAAATCCAAAGCCCATTTGAGTTAAGTCGTTTGTGCCGAACGAGAAGAATTGAGCAACTTCTGCTATTTTGTCAGCGGTTAAACATGCTCTTGGTATTTCAATCATAGTACCTGTTAAGTGAGGTATTTTCTTCAAACCGAATTTTGCACAGACTTCATCATGTACTTTATTAATAATTACGTACTGATGTTTGATTTCGTTAACATGGCAAGTAACAGGAATCATAATTTCTGGGAATGGTTTCTTACCTTCTTTCATTAACTCAGCGGTTGCTTCAAAGATTGCGCGGACTTGCATTTCGGTAATTTCTGGATAAGTAATTCCCAAACGCACACCGCGATGTCCCATCATCGGGTTATTTTCGTGAAGTGAATCAGCTCTTTCATTTAATTCATCTAAAGAAATTCCTAAACTTGCAGCAAGTTTTTCTCTTTCATCTATTCTATTCGGAACAAATTCATGAAGCGGCGGATCAAGTGTTCTGAATGTAACAGGATAACCGTCCATTGCTTCTAATGTTCCTTTTACATCTCTCAATACATAAGGGAATAATTCATCAAGAGCATTTCGTCTTTCGGTTTCGGTTTTGGAATGGATCATTTTTCTTAATTTGAAAAGAGGTTCTTCTGAGTTTTTACCATAGAACATATGTTCGGTTCTGAATAATCCAATTCCTTCTGCTCCAAATGCACGTGCTTTAGCAGCATCTTCAGGAGTATCTGCATTAGTTCTTACCTTAAGTTTTCTAACCTGATCGCATAATTTCATAAATGCCTGGAAGTCCGGATTCTCTTCGGCTGCTTTTTTCATCGGTAATTCACCTAAGTAAACAGCACCTTTTGAACCATTAAGAGTTAACCAATCACCTTCTTTAACAGTAATATCACCAACAGTAAAATATTTTTCGTCGTAATTTATTTTAATAGAACCGGCACCAACTATACAGCATTTTCCCCAGCCACGTGCGACAAGAGCAGCGTGCGAAGTCATTCCACCTCTTGCTGTTAAAATTGCTTGTGCAGCTCTCATTCCTTCAATATCTTCAGGATTAGTTTCTTCACGGACCAAGATAACTTTTTTGCCTTGTTTAGTCCATTCAACAGCATCGGTAGCAGAAAATACAACTTGACCGGCTGCGCCACCTGGACCGGCTGGTAATCCTTTGGTAAATGGTTTTGTAGAAAGTTCATGAGCAGGATCGATTATTGGGTGTAATAATTCATCTAACTGAGCAGGATTAACTCTTAATATAGCTTCTTCTTTTGTTATTAGTTTTTCTTTATACATATCAAGAGCCATTTTTACAGCAGCAGGTCCGTTTCTTTTTCCAACACGGCATTGTAACATATAGAGTTTACCTTCTTGAATGGTAAATTCGATATCGAGCATATCTCTATAATGTTTTTCGAGTAAACGTTGGATATTGTGTAATTGTTTGTANGTTGCCGGCATTGCAGTTTCAAGAGAGGGGAGATGCTGTGTATGTTCTGTTTTACCTACTTCGTTGATTGGATTAGGAGTTCTAATACCAGCAACAACGTCTTCACCCTGAGCATTTGGTAACCATTCACCATAGAAATAATTTTCACCGGTTGCGGGATTACGTGTAAATGCAACACCTGTTGCGGAAGTATCGCCCATATTGCCAAATACCATTGATTGAACGTTAACAGCAGTTCCCCAATCGTCTGGAATTCCTTCTATTCTTCTGTATGAGATTGCACGTTTTCCCATCCAGCTTTGGAAGACTGCAGCAATAGCGCCCCATAATTGTTCCATTGGGTCTTCCGGGAAAGGTTTGCCTAATACTTCCTTTACTTTTTCTTTGTAAATCTCAATCAATTCCTTAAGATCATCTGCGGTTAAATCAGTATCATTATGAACTCCACGAGCTTCTTTCATTTTATGAAGTTCTTTCTCTAATTGAGTACGAACTCCCTGACCTTCAGCGGGTTCAATTCCGGCAGCTTTTTCCATAACTACATCGGAGTACATTTGAATTAAACGTCTATGTGAATCGTAGACGAATCTTGGATTACCGGTTTTTTTAATTAATGCTTCACGTGTTTCGTTGTTAAGACCAACGTTTAGAATTGTCTCCATCATACCCGGCATCGAAGCGCGTGCACCAGATCTAACTGAAACAAGTAATGGGTTAACCTTATCACCAAATTTGGCGCCCATTTCTTTTTCAACTTTAGCAAGGGCTTCTTTTACTTGTTTTTCAAGTTCTTTAGGATATTTTTTGTTGTTTTTGTAATAAGCTGTACAAACTTCGGTCGTAATAGTAAAACCAGCTGGAACAGGTAGACCAATGTTAACCATTTCGGCTAGGTTTGCTCCTTTTCCACCAAGAAGTTCTTTCATATCAGCTTTGCCTTCGGCTTTTTTTCCGCCGAAGTAATAGACATACTTCACAGATTTGCTTTTTGCCATTTCTTTACCTCCAAATGATAATGTGATTTTTTTATAACTCAATTGATTCTATTTATTAATAACTTTTCAAACTCCTCTTGATTATCGAGCATGAGTTTGATCTTTAAGTAATATATATCTATGTCGTCAAGATCTTTAGAGAACTTATATAACTTAACAGCATCTTTTTGGGTTGTTAAAACAGAATTAGCATTAGTATCGTAGAACTTTTTCCTTATATCCTGAATTTCTTTTAATGTGTAATTCTTATGATCCGGGAATAACATTTTGTTAGTAATATCAATCTTATTATTCTCAAGAACATTTAAGAAAGAATATGGTCGAGCAATTCCGCAAACGACCAAACTCTTTTGTCCCTGGAACTCTTCTAACGTAAACTCTTTATGGTTTTTAACATCAAATATGCCGGTTGCAACGTAGTATCCATAAAAAATTATTTTGTTTGTAAACTTATCTGCTAATTTTTCCGGTAAATCTTTTTTCTCAGAAAACTTTCTGTTTATTATTACAATGTCTGCTCTATTTAGTGAATCAAACGGTTCGCGCATTAATCCTAATGGAAGGATCTTTTGTTCCATACTATTTGTTTTTAATAGAAATCTCTGGTCAATCATAACTATATCTAAATCTCTATGGATCCAACGATGTTGAAAAGCATCATCGAGAATTATAATCTTAACACCGGAGTCATTAATAAGTCTTTTTGCACCGATAACTCTTCTTTCTGATACAGCTGTTGGGACTTTTAATTCGTCTGAAACAAGATACATTTCATCTCCACACTCATCAACAGTAGTAAAAATTTTATTACCATCAGAAACAAATAAATAACCAAAAGAATTTCTCCCGTAGCCGCGACTTAGGACGCCAATTTTTTTGTCATATTTTTTTAGCATTTCAGCCAGAAAAATTACTGCCGGTGTTTTACCACTTCCGCCTACGGTTAGGTTTCCGACAGAAATTACAAACGCATTTACTTTAGAGATTTTAAATATCCTCTTGTCGAATAAATAATTCCTTGCACGAATTATAAAACCATAAATAAATGTTAACGGTGATAATATTATTCTAATAAAATTCAGCAATTCTTTTGGGCTTCCTTTTGTAATTTATTAAGTAATTCTTCGCATTGTAAAATAACTAATGATGTTTCGTTATAGCTCAAATTTTGGTCTATTGAGATAGCATCAGAATATTTGACTTTTACCGTACTGAAAGGATAGGGGATTTCAAATTTATCCCAACTTTTCAGAACGATTTTTTTGCTACATCCAATTCCTGTAAGAAATAACGGTACATTGGCTTTTTTAGCTGCAATTACAGCGCCGGCTTTCATTTTATGTATTGGTCCTGTTGGTCCATCAGGTGTAATTGCCAATGAATAATTATTCTCAATTAATTGCAATAAAATGGATAAAGCTTCATTGCCACCAATATGACTTGACCCACGAACTACTTTGTAGTTCCATTTTTCTAAAATATGAGCAAGTACATCACCGTCTTTACTTTTACTTACTAATGCAGAACAATTCATGTTTCTGTGCAAATACCATCCGATTACCATTGAACCATGCCAAAACGCAACAACGAAATTCTGTTTTCTTGATAATACATTTTCTAATGCTTCTCTATTCTCAATTTTTATTTTAACAGTACTTAAAAGAACATTCGAAAAAAATCCGGCTGTTTTTATACCAATAAATCTTAGAAAATTTTTTACTGAGCTATTTAACTTCATTTAATTGTTCATAAATAATTTTAGCGGCTCTTTGCGATGCACCACTGTTACCAATTTTATTTTTTAATTCACTAAGTCTGGTTTTAATTTTTTGATAATGAGATTTATCTGATAAAAGTTTTTGACAAGCATTATAAATGTTAGAAGAAGTAACTTGATTTTGAATGAGTTCTTCAACAACCGTATCTCCAAGAAGAATATTTGCCATAGCAATGTTCTTAATTTTAACAAGCATTTTACCCAGGAAATATGTAATTGCATTTGTAGCATAAATAACAACAAAAGGTAATTCCATAATTCCAGCTTCCAAAGTAGAAGTTCCGGACTTGATAATACCAACGACTGAATGTTTCATTAAATCGTATGTGTAGCCGTGAACGAGTTTATAATTTCTCGAATCGGATAAATTTTCGAACAACGAATTATCAATATTATCAGCGCAAGCAACAACTATATGAAGGTTATAAGTCTGTGCTAATTTTTTCGCTGCTTCAATTGCCGGGGGAAAGAGTTTTTTTATTTCATGTTTACGGCTACCGGGCATAATCAGTAATATTTCTTTATTATCATCCAATTCTAATTTCTTATATAGTTCTGCTTTAGATAAAAATTGGTATTTGTTTAACCTTTCAATAATAGGATGTCCGACATAAATTGCATCAAGTCCATGTTGTTTAAATAAGTCTTGCTCAAAGGGAAAAACAACAATCATTTTATCAACTACTTTTTTAATCTTTTTTATTCTTCCTTTTCCCCAAGCCCAAACCTGAGGTGAGATGTAATAAATAATCTTTCTGTTAATTCTCTTTAATTTTTTTGCGATATTTAAGTTGAAACCCGGATAATCGATTAATACAACACTGTTAATATTTTCTGACTTTACTTTTTCTATTAAAGTATTTTGTACCTTTTTAATGAATGGTAAATGTCTAATTACCTCAATGAAGCCGAGAAATGCCATTTTTTTTATATGAAACTGAACATTCATTCCCGAAGCAATCATTTTATCGCCGCCAATACCAAAAACCTCAACTGATGAGTCTAATTTTTTTAGCTCATCAATCAAAGATGCACCATGTAAATCGCCCGATGCTTCACCAGCTATTATCATTAGTTTCTTATTCAATTAGTCAACCAATAAAGAATAATTAATAGTATCACTGTTAAAGAGATTGCTTGAAGAGTTCTTTTTTCTGATTTCAATCCCATATTTAATTTGAATGGCGGTTGTTCAAGTCCCGGATTTTCATACTTAGTAAATGTTGGAATCCACCTTGGCACTTTCGAAAAATAGTCTTTGTATTTTTCACCGAATTTACTTTCTAAAAATTTTTCTTCTTCATTAATTATTGTATGGTATTGGAAATAAAAAAATAGAATTGCAAGAATCAAAAGATAAGGATACAAAGCCATAGACATAACACCAATACCAGTGTAGATCAACATGTTACCGAAGTAGAGGGGATTTCTAACGTGAGCAAATGGTCCTGAGACAACTAAATATGTTCCGCCAACGCCGCCACCCGTGGTTCTTGTTTCACTTCCGGCATAAGATACACCCCATAGTCTAAAGAACTCTCCTATCATTACAATTACAAAACCAACTACAAGACTTGTAATTGTTGCTTCCTGGAAAATAATCATTAACAATAAAAATGGAAGAGGAGTATAACTTCTGTACTGAAAAATCTTTTTTGAGAGTTCTTTCATAATCAACCTTTTATATAAACTTCTTTTCTTTTAAGCTCTGCTTGATGTCTTTTCTTAAGCCGTTTTTTTTCTTTCAGAATATCTAGTTTTGTAATAACATCATTAAAGTTTGTAAATGGAAAGTATGTTATTCGGTTTACTTCGCAATATTTTAGTAAAGAATTTTTTGCAAAAATAAAATCGCAATATTGCGAAGGACAAACATCTGACCATCCATCACCAATATAAACTGTATATTCTTCATCCCCGCTGAAGTTAAGAACGTGGTTTCTTTTACAGTTAGCACACCGGTCGCATTCTTCGTCTGTATAAGGGAATAAGGGTATCAGTTTATTATTTTCAAAGATCAATCGGTTAGAAAAGACATTTAAAGATGATAAGTTCTCACGCCCCAAAATCGGGTTAATATAGTAATCTAAACCATCACTAAGGATTCTAATTTCAAATTCATTTTTATTACAGTAATTGATAAAATTATTGAAAGTATCATCAACTTCGATTGAATTAAGAAAATCAGAGAAATCACTTTCATTGAAGTTTTCTATGGTATTACAGAGAAGTTGCCAACTTTCCTTAGCATTAATTTTATTATCAATCCAATCTTGTATAATTGCTTTTGATTTATTTTCATCACCAAATTTTAAAAACATTGCTTCGCCAACATCAGTTTTTGTTATTGTACCATCAAAGTCAACAAATATTTTGAAAATTCTGTCTGACATTATCTTAGTTTTCTTGTATTTCCGGAATTTCTTCGAATCGAACACCAACTAATTTTGAAATACCTTCTTCTTGCATTGTAACACCATACATTGTTTCTGCTGCTTCCATTGTACGTTTGTTATGTGTTACAATTATAAACTGAGTTCTATCACTGAATTCTTTTAATAATTTTGTAAAGCGATCGATGTTTGCATCGTCCAACGGAGCATCAACTTCATCAAGAATACAGAATGGGCTCGGTTTAACCAAATATATTGCGAACAAAAGGGCAGTGGCGGTTAAAGTTTTTTCTCCTCCGGACAGTAACTCGATCGAAGTCGGGCGCTTACCTTTAGGTTTTGCAACTATTTCAATTTTTGCTTCGAGAGGATCAACATTTTCTTCAAGAATTAAGTCTGCTTCGTCACCGGGATTAAACAAAGTCTGGAATATCTGTTTAAAGTTCTGCCTAATTTGTTCAAAAGTATCAAGAAATAATTTTTGAGCAGTATCGTTTATTTCATTTATAGTTTTTATAAGGTCTTTTTCAGATTCTATTAAATCATCACGTTGTTTATGAAGAAAATCTAATCTTGATTTTTCTTCTTCAAATTCTGAATAAGCCAACAAATTAACCGGTCCAATGTTTTTCAGTTTTTCTTTATAGGAAAGAACTTCTTTATTTGTTTCATCGAAGTTGAAGGTTTCTAAATCATCATATTGCTTAAGAGTAAGTTCGGTTGAATAATTTTCCAGGATGTGCTGTTTTATATTTTCTATTCTGAAGTTTATTTCGTTCTCCTTTATTTCAAGAGAATGAATCTTATCGGATACTTCCTGGCGCTTATTTCGCAAATCGTTTAGTTGTTTTTCGTACTTGTTAGCTTCTTCTTTTATCTGTTTAAGATTAAGGTCAATTTCATTTTCTTCATTCAATAAAATAGAACGAATATCTTGAATTTTTTGAAGTTCAGTTTTGATTGACTCAATGGAAGAAATCAGTAAATTAGTTTCAGTGTTGTTGTTTTTTAATTCTTCTTCCCGTTTGGCAATACCACTTTCAATCAGGGTAATATCATTTTTAGAACGGTTAATAGAATCTGTGAAGTTAAGTATCTGTCCTTTAATTCGTTCTAACTCAAGTCGGGAGCTGTTTTGTGCTTCAACAAGCTGGTTGAAATTATGTTCGTAATCCTTCAGAGATTCTTCAAAGTTATTGATAGTTGAATCAATAGAAGATTTTTGTGCTTCAAGCTCACTTAATAAATTATTTATCGAATCAATTTGTTTGTGAAGGATATTGGATTTTTCTACATACTCTTGTATTTCTTTTTGAGAGTTTTCAATTTCTTCATTTGCCTTTTTGTGTTCAAATTCGAGCTGAGAAATTTGCTTCTCTATATTAGCGATATCATTGGCAATTAATTTCTGGCTGTCATTAAGATTCTTTAAATCTATTTTAGAAAGTTTGAGTTCTGTTTCAGCAATTTGGGATTTCAATTTTTCCAGTTGAGACTCGTGTTTTGGATATTCAGCTTTTAAGTTCTCAAGCATCTGTTTCCGTCCAAAGAGGGTCTCGTCTTGTTTAGGCATTGAGCCAGCATCTATTATCCCATCACTTTTAATAATGTCTCCGTCAAGAGTTACAAAGTCAAACTCTTTGTACTTATCATGCAGTTTAATAGCATCGTTTAACCCGGAGGTAATGGCTACATTAGCTAACACCTGGTTGAAGTATTTTTCCCATTTTTTTTCGGATTCGACAAAATCTTTTGCCCAACCAAGAAATGTAGGTTCCTTTTCTACCTTTTTAGCTTTTTTATTTAAGCGATAAGCTAAATATTTTTCTAATAAGGATTTCTTTTTATCAATATCATTTTTTAAGAGGTAGAATGAAGCTTTACCAAGGTCGTTTTGTTTTAAGTAATTAATGGCACTTTGTAATTCGTCAATAGAATCTATAAGTAAATTATTGAGAACTGATTTCAATCCGGCTTCAAGAGCAAATTTATATTTGTCCTGAGTATTACCAACATAAGCAAATATGTTTTTCTCGCTTTTGCTCCATTCTTTATTTTCCAACAAGATTTTAGAGCCTTTAGAAACACCTTCCAGGTTTGAAATTAATGTCTGGATTAGCTCAATTTTTTCTTTTAAGCTGGTTAATAAAGCTTTCTCTTCAATCTCTTTTTCTTTTAGATTATTTAATAATGTCTCGAGTTCAAGTTTTTCTTTCTCTCTAAGGGCGATCTGTAAACCGGCATCACTCAGTTTTTTCTCAGCATCAGATTTTTCATTATTAAGTTCCTCAATAAATCCGACAGTTTTCGCAATGCGAGTAGTGATGTTTTGGATTTTTTGGTTTAGCTTATCAATATTATTTGCATGAGAGTCTAATTCTTTTTGAATAGTTGCTCTTAAATTGTCTTTGTCCGACAAATCCTTAAGTAAATTGTATCTATTATCAATATATTCTTTTAGTACTTGTTTCTTTTTTTCAAGCTCTATTCGCTTTTCTGTAATAAGATTTTCATTATGAATTATTTCATCTGATTTTGTATTCTCAATATTCTTTAAGGTATTTAATTCTTCTTCTAAAGCTGTAATGCTATTATTTGTCTGAACTATTCTTTCCTTAAATTCTTCAATTTCTTTGACTAACCTTGAATGATTTATTTGTAGTGAATTTAATCTTTCTTCTGAAACTGAAATGTTTTTTTGGTTAAGATGTAATTGCTCAGTATTTGAGGAAAGTTCATTTCGTTTTTGGTTTAACTGCTGTTCTACGGTATTAATTTTATCCCTGTAAATTATTAATTCATTCTCGATATCTCTGATTTCAGTATCAATAGATTCCTTTTGAGCAGTAAGTTCTCTTACTTCTCTTTTAATACTTTCACTTTGTTGAGTAAATAATGCAAATTCTCTTTCAGCCAGATCAATTTCCTTGTCTCTTAATACTGACTGGATCTGATTATATTGATCAGCGCGTTTGGCTTGTCTCTCTAATGACCTAACAGTTTTTTCAACTTCAGAAACAATATCATTAACTCTGGTAAGGTCTGCTTTAACATCTTCAAGTTTTTTTAGGGATAGTCGTCTTCTTAATTTATATTTATTAACACCAGCCGCTTCTTCAAACATTCTTCTGCGTTCTTCTGTTTTATTACTTAGAATAGTTTCAACCATTTTTAATTCGATTACGGAATAAGCATTTGTGCCCATTCCTGTATCCATAAAAAGGTTTGTGATATCTTTAAGTCGGCAGATGTTTTTATTTAATAAGTATTCACTTTCTCCGGAACGAAATATTCTTCTTGTAATTGTAACTTCGGAATATTCTGTAGGAAGGATTCCTCTATCATTAACCAAGGTAATTGAAGCTTCGGACATTCCCATCGGTTTTCGTTCGCGAGTACCATTAAAGATTACATTCTCCATCTTATCGCTTCTTAATGTCGTGGTCTTTTGTTCTCCTAAAACCCATCTTATTGCATCTACTATATTAGTTTTCCCACAGCCATTTGGACCTACGATTCCAGTGATACCACGATTGAATGCAATACTTGTTCTATTTGCAAACGACTTAAAACCGAAGATTTCTAGTTTCGATAAAAACAATTCGCCCTCTTATAAAGAGATTAATTGATACTGCTTGAAAGTATTGTTTATATAGTATAAGGTGTAATTTGTAATCTGATAGTAAATGGAAATACCAATAATCAGAAATAAAATAGCAAGGAATCCATAGAAGTAAACCTTCAGCTTACTTACTTCAAATAAAACATGTATTCCTTTAAATATTCTTTGTAAAATCCATAACCAGAATAAGAGTATAAATACAAGTATAAATGTGTTAAAATTTCCACTTGCAAGAATCTTGTATAAGATTAATTCTACAGGTAAAAGAATTGTAAAAGGAAGCAAAGCCCATATTATCATGAAAAAAATGCTACTTAACTGGATTTTCGTTTTAATAAAAAACGAAGCCGCTTTAATTATGAAAGTGAGAAGAATAATTTTTAGTATTAATACAGAAAAAATAATTATAAAACCTTTTTCGGGATTCCACGATAGAAAACTAAAGCTTTGTAAAATTAGCGGTTCGCCAAAAGATAAAAGTATTTTTTCTAAAAGTATGTTTGTTCTTAAATAATAGAATAAAATTGTAAAGAAAAGAGAGATTGAGCCAGATTCAACAAGTAACAAAACAAATGTATGGAATCCAGAAATTATTCGTTGATCTCTTATATCCGAAAAAAAGTTATAGGGGCGAAAGAACGCTCTAGTGCAATCATCTCTGAACTTTCTGCTTGTATTAATTAAGATAGCCATTAAAATTGCTAATCCAAGGGCTATAAGAATAAAAGTAATTTTATTTTCGTCTTTTGTGTTTCCAATCGGTATTGTTACTTTACCTTTTTCGTTAATGTAAGAATCGATTACTTTATAAACGAGATTATTTGAAGTAAGATTATTTTGAAATATCCCTAATTTATATTTGTTGCTGTTGCCGCCATATAATGAATAAAATTCACCTTCGTAATTGAAAAGAGTATTAATAAAAAATCCATTTAGTTTACTTTTCTTTGAAATTTCTAAAATCTGTTCAAAGTATTTAGCTTTTGATTCTGATGAATTTTTGATTAGGTATCCGCCTGAATTTCCTACATAGTTTGGATAATTTACTTCGGAAAGGAAGTATAAGTTCTGGTTTTCATTATCAAATAACTTTTCGATTGAATCAGAAAATATTTCCGGTTTCATTGAATATATTTCAATTCCTAATAAATCAAGACCTTCTGGGGATGTTTTCTGGAAGCCAATGAAAGAAGCGTATGTAATAAGATTGTTTTTGTTTTTATTTGATAAGATATGTGAAATAAAATCTTCTGTTACAGTTGAATTCGACAAATAAGAACTTCCCACTCCCCAAAATATTGTGGAAGAATATTTGCTGTATGATTCAGTCATTTCATTAAATCTGTTTGCAGCTCTTATTCTGAATTCGTTATCAATTAAAAATTCTTCAGGAACAGAGTTAAGAGGTAATTCTACCAAAGAAAATAATCCAATCTCATTACATAATTTTATTGCTAAAGGATTTGGATAAGCTTTAGCAAATCGTATGGAATTGAAACCAGCATTCTTTATGAATAAGAAATCTTTTTTCAGTTTATCTATGTAGCCATTTTGAATAAGTTGATCTTCATTAACTATGTATGTTATACCCTTCATAATGAATGGGTTATTATTGATTTTTAGTAACTGACCTAAACTTTCTAATCTGAAAAATGAAACATCTTTTATCTCTTTATCAATTACTTGTTTGTTTATTAAAAGGGAAAGTTCTGCTTTATAGATATTGGGAGTTTCGTTAGACCAAAGAACAGGATTAGTGATTTCTACTTTAAATGATTGCTTTATTTCTTTCTGGTTAAATTGTGTTATTGGGAAGTCATATGAATAACTTGTTCCAACAAAATTTTTCGGGATTAATTTTATATTGACAGTAACGATATCATTCGGTGTCAGTTCTTTATTGAGATTAAAGTTTTCTATTGAGAAATTAACGGAAGTACTTGCCACAGCCAATTTTGAATCTATTGAATAAGTTAAATCAAATCCTGATAAATGAGTTTTAGGTAATACTATTATTAGTATACTTCTTAATATTCCTTTGGTTTGTTGTGGGAATAAAAAACTTTGTTTTAGTGGAATTGTTTTCTTTGAATCTATTCTGTTGTTGATTTTTATGATGATCTTATTTGGACTGTTAGGGTTTAATAAGTCGTTTGGTAATTCTAATTCAAATGGAATTTCTCCGACTGTCTTTTTGAATATATTACTGCCGTTTAAGTAAATATCAACTGAATTGTTAACACCACCTGAAAAGAGCATAAATTTAGAATTATTTATTTCGTCCACCGATAATGAAAATTGATTTTCAATGGTAAATGATTCTTCGTTCTCTACAAGGAAAGGAATATTAATCTTTTTGAAGTTTTTCTCATCCTGGTCAATAAAAACTTTCCAACCTTTATTAAGATCTATAATTTTTCTTGGGAAAGGAGCGTTAACTATTAATGAATCCGGGTAAATAGGGGATAAAGACTGAACTTTAGGTTGGGAATTGACCGTAAGGGTGACTAAAATTAATAAAAGAAAAGAATACTTTATTTTTCTTGCCATTTTTAGGTGAAATTATCGAAATAAACCCTTAAATA